>Ga0210040_10008476_pt1 | contig 12190 bp, 9 predicted proteins | sample CryGeyCG12114_NA_FD_185462 | JGI IMG/M metagenome (GOLD analysis project Ga0210040, IMG submission 185462) | Groundwater microbial communities from aquifer - Crystal Geyser CG19_WC_8/21/14_NA (SPAdes) (version 2) | ecosystem: Environmental > Aquatic > Deep subsurface > Groundwater | place: USA... | reverse complement strand
CCACCCCCGACCAGGCCGGCGAGGTCCGCACCCTGGCCCGGATGGCCGGCATCACCCCCGAGGTGTCGGCGATCAAGCCCGGCGCCCGGGAGATCACCGCGCTGACCGGCCCGGCGGCGCCCTACGTCGAGCCCGCTCCGGTCGCCGCCCCGCAGCCGCAGGGCACCGGCGGCGGTGGCAACGGCGGTCGGCGGCGACGCAGCGGTGCCGGCGGGACGTCGTCCGGTGCGGCGTCGGCCGGCGGCTCGGGTCGCAGCTCGGGCGGCTCGGCTCGACCGGCCGGTCCGGCGCGCACCCGCGCCGAGCTCGCCGCGCGGGCCGGCCAGTCCACCGGCGGGGGCACCCGCGGCCGCGGGCGCGCCGGCCGCTGACCGCTCGCCGAGCACCCCGGGCCGGGATCGGTCGTCCGCACCGGGCGGCCGATCCCGGCCCGGGCCGGTCCGTGCCCCCGGTCGCGCACCGACGTCGGGACGGCGACGATGATGTTGAGAACTGCACCATCCCCCTAGCTACGCGCCATCCCCCTAGCTACGCACCATCCCCCTAGCTACGCACCATCCCCCTAGCCACCGCACCATCCCCGCAGCCCCAGTGAGGTCCCCATGCGCCTGCCCATCACCCCCGCCGAGATCGCCCCCCGCCTGGCCACCGGTGCCTTCATCCTCAACTCCGGGCTCGGCAAGCGCGGCGCCGACGAGGGCACCGCCGCCGGGCTGCACGGTTTCGCCGCCGGCACCTACCCGTTCCTGAAGAACGTGCCGCCGGCGACCTTCGCCAAGGTGCTGTCCACCGCCGAGATCGGCATCGGTGCGGCGCTGCTGACCCCGTTCGTGCCGGCCGCGGTCGCCGGTGCCGCCCTGACCGGCTTCTCCGGCGGGCTGCTCGGGCTGTACCTGCGCACCCCCGGCATGACCAAGCCCGGCGCGAGCGTGGCCCCCACCCAGGACGGCCTGCCGATCGCCAAGGACGTCTGGATGCTGGGCATCGGCCTCGGCCTGCTGACCCAGGGTCTGTTCGGCCGGAGCACCGTGTCCACCGCCCCCACGGCCGCCGAGCGCAAGGTCGCCAGGGCCAAGGCGAAGCAGGAGAAGGCGCGCAAGGCCAAGGCGGCCAGCAAGCGCGCCACCCGCAAGGCCACCAAGAAGGCCGCCACCGCGGCGGCCGTCGACCGCAAGGCCACCGAGGCCCGCCGCGAGGCCGTCGCCGCCTGAGCGGAGCGCCTGGCCGCTACGACAGGGCCGAGACCGAGCGGATCAGGGCGGCGACGTCGTCCGGGTGGGTCTGCGGCGTCATGTGCGCCGCGCGGGGCAGCTCGACCAGCTGCCCGCGCGGCGCGCACGCGGCCAGGTGCGCGGCCCAGTCGCGCGGGCACAGCGCGTCCCGGGCACCGCGGACGACGACGACCGGCACCCCCACCCGGCGCAGCCGCTCGTCGATGCGGTCCGTCGCGATCTGCCGCCACAGCGCGGACATCGCGGGCGGACCGGTGCGCAGCCACTGCACCAGCACCAGCGGCACCTGCCACCACGGTTCCCGCAGCGTGGTGCGCAGCCACCGCCGGGCGAGCACGCGCAGCGGCAGCATCCGCGGGTCGGTGGTGGGGCCCAGCAGCAGCACCGCGGTGACGCGGGGGTCGCGCTCGGCCACGGCGACCACCACCTGGCAGCTCTGCGAGTGCCCGACCAGCACCACCGGACCGGCGCCCAGCCCCGCCTGCAGCTCGGCGGCGAGCTGGTCCAGCGTGCCGACCGGGCGGCGCCGACCCATCCCGGGCAGAATGGTGACGGTCGCCCCGATGCGCCGGCGCAGTCGCGCGGAGGACCGCTCGTCCAACCCGAGACCAGGTACGAGGACGATCCGGGGAACAGCAGCTGCGCGCCCGGCGCTGGACCGATCGGACCTCATGTCACATCCCGGCGTGGGGTGAGCGCAGGAGCCCACAGCGCGGTGGGATGATGAGTCATCATGACGACATACCAGGAGGCACCGTGACCACCGCGACCCAGCCCACCGGACAGCGCCCCCGGGTCGTCATCGTCGGGTCCGGGTTCGGCGGTCTCTTCGCCGCCCAGCGGCTGAAGAAGTCCCCCGTCGACGTCACCCTGATCGGGAAGACCACGCACCACCTCTTCCAGCCGCTGCTCTACCAGGTCGCCACGGGCATCCTCTCCGAGGGCGAGATCGCCCCGGCCACCCGGGAGATCCTGCGCGACCAGGACAACGCCCGCGTCGTGCTGGGTGAGGTCACCGACATCGACCTGGCCGCCCGCACGGTGACCTCCACGGTGCTGGGCCGCACCACGGTGCACGCCTACGACGAGCTGATCGTCGCCGCCGGCGCCGGGCAGTCCTACTTCGGCAACGACCAGTTCGCCGAGTTCGCCCCGGGCATGAAGAGCATCGACGACGCCCTCGAGCTGCGCGGCCGGATCTTCGGCGCCTTCGAGCTGGCGGAGCTGGCCACCGACCCGGCCGAGATCGACCGGCTGCTGACCTTCGTGGTCGTCGGCGCCGGCCCCACCGGCGTGGAGATGGCCGGGCAGATCGCCGAGCTCGCCCGGCGCACCCTGCGCAAGGACTTCCGGCACATCGACCCGGCCAGCGCACGGGTGATCCTGCTGGACGCCGCGCCCAAGGTGCTCCCGCCCTTCGCCGACTCCCTCGGGCAGAACGCGCACAAGAAGCTCAACGAGATCGGCGTGGAGATCCAGCTCGGCGCGATGGTCACCGACGTGGACACCGACGGCATCGTGGTCAAGGACGGCGACGGGCACGAGCGCCGCATCAACGCCGCCACCAAGATCTGGGCCGCCGGCGTGCAGGCCAGCCCGCTGGGCAAGATGCTCGGCGAGCAGTCCGGTGCCGCGGTCGACCGCGCCGGCCGGATCTCGGTGCAGCAGGACCTCACCCTCCCCGGGCACCCCGAGGTGCACGTGGTCGGCGACATGATCTCCCTCGACAAGCTCCCCGGCGTCGCCCAGGTCGCCATCCAGGGCGGCCGCTTCGCGGCCGACGCCATCAAGGCCCGCCTCTCCGGCCGGCCTGCCGCGCCCACGTTCAAGTACCACGACAAGGGCAGCATGGCGACGATCTCTCGGTTCTCCGCGGTCGTCGACGTGGGCCGGTTCAAGATCACCGGCTTCCTGGCCTGGGTGATGTGGCTGCTCGTGCACATCGTCTACGTGGTGGGCTTCCGGAGCCGCTTCACCACCGTGTTCGGCTGGGCGGTCAGCTTCCTGGGCCGCGGTCGTGGCCAGCGCACCGCCACCCAGCAGCAGGTCTACGGCCGGCTGGCCCTGGAGCAGCTCGGTCCGGACTTCGAGGTGGCCAAGTCCGGCGGGCCGAACAACCGCAACGACACCATCGACGTCACCGGGCGCCAGTCCGCCTGACCCTGCACGGACCACGGAGGCCCCGTTCCCGCAGCTGCGGGGACGGGGCCTCCGTCGTCGTCCGGGGGTCAGAACGGATAGGCCGGCAGGTCGCCGCGCACGGTGACCCACTGGGTCTCGGTGAACGCCTCGATGTTGGCCTGCGCACCGCCGTGCCGGGACCCGGTGCCCGAGGCGCCGACCCCGCCGAACGGGGCCACGGCCTCGTCGTTGACCGTCTGGTCGTTGATGTGCACCAACCCGGCCGGGATCCGCTCGGCCAGCTCCAGGCCGGCGTAGACGTCGCGGGTCAGGATGCCCAGCGAGAGGCCGTACTCGGTGCCCGCGGCCAGCGCCGCGACCTCGTCGACGGAGGAGAACGCCGTCACCGGGGCGACCGGACCGAAAATCTCCTCCTGGTAGGCAGGGGAGGTCACCGGGACGTCGCCGAGCACGGTCGGTCGGTAGAAGAGCCCCTCGAAGGTGCCGCCGGTGCGCACCGTGGCCCCGGCCGCGACGCTGGAGGTGACCAGGCCGTGCACCCGGTCGCGCTGGTTGGCGTCGATGATCGGGCCGAGCGCGACCTCGTCGCGGAACGTGTCGCCGACCGGCAGGTTCTCCACCTTGCTGGTGAGCACCTGGGTGTACTCCTCGGCGATCGAGGCGTGCACCAGGTGCCGGCTGGTGGCCATGCAGATCTGCCCGGAGTGGGCGAACGTGCCCCACGCGCCGACCGAGGCCGCGGCGGTGACGTCGACGTCGGGCATCACGATCAGTGCCGAGTTGCCGCCCAGCTCCAGGTGCGCCCGCTTGAGGTGCTGCCCGGCCAGCGCACCGACCGCCCGGCCGGCCTTGGTCGACCCGGTGAAGGCGATGACCCGCACCGCCGGGTCGACGACCAGCGCCTCGCCGACGTCCGCGCCGCCGGGCAGCACCTGGAAGACCCCCGCGGGCACGCCGGCCTCTTCGAAGACCCGGGCGAAGACGGCGCCGCCGGAGATCGCCGTCCGGGGGTCGGGCTTGAGGACGACCGCGTTGCCCAGTGCCAGGGCCGGGGCGATGGCGCGGATGGCCAGGATGGTCGGCACGTTGAACGGCGCGATGACGCCGACGACGCCGACCGGGACGCGACGGGCGAAGGAGAGCCGCGGCGACCCGGAACGGAGCAGCTCGCCGTAGGGGTGGCTGGGCAGGGCGGAGGCCTCGTAGCACTCCTGCGCGCTGGTGTGCACCTGGAAGTCGCCGAAGGGCTGGATCGCCCCGGACTCCCGGGCCAGCCAGCCCTTGATCTCCCCGCCGTGGGCCACCAGCAGATCACCGGCCTTGCGGAGCACCGCGGCACGCTGCTCGAACGGCAGGGCCGCCCACCCGCGCTGCGCCTGCGCCGCCCGGGCACCGGCCTGCTCGACGTCGGCGGGGGTGGCCCGGCCGACGTCCCCGAGCTCCTCGCCGGTGGCCGGCTCGACGGCGGCGTAGGTGCCACCGCTGCCGTCGGTCCACGCGCCGGTCCAGACCTTGCCGCGCCACGCGCCGTCCTCGAGCAGTGCCATGCCGTACCCCGTCTCGTCGATGGATCGTGCGTCCGGTCGTGAGTTGCCGTTCTGCAGGGTGCCACTCCCACGAACCCTGATCAGTTGCGTTCAGTGAGGCACCTCACACCCTGGGCAACCGCGTGCGCAGTGACGTCACCCCGAAGGGTCGCCCGCCCGGGCGGAACGTGCTCCCCCACCGGCGACCGACCGATCCTCGACACGACATGGACGAGGAGACGATCGGCAACCGGCTGCCGGCCCGTACCGGGCTGCTCGCGCTGCTCTACGGCCTGAGCGGCCTGTGCTGCCTCGTCGGAGCCCGGTGGCCGATGCACCCGGACACCCCGGTGCGGCTCATCTGGCTGCTGGGCGCCGTCGGCCTGCTGGTCGCCGCCGCGCTGGTGGCCACCGGCAACCGGCTCCCGCTCCTCGGCCAGCACCTCGCCCTGGGTCTGTTCTCGCTGCTGCTGGGCGTGCTCGCGGCCGGCTCGGCGACCGCGGTCGGGATCGTCGGCCTGGGTCCGGTGCTGGTCTGCACCGGGCTGTACGCCGCCCACTTCCTGTCGCTGCCGGCCGCCCGGGCGCACGCACTGCTCGCCGTGGCAGCCGCCAGCGCCGGCGCCGTCCTGGCCGCGCCGGTCGGCATCGCGGTCCCGTGGGGCATCGCCGTCACCGCGGCCCTGGTGATCACCGAGACGCACAGCCGGCTGAGCAGCCGGCTGCGCACCGACGCCTCCACCGACCCGCTCACCGGTGTGGCCAACCGCCGGGCCTGGGAGGCCGAGGCGACCCGCAGCCTGGCCCGCGCCGGCCGCACCGGCGAGCCGATGACGGTTGCCATCCTGGACCTCGACGGCTTCAAGGAGGTCAACGACCGGGACGGGCACAGCGCCGGGGACCGCCTGCTGCGCCAGGTGTCCGAGCAGTGGCGCACCCGCCTGCGGGCCTCGGACCTGCTCGGCCGGCACGGTGGCGACGAGTTCGTGCTCTGCCTGCCCGGCACCGACGCGTCGACCGCCGCGGAGGTCATCGCCCGGCTGCACGGCGACGTGCCCATCGGCTGGTCGGTGGGCACGGCGACCAGCCGCACCGGGGACTCGCTGCGCGACCTCCTGCAGCGCGCCGACGACCAGCTCTACCGGGGCAAGCGGCGGCGCCGCGACCCCGGGCGCTGAGTCACCCGGCGGCCTGCAGCTCCACCACGCGGGCGGCGGAGCGCTCCATGATCGAGGCGGCCGTCTCCGACCGGCGGACGGCGGCGTCCCGGGCCCGCTCCGCCCGGGCCACCGCGGCCGCCGCCTCGGTCACGTCCCGCTCCACCCGGCGCAGCTCCCGCGCCAGCTGCGCGGCCCGCTCCTGCCGCTCGGCGTGCCGCTCCTCCGCGTCGGCCAGCTGCTGCCCGGCCGCCTCGGCCGCCCGCGCGGCGTCCCCGGCCACCCCCGCGGCCTCGTCGGCGTCCCGCCGGGCCTGCGCCAGCTCCTGACGGCGGCGCTCCGCGGCCTCCCGCCGGGCCTGCTCCGCCGCCTCCCGGCCCCGGTCCGCAGCGGAGGGGCCGGGCGTCGTCCGCCGGGCCGCCCGGGGGGACGACGCGCCGGCGGACCGCACCGGCGTCGCCACCGCACCGCCCAGGTCGACCGGCCCGAGACCGCTGTAGGCCAGCGCCGTGGTCAACCGACCCGCGGCCAGCGCCGCGCCCGCCGCCGGGTCGAGGACGGCCGCCCGCAGCGTGCCCTCCACCTGCTCGGCGACGGCGCTGCTCACGTCCTGCCCCTCGGCGTGCGCCAGCCCCCGGGCCTGCCGCGCCAGCGCCGCGACCACCTGGTTGCGCTGCTGGCCCAGCCGGCGCAGCTGGTCGGCGGACAGGTCCGCCTGCGCCTGCCGGAGCAGCTCACCGAGCTCCCGCAGCCGGGCCACCTCGTCGGGCCGGCGGCGGGCCAGCAGGTTGACCACCCAGGCCGCCGTCGTCGGCTTCGGCAGTGCGGCCACGGCCGTGGCCAGCGCCTTGTCCCCGGCTCCGCGCAGCCGGTCCCGGGCGGCGGTCCGGGCCGCGACGAACTGCTCGGGCCGCACGCCGTAGAGCTCGTCCGCGACCTCCTCCAGCCCGCCCCCGTCCGGTCCGTCCTCGTCCACCGGTGCATCGTGCCGGTTGTCGGCCCCGCCAGCTCCACCGGCGTCCGTTCGTCGGGCAGCACGATGCACGTCGCCGTCCCGGCCCCGCAGGCTGCGGCCATGGGGCGACCGCTGCACCTCCAGGACCTCGGCTCGCTGCAGCTGCCGGGCGAGCCGGCCCTCTCCCCCGACGGGCGCCAGGCCGTCTACGTGCTGCGCACGACCGATGCCGCGGCCGATGCCGACCGGTTCGCGCTGTGGTCGGTCAGCGCGACCGCCGACGGGTGGGGCGAGCCGGTCCAGCTGACCCGCGGCACCGCCGACACCAGTCCAGCCTTCTCCCCCGCCGGCGACCGGATCGCCTTCCTCCGCGGCGGCGACGGCCCGGCCCAGCTGCACCTGCTGCCCGTGCACGGCGGGGAGGCCGAGCGGGTGACCGAGCTGGCCGACGGTGCCGGCGCCCCGGTGTGGAGCCCGGACGGCGACCGGATCGCGTTCACCGCCGCCGTCCGCGACGCCGACGAGCCCGAGCACGCCCCGGTGAGCAGCAGCCGGCTGGGGTACAAGTCCGACGGCGCCGGCCTGCTGCGCAGCGCCCGGCAGCACGTGCACGTGCTGGACCTGGCCACCCGGGAGGTCCGCCAGCTCACCGCCGGCGACTGGCACGCCGGCCGACCCGCCTGGTCACCGGACGGCGGGCAGCTCGCCCTGGCTGCCGGGCCGGAGGCCGACGCCGACCTCACCTCCCGCACCCCACCGCACGTCGTCCCGGCGGACGGCGGCGAGCTGCGGCTGCTCGGCCCGGGGCTGGACGTCGCCGGGCCGATGACCTGGACCGCCGACGGGAGCACCGTGCTGGTGGTCGGCCAACGCCGGGTGGCCGTCGGTCACGCCGGCCTGCTGCGGCAGCCGGTCGACGGTGCCGAGCCGGTCGACCTGGCCGCGCCGCTGGACCGCAACGTGGTGCCCGGTGGCCCCGGCTACCCCGGTGGGCTGCCGCAGCTGACCGCCGACGGCGGCACCGTGGTCTTCTGCGTCCGCGACCGCGGCTGCTCGCACCTCTACGCCACCGCCGTCGACGGCTCCTCGCCCCCGCGCCCGGTGCTCACCGGCCCCGACGTCGTCGTCTCCGGGCTGTCGGTCGCTGCCGGCGCCGACCTGGCCGCGGTGGTGCTGGCCGACGCCACCAGCTACGGCGAGGTCGCCGTCGTCGACCTGACCGACGGCAGCACCACCCGGCTGACCGGGCACACCGCGGCCGGCCTCCCCGACGTGGCGCTGCTCGTCCCGCAACCGCGCACGTTCACCGTGCACGACGGCACCCAGGTGCACGGCTGGCTGCTGCGCGACCCGGCTGCGCCCACCCCGGGCCCGCTGCTGGTCGACGTGCACGGCGGCCCGCACAACGCCTGGCACCCCGCCGCGGACGCCGCGCACCCGCACCACCAGGCGCTCGCCGCCGCGGGGTGGTCGGTGCTGCTGGTCAACCCGCGCGGCAGCGACGGCTACGGGCAGGCCTTCTACACCGGGGCGGTCGGGCGCTGGGGCACCGCCGACGAGCGGGACGTCCTGGACCCGGTCGACCAGCTCGTCGCCGAGGGGACCGCCGACCCGGACCGGCTGGTGCTCACCGGCTACAGCTACGGCGGGTACCTGACCTGCTGGCTCACCGGCCGCACCGACCGGTTCGCCGCGGCGATCGCCGGCGGGGTCGTGGCCGACCTGGCCAGCATGGCCGGGACCAGCGACGCCGGGCCCGCCCTGGCCGGCCTGGAGTGGCCCGACCCGCACACCGCGGCGGCGCAGCTGGCGGAGATCTCCCCGATCACCCGGGTGGGCCGGGTCACCACCCCGACCCTGCTCCTGCAGGGGCAGGCCGACGAGCGCTGCCCGATGGGCCAGGCCGAGCAGTGGTTCAGCGCGCTGCGCAGCCGCGGCGTCCCGACCGAGCTGGTGCTCTACCCGGGGGCCTCGCACCTGTTCATCCTGGACGGACGACCCAGCCACCGGATCGACTACAGCCGCCGGCTGATCGGCTGGGCGCAGCGGTACACCGACAGGGGGACCACCCGATGAGCCAGCTCCTCCCGCTCGAGGTCTTCACCGACCGGCTGCCGGCGATGCTCGCCGACCTGGCCGAGCTGGTCGGCTGCGAGACCCCCTCGGCCGACCTGGCCGCGGTCGCCGCCGGTGCCGAGCTGGTCGCCCGGCAGGGGGCCCGGGCGCTGGGCGCCGAGCCGGAGGTGCTCGTCCGGGAGGGGTGCACCCACCTGCGCTGGCGGCTGGGCGGGGGCCCCCGCCGGGTGCTGCTGCTGTGCCACTCCGACACCGTCTGGCCGCTGGGCACGCTGGCGGAGATCCCCTGGTCGGTCACCGACGGGGTGGTGCGCGGCCCGGGCTGCTTCGACATGAAGGCCGGCGTGGTCCTCGCCTTCACCGTGCTGGCCCAGCTGCGGGCCGCGGGCGCGGACCTGGACGGGGTGACCGTGCTGGTGACCGGGGACGAGGAGATCGGCTCCCCCACCTCCGCGGACCTGATCCGTGCCGAGGCCCGCGGCTGCGCGGCGGTGCTGGTGCTGGAGGCCAGCGCCGACGGCGGGGCGCTGAAGACCGGCCGCAAGGGCGCGTCGATGTACGACCTGGTCGTCACCGGCCGGGCCGCGCACGCCGGGCTGGAGCCGGAGCAGGGCGTCAACGCCACCGTCGAGCTCGCCGGGCAGGTGCTGGCCATCGCCGCGCTCGCCGACCCGGCGCGGGGCACCAGCGTCACCCCCACCGCGCTCACCGCCGGGACGACGACGAACACGGTGCCCGCGGCCGGCCGGCTCAGCGTCGACGTCCGGGCGCTGACCGCCGCCGAGCAGCAGCGGGTGGACGCCGGCATGCGGGCGCTCACCCCGCAGCTGCCGGGGGCGGTGCTGGAGCTGCGCGGCGGGATCAACCGGCCGCCGCTGGAGGAGTCGTCCTCGGCCGGGCTGTTCGCGCTGGCCGGTGCGGTGTCGGCCCGGCTGGGGCTGCCGGCGCCGGTCGCGGTCACCGTGGGCGGGGCGTCGGACGGGAACTTCACCGCCGGGATCGGGGTGCCCACCCTGGACGGTCTGGGCGCGGTCGGCGGCGGGGCGCACGCCGCCGGCGAGCACGTGGTCGCCGGCGAGCTGCCGGCCCGGGCCGCGCTGCTGGCCGGGCTGGTCACCCAGCTGCTGACCGGCGGCGGCGTGGGTGGCCCCGACGAAGAGCCCGACGGTGAATGAGGGATCCGCACCATGCCCGGGGGTGCCCTCCCACCCGACGATGGTCGGCGTGACGGAGCTCATCGACGGGACGGCGGTGCCCCATCCCCCGGCCCGCGTCGTCCCGACCGGCCGCGCTGCGACCGTGCCGGCCGAGACGCTGGCCGCGGCGGTGCTGGCCGCGGCGGACGCCGCACGGCACTCCGCCGTCCGGCTCGTCGACCTGGACCAGCTGGACCAGCTGCGGGCGGTGCAGGCGCTCTTCGACTCGATCTGGCACCCCGCGCCGGACAACCGCCCGGTGACCGTGGAGCTCATGCGGGCGCTGGGCAAGGCCGGCAACCCGCTGACCGGCGCCTACGAGGGCACCCGTCTGGTCGGTGCCTGCGTGGGCTTCTTCGCCGCACCGTGCGGGACGTCGCTGCACAGCCACGTCACCGGGGTCGCCGCCGACGCGCAGCGGCGCAGCATCGGCCGGGCGCTCAAGCTGCACCAGCGGGCGTGGGCCCTGGAGCGCGGCGTCACCCGGATCACCTGGACCTTCGACCCGCTGGTGCGGCGCAACGCCTGGTTCAACCTGGCCCGGCTCGCCGCCACCCCGCAGGAGTACCTGCGGGACTTCTACGGGACGATGGCCGACACCATCAACGGCGACGACCAGTCCGACCGGCTGCTCACCGGCTGGGCCCTGGACAGCGACCGGGTGGCCGCCGCCGTCGCCGGGGAGCCGGTGGTCGTGGACCTGACCGCGCTGCGCGCCGCCGGGGCCGTCGCCGTCGTCTCCCCCGGGCCGGACGGCGGCCCGCTGGTCACGCCGGGCGATCCGGACACCGTCCGGCTGGTGGCCGTGCCCGCGGACGTCGAGGGGCTGCGGTCCCGCGCCCCGGAGCTCGCGGCGCAGTGGCGGCTGGCCGTCCGGGACGCGCTCGGCGGTGCCCTGGACGCCGGTGCCCGGGTGCGCGGGTTCGCCCGGGAGGGCTGGTACGTCGTCGACGGCGCGGCCGCGGCCGCCGCCCCAGGACCCGGGAGGGCCGCACCATGAAGCTCGAATCGGTGGAGCTGCGGCGGATCGCCATGCCGCTCGTCGCACCGTTCCGGACGTCGTTCGGCACCCAGACCGCCCGGGACATCCTGCTGGTGCGGGTGCGCACCGACGTCGGCGAGGGCTGGGGCGAGTGCGCGGCGCTGGCCGACCCCCGGTACTCCGCGGAGTACGTCGACGGTGCCGCCGACGTGCTCGCCCGGTTCCTGGTCCCCGCGGTCGACGCGGTGCCCGACCTGGACGCGAACGCCGTCGGGCGGGTGCTGGCCCCGTTCACCGGGCACTGGATGGCCAAGGCCGCGCTGGAGACCGCCGTGCTGGACGCGGAGCTGCGGGCCGCCGGCCGGTCGTTCGGGCAGTTCCTCGGCGCGGCCACCGACCGGGTGCCGTGCGGGGTCTCGGTCGGGATCATGGACTCGATCCCGGCGCTGCTGGACGCCGTCGGCGGCTACGTCGACGCCGGTTACCTGCGGATCAAGCTGAAGATCGAGCCGGGCTGGGACGTGGAGCCGGTGCGCGCCGTGCGCGAGCGGTTCGGCGACATCGCCCTGCAGGTGGACGCCAACACCGCCTACGCGGTCTCCGACGCCCGGCACCTCGCCCGGCTGGACCCCTTCGACCTGCTGCTGATCGAGCAGCCGCTGCCCGAGGACGACGTGCTCGGCCACGCGCAGCTGGCCCGCACCGTGCGCACCCCGATCTGCCTGGACGAGTCGATCACCTCCGCCCGCACCGCGGCCGCCGCGATCACCCTGGGCGCCTGCTCGATCGTGAACGTCAAGCCGGCCCGGGTCGGCGGCTACCTGGAGGCGCGGCGGATCCACGACCTGTGCGCCGCGCACGGGGTGCCGGTGTGGTGCGGCGGGATGCTGGAGACGGGCCTGGGCCGGGCGGCGAACGTGGCGC
>Ga0210040_10008475_pt1 | contig 12191 bp, 15 predicted proteins | sample CryGeyCG12114_NA_FD_185462 | JGI IMG/M metagenome (GOLD analysis project Ga0210040, IMG submission 185462) | Groundwater microbial communities from aquifer - Crystal Geyser CG19_WC_8/21/14_NA (SPAdes) (version 2) | ecosystem: Environmental > Aquatic > Deep subsurface > Groundwater | place: USA... | reverse complement strand
CCCGTTCCAAACAGAGTTTACTAACACAAATTTCATCTTGCGTTTTCAGGTGATTTTAGCTTTAACATGTGCAGCATAGGGCGCTCCCGTTGGTAATTACCTGACTTCGCCTTCGGCTTCGTAATAAACTTTGTTGGTTACAAACATGGCAAACCTGCATGATAATTTTTGCACATTCATTCTGAGTGAGTGCTGTAATAGCTTATTGGATAGTCAGCCGTATTATTGAACGCAGGACGGGAGTTGAAATCTTAGTGTACAGTTTTTTTGTTTATGTTATTTTCAAAAATGTTGTTTTTTTTACTCTCTAGGCAGGTCAACAGAAATCCAATGTTGACAGTAGACATTTTTCAGGCATAGACGTTTTTATTAAATAGACATTTATGCTGTAGACATTATTAATTTTCGCCGTTTTTTCACTGTAGACCAAGTTGCCTGTAGACCGAAATCAATGTAGACGAGATTTTTGAAGACATTATTTTTGCAGACCAAATTCAGTAGACCAAATTCGGTAGACCAAGTTCGAGTAGACGAATTGCGTTGTAGACGTTTATTGGTAGAAGCAGAAAAACTGGTATATCAGAAACATATACAAAAATTGGATTCTCAAGTAAAATTCAACATGCGCTCAGCAGCAAGTTTAAAAAAAATTAAATTGTGCGGCGGCATTTTTCGGAAATAATTTCAGTGTAGTTTAACTGAATTATAGAACTCAATCTTTTGAATTTGTAAACAATGACTCGTTTTTTATAGCTTCTTAAGTCTGAGTATAATTTTTTGATTAGAATTTCTTTTGTACGTGTTTAATGATATCAATTGTGATATTACGCAAACTGCTATCATGTCCTAAACAGCTTTGTGCTTGCGAGAATTGAAGGGTACCACCAGCGCCCTCATTCGGTGCTATGAGAATTTTTTTTAATTCCAATAAAAAAATAAAAAAGCTGACATATTGTATCTTGAACCTGAACCTTTTTGGAGGCCTGTAAACATTATATAAGGTGACGACCTGAACTTTTGAAAATTATTAGTTTCAGTTTCGATCGACGACGTTATTCGTTTCTTTCGAAATCGAAATGTACCGAAGGCGAATCACAGCAGATTGCGATGCTCATTATAGTAATACTCTAGTACTCACTATGGTAACGATTTCAGTAGAATAACAATTGAGATAAAAAAGAGTTAGAATCTAAGGTTCCCTAATGGAGCCTGGTGGAGGGATGGTTCTGGAGAGTAGCCATGCTAGCAAAACTATCCGAGTTATATTCCTGGCTCTAACCAAATTTTTTTAACTCTATTTTCAATATCATATGTACTTATACAGGATGAAACTAAAACTATTAAGTTATCGAAAGAGGATGAAAGGGAACAATGATTCCAAATAGAAGACGATTAGCTTTTTGTACAATGCACTCTTGCGATAGCAAATGTGTCCTCTTCGTTCATGAGGAAAGCAGCCGTCATATTGTAGCAATAAGGCAGGATTCAAGTGTCATTTGCTAACATTTCAATTTTGGAGCTATTGCTGTAGTGAGTTACCATGCTTATACTTTTTTTTCAGGGATCTGCCCATCAGGCCCAAACCCATGAAAGTGAAGAGGATCTATGAAAAATTCTATTACAATCCTGATGCACAGAATTTCTTTCTGGTAGAGAATGTAGAGGAAACAAAAATCGATTCGATGCAAAACATAAATGCGCCTACGAATGTATGAATTTTAATTGCCTGAAAAACGAAAATGTGAATAGGTTACTCTGATAATATATGACAATATTAATAATGAATAGCAGGACATTGTGCATCACCGATTTTGGAATTTTCGGTCTCAAATTCGAGATCAGCACGTGCAAAAACTTGGGATATTAGTTTTCGGCTCCAATACTCTCGCAATAAATTACTACACCGCGTCAAAGTTTGAAGCTCAAGATCTCAAGATTTCGCAAAAATGGCTGCAATTTTTGCAATTTTTTGCTTAAATTAAATTCGATAGGGCTCTATGATTGTAACTGGGCTCACTGCAACTACTAAAAGTTTGCCAAAGAAGTGTTTTTTCTACAATTCAGGTGGAGATGAATATGTGGCATTTTTTACAGGTGGTCATCCCTATGTTCTTTTCACGGAATAAAACTGGTGCACATAAAAGCAACGTCTAAAACTGTATGCAAAGAGTCAGGTCATAAGTTGAGTTTTTGTTCCTGTTGTGACGTGAAAAAAAATTTTAAACAAGATTTAATCTATTGCGAGAGTCTATGTCTCACAAATACTTCTCCAGCAATCAAAATTGAAGAAAAAGAAATTCCTAAAGCCATGATAAAAATGGGGGCAACTGTTCTTGTAAGGGCAAAGCATAAAAAAATTTTAAAAGCTTTTAAACGCTCTCCAGGTGGGCAATTCACAGAACTGGCACGTATGAAAATTTTTCGATTTCGTACAATTAATCCGTTTTCGTACATTTTCGTTAACCTGAAAATTAAAAAACGGAACCAAATCAACTATTTTTTTTACTTTTAATTCAATAAAAGCGCCTTTTACTCACTTTGAATTGAAATAAGATCTAAAAAATGATTCTTTCTGCACGAGCATCCCATTGGAAACCTTCACAGATACAGGTAGAGTGTCAAATCCTTCACAAACATGTTTGCCATTCAAACTTTCCTTCACCCGGGTCCAGCGATATTCACTGAAGTATCGAATAGAATCTTGATAAGCTACTATGGCATAATCACCGGAAGCTAGATTTTTCCCTTTTCGACGAGACATTGTGTTTCCGTTTTTCTATCTTTGGTCCATTCTAAACAAATAAGCATTAGGAATTTCGCTTTACTCAAAACCAGATATCCCTTTTCTTTTCAAATAAAGTCTTTTTTACCTGAAAAGAATGCTTGATTGAAGTACTAATATCATCACTAATAATATTCATTTCAAAGTCCATCAAATTTTTTATGGGTACAGAATATGTGCGGAAACTGTTGCACAGTGTGGTGCAGTAGTATACATTCATAAGCCAGCCGAATGAAATAAGGGATATACACAGTAATCTAATCCTCCAACATGAAGGAATTGCAAACCACCCTAAAAAAATGAAAAAGATTGCTTAGCAGTCCAAAAAAAAGATATTTTTTATTAGCTTGCTGAGATATTGAAATAATTCCCCATGAAATGGAAAGCTTCAGCATTGATTTGTTATTTTGACAAAAATATTTGAAAAAATGTTCCATCATGTAAGCAAAAATGAAGAGAAAAATATATAAGGTAGCAATGGCAATCCACATAGGGGACTCAAATGGTTTTGCATATATATGTTGTGAATGCTGGTTATATCAGGTTGCTTGAAGATTACGTTCAACCTATGGGTGGGTTGCATTTATATATTTTTACACTGTTATTATTCATATAATATTGTAATAAATAATTTTACTTTTTATGGAAAAAATCAAATCTTTTACCTGGTTTTATCAAAAGGCACTAAAGCAGCAAACACAGCAATGCGCTCGGGGTGGAAACTAAAACGCACCGGCAGAATGTCAACTGTCCAGTTTTCTAAAAGTTCGCCCATCCCAATCCATTTGCGTTTTACTAAAGCAGGCCAATTATCTTCTCGCACATAGTTTACACTGTGAGTTTCAATTTTTTTTTCAGATTTTCAACAAAAGCAATTAATTTGGGGAGAAAATATATTTTAGTACTTGAAGTTTAAAGAATCGGCCATGAAACTCAATATTTCGTACATAGGGCCAGATGCAGATTTCAAGTCTCTCGTTACAACTAGCTCGAATTTTAATGTTTCATCTAGCTGCAAATGTTTATTTTGTAGTGTTTTTTGTTTTTTTAAGTTATTTTCAGAATTGAAAGATTACCGAAACTCCAGCAGTGATTGTAAAGTGGTGAAAATCGCTCCGACGCATAAATGGTGTTATATTCGAAAGGGTTGGGTGCACCAAGTTTATTTGAATAAATTTTTTCACGATATAGATTTCATGAATTTCGGTCAGTTTAAAGTCAGTTGCGTAGATATCAAAGTTGAGATAATTTTCTTTTATTTTGAAACCATTGCAGCGATTGAATTGTAAATCGTTGAAGTAAAATATTTTATGTGAGGACTTTGAATGATGTTTTAATGTTTGCTGTAAAAGTTAAAAAAAATTTCAGTCGTATAGATTATAAGCCCAAAGGATGTACTTAAAATACATTTTTGCATACATCTTGAACGAAAGATATGAAATCAGTACAGTGAGAGACATCAGATAGCTGAACAACATCAACCTTCTTCCATGAAACTTGGTATGTTCCATTGGTTGGGAGTATTATGCCTAAAAAGGAAAATATTTTAAACTAACACACGAAAAACTGTAAAAAAGAATTAAATTAGTCGCCTACCCAGACAAGAATGAATCGAAGGAGAAAAATTTTCCAGCTCATGAATGTGCTCGTGATAATGTAAAAATTGCAAAACCGAAAAGCATTCTTTGTCACAAAAAATTGGACAAAATACAAATGCGAATAAAACACAGAAGATAGAATTTACACTCGGCATTTTTTCGAAACTTATATTCATTGAGTCATTTGCAAAACAATTCAACACGAAGGCTTATTCATATATTCATAAGAATTCAAATGTGTATTGTATTTAATCAATATGTGGAGTGGGAAAGAAAAATTCCAATTTAAATCAATAGACTCCATAATTTCATAGATTCATTCGATTTAGTGATTCCAAAGCTCTTACATACTCAGCATACGCACACGCCCACATGTAATGCTTTTATAGAATAGAGGTAACGTAAAAAGTTAATATATTTCCAGAGCACAGAAAAAACCATTTGCAACAATTGTTTTCGTCTTAGTCCATTCACTGCGGTTAAAATTTTAATACATTCCGACTTCGAGTATAATACATGCCTTCAAAGAGGCTGATTATGAAAGTTATGAAAATTCACAAATAAAAAAAATTAACGCAATTGATTTTCAGCAGGCAGCATTATGAATTTATGATAGAGAAACTGCTTTTTATCAAGTGGATATCTGTGTATAGTGTATATTTGTTTTTGAAATGAGTCGATTTACCAAATCTAAACAGCAAGCCGGACATGCCGCAAAAGCCAGTGAATAAGGGCTATTGCAGTCGCTCCTATCAGCACGAAATCTTACTTTGTGGTATCTTTCTCGACGTTAAAACCTTCGGTTTCATGTAAGAATGATACAAGCTTGGCAATCGTCACATAAATCTTAGAGGAAATCACTATATCGTTATGATCCGATATTGGATCCGGAAATGTTTTAACCTGCAATCACAATATTTTGGACACTCCACAACAAAGTGATAGCTGGTCTCTATATCCTTCTTGCATTCACCAAGAGTCGGCGTCATGGTACTTATCGTGATTTAATGACCAATTAGAAGGTTGCGCCAGTCAAAATATGTGTCATCAGTCCAAATGATTGTTTATTTAGTGTCATACAACTGTTGGAAAAGTAGTCTGACGTACATTTGAGGAAAATTTTATATTGGCGATACCTTATTGCAGTATCAAGCCAGAGTTTATTAAAATGTTCATAACCTCAAATGGTGCTGCACTTTGAATGCAACTTAGTGATACAGGTAGTACAAACTTCGAGCCATAAAAATTATTTTCAGCAGCTTCATCAGCTAACACATTCGCCCTTTTGTTTCCAGGTTAGCTATAATAAGTAAGTACTCAGAAAAGCTGAGGAAACTATTTTCTCGGTTTTTTAAAAGTCAGACTGCATTTCCACTCCAGTTTTGAAACAGTTAACCCCTGTAAAACTGCCCATAAGACACTTTATTTTCCGTTTAAAATCGACCCTTCTTGAAGAGAGGGACATCGTTTCTAGGACATTTGCTGCTTGCATGATTGCATATGCTTCGGAATCATATACGATGCACATCTTTCATAGCGGGAAAATATACTCCAATACGTGATACGCAGCTATTGTTATCATTTGACTTTGATCCGTCTGTGAATCATTGCACAAGTTTGTTTTTCGAACAATTTTTTTTTTCCGCGACTCAAGGTTCTGGCATATAATATCAAAGCTTCTTTTGCAAAGCCAGTTGAATTTGTAGCTGCATGATACATCGTCCGTATATAAAGATTGTGAACGACCTGACAGCATAGCAAAAATAAAATATCAATTCGATTTCTTTCAATTACCGCTTCAATAATTTTATGCTATTCGAAGCTTTGATAGATCTATTTGGGCGACGATGATCAGGAGCGTAACTGCTGATAATGCCTGATCTATATGTTCACATTTAATGTCATAACTAATGTGGTCACCGGGAACCCCGATTATTCGCATAAAAACTACTTAGGCATTGTCTGATAGTGCCCATTTGCAATCCCCTATCCCACTTTTGCTCAGTCTCAACGTGTTCAAAATTTGAAGTCAATCGATCATTGCTTTCGAAAGTTATCGTGTCCACAACGAAAAAAATAGGCTTAATTGCATAAGCCTTGTACCGGGCTAAAAAGGTGTATCCTAGGGCTTACGATTTATAAAATTTTCTCCAACAATCAATACTGAAGAAATTGAAATTCCTAAAGCCATGATAAGAAAAAGGGCAACTGTTTATTTATAGTCAATGCAGAAAAATGTGTAAAAACTTCTAAGCGTCCTCCTGGTGGGCAATTCACAGAACTGATATGTCTGAAAATTTTTCGATTTCGTTCAAGCAAACCGTTTTCGTACATTTTTGTCAACCTAGGAATTTGAAAGCAAACATAAAGTATTGAATCATCTAATACTTCGCAATAATAAATTAATTTGTAAAATTTTAAATAATAAAGATATTTTTCTACTGCTTTTATGCAAGGACCTCGAAAAAAACTTTTGTTTTCTTACTTAGCGTTGAAATACGATCTAAAAAACGACTCCTTCTGCACGAGCATTCCACTAGAAAACTCCACAGATAGAGGTAACGTGTCAAATTCTTCACAAATATGTTTGCCTTTCAAACCTTCCCGTAACTGTGTCCAGCGGTATTCAATGCGATATCGAATAGAATCAGGATAAGCTAGAATTGCAAGTTCACCGGAAACTAGATTTTGCCCCTCATTACTAATATCTCCAAGTCTGTTCCTATGATGCGCAAAAACAGAGCGAGTTTTCAAGAGCTTTTCCAACTGTGGACCATTCTATGAAATAAAAAATTTCGCTGATACCAAAACCACAAATTTTTTATTTCATTCACAATGCTTTATTACCTGAAAAGAATATTTGATAGTATTACTAGTGTCATCACTAACAATATTCATTCCATAGTCCATCAAATTGTCCAAATTTTTTAAAGGCACAGAATGGGTGCGAAAACTGTTGAACAGTGTGGTGCAGTAGTAACGGGGGCGCTCTACTCCCATCGGCAAAGCAAATGAATGCTCTGCCGCGGGATTAGAGCTATGAGACATAAAATTTAAAAAATTCTTTAATCTGGGAATTCAAGCATTTTTGAAATGCACTGTGAAGTAAGCCCGTGGGATGGGCCATTTTCATGGGTATGCTGAAAATTTACGCTTATCATAAAAAAAAGCTTAGTAGCTACCTTGGTCTCATAAGGGTTAAAAAACTTGGCATGAATACTTGAAGGCCTCTTGCTTTCAACTGCGGTAGTGCATCATTAAATCCCCGGTCTAAGTCAACAATATCTCCTGGCCATAATACCAAAATTAAACAGGTCACATGGCCTGAAGAAATTAAAAAAATTAAGTACCCGACTGCTATTTCTCCGCCAGAGGGCGCGAAATAATTTTTGATCAGATTTAAAAAATTGGAACGGCATTAGAACCGCCATGCTTGAGAGCCACCAAAAATATACTTGGTTTTTGACTACCCTAGCTGGGGTGAATTCTGGGGTATTAAGGGTTAAACGCTTAATTTTCGCGACTGCGCTGGCCGATTTACTTCAAACAAAAACGATTGTAATCCGCTAGCTGCGCTTTGTGCTAAATGAAACAAAGCTTTCATAAAAGGTCAGTTTGACGTCCACTAGAGTTCATCAAAGTTTTTACATATATTTAAATCCCTCTGGTGGCAAATAGATGGAACCAATTTTTCAAATGTGTTTCATTCAGCATTAAAGTGTGTTTGCAGATGCAAAAAGTTTTTGTTTCAAGAAAATCTGTATGCGCAATCGCAAGAAATAAGCGTTTTACCTCAAATACCCCAGAATTCACCCCAGCTGGGGTAGTCAAAAACCAAGTATATTTTTGGGGGTTCTCAAGCATGGCGAGACTTATGCTGTTCGAATTTTTATAATCCAGCAACAAATTAAAATAGCGCCTCCTGGTGGTGATTTTTTCTGGTGAGGTGACACCTCTCCTTCAATCCTAGTCCTTCCCTCCTGCTTTCTCTTTCCTAGCCTTTTCATTCTCTCTCCTAGTACTTCCTACATTTCTTTTATCACTATCCTTCTCTTTTTCATCGCTTTCATCTCTAGTTTTCTCTTTCGTACTTTTCTCATCTTCCTTTCTAACTAACTTCTTCTTAGTAGCCCTATCACTGTCGGAGTCTTGCTCTTCCGTTTCTTCTCCAAAAAGCGCTATCATCTTGGCCTTCTTTCGCTCTCGCTTCTTTTTTTCTCGCTCGATCCTTCCACCCTTCTTTTATTTTTCCAGCCGTCCCTTACATTTCTCATTTCTCTTCTTTTTTTTCTCCTTCTATGCCTCACATTTCTCATTTCTCTTCTTTCCTTTCTCCTGCTGTTCCTCACATTTACCGCTCCTCTTCTTGTCTACAGGACGCCTTTTTTTCCGCTATCTTTTCTTTATTTTTTTCGGCAGCCTGGCGTATCGCCCTCAACTGGTCGGAAATTGAGAGTAATGGGCTCTGGTATGATCCAAGGATAGCATCGGGCGCCTTTTTCTTGGGAATCCGAAATTTCCCAGTAGAAGTCTAGGGCTGAGGCATATAGAGGGCAGACGGAGAAGACATGGAGTCGTTCCAAGCCTGTAGGAAGTAGCAAAGGGACGTCCAGACGAGTCGAAGAGACGGAACACTTCTTGAGGAGCTTGGTGTCCACCTTAGGGGCAACTGACTCTTCTTCGAAGGAGTCCGAGTCAGGATTTAGGGGAACAGAGGAACGACGAGCCAAGATGAAAAATTCCACTGATGCAGCGGAGGAAGTTTCGGAGTCCAAGTCTCCAACTGGTGGAGTCTCCTCGGCAACAGTTGGGATTGCTGGCTCGGGCGTTTTTGGAGGAATCCGCGAGAGAACCCTAAAGTAGCTAATTAAATGCCACATTCGTTCCAAAAACAAAAGCAAGCTTTCGTTAATGGCGAGCTTTAGGGGAGCGGGTTCATCCGAAGCGTCCAAAAACGTATAAATGATGAGGGTCCTTTAAACGAATGGGACCTGAACTGTTCTAGCTCTCTCCTCTAGCACCGCACCACGCTCGCCCCCTTCAACTGTGACGACGGCAAGTTCCCATGACTCATATGGCGTGAGGAACAGTGTGGGATCTTTTGGATTCTCGTCGAAGAGGACAGCGGACGCATCTTTGGCAGGGCGATGGAGGCACGCTAACTCCTGTTGCTGCCTCTTATTCGACACCAATACCATGTAGCGTGAGTTACGTGATCGTGGCCCGTGCAGAGGCATCTTTCCTGCCATGAAATGAGTGAAAATCATTGGAATGGCATTTTTTATATAGTTGTCCAATCTCCACATGAATTAAATTATACATATTTGAGGAAATTACTTCTACTAGTTTCAATGGGTCCTTCCTTTAAGTACTCAACTTAGAGGAAAACCCACTACCGCTATCAGATAAATGATGTGTTCTCACTGTGACTAAGTCACCTACTGAAAATGAACGCAATTTTGTTTTTGCATTATAGTGTTTTAAATAAATCTCTTGTAACGAAAGAATACTATCACGTACAATATTGTGTGTCGGAAACATTCTACTCAGCAAATCACTATAAGTTTTTTTTGAAGGCAAATCTTTTTGCAGGAGATTGTCAATAGGAGTTCGAAATACTCGTCCAGTAAATAAAAACGAGGCCGTAACGCTAGTTTCGTCACTCACACAGACTTGGAGAGCAAATAAAAGCTTATCAATGTGCCTGTCCCAGTCCTTCATACGATCAATGGACGCTATAATCATTTTTTTGATGGTTTTATTATACCTCTCTGTCATGTTGGCTTGTGCATTGTATGGTGAAATGTGGAAAGGAACAATTCCAAAAGTCTTACACAAGCCGGTGTATTCTTTGCTCGTGAATTGAGTACTATTGTCGGAAATTAATACTTTCGGAAACCCCCAGCGACAGCATAGAGTCCACAGTTTTTGGATTACGGCGCCAGAAGTTGCCTTCCTAAGTGGGATCATTTTCACAAACTTGGTGAAAGAATCTACAATAACGAACAAATATTGATTTTGATTTGTTCCTTTCGGATAAGGACTCATAAGGTCAATAGTCAGGACTTCTCAAGGGTATTCAGGAACCATTGATGTGCCCACAGACGGCGGATGTGGTGCTATAAAACTTTCTTGGCATTTTTTACACGAGCGCAACATCTTTTCTCATTCCATCCCGATAAACTCGTTCTTCCATTCTGAGATAGGTTTACCTTAAGCCCAACTAACCGGAAAGTTTCTCATCATGAAAAATGGCTATCACCTGTGAAACCAATCAAGGAGGCAGCCAGACTCTAAAATACATGGACTCGTGCTCCTACAGCTTTTCTTTTGGACCGAAGTAACGTAACAACAACCCCTCGTCGCTGATTTTAAAAAAATTCTTGATAGAACGAATTTGATTTGCTTTACCAAAAGGAATCTCTGCATCGTCATTTTCTAAAAACTGAATTATTTCTAATAACTTAGATTCTTCCCGCTGTGCGGCTTTAACTACCTCTCTAGTAAGGGAGCCGTCTTCAGCTAAGAATGAAACTATTTCAGGGAGCTGTCTTCAGCTAAGAATGAAACTTTTTCAGGGAGCCGACTTCAGCTAAGAATGAAACTATTTCAGGTAGCCGACTAAGAGCATCTACACCTCACATGCAAATGGAGGCTCCAGGACGATACCTAATATCGAAATCAAACATCTGGAGTTTTGAAAACCACCTAGCAAGACGTCCTCAGATTCCCAACCCAAGCGAGAGCTTGGTAATCCGTCTCAACCGTGAAATGAGTATAATCTAGGAAGTCACGAAATTTTTCCAATGCATAAATGACTGCCAGACATTCCCGTTCACTAGTGGAATACTTCCTTTCTGCTCCTTTCAAGGCTCTGCTCGCAAACTATGTGAAATGACGCTCGTCGTTCTGCTCCTAGAAATATATGGCTCCTAAACCAACAAAACTAGCATCAGTTTGTACTATAAATGAGGCTTTTTCAATCCGGAAGATATTGAAGCGTAAGAGTCACTGAAGCATTGCGTAAACTCTCAAAAGAAGCCTGCTCTATGCTACCCCACTCAAATTTAACATCTTTTTTGAGTAGTATAAAAAAGGCTTAGCTAATGTGTCAAATTCTGATATAAATCTGCGGTAAAACACTAGAGGACCAAGAAATCTTTGGACATCTTTCTGGTTCCTAGGCACTGGATACTCTTGAACTTTGGCAACTTTTTGGGGGTCCGGCCGCAAGGCTCCTCTGTCAACTATAAATCCTAGCACCTTAAATCTCTGTCGACAAATTCAATTTTTAAATCACAATTTAATATGTTTTTGCATACATTTAGGACGAAAGATACAAAATCAGTACAGTAGGAATCTTTGTCAGAGAGCTGAGCATAAACAACTTTTTTCCATGAAACTTGCCATGCTCCATTGATTGGAAGCAACCCTGGAAATGAAAATAAATTGGACTTAAAAAATACGACAAATGAACAGAAAATAAAATAAGTTGCATACCCAGACAAGAATGAATTGAAGGAGAAAAAATTTCCAGCTGATGAGTATGCTCATGATAATGTAAAAATTGCATAACCGGAACACATTCATTGTCACAATAAAAAATTGGACAAAATACAAATGCGATTAAAAAACAGAAAATGGAATTCAAATTCAGCATTTTTTCAAAACTTATCACTTTCACTTATTACGAAGCCGAAGGCGAAGTCAGGTAATTACCAACGGGAGCGCCCTATGCTGCACATGTTAAAGCTAAAATCACCTGAAAACGCAAGATGAAATTTGTGTTAGTAAACTCTGTTTGGAACGGG
>Ga0210040_10008474_pt1 | contig 12191 bp, 6 predicted proteins | sample CryGeyCG12114_NA_FD_185462 | JGI IMG/M metagenome (GOLD analysis project Ga0210040, IMG submission 185462) | Groundwater microbial communities from aquifer - Crystal Geyser CG19_WC_8/21/14_NA (SPAdes) (version 2) | ecosystem: Environmental > Aquatic > Deep subsurface > Groundwater | place: USA... | reverse complement strand
GTGACATGGAGCTGTACGTAAAATAAATGATCATGTGTGAGAAATTGTATTGAGATTTCACGTACCCATCCTAGGTGTTGATTTAATATCTTTCAATGGATTATTCTGTTTGAGAGCATTCATTCGTCTAGCTGTCCCAGTGCCCGCATAATTACCTGGTCCTAAAGGTCCACTAGGACCAGTTACATGTGGTGGTCGTAACGTCTCCACAGGAATCACACGTCTTCTTTTCTTTGGAAGTTTGGCTCGAGCCTGAAAAAAATCAACAAAAATATGGAGTGTACAAGAGTTAGGAATGTCGAAACAAAAGAAAAATATTACCACACACAAAACGTGACTTAATCGACAGCTGATCCATTATTAAAAGATTCCAGTACTTTGTATTCCTAGCTGACCATTGCATTACTACTACCATACACAGCTCATAGTCTTATTAGATTGCTCACCGTGAAAGAGAATTGTTATTGCGTTCAGCATGCTATACTCAAAAAAACTTGTGATGATATTGTAGTACATGCATGTGCGTAATAAACTGTTGTGATCTGGCCATCCAAGCATTACGTCACAGTCTCAGCATAAATATGCAGACCACACCTGAGAGTTTTTACACGTAGGAAACAAGGTGGCTCTCCAAAGTGAATTTAAAAAGATGCAAATAACTGGCTGAATGCTAAAGTAGAAGTGCACATGGTCCTATAACATTGCAAGCTGCTACTGACTGTATAATCCTCCCGTAAAGAGTGGAAAAAATATCTTCTATTTATTTCCAGCCAACGAAACATTCTAGGTATATTTCAAACTTGTGACACTCTTACTAATTAACTACCTTAATTGGATCACACCCGAGCAATTTTTTAAAATCGTGGTTAACTAGAAAATTCAAATTAATTCCTTAACCTTAATGAAATTGTACAGCTAATTACATTGATTCAAAGACTGGCAGCTAACCAGGAATACATAAAGATGATAGTTGTGTATATTTGTTCATTTCCAGAGTGGAATTACGTTGAAAAAATAACAATATAGTTCTGTTTACAATGACAATCCATCTCATTAAATTTGGGAGCAGAATAATCCAGCGAAATAGTCTCCAGAGACTCCACATTGAAAAGAAGTACGCGAGATAAAACAAAGTGTGTAAAACTATACTGTTCCTCTCTCCTTTTATAGTCAGATGGAGAGAGAGTCATGAATATTGGAGCTGGTGTAATATAATAGGAGGAACGTGAAAGCCGTCAGTAGACACGCAAAGTACTAAACTACACTATGGTTGAGTGCGAGAAAAAAAGAGACTAAGGTGAGGAAATATAAGTCAGAAAAGAGAGGAAGGTTGTTTACATAGACAAGTAGTCCTCTTTCATCTCTTTTTACGCTTTCAGATTAAACTGCGTGATCCAGGCAATATCATATGAAAAAAATCGAACTGGGAAAGTATAGAGGGTGGATGGGCAAAAAAAGATGATAAAGTATTTTCTTTACCGCCTACATCTGCCATTTACAGCTTCTGTGTTGGTTATAAAAAATTCACAAAGTTGTCCTGTCCGCATTTTTACCCTATGCCCTATAAACTTTTCCTGTCTATCCTTTGTGATGAGTTAGTTAACCTTTAAAGATTACCCTCATTTGTTCTACACGCAAATGATATAATTCTTCGGGTGCGTGCAAGGAAAGAAACCAGATAGTAGGTGAATACTATCTAACTAACTTACTCTAATTAATAGTTGTGATCAACTGACGATCAGCTGGTACATACATTTGGTTTTCCCGTACCTTTTTATTCTACCAAAACCAATGCAGAACTTGAAGAAAAATGTAGAAGCATAGTAAAACATGCGATGATAACTATAATAGGAGCTTTGGTTACCTGAGTGTGCGAGTAATACATGGCAAAGTTGGATACGATGACGGGAACGGGTAAAGCTATCGTGAGCACACCGGCTAGGGCACATAAGGCGCCCACGAACATACCGATATATGTTTTTGGAGTCATGTCTCCATAACCTGCGTGTTAAGATAACCAAAAAGAAATCATTCATTAGTCAGCACAGAAGTTGAGTTCAAAGAAAATGTAACTGAGGAATAAAAAAGTTTTCCACAACATCAATCCATCCTATACATAATATCTATAGGATAGGATAATATGTATGTATGAAGAAGGGAAAACAAAAGGTCAGTTCGGAACTGTATTTAGTTTGTCAAATCGAGAGTTAAGTTCAATTTACATAGAATTTAAAGAAGAACAATGGGTCTATAATCTCTGGTTTTAGGTCTACTTTACATAGCAATTCAATTACTGCAGGTAATAGTTAGTTACTTGCACATGTTAAATAGGGGATATTACTGGGCGGAGAAAGTATTCCAGTACAAATGAAGATTTTCTTACCTACTGTAGTCATAGTTACCAGAGCCCACCATAGGCCTAAAGGAATGCTAATGAAGTCATTTTCAGGATTAGCTTGTAAACGTTCAGCGTAGTAGACCAAACTGGCAAAAATCACAATACCCAGCACCAAGAAGAAAACTAGAAGAGTCAGCTCTTTGGCTGATGCAACAAATGTCTGCAATAATACAAAAGATTATATAATCTTCGTTCCAAAACTGTAGTGATGGCATAAACTTGGCAGGGGACCATTTCCCTTTGTCCATACCGCATTAAGACTTATGCAAAGGGAGAAAAATGAGATACCCAAAATATTTATATTTTATGCTACAGACACTGCAAAATATGTGCGATCGGCGGATTAAGAAATTCCCCATTTATCCTCAAATGTATTTAGAATATTTACCCGGTTGTCTGGTACTACTAACTACGAACAAGACACTCAAAAAGACAGATAAATGACGAAACGGTGAGAGTTACTACCACTAGCTGTTTTAAGTATGTACCTGTACGAGAATCTTGAGACCTGACGAGTGTCTCGTCAATTTGAACAATCGCATAATACGGATGATGGAGAAGAACTCAAGAATGTCCGCGTTCTCCAGATGGGCTGCGTACTTCTGAAGAACAAGGTCGATGTAGAAGGAAAGTGTGGCAACGTAGTCGATGATATTGACAGAAGCACGTATGAAAACACATTTGTTCGGACAACTAATAAAACGGAGCACAATCTCCAATGTGAACCAGGCATTGCACAAACACTCGATGTAGAAAAAGGCTTCATGGGCATTCGTCCCTTGTTTATCCAGAGTCCAGGCTGTTCGGTTCCGTGACGTGTTCACCGTGATGTTTCTAATCACTGGCACTCGCATGTCTGGATGTGTCTTTAGGCAAAATGATAGGATTGATATACAGATGAAAAACACGCTAATCACTCCAATGGTCTGGAACACAAGAGTAACGTACCATAATTAAAAATCATCATTCAATTTTTTGTATCACTCTTAAATCCACTTTACCCCCAGACGTTAATGTTTACAAAGTGCATACAGATTGCGTCGAGTCGAATGTAACTGAAACAAATGGGAAGAACAATTTTTTGCTCATACTGCATCAAAGTTTTATAGTTTCTAATTGCATAACTAGGACGTGAAACTTTCAATTTCAATTTGAAGCACCGTAGGTTTTTCAACCAGCTTGTAGAGCAAATTTAATTCCGCAATCAAAACTGTTTCGACGTATATACCTTTCCAGTCTAGTTTATTAAATACTTGTGCTAAAAATACTATAAACGGATTGAAAGTATGACGCTAACGTGAACGTTGTAAATGGTACACTTTCCTCTGTGCTTAATTTTCTCCTTTTGTAAATAGTACAGCTGCAGCGCCATACACAAGCCATAGGTTTAATCAGTGTCCGGAATAAAAAAAAAGGTTTCAATTCACACGAAAAGGAGGAATCAGGTCTGCTAGGCAATCCCGAACACTTTTTAAATTACACCCCTAAACCCTGATTTAAAAAATTACCCCAACTACACGTTATATACTTACTTTGGCAGCAGTGGATGAGTAAGGCTCGTCAAACAGTGACCATATTTTAGGCTTTAACCGTTGCCACCAAGAAACATTTCCCGACATGTAGTCATCTTCGAATCCAAATTTACGTGCTAATTCCTCATCTGAAGGCTTGTCTGTGTCTAAATCCAGTCGGTCCAGAACAGCTAAGGTTTCCTGAGTGTCCCGATGCTACAAAATGAAACAATAGATAAATTCTAATCAATTCCTATACGACGCATTAAGAGTGTAGGATCATTTACATAAAATAAGGAAGTGCCTGGCCTGGAGTAAGTTAGTTGCATTAATATTACTGTCTGTGCCAAATAAGATTACATATTTCATCGCAGAACTATAAATACAGATTTTTTTGTCACCAAGACTTTTATCTGAAAAAAATTAGGGTCATATGATGATGATGGTGGAATTTAATGGGAAACCAAGTAGAAAGCTTGTCATGCAGCATGAACCTTTAATGTGAACAACTTATCCTTTTTGGCACCAAACTCTGTGCTAGACTTCAAGATAAAATATCATAATAATAGAGAGCGTGCATAAAAAGTGTGCATGGATCAGAATCTGCCTACTTTGGGGTTTAAACCGTGAATAGATATGAGCACCACAAATTACAAGCCCTGTTGACAATCATCATACGGGAATATGTATGCGTGCAAGAAGAATGTGGTCTAGAGCACTGTGGTAAACATTATAATATTATTCTTGCCAACATGCCAAATGTAATGAATTTGAGGAGAAAGCTGTCTCCTTACTTGTAGATATTTTTTCACTGTGAATGTGAGCTCATGGCACCGGATCAATTATTGCTGGTGAGTTTAATGAGATCCACATTTTTTGGGGTCCTGCCTTTACCCACTGCCAATTTATTATGTAATTTTCAAGTTTTCAACTCATTTGCTTATCGAGTGAAATGAAACACTTCATCTTGCAAACTTCATCGTAGAATCCCATGATTAATGAATAATTTATCGAGTCTTGCCATTTTTACATTTCTTAACTAAACCATCAACGGTCATATATCACTATCACTGTGCTTGGCATCTCTATAAGTTTTATGCATGCTAGTCACTACATAGTTAGTATGAAATACAAACACAAATATAATGAAAATGAACTATAGATTTTCAATACCGAGTCCAACATGAGCCGCAATCGACTTGCAATTTGGATTTTCATGAAAATCTGCATTCAAGTAACTCAACTCGTCAAGGGAATATGAAGCAGGGGAGAAAGTAAATTATAAATGAACGTACCGAAGTATAAGTCATCCAACAACAAGGCTCCACTTGGTTTGAGTCTAATCCCCACCACTCAAGTTCCTCCTCAAATAGGGGACCGCACACATCTGTTGGGTAGTGCAGTTTCCCTGTGCGGTAGTAGTTAAGCACCTGTTCAATGTCAAAGACCCACATGAAGAACCCACGTCAATTGTATAGTAGGTTACCCACTCATAATCATCATAATTCAGCATGACAAACTAATCAGGCTCCATAGACTGACTACAAAGGACAACTTATATGCGACTCGAGGTTACGATACTTGCGGGAATGTTAATTCACCCGCTGAGAATTCTCATGCATATGAAAGCAAACAGTATGCACGGAAATGGAAGATTTTCACAATCAATATGCTAATGCCAAAGTTGTCAAGTTCCCATCTATAATATTAAACAGAAGAAAATAGTTACTAGTTTCAAAATTGTTATTAATGCTGCTGCTTTGAACTAATTGGAAACGTATTTAGTATTACTACTAGAGAATCAAAATAATTGCCAATGATAAATTGGCAAATAATTTGTAAGTTGTAAAAATTGTGGCAGAAAACAAAACGAATTTATTGAGAGGTTGAAAATTTCACTTTGCTGTTTGGTTTTGCATAGTAGAAATGTGATAAATGTCTCAGACGGTGTTTTTTATTGAATGGAGCATTTTTTTCAAACTTTTTGTTTTCTAACTAACTAACTTACTAACTACTGCTACAACTATCCGACTTTGAAAAGAAGTTTTGATTTCTGATTAACTTTTTCTCATGCTTTCACTTTATATCGCTAAAGTAAATAGGGGAATATGCGAGTTTATGTGACTAAAGAGTTTTCAGCCTTCTTCTTTCATTCATTCATCTACCGTGTAACACAAGTCTACACTTGCCATATTTTCAGCTCCACAAAAAGTTTGCTATTTAGTTGATCTCATTGGTTATCTTATTAGTTGGTTTAGTTTGCTTTGGTGAAATCAAAAGGAGTGTGTTTTTGCGTATTTCAATTTATTTCGTATATACTGTAATATTAGAAGAGACTATAAAATATTTTGCAAATGTTTATTTTGTTTAGTTTGACAACTTTTTACAATGCCATTTGATTTCAATGAAACATTGAATTGAAATTATTTAGGTTAAAATTGTTGGAGCCATCAGGTCTCGTTCTCTGTTAGTTAGTTTTTTTGGTACAAAATTGAAAGGTAAACAAATAATCAGGAGCAGCCGTGTTTGTCAAATCCTTGTAATCCTGAAAGTTAAGCATGAATGAATCCGATTTTGTGCAGACTTCTATGCTAGATTATGAAAGAAAGGTCTAAGCTAATTTTACATACTCACTTTTACTACCTTATGATTACGGGAAGTGGACAAAAAAGTTTGCAAAGTTAAACTGACGCCTTTGAGAGTTACTTTTGCTTGTAAGCAGCTTTTTCATCATTAACTTTTGCCTTAAAAACTTCATTATTCATCTCATCACTAAGTGAATTCTAATAAAAGTAGTGATCAAAGTTTTTAGGAATTTCCATATTCAAGGATTTTTTGTCAGCTCTGATGAAAAAAAACCATTTAAGAAAATTCTATTTTTTACGATTTACATTATTTTTCTGCCATTAATTAAATTGTTTTTACAGCCGAGGTAAATGCAAATTTTTGTAGCTTTAACGGAAAAGTGGAATAGTCATTAAAATAATCGTATAAATAGAAAAAGAATAATAGTCGTTATTTGAAAAGCCTACTTTGTCACAAAAATTTGAATACTTTCTGAATGCTGAAAAGTTGGTTGCACGAAATTCGTTTTTTAAACATTGTAGTGCAATATAAACGGTGTCTAACTTTATTACCCTTGTTATTGGATCCATAATGGTTCACCTGAGCACACTGGTGCACCAATTTTTTTAACTAACTCAATTATTTAAAATTACATGAGTAAAACTCGTAAAGTGTGAAATGAAAGGATGATGCGAGGGACACGTATTCATGCTTATGCCCACAGAAGAGTTGTGCATGACATTTTTTACCGTTTGTCTCGTCTAAAAACTCCAGTGAGTAAACAGAATAGTCTTGTCTACAATGAGTGTTTACCGAATCTTTTGACTAGAGTATAAAAGGAAATATCTTTTTTTAAATATAATAGTTCATAATGTCATGAAAAGAATATTAAATTTCAGCGTTCTTAAAGAAATCATTTTTCTGTAACGGCTCGCAGGAGTTGGAGCTTGTAACTAACTAACTAAGACTAGCTCACAAACTAACTAAAAGATTGAGAACTGGATAGCTCTTATAATTTAAGAACAAACTGACCAAAAATAAAAACATAGGGTATGGACTTCCATGTAAACTTCATGGAAAAAGTTTGGTATTCTACTTTAGTTAGTTAATACAGATATAGCATTACGGTTTCAATACGCGGAACATTGTAGCATTAATAATAGAATCTTTTACATCTAAAAATAATAGCCAAAATGTGGTTAGCATGTGCGAATTTTTATGCCTCCATACATCATACTGACATAAGAAAATATACCTGCGTTAGAACCATATATCGTTGGGTTTGTTAGGTACTTTGCAAAAGTTTTTGTCAGTTTTGCTGTCGTTGCTCCTATTTAAAAGCATTGGAAACCATTTATTTCACCCTTTGACGCAGGCAATATTCTCTTATGACAATAACTAATAGAACAAGAAAAGTGTTTGTTATAGAACTTGGAGATTCAGCAGAAACAAACTTATCGTTATTACATCCATAGCTAATGCGGAGCAGACATTTTGGTTCAACAACTCAGCTACCAACTAAACATGTCATAATAACACAAACTTTTAGGGATTCGTAATCCCGCCAGGCCTGACAGTCAGTTTAGTTCCAAATACATATATGTAAGCAGTGCAATATACATAATTTTTATAACGTACTACAAACTTTCCAAAAAAATTTACAACTAAACCCAACTTTTTACGCACTGATTGATAACTCAGCTTATGATATTTAAAAAATTCCCTTTTTTTAAAGTTGTTTTTAACCACTATAGTTTTGCAAACGGATATTGAGCATTTTGGATATAAAACCATTCGCCAATAGCAAAAATGGAATGGTCAGAAACTTATTTTTAGACATCATTACGTGGTCCCACTAGTCCGGGGAAAAATCGGTATTATAAACTCTACCTAGCAGAAACTTTCTAACACGTACATGCTTCCTTTCACTCTCTGTAGGAATAAAGTTTGTCTACCTTATGTGGTCGGCCCAATAGCAATGCTTTATGTGCATTTACGATGAATGGCCTATTATACAGGGCTGATGATAACAACTTTTGGAATACCATTTCCGGCCACACTTTCCTATGAGAAATCTTTCACTCTCGAGGGAAGTAACTTGCTTATGTGAAAGTCTTTAAAACCAACAGCTTTTCACAAATAGATATATGTAGTTTCCTTTACACTAGTATGCAACCAAATCAAAATCATTATCCAATTTCATAATTTCAATAGATTCTCTAACTTGATTTCTAAAATCTAATGCAAAACCAAACAGCTCAAAAAATCTTTAAAATTTACGGACATGCAGCACAACCTCTTTATATACTAACTCCCCATAGTTCTTAAAGGTTAAAGTATGCTTAGTCAACCTTACTCAATATAATCAATCTATCATACTCTGATTCTAAAACCTATCTTGAAAAGATAACCATACTAACTAACTAACTGCTACTATTGCTCCAAAAATTCATCAATCTAATGCAAAAGTTTTCCTAAACTTGTCATAAACTTTTTCTGGGTGGACAAAACCCCAATTTTCGTAAAAAAACATCCCCAATGAATGAAATTAAGAAAAAATTATCCTACACAGGCTACCTACTAGTATGGTGCGGCCATTATGGTGCGGCCGTTATGGTGCGGCCACTATGGTGTGTACAATTCGGTGTGGGGATTCTATGGTGCTGGTTTTTTATGGCGCGCGACAATAGGGTGCAATGGTGCGAAGAATTTTTTTGCTTTTTGGAATTTTTGGTGGCCCTTATTAGGGCCGTTTTTTAAATGTTTCTAATGCTACAAATTACTATATCTATACAAAATCAATGTTGGAAACTATTCCTTTCACATCGTCAATGATAGGTTCATAGTCAGTGATAAAGAGATTTCCCCTTACTGCTTTTAGTGAGCTCCATTTTAAAACTGATGCTTGCATAAAGATTTCCTTACAAATACAGTGGCTGATAGAATGCATTGAGAATTTCAATTTGTGTACAACAAGTGCATTTGATTTTCACCTTATTTGTATATGAGTTTATATAATTTGTTAATAACCAAATCGCCATACTGCATAAATTTTTTTAGCAATCTTTTCACTCCACATTGTACATGTTGCCTGTCATTGACTATGTGAAAGGAACAGTTTCCAACATTGATTTTGTATAGATCAAGTAATTTAATTTGTAGCATTAGAAACACTCAATTTAAAAAACTGCCCTAATAAGGGCCACCAAAAATTCCAAAAAGCAAAAAAATTCTTCGCACCATTGCACCCTATTGTCGCGCGCCATAAAAAACCAGCACCATAGAATCCCCACACCGAATTGTACACACCATAGTGGCCGCACCATTCTGATAGGCTCCGTCCTACACACGGACCTGGGCAAAAACGCCAGGATGTCTGTCAAAGAAGTATTCATTGAGAATGGGGTCATAGTTGGCCAGTGCTTCAGTGAGACGGGACAGACGGGTTGCAGGGATCTTCTTGAGAGTGGCTTTGTACGTTTCGTGACGAATCCCCCCCACATTGAGGACTACGCGGTTCTCTGCATCCATATTGCCCACATTCATGGTGCTGGTGGTGAGCAGTTGTGTACGGGAAACACAGACTAGTGGTTTTATTTGGCTCCCTCTTCACTCTGGCAGCACACAGGATGGACGGAGCGGCCAAAAAGGACCGTCTTCTCCTCCTTGTACTTACAAACTTGGCTCCTCCACACAACGAGTACAAATGCACAACAAGAGTGTTCCGTGAAATCTAAATACAGAAACCGGGTTGTTTATTTTCATTCCTGAGAACTATATATGACAGCTAGTTCGTTAGACTAAATGTTCACGGAGGTTACTTCAAACAGTCAATGAGTTTTACAGTCATGCATTCAAAATGATGGACAGTAAGTTTGTATAGGGTTGAGTTTATGTTTTTAGGGCTGGTTATATTTAGTTAGCCAGGAATATTGTATAGTGTTGTTGGAGCCGTTAGTTAGTGCATTAGTAAATAGTAAAGAAAGTATAATGTGGTTTTTTATGTTCCTGGGTTGATTATTACTAACTGAGTGAGAAAAATTGATGAGCTGACTAGTGTTGATTAATCGGGATTCACTATATAAATAATAGATCATTAATAATATAATATACAAATAATGTCAGAATATGATTTTTTGCTCTGGTTGCAATCGCTCATCAAAACTTGTCTAGACGGGGTAAAAAGAATATATTTTCTTGGTAATGCACTTTTTACCCGCATCTCATTTATTATTATGTCTTTTCCACACATGTGAAATTTATGGACCACTCTGTGCTATGTTTATCCGTCAATCCTTTTTAGCTAAAAGATATATCTTCTTTTTTGTCTTCATATAATTCAGTGACTTTGATATATATAACAGTCAACACAAAATACACTATGCATGTTAACTTATATTAGTATGCAGGCCGATCAAAATACCGCTTCAATTCTAAAGTATTGCTTCTAATGTTATGACTTTTACTACTGGCTTTTACATTAGGATATTTATGTTTTCCCATTTTCACTTTACGTTTGTTTCGTATGTAAGCAGATCGCTCATTCGGGCAAAGCTTGAAACGCTCGATGTTTAGACGAAGGAAATACAGCCATGTATGGCTGAGAATTTGACTAACATACGAGAGTTCATTTACACTCCAATGCTAAACAATGTTTTTACGCATAGGGAGAATTAAGAAAACCTAAAAGTTGGGTGAAACATTCAATAGAGTGGTTAGAGTCATTAGAGACCGATTTACAAAATTTGTGTACTCTTAATGAAAGAGGCTTTGAATTTAGATTAACATTGCTCCGTATGATTAGTTTGTGGAGCGCAAACAACAATGCATTGCTAGTTCCTGTGGCCAAAATTCCATAGTGCTACACAGACGAAAACTAATGATTTGGTGTAAACAATCCTCGGTCTACGATAGTCTACGATGCAGATAGATGCAAATGAAAACAATTCCTATTGGCATTGGGAAAATGCTGCAGTGGGACTTGGTAAATGACGCACAGTGAGTTCCCAGCCAGTAGTAAATTTTCTTATCAGACTGATAGCTTCGTTTACCACATGGTTGGCTTTTATACACTTTTGAATAAAATTTCAATAGACAAATGGACGTGCCAACATGGGTAGGCAGACAAAATGAAGCCATCAGTAGGTAGTTAGTTGCTGGGGAACTGTTTTCCGCCTTCTACTGTGCATGAAATTAATGCTGATGTTGTTTTATTGACTTTGTTGAGCTAATAATGAGGAAAGCCGCATTTAAAGTAATATTGACGCTAGAGAAAGCCACAGGAACACCTTTCCATTATTGAATAAAATGCTAATGTTGGAGGCTCAACTCACTCTTGTAGCCCAATTTAAAAGTGCTTCGTGCTTCCTTGTCTTTGTATAAATTCAACGTTTGTCTAGTTTTCGCAAAATTAAGTTGTCTTGCTGAGAAATATAAACATTAAGTGTGTCGCAACATTGAGCACTGTCCAATTTTTTCAATTTATGTAAATATAGCCTCTCTAGCCTAGACAATTACATAGTCTTTTGTAGTTTTTCAATCAATTTACAATGCATAACATTGTACTTTATGAAAATCCTATTTCTTTCATAAATACTGACTGACTGAATGACTGATAGAGATGCAAGCAAACTACTTAAATGACTCTTCCTATAAGCTGACCACTAAGGAAAGTGAGCACGTTTCAACATAGTGATGATGATGAATGAGTAGCAAAA
>Ga0210040_10008473_pt1 | contig 12192 bp, 10 predicted proteins | sample CryGeyCG12114_NA_FD_185462 | JGI IMG/M metagenome (GOLD analysis project Ga0210040, IMG submission 185462) | Groundwater microbial communities from aquifer - Crystal Geyser CG19_WC_8/21/14_NA (SPAdes) (version 2) | ecosystem: Environmental > Aquatic > Deep subsurface > Groundwater | place: USA... | reverse complement strand
AATGTTTGCCCTGTCTCCATAGTCATCTATAATTTGTATGTTTTCAATGACGTCAACAGGCAGGTTTTGTGTTGCTGTTTGTACGTCTCCGCCAAAATAATCCTTCCCGTTAACACGCACTCTCGCCACCGCTTTTCCCTGCGCTGTTACATTGCCGTCTTTATCAACCGTAACACCCGGAAGCTTTTTTAACACATCTTCGACCGGCGCACCTTCTCGTACTTTGTAAGCGTTTGCTTTGTACTCTATCGTGTCTTCTTTTACCGAAATCGGGTTCACTGCAACTACTACTACATCAGCCAGCCTGTTATCCTGTATTTTTAATTTTATAGGATCAAGGTTAAAAGGCTTATTGTCACCTGATGGAAGTGTGTAAGTGCGGGTATAGGTTTGATAACCTATGATAGAGACTGATAAAGAAAACCCGGAATAGGCAACGTTTGTAAAGCGAAAAACGCCGGCTTTACTTGTCGTAGTTGTTATACTATCCTTTCCCCCAATTATTTTTACGTAAGCATCAGTTAAAGGCAAACCAGCCGAATCAGTTACAGAACCACTCACTATTCTTTGTTGCTGTGAAAAAGAACTGACTGAAATTAAAGAAGCAACAATAAAAAAAGGTAAAAATATTCTCATAAAGAGGTTGTGATATTAAAGCAGAACGGTGTATAGTAAAAATAACTCTGCTTTTGGCATTTTTAAAAGTTATCGGTGAAAAGAACATGTAGGTCTACGAATTCCTTCTTTTAACTCTCTCCTTGTAAGCAGTTTTATTAGGCGAAAAGTTTAACATCAGTAACTTTAGCAGTCTCAAACATCCCTTCTTTTTATATTATTCCGGATTTTTTGTCATCATCGTAAAAGCCTTGTGCCGCTTTTCTTGTGTCACACCCTTGTACAGTTTGTTCTTAACGCACCGTGCTTAAGCCCTGTTTAAACCTAACTGGTTTCAAATAATTAAAGTTCAAAAAACGCAGCAATTTGCAGTGGTTAATTCTACAGCAGCATGAATTTTTTTTATCAGAAACTTTTCAATAGTTCTATGTCGTTCAAATCTTTATTCTCTACTTCATAATTGTTTTGTCTAAAAGTAAAGGAGCTTCCATCCGTTCTTACTCTTCGGGTTCCGGCAGCATAATAAATTCCTCTTGTTGACAACTCTGCCTTAGGCAGCCATCCGCATATTTCCAAGACGTTATCAACTGTATGGTAACTACAAAAAATAATAGTATCTGAATTATGATCTGCCTGAAGCAGGTAAAAATTATTTACAAAATTTGGTCTTACATAACTTTTTCTACCCATGGTCTTCACATCAATCAAAAGACCATTATACTTTATGTCAAAGCCACCGTCAAAACCATCTTTTTTAAGATTTATATCCGGGTAGACATTAAAAAGATATTTGTAAACGGTAAACTCACCAATCAATCCTACTCTTTGTTTAGCATAGTCTCCGTCTTCAATACCCCGGTTACCTAAATTGTGGTTTTGAAGATAATTCTCTACCATTATTTCCAGTTCCTTTTTCACAACAAAATGTCTAACCATACACACTATTAAAAGAGTAAGTTAATGTGAACGTGAATAATAATGGATAGCCTTTAAGGTTTTTAAAATTACAGGTAATTTTTGCTCCGATAAATTATTAGCAGGAAGTTTAAAATTGGAAGCGGCAAAAGACGATAACTTACCAACAGGTCCTTTCACCAGTTCCATCCTGCCTTGTTTAAAACCCTCTTCTATTGGATAATAGATAATGATGACAGGCAAGCTGATGTTATTTGCATTTAAAAAGTCTCTCAATATTGCAAGTCGATCATATTTTCGGCCGTCTGGTTTTGGATAATACTTTGATAGGTTCTGGTCATTAATTGAAGACGAAAGTGTATGTTTTTTATATTCAATGATGGCTACTGGTTCGTTTGCATCATTTAATAAAAGAAGATCAATATCACCCGGATATAAACTATCTGTTTGAGAAAGAACACATTCAAGATTTGAAGTTCCAAAGATTAAGCCTTTATGGCCTATTGAAACCGGACCACCAGAGTTAGCTTGTATAATAAGTTTGAATTGAGTAATCGTTATTTCATTATGAGAAAAATGCAAAGAACCTTGTGCATCACTGTTTACATCAACCACTATTACTGTATTTGCTTTGTCAGACCAATCAAAATCATCACGAAATATTATTAGTTGTACTGCAAGCTTAAATTTAGAGGCAAATGCAATTAACCGAAGTAAATAATCAGCACCAAACTCATCGATTATAACATTGTTCAGATTTTTAATTATATTCCGATATTTATAATCAGGACTTAAAACACGCTTTATCCAAATGATTGGACTTAAAGAATTTGGATAAGACGACCAGTTAACAAAAAAATCAAATGAAATACCGAATAAGCCGTTCGGTATTAAAATATCATTAGCGAACCAATCATCAGGTGAACCACTCCCAGGATGGACTTTGGGCAAAACATTACGGTCAGAACATTTTGCAAGAAATGGTTTTAAAAGCATAAAATTAACTGTAGAGGTTTGAACTTTCTATAACCAGGGTAAAAACAACGATTGCCATAATTTAATCAGGAGAATAATTTAATGTATGATTCATGATAATGGGTTCTTTAAACTGCTTTGATAAGTCACTGCCCGGCGCTAATTCATTTAAAGTCTTTTCAATCCTGTCTATACTTACTTTTATATAGTCAGTAGCTTTTACTTTATGCAACAGAACATTTTCATTCTTCTCAATTCCAATAAACTTTCTTCCTTCCATTAACGCCGATATTAGAAAACTACCACTTCCACATGCATTATCAAGAACAATATCACCTGGATTAGTATACGTTCTGATTAAATACCTGCCAAGTTCAACAGGCTTTTGAGTTGGGTGATAAACAGGACCTTCTGCTTCAGCAGTTTTTACATAAACAGCACTTTCATGAGGCACTGGCAATTCATCTTTACCATTTAATTCATAAAAAACAACATCATTAGGATATCTGCCGCCCTCACTTTTTACATGGCTCGATTTAAAATTACCGTAACTGCCAGTAAACTGGTCTTTTCTAAACCCTTTATTGTACGGTTCACCTGCTGTCATTTGAGGATTATAAGTAGGCGGTTTTCTATAAAAAATACATATATCTTCATGTTTTCTTAAAGGCTGCTTTTTTGCGTTTAAAAAATTTGTCGGCTTTGATTTAATCCAGACAATTTTATATTTAAAGTACTTTTCATTACTTAAAATCAATTTTGCGGTAAATACTCCTTGCCCGGTTAAAGCAACCACTCCATTATCTGTAATTATCCGGTCATACTCTGCCCACAGCTTGTCCAACGGAACAATGCTGTCCCATTTATTTTGAGTAGTACCATAAGGCAGATCACAAAGTATCATTTGAACAGATTTAGAAGGAAAGTCTTTCATAACTTCCAAACAGTCACCCTGTATTACTTTATTTGCAAAATTTTTTATGTTCTTCATTATTCCAATTGGTTAATATGCCTTTATTCCTCTTCAGTTCTATACTTCTCGCGGGATAAATTTGCATTGCTGCATATAGAATAAAAAGTACAAGAGTGCGACGCAACGGCTGCTTAATGCTTATTCTTCTGCCCGGTTCACAAAAGTTATTGCATATTCTTAGGCGGCGCAAGGTATAATTTGCTTCTTCTCCTTAAAATTTATCGTCAAACAATAGTTCATTGCTACTAATTATACATCATATCGCAAATATAAACTAACGTTTTAGCAATAGACTACAAAGGAACAGTAGTTACCAACAAACGATAACTTTGAAAAGTCCATTTACTTTTGACGGGCCCAAATTGTAACTTAATAAGCCTTTGGAGAACCTTAGTCTTTACATAAGTCCTGGATTTATTTTCAGCAATACAATTTCGTACATAAAGGACTTGCAGGTTCTATCTTTACAAACTTTATTACAAAAATTAATTCTTAGACTGTGATCTTACACATCCTCACAACCATTCTACTTATTGCTCTGTTTCTTTACTCGAAATTGCAACCGTATAAACTTAGAATCTACCCGCAATACAAGTCCGTTTTTAACTTTTTTGACAGCATTTTTTCGGTCATACTAAATGTGCTAAGGAAGGTATTTAAACCTGTTTTAGTTGGTTCAAACTTATCATTTGATCTGGCGCAGGTAGTTTTATTTATTATCCTGTTATTATTACTTCACACATATTAAAAATAAGAGCAGGGTAAGTGCCCGTTCGCTAAGAAGAAAGCGAAGGATTTTAAACGTTACTATTATAAATAACCGGGAATCAAGAATATGAACGAAATATTACAACATTTTACTGATCTATGGCAGCAGATATTAAGCAATCCACTGTCAGCACTGGCAATAGTTGGCAATCTTATTATTATTGAGAGTCTGCTTTCCGTTGATAATGCAGCCGTGCTGGCCACAATGGTTATGGATCTGGAACCAAAACAAAGGAATAAAGCTTTGCGCTATGGTATTTGGGGCGCATATTTCTTTAGGGGTCTCGCTATGATATTCGCAGCTTTTCTAATTAAAATATGGTGGCTGAAACCACTTGGCGGATTATACCTTTTGTATCTCGTCTGGGATTGGTGGAAAGGCAAACAAACAGAAGCAAAAGAAGATGATTTCATTGACAAGAAGGGTAACTGGCTTTACAATGCAACGGTTGGAACTATTGGAAATTTCTGGGCTACTGTAGCTTTGGTAGAGTTGATGGATATGGCTTTTTCCATTGATAATGTATTTGCTGCAGTTGCCTTTACGCATAATATTATTTTAATATGCACTGGTGTATTTATAGGCATTCTTGCAATGCGTTTTGTAGCACAGGCATTTGTAAGATTAATGGAGAGATATACTTTTCTTGAAACTGCAGCTTTTGTAGTAATTGCTATTTTAGGTATTAAACTTATTCTTTCGTTGTACGAACATTTCTTTCCTGAAAGTCCTGTAAGTCGATTCCTGGGTAGTCATACTGCTGATATAATAATCTCTGTGTTAACTGTGGCAATTTTCTTTATACCTATTTTGACTTCTCTATTATTTAATTATCCTAAAAAAGTAGTTATTAAAGAAGAGACGACGGCTAAATAAGGACTTTAAAAGCATTAAATAAGTTTTAAAAAATTTAATAGGTTATCCTGAGAAGCTGTCTAAAATTAGTTTAGACTTTAATATTAGAACCTAAAGATGCCATGAAAACCTACAGATGAACGGAGCGTCGCAACGGCTGATCTTATAAAACACAAATGCTGGTTTCCGAAAAAAATAAAATTTAGACAGCTTCTGAAACTTATACAAGATCCATAAATTAAAGATCCGGTTATAACTGCAATAAAAGTGGATAGAAATACTTTTGTTTTCGTTTTCCTCTGTATTATCGCAGTTCCGGGGAATGAATTATAAGTTTTAAACTGATGAAATGCAACAAGCGCTTTTTGGTGGCAACAGCTTTATGAACTGTAAAAGTCAGGCTTTTTCAAATAGTACGGCTCGGGTTGTACCATCGGCATAGTTTTTTCGGTTTAAAAGAACATACCTCATTTATTAAACCATATAATCATGGAAAACAATAATCATAAAGGATCAGAATTTAAGAATGTCCAGGACACCTGGGACCAGAATGAAAGAAATTTGCAGAACGGAAACAATGGTACTGAAGATAGCAACATTGCTGAAGCTGCTCCAACAACCGATTTAGAGCGATTGATTAAACAAGAAGCTAGTGAATATGATCAAACAAATAAAGAAGACAGAATTTTAGGTGGTGACAGGGCAACTGTAAATGATGATGAAAACGAATCTAATGAATAGTTACAACTTGCTTTACTATTTAGCCAGGGCCTCGTCTTTAAGTCTTATGCTTAAGTTGAGGCCCTGCCATTTTTAAATATGGCAGCTACAATAGTTTAATAAATTTTATCTCCTCCACTCTTTGCAGCACATCTTTAACACCTGGTTATTTTAAACCTGAGATGTTTTAAGTTCTGAAAAAATCTCATTGCCAACCGATGTTTCCATTGTGGAGTGATATAACAGAATACTGACTTTATAAAGGCGATTTTTTCGTAACCCTAAAACAGCAACCGATGCAAATTTGGAATTTGTTTCTTGCCCTTTATCTTATATCCTGCCAGCAAAAACACACAGAACAAAAGATTGATGAAAAACTGAATGTTACTGATAGCGTTGCGGTAATTGGCGATTCAAAAATTAATATGAATGTACAACAGGATGTCTTCACTCAAATTGATACTTCAGGAATATTAATGTCGCCCCTTGCTCTTGCAGAAGCAAATGACGATGGCGGAAGTTATTCAAGCGGCAGCAGAGAGAGCAATTATTGGAATATTATTTTCTATAACAGCAAGACCGGCGGTTACCATTTGTTAAGTGACAGTATGAAAATGGTTATTTGGAATTATAGCATTCAAAATGATAACGATTACAGCAGCAGCAGTGAAGTTATTATTTCGTCTCCGGGTATTACTTCCGCTGATGGTTTTATCTTTTACAGGATTACCGTAAAAGACTATAACAACGATAAAAAATTGACTAATACAGATCCTGCCTACCTTTTTGTTTCTGATAAGGAGGGCAATAATCTCCAACAAATTTCTCCTGCAAACTGTGATCTTCTTTCTTATCAAATAATTAAAGCTTCCGGTAAAGTATTGATGAACATAATAAAGGATTCGAATAATGATAAGAAGTTTGAAGAGAATGACGAACATGTTTGGTACGAGCTGAAAGTAAAAACAGATTCCATTCCAGACGAAATACTCAAACAAGACTTTAAGAATAAGATAAAATTATTGTTTCATAAACAGTGGATGAAAGGACAGTAACGATTGGGTGAACGAATGATGTTTTCGTTTTAAAAGCACGAATAGCAATACAACTTTTAAGGATGCTTTCCAACATTACTTTACATCACTTATGAAAGCTTAATAAACTATATTTCCGAGGTTTCCTTAAAAGCACTTAAAAATTCTCTTTTAAGCTTCATTGCACACATGGGTCATTGTCCTCTATGAAAATTTCTTCTGGCAGGTTCTTTAAGTAACTTTATATCAAAAATCAGAGAAGTCATGCTCGATATTGTTATAGAAGCCCGTAAAGCATCCATTGGTCCGGGGCTGGATGTACGAAGAATACTCCCGTTCAGGCTGCGCAGAATGGTTGGTCCTTTCATCTTTATGGATCATGCTGGTCCGGTAGATGTACCGGTTCCATCAGCTTCTTCTATTGACGTACTGCCTCATCCGCATATTGGTTTGTCGACCGTTAGTTATTTATTTGGTGGACAGGTAACTCATAGGGACAGTACAGGCGTACAGCAAATTATCCGGCCGGGTGAAGTTAACTGGATGACGGCAGGGAGAGGTATTGCGCATTCTGAAAGGTTTGAAGATCCGGCGGCACTTGCAGGCGGATCCCTGGAAATGATACAAACCTGGGTAGCGCTGCCAGAGAAAGATGAGGAAGCAATGCCTTCATTCAATAATTACAATTCAGAACAACTTCCGATATTTACAGAAACCGGCGTTTGGATGAGATTGATAGCAGGAAATGCTTTCGGACTTAGAAATGATGTACAAACACATTCCCCGCTTTTTTACCTGCATGTAGTGCTTGATGCAGGCGCACGGTTTGGATTACCAAAAGAACATTCTGAACGAGGTATATACATAGCCAAAGGCAGTGTAGAAGTATCAGGAATCACTTATGCTGCCGGTCAAATGCTTGTTTTTACCAAAGGCGTAGATCCTATTATTATTGCAAAAGAAAATACTACCCTTATGCTATTGGGCGGTGAACCGCTGGGATCAAGATTTATCAGGTGGAACTTTGTATCGTCAAGAAAAGAACGGATAGAGCAAGCTAAAGCTGACTGGAAGGAGGGCCGCATTATACTACCTCCTACGGATAATCAGGAATTTATTCCTCTTCCTGAAGACAAATCGAAACCTGCCGGTGGTCCTCCGCCTGAAGCACTTTCGTAAGTTGATTTTATCAGAAATTTTATTGGTTACAATCCTATCATTGTTAATCCCGGTAATTTAGATAATCGAATCAATTATCTGGTAAAGTTACCTGTTGAAGGGCCTTTCATTGATCCAATGAAATCCACGGTCTACAAGCAGAAAGTTTTGCATGTCTTGCTTTCGCAAAAAAACTTTTAGTGAATCATTGTTCCATTTGCCAGCCAACAGTAAAAATCTTTTTGCAGGATAACTATATGTGAGAGTTGATTTTTTAGTTGTGTCAAGATTGCTGAACATTACAATGCTTTTAGTAACACTATCAGGCCTGAATCCAAAACTCCGGGTACTATCATTTACCATTTTTATAGTTGCTCCACCTTTCCAACTAACGATGAGGTTATCCCATCTTGTTGAATCAGTTTTAAGAGGAGCTATAGTGTCATTGTTTCTGATAAAATTCTGAACGTGATATATACCATAAAAAGGAGGTTTCTTAGCATCATCTCCATATTGTTTACTTCCACTTATTACCCCTGTTATATTCAGTAGCAATACGTATACAATCAATAAATACTTAAAAACTGCTAACCCTGTATTTTGCCAACGCTTTTTAAACTTTGGAGGAGTTATATTGGCAGGAGGAGCTGTTTTGTTAAGAATGAAAAAGTTCATCAGCCTTTTAAAATCTTTGGCAAGCAAAAACGATGTCATTAGCACCAATGTAGTAGACAATAATTTTACGGGAACGTCGAAGCAGTAATTGATAGCCATAATGTTTACAGATACCATTAAAGCTATTAAAGCCCCCAATGTTGTTGTCCTTCTAAAGAATAAGAGTATTCCTCCTAAAAGTTCTGCAAATCCGGTGAAATAATTATATCCTTTTGAATAACCCATAAATGTCCATGCTAGTCCCATTGGAGAAGAATCTCCGTATGATTGAACCAGCCTTGCAGGTGAAGGAAAAGGAAACTGAAGTTTTATCACTTTTACCATTCCATAAGTAAGCATTGTCATAGCTACATAAAAACGAAGTATAACACAAAGCCAATAAAACAACTTATTCAGGCTACGCGGCTTGCGGTCGCCACTTGTCCATACTACAGATACAACCAAAGATATCACCGTAATAAAAAACACAACAACATAATCATAAGTAGTATCACCACTGCCATTGGTAAAAACTGTTATAGGATAAGAAAGTTTCAATACATGTCCGGCAATCCAGATCATGAGATTATGAAATGGCTCAATGTATAGACCAAATGCAATATCAATGTAAGGCAATACTCCGTTAGGATTAAAGAAAATATATAGCACGAAGAGAAGGAGAAAAAAACGTAAGCTTAATTTTTCAGAGAAAGTCCAGGGAGTTGCAGCAGTTAAAGGTAGTTGCATAAGCAGGTTTATGCAAGTAAATTTAAAACTATCTTTAATAAATACATTTCCTATTAGACAAACTTTTATGGGTTATAATCAACCTCATTTCCTTGCAGAAAAATCATTACAGGAAAAGACATTTATACAGTCCTCGATCCAATTAGCTCTTTAATGCTATAAACTTCATCTGTTATCGTTTAAGCTTCTTCATCAGTTAATTTATCTTCACTTTTTTCATGAGCTTAAATATCTTCGGTGCATGATATTTGCTTTTTCTGTAGTTATCTTTTAATTTTTAAAATCTTTACAATGTATGATCTACAATTACTGATATCAGGCTTATCATACTCGCCATAAATACCTATAAAACGTAAAGCAGATAATAATAAACCAGAATATAAGAAAAGCCGAATAGACAAATCTATAAGTACAAGGGAGTGACACAACGATGCCTAATACTTATCCTTCTGACCGTTCAAAAAAAAGAAACTAAAATAAAAAATAGGATTTTAAAGCTTTTACTATGGTAAAATACTGTTGAATGCAATGCTTGCCTGTTTTTTCCTGTTACAAAAAAATATGAGCATCACTATGGCAAGACCGGCAAAGAATAACAGACCGGTTTAGGCTTCTAATTTGTCAAAAATTAAAAAGGGCCTGAAAAAGCCCTTTTAGAATTGCATGAAAAAAATTTAAGTTAAGCCTGGTTTCCGTAATGGTTATGAAGGTTTGTATGATAGTCTTCGGTAACAGGTTGACTTGAATCATATTCCGGACTGTTTTTTACCTTATCAGTAGAAACATTAACAACAACCGAAGCCATAGCCCAATCGATTTCCTTTATCCATTTGGGTGATATCAATACCCTTTTTCCAGCCAGCCAATGACCTGTATCAACTACAAGCATTTCAACTCTCCACATGCTGTCGTCAACTATAATATCTTCCACGTCACCAATTGATCCATCTGTTGCAGTGATACTATAACCTTTTATTTTTTGGTAACTACGCAGTTGAGGGTCTCCATGCGTTATTGAAGGTTGCCGGTTATTTTCTTCCTGTAATGGTCCTCCGTCTAAGGGTGCCAGGGTTCCAATCATCATTCCTGTAGTTCCTATACCTCCGCCCCACAAACCTCCCGGTTCCCAACCAAGTCCCCAATAATTTGTCCAGGGATAATGTTGATTCAATTCGATTTCCTGTTGGCGCGAAACAGGTTGATCGGTATCGATATCAGGACCTTGTTTTATTTGTTCCATAGTAAGATTAACCGGGAAAATCTGGTTGTCCCAATCAGTCTTTAAAATTGATTCAGGAGAAATAAGCACTTTACGTCCGGACAGCCATCCACCTGTTTCAACAATTATGTAGCGGAGGGTCCAGGTATGGTCATCAAAGTAGAAGTCTTTTACTTTTCCTATTTCTCCGTCAGAAGCACCCATAGAGAAACCAATTAAACTCTTAACGTTGCGTTTCATGATATTTGTTTTTCGTCTATAGCATTGTGACAACGATTATGCCATAGGTACTTTAGATTATGCCTGATATATTGAGATAAATTTAGCGTGATGGGGATTGAAAGTAGCGTGTTAGCGTAAACTTGCTTCAGAATCTGCTAATTAAAATTTATATCGTACACTTTCTCTACCTGCTTTTGAAAAAACTTTTGTGGTAAGCTTCGAAAAATTAAATTTCTAAAACTTGCTAACGATTCGTTTTCTAACTGGGCCACTTTTCCCAAAAGCGATGATTGGTTTACAATGTAATGTGTTCGTTTCAATCGCTTTTGTTCAAAAGTTTTGAAGGCCTCTTCAATAACAGTATTGTTGTTTATACAACTGGCTAAGATTACTGCGTCTTCGATTGCCTGGCATGCACCCTGACCCATGTTGGGTGTAGTGGCATGTGCAGCATCTCCGATAAACACTATGTTTCCCACTGTATAATGATGCTGGGGTTTCAGGTCAATTATATCATTCCAGATGATATGTTCTGCCGGTGTTGATCGAATGATAGAAATAATGGGGGAATGATAATCTTTAAAATTAGCTGCCAGTTCGTTTACCCCGTATTGCTTCATTCTTTCATCTGCAGCTTTTGCATTTTTGCAGGCAAACCAATAAATTTTATTATCAATTAAAGGAACAATTCCAAACCTGCCTTTGGTGCCCCAGGTTTCTGAAGTTTCATTGATATTTAAACCCGTGTTATCCGTAATTCCCCGCCAGCATGTATAGCCCGAAAATCGTAGTTGAGCATTTGGTAATATTTTTTTTCTGATGGCAGAATTAATACCCTCTGCAACAATTACGAATTTTGTATTTACTTCTGTGCCATCGTCAAAAAAAATAGTATAACCTTCATTTGTAGTAACAATATCTTTTGATCTCTTACCGGTTATAACCTGGCCATTTTGAAGGTGGGATAGCAAAACTTTTTGAAGCGCTGCCCGATGAACGGTAAAGTTGGCAAGGCCATTTTTTAAACCGCCGGTTGATGTTCTGGTTATTACTTTACCTTTATCATCATAAAAAGTAAATTGACTGATGTCTTGACCTGCAGCAGTTAACTGATCGTAAAGACCTAAGTGCTGATACGCTTTCATTGCATTGGCAGCTAATACAAGACCTGCACCTACAGGCTTAAACGCAGGAGCGGCTTCAAAAACTGTAGCCTCAATACCAATTGCTTTTAGGGCAATTGCCGCCGTTAAACCTGCAATACCTCCGCCTAATATAGTAAATGCACTTTTCATTTATACTGTTACACCACTTTGCTATAGACTAAAGGGTTTTG
>Ga0210040_10008471_pt1 | contig 12194 bp, 8 predicted proteins | sample CryGeyCG12114_NA_FD_185462 | JGI IMG/M metagenome (GOLD analysis project Ga0210040, IMG submission 185462) | Groundwater microbial communities from aquifer - Crystal Geyser CG19_WC_8/21/14_NA (SPAdes) (version 2) | ecosystem: Environmental > Aquatic > Deep subsurface > Groundwater | place: USA... | reverse complement strand
CGCTGGGACACCCGCCATCACCGGGACGGCGAGCCGGGACGACGAACGCCAGCCGGTCGCCCCTACAAGCCCTGGCACGACGCTACGACGGCGGTGGCAGGACCAGCCGCATTGGCGTTGGGGGAACTTTGCCGTGACCGTTGGCATCGAGCAACCGGCACCAAGCTGGCCCCGACATCGCCTCGCGATGCATGTTGGCCCGACAACCTGCCTACCAACATCGAAGATGCCCAGATCGGCATTGCGCGGACAATACCGGTGATGGACGACCAGCAACCGGTCGACGAAATCGAGAAGCTGTTCCTGTCCCAGATCGCCCGTGCACGCCGGCACGTCTATATCGAAAGCCAGTATTTCGCGTCGCGCCGGATCGCGGAGGCGATCGGCCGACGGCTTCAGGAGCCTCATGGCCCGGAGTTCGTGATCATCAATCCCCTAACCGCGGAAGGTTGGCTCCAACCGATCGCGATGGACAGCGCGCGTGCCCGGCTGATGAAGGCATTGCGGGCCCTGGACACGCACGGCCGGCTGCGGATGTACCATCCGTACACCGAAGGCGGTGAGCCGATCTATGTGCACGCCAAGATCATGGTGGTGGACGACCGCACTGTCCGAATCGGGTCCGCCAACATCAACAATCGCTCCATGAAGCTCGACACGGAATGTGACGTAATCCTCGATGCGAGCGACAACGACGCGGCAAAGGTGGCAGAGCTTGCACTTAGATTGCGCGACGACTTGCTGGCCGAACATCTGGGCTGCGAACTGGAGGATGTTCGGGCAGCGGTCGAACAGAGCGGCAGCCTGATCGCGGCCATCGAGACATTGCGGAAGCCGGGCAAGACGTTGCGTGAGTATGAGCTGCCGGAACTCGGCCCGACCTTCACCTGGCTTGCCGACAACGAGCTTCTCGACCCCGAGGGGCCTGACGAGATGTTTGAGCCCTTGGCTGAGCGCGGACTGTTTCGCGGGAGGCTTCGTCGGCGGTGACGCCCTGGCAAGGTCGAAACTCGCTAACTTTCCTCTTCAGCCACCAGCCATCCGGGCGGCGGCGGCGAGTTCCAGGGCCAAGTGCGGGGAACATCGACCAGGATCGCGGGCGCTAGCCAGCCGGCCTGCACCAGATGGTGGCGAATAGAGCGTAGCGGTTCGACCAAACCGTCGTCCACCGTACGGTCGGCCGCGGACGCGCGCTGCCAGAAATGGCGAACGCCGTCCCGATCATGCGAATACCGGTACACCACCAGCAACGCGAGCCGCAGTTCCAGGGTAGCGACCGCCCGTCCCCGAGAGGTATGAACCGCCTGTTCCAGCACCTTCATCGCGGTGTCGAGCAGGTGCGCGTCCAGCCGGCCGACGCGCCTCGGCATATTAGCTGCGCGGCGGGCAAAGGGAACCGCGGCGGCGCGTAGGTTCGTCGAACCACAGCCAAAGCGCCGACATCGCAAGGCGCGGGTAATCTCCGACCAGACCTGGCTCGCACCCAAGGCGAACAGATGCCGGGCAAAGGCATCGCGTTGCCAATCCTCTTCGAAACCGCACTGGCGACAGGTGATTCGCACGTCCGCCTCGATCCTGGCCAGATCCGACAGGTGCTTGGGTTGTCCGACCATGATGTCTCATTTTATGCGGGCGATAGGGTCGGGACGGTGGCCGGGTCACGGGGGCAGGGCCGGTTCAGTGGAAGTCGTGACTGCGGATCGGGATCACCTCCTCCGGGTCGCACCCGGTGCGGAAGGGTGGATGGTACAGGCTGCGTGGCTTGGGCTTCCATCCCGTCTCACCCCGGTCGGGTGAGCCGGCGTGGGTGGCGCCATCACCGGGGCTGGTCAGGCGCGGCATATCGATCTCGCCGACCTCGCGCAGCATGGCCGTGCGGTCGTGGATGCGATCCGCGATGACGTGGATCACCTCTCCCTCGCGCTGCACCACGCCCGTCACGCTGATCATGGCAGAGGACATCACGGTGGTTCGCTGCGCTTCGAACCGGTCGGGCCACAGGATGATGTTGGCAACGCCGGTCTCATCCTCGACCGTGATGAACAGCACGCCCTTCGCGCTGCCCGGTTTTTGGCGGACCAGGATGATGCCCGCGACCTCGACGCGGCGCCCGTCGCGTGTGTCGCGCAGCGCAGCGCAGGTAATCACGCGCTGTCGCGTCAGCTCGCCGCGCAGGAAGAACAAGGGATGCTGGCGCAGCGTCAGCTGGGTCGCGCGATAGTCCTCCACCACCTCCCGCCCTGCCGTGAGTGCTACCAGTGATACCGGCTCCTCGCGCCGCTCGGCGGCCTCCAGCAGCGGCAGCGGCGTTTCGCCCAGGCCCCGTATCGCCCACAGCGCCTGACGCCGGTCCAGCCCAAGCGCGCGGAAGGCATCGGCCTTGGCCAGCTTCTCCAGCGTCGCGAGCGGCACGCCCGACCGTCGCCACATGTCCTCAACCGACGCGAACGGCGCCACATCCCGCGCCGCCAGGATGCGAACGGCATCGATCACCGCGACCCCGTGCACGATGCGCAGCCCCAGCCTGAGCGGCAGTCGGGCGTCCTTGCCGCCCCCCTCTCCTACTAGCCGCGTGTCCCAGTCGCTCTCGACAACGCAGACCGGTCGCACCTTGACGCCATGCTCGCGTGCATCGCGGACGATCTGTGCGGGGGCATAGAAGCCCATCGGCTGCGCATTGAGCAACGCCGCGCAGAACACATCGGGATGGTGGCACTTCATCCAGGACGAGGCGTAGGCGATCTTGGCAAAGCTCGCCGCATGGCTCTCGGGGAAGCCATAGGAGCCGAACCCCTCGATCTGCTTCACTAGCCGCTCGGCGAACTCGGGGCCGATCCCCCTTTCGGCCATGCCCTCGATCAGCTCGGTTTTGAACTGCCCCACCCCTTGCGTGTATTTGAACGTCGCCATGGCCTTGCGCAGCTCGTCGGCGCGCGCGGGGGTGAAGCCTGCGCCCTCGATCGCGACCTTCATCGCCTGTTCCTGGAACAAGGGCACACCATAGGTCTTGGCCAGCACCGCCTTCAGCGCAGGGCTGGGATAGTCGAACTCAATGTCCGGATTGCGCCGCTTCTGCTCCCGTCGCCTCAGATACGGGTGCACCATGTCGCCCTGGATGGGGCCGGGGCGGACGATCGCGACCTGGATAGCGATGTCGTAAAAGGTCTCGGGCCGCATCCGTGGAAGCATCGCCATTTGCGCGCGGCTTTCGATCTGGAACACGCCCAAGGTGTCGGCGCGCTGGATCATGGCAAAGGTCTGGGGATCATCGACCTGCAGATCTTCATGATCCAGCGTCAGGTGCAGATCCTTGTGCAGCGCGAGCAGGTTGAAGGCCCGCCGCATGCAGCCGAGCATTCCCAGGCCGAGGATGTCGACCTTCATCATCCCCGCCTCCTCGATGTCCTCCTTTTCCCATTCCACCACGCGCCGGTCGGTCATGGAGGCAGGCTCGATCGGCACCAGCCGGTCCAGGCGATCGCGGGTGAGCACGAAACCGCCGGGATGCTGCGACAGGTGGCGGGGCGTGCCGATCAGTTCGCGCGCCAGTTCCAGCGTCAGCGCCAGGCGCGGGTCGCCGGCAACCCCCTCCTCCGACCAGCCCCATACCTGCCCGGCCAGCGCCGCCGTCATGTCATCGGGCAGGCCAAGCGCCTTGCCGACCTCCCGCACCGCTCCTCGCGCGCGAAAGCGGCTGACCACCGCGGTCAGCGCGGCATGTTCATGGCCATAGGTTTCGTAGATCCACTGGATCACTTCCTCGCGTCGCTCATGCTCGAAATCGATGTCGATGTCGGGCGGCTCCGCGCGGTTCTCGGACAGGAAGCGCTCGAACAGGAGCTGGTGCACCACAGGGTCGATGGAGGTGATGCCGAGCACGAAGCAGATCACCGAATTCGCCGCGGAGCCACGTCCCTGGCACAGGATCTCCTGGCTGCGTGCGAACTCCACGATGGAATGGACGGTCAGGAAATAGGCCGCGTAGTTGAGCTTCGCTACCAGCCCCAGCTCCTTGGCCAGCAGCTCGCGGTACACGACCGGCGGGTTGCTGCTGAAGCGCTGCTCCAGCGCGCGGGTGGACAGTTTTTCCAGCGCCTGTTGCGGCGTTTGCCCGGCCATCACCGCTTCTTCGGGGTAAAGATACTGGTCGCGCAGGTTGCGAGGTGAAAAGCTGCAACGCTCCACGATAGCCTCCACCGCCGCCAGCGCTTGCGGGTAGCGGCCAAAGCGGCGGGCCATCTCGTGCGGGGGTTGCAGGCAGCGATCGGCCGAACGTTCGCGCTTCAGGCCGAGATCGTCGACCGTGCACTTCTCCCGGATCGCGGTCACCACGTCCTGCAACAAGCGGCGGTCCGGTTCGTGGTAGAGCACGTCGCCGGTGACGAGCGGCGTCAGGCCATAGCGCGCCGCGTCGCCCACCGCCTGATGCAACCGGCGCGCATCGTCCGGGCGGCGGCGCTGTGTCAGGCAGACATGGCCACGATCCCGCCCGAACAGGTCCGCCATCCAGCGCAACTGCTCCTCGTCACACCCGTCCGTACCCGGCACCAGCGACGCGACCAGGCCGTCGGCATGCGCGGCCAAATCCTCCCAGTGCAGGAAGCACTGCCCCTTTTCACCATGCTGCGGTCGCGCACGCGCCTTGCCGATCGTCAGTAGCCGCGTCAGCCGGCTCCACGCGTCCAGGTCCTCCGGCCAGACCAGCACCGACGCGCCCGACACAAGGTCCAGCCGACACCCCGTAACCAGGCGAATGGGCGCGTGCTGGTGCGATACCTCCTCCGCGGCGACCAGCGATCGCATGATGCCGGCGACCGAGTTGCGATCGGTGATGCCCAGCGCCGGCATGCCCATGGTGGACGCGGTCGCGAACAGCTCCTCGCACGATGACACGCCGCGCAGGAAGCAGAAGTGGGTGGACACCTGCAGCTCGCTATAGGTCACCGGGCGCACCGCATCGTCAGTTGCCCAGTCCGTGCAGGAACCAGCTGAGGTCGCCCGTTTCCACGCGCATGCCGTCACCGCGGCGAAACAGCCAGAAGCGCTGCCCGCCCTCGTCCTCCACCCTGTAATAGTCCCGCACCGCCTGCCGCTCGGGGCTACGGCGCCACCATTCGCCCGCCACGCGCTCCGGCCCCTCGGCCCGGATCACGCGATGCGTTGCGCCGCGCCAGGTGAAGCGGCGGGGTGGCTGGTCGGGCAGTTCGGCCAGTACATGGTCGATCCGCTCGGGTCGGCGCAGCAGCCACACGGGCCTGGGCCAGCGCGGGTGCCAGGGATGGTCCGGGGAGCGTCCGTCCAGCCGGCGCACGTCATCTGTCTTCAATGCCCGGACCTGCGCACGGAGCGGCTCCAGCGGCAAAGCCCTGATACAGGAACGCTCCGGTACGTCGCTGTCGACGGGGGCCACGCGCCACAGCCGGTCGGCACCGATCCGGTTCGCGAGCGCGTCGATCAACGGCGCAAGGTCCCCCGCAGCCTCGTGCGCCAGCGCCGGAACCAGCGATTCCGGCCCCAGCGGATCGGCGCGGTGAACCAGCAGCGCTATGGCATCAATGCCATAGCCGGGCTCGATTTCCTCCATCCGCCGGAGCGTCAGGCGCAGCATGTGCGCGGCATCCCTGGTCGGGCGCGCAAAGCCGAGCCGCAAACGCTGCGGCACTCCGTCCACACGCGCCGCCACCATCTCCACGACCCGCGCGCCCTGTCCGGCCTGGGCTAGCTCTATCGTCAGCCGCGGCATCAGTTCACGCAGCCAATGCTCGATCGCCTCCGGTGTCGCGATCGGTTCGGCAAAGCGCTGTTCCACCGACACCCGCGTCGGCGGGATGACCGGGTCCAGCGGCTCGGGCAGGCGGCCGATCGCCTGGTCCAGCCGGTCGGCGATGACGCGGCCGAACCGGCGCACCAGGGGGGCACGCGGCATGGCCGCAAGCTGGCCGATGGTATCGACGCCCAGCCTCGCCAGCAGCTCAAGCGCGGGCGCCTCCAGCCGGAGCGCAGCCACCGGCATGCCCGCCAGCGCCTCTGCCTGCATGCCCGCCCCCAGCACCTGCACCGGCTCGGCGAACCCGAACCGCGTCAATGCCCAGGCCGCCCCAGCACTGTCCGCCACCGCCACCCGCGCCACGACGCCATGACGGGCGAGCAGGCGGACCAGCCGCCGGGCAAAGCGCGCTTCACCCCCATGCAGGTGCGCGACGCCGGTCAGATCAATGAACAGGCCATCCGTGCCGCAGATCGACACGGTGGGCGCCCAACGCCGCGCCAGCAGTTCGGCGAGCGAGTGCAGGTCAGCCGCATCGCCCTCCGGATCCGCGGTTCGCACCTCTAGGTCGGGCCCCTGCGCACGCGCCATGGTCAGCGCGGTGCCGGGCCCGATGCCGAGCGCACGGGCGGTGGCGTTCGCAGCAATCACCTCCACGCGTGATCCCGTCCGCGCCGTAGTTACCAGCGGCGCTTCCGCTGCGTCGACTGGCGCGCTGGTATCGAGTTCGTCGTCACGGCACACGCGCGACACCACGCTCGCCAGCGTGCGGCCGGTTTGAAAAAAGCGCCCCTGGCCATAGGTCGGCGCAGTGGGCGCGCTACGCCCGTGATTGTCGGGGTGCGGACCCTCACCCGGAAACTGAACGGCGGGCATGGCGGCCAGTTGAGCAAGGCTGGGCGGGGCGACATAGCCCGCCTCCCCGCCATGCCCGTCGCGCGCGGACCGGCGCGGCGTGCGCATCGTGCGGCGTACCACCACGTCTTCACCGGGACCTTGTACGGGCGGCATGGCGGCTGCACGGGCAAGCGACAGTGGAGCAGCCGGCACTTCATTGCGATAGCGATCACGCCCGGTTTCGCCTCGCAACGCAGCACCACGTCCTGCCTTGGCCGGGGCATCCTCGCCCGGGAACTGGAGCGACGGCATGGCCGCATGCCGGCGAAGGCTTGCGCCTACCTCATCGGCCGGGGCCGGGCGGAACGGGTTGTCGACCACCTCGCTCTTGCGGGACAGTTCCTGCATCGACGGGCGCTGGTGAACGGGCAGCGCGCTCACGGCCGATTGCAGGTCCTCGCCATGCCAGCCGCGGGTGCCCGGCCGGAACAGCGGTTCGGCAGCTTCGGTACGCCTGGACATTTCACGCAAGGGCGCGGGCGCAGCGACGCGCTCCTCTGGCGGGCGCGACAGGCCCTTCTTGGCCGGTCCTTTGGCAAAGGGATTGTCCGCTGCCTGGCTGGTGCGCCCCAGTTCGCGCTGGGGTGGACGGCGATGGTTGGGCAGCGCCTCGATCGCCGCCTCCACCTCCCGGCGCGAGTCGGCCAGCGCACTGCCGCCCGCATCGGGATCGCTGCGGGCCCAGCGTGCGCCAGGGCGCCAGCCGCCCTCCTTGGGCACCGAACAATGCTGCGCGCGCTCAGCCGCCGCGTGGGCGCCCAGCGCGTCAAAGGCGGCGCTCGCGTCGGCCTCAGCCGACGGAGCGCGCCGGCGCTCGATCCTGCGCAGCCGGTCGATCGGCCAGTGCGGCAGGTAGAGCGAGGCGACCCGCTTCATCGGAGCCCTCCACGGTAAGTTGAAACATATCGCCGCCACGCTGGCGGACGCACTCGACGCGCCAATGCGCCCGGCCCAGCCCTTCCCAGGGCACGGGGGCGGAGGGTGCGTGCGCGACCCGCCAACGGGTCACGGCCGCTGATGGGGTGTCCAGCGGGTCGCCGCCGCCCCGCGCGGGCCGCCGAAGCAGCAGCGCCGGCGTGCTGCCACCCTCCGCCGCCAGTTGCAGCCGCCGCGCCTGCGCCATCTGCACACGCCGCGCTTCCCCCACCACCGCGCCCAATCCGCGATGGCGCAAACCTTCCTCAACCAGCGCCAGCAGCTCCGCATCGTCGCGGGCCTCGGCATAGATCACGCGGGATGGATCCAACCCCGCCTGGTAGAGCCCCGGCGCGAACAGGTCGCGGGAGCGCACGACCCATAGAACATCGCCCCGCGTCCGGGCTGCAATGCCCGCAACGAACAGAACCGCAGCGGCATCATCGCCCCATCCCGCCCCGCAGGACGATGCCTCATGCAGCGCGTCCAGCCTCATGCCGCCATCGGCCAGCCGTTCATCGAGTTCGTCCACCCCGAACGGCAGCACTGGGTGCTCCCGTGCGCCGCCCTCAATGGCTCGCAACGCTTCGCGCAAAGCGGCAATGGTGGGCGGGGACTCGGACACGGCACGACTCGTAATGACGAACGTTCGTGTTTTGTTCCGGTGGCTGCGTCAGGTCAACCCGACTCCGCACGGCTCGTCGCGCGAGGGCAGATCACCCCCGCGCGACGCGTAACTTAGCGCAACCGTTCGATCTTCCGAGCGAGCTCGTCGATCAGTTCCGCAACTTCGTGTACCGTTTCCGACGTGATGTCGCCGGCCGCGACCCGGTGCCGGATCGCCACGCCCAAGTTGCGCATTGCGCGCCACACGGGCGAGCCGCCCTGCTCGCGCTGAGCCGCTCCCATGTCGCGCAGCTTTGTCATCAAGGCGTCGACCTCATCGCGGCGATCCGCCAGATGAGACCGGCCCGCATCCGTCACGGCAAAGCGCTTCTTGGTGTCATCGGATTGCTGCTCGTCGATGAGTCCCATCTCATCAAGCATGGTCAGCGTCGGGTACACGACACCAGGGCTCGGGGCATAGCTGCCGCCCGTCATCTCCTCGATGGAGCGGATCAGCTCATATCCGTGCCGCGTCTCCTCTGAGATCAGCTGCAGCAAAATAAGCCGCAGTTCTCCGCCATCGAACTGGCGTCGTCCGCGACCACGCTCCTGCCGCTGGCCGCCCATATCGAAGCTGAAGGCGAACGGGTCGAAGCTCCAGCCACCGCGTCCGCGAGGGCCGCAACCGCGTCCACGTCCATCACCCACATGAATACGCATCGTCTGTCTCCTGTGTCTTACGATGCACACAAGATATATCTAGACCGTCTGACTTGCAAGACACCTCAAGATATGTTTTAATGCATTTTGCCTGGAGGTGACGCGATCAGCTCAACCGCCTAGAACGGGTCCATGGCCGACCTGTTCGCCGGGCTGGAACCCGACCCGCCCACCCCAGCCGCACCCGATCTCGACGCGCCCCTAGCCGAGCGCCTGCGACCAGGCGCGTTAGGCGAGGTGATCGGGCAGGAGCACCTGACCGGCCCCGCCGGCGCGATCGGCCGCATGGTCGCCGCCGGCCGTCTGTCTTCGCTGATCCTGTGGGGGCCGCCCGGCACCGGCAAGACCACCATCGCCCGCCTGCTTGCCGATGCAGTGGGCCTGCGCTTTGTCGCGATTTCCGCGGTCTTTTCTGGCGTCGCTGATCTGAAAAAGGTGTTCGCCGAAGCACGCGACCGCGCCCGAATGGGCCAGCGCACCTTGTTGTTCGTTGACGAGATCCATCGCTTCAACCGCGCGCAGCAGGACGGCTTCCTCCCTTATGTCGAGGACGGCACGGTGGTGTTGGTCGGCGCTACGACCGAGAACCCGTCCTTTGAACTCAACGCCGCGCTGCTCAGTCGCGCACAGGTGCTGGTGTTGCACCGCCTGGGCGCCAACGCCCTGGACGAACTGCTGGCCCGTGCCGAAGCGGCGGAGGGTCGCCCGCTTCCCCTCACCCAACCCGCGCGTGAGGCGCTGGTCGCAGCGGCCGATGGCGACGGCCGTTTCCTGCTCAATCAAGTCGAGACGCTGTTCTCCGTCGCGCCGGACGCGCCGCTTGACCCGGCCGAACTCTCCACCCTGCTCCAGCGCCGCGTCGCGATCTACGACAAGGATCGCGAAGGGCATTATGGCGTCATCTCAGCGCTGCACAAATCTATCCGGGGGTCGGACCCGCAGGCCGCGCTCTACTATCTTGCCCGTATGCTGACGGCGGGTGAGGAACCGCTCTACGTCCTACGGCGGCTGACCCGCGCAGCGGTGGAGGACATCGGCCTCGCCGATCCGCAAGCGTTGGCGCAATGCATCGCGGCAAAGGAAGCCTATGATTTCCTGGGCTCGCCTGAAGGTGAGCTCGCGATCGCGCAGGCCTGTGTCTATCTCGCGACCGCGCCCAAATCGAATTCAGTCTATATGGCACAGAAGGCTGCTTGGGCGAGCGCCAAGGAGAGTGGCTCTTTGAGCCCGCCCAAGCACATCCTGGGCGCCCCGACGCGGCTGATGCGTGACCTCGGCTATGGCGAAGGATACGCCTATGACCATGACGCCCCAAACGCCTTCTCGGGCGCTGATTACTGGCCCGAGGGCATGACGCCACAGCGCTTCTACGAACCCACCGATCGCGGCTTTGAGAAGCGCATTGCCGAACGCCTGGCCTGGTGGGATGAGCGGCGGCACCGGTGAGCGCGACTACCCGCACTTCCCCGCGCAGGTTCCGCCATTTCGCTGCAATCGACTGGTCGGGCGCGGTTGGCGAGCGACAGCGCGGCATTGCCGTCGCGCTTGTGTCGGGGGCGGGCGAAGCACCTCAGCTGGTCCGTCCAGGTCACATCTGGTCGCGAGCAGAGGTGCTGCATTGGCTGCTCACCGACCTGCCCGCCGATACGCTGGTAGGGATGGACCTTGGCGCCGCCCTGCCCTTTCACGATCAGGGCGCCTACTTTCCAGGCTGGACGGAAAGCCCTGCCGATGCCCGTGCGCTCTGGGCTTTGGTCGACCGGATCGCCGCGGACGAACCGCACCTCGCCGCCAGCCGCTTCGTGGATCACCCGGAGGTCGCCCGGCACTTGCGGCGGCCAGGTGGGCGCGCCGGCGATCTCTTCCCGCCCGGCCGCGGCCGCCTCCGCGTCACGGAAGAGCAACAGCGCGCGGCGGGGCTGAGCCCGGTCAGCAACCTCAATCTCGTCGGCGCGGCACAAGTCGGCAAGGCAAGCCTGACCGGCATGCGAGTCCTTCATCGGCTGTGCGGGCACCTTCCCGTCTGGCCTATGGATCAGCTTCCAGCCAGCGGTTCGGTGATCGTTGAGATATATACCACATTGGCGGCGCGCGCCGCTGGCGTACCACCTGGCCGCAGCAAACTACGCGACGCAGTCGCCCTCGACGCCGCGCTGGCGGCGCTGGGCAGCCCGGCTCACTCGCCGCTCGCCCGGCTGGACGACCATCAGGCGGACGCCCTTCTTGCCGCCGTCTGGCTCAGCACTGTCGGGAATGACGCAAATTTATGGTCCCCGCCCGCACTTACCCCCATGCTCGCCATCACCGAAGGCTGGACCTTCGGCATTGTGTGAGGCAGGGAGCATCCAGGCGCCGGGTTAGCTCAGCTGGTAGAGCAGCGGTTTTGTAAACCGAAGGTCGCGGGTTCGATCCCTGCACTCGGCACCACCTTTCAGGGTTGGCCTCGACGACGCGAATGTCGTTCTCCCAGGCCTTCCCTCTGCTCCATTTGCGACCGAACCGACGCGCCGGCTGCAACCCCGGCGTGCCCGAGGCGTTGCGCTTGCGGAATGATAAAAGTCGCGAGCTACAATATTCGCAAGGGGATAGGTGCCGATCGACGGCGAAATCCCGAACGGATCCTGGACGTGCTGGCGGAGATCGACGCCGACGTTGTAGCCCTGCAGGAGGCCGACCGACGTTTCGGGCAGCGCCATTGCGTGATCCCCGACCATCTTCTTGATGAGCGGAGCGATTGGAAATCGGTTCAGTTCGGCATGCGCCCCGGCAGCATGGGCTGGCATGGCAATGCGATCCTGATCCGCAAGCGTGCCAAGGTCGTCGGGTGCGAGCCGATTCACCTGCCCGCGCTCGAGCCGCGCGGCGCCGTGATGGCCGACCTGCAGGATGGCGAGCAAGCGTTGCGAGTCGTGGGCATGCATCTCGACCTGTCGGGGCTATGGCGTCGCCGCCAGGCAGCCACCATCCTGACCCACGTCGCGGACAAGACCGTGAAACGGCCCACGGTGATGATGGGTGACCTGAACGACTGGACGGCGGGATCGGGCTGTTTGAGGGACTTCGCCCGGGAGTTTCGCTTTGCCGAAACGGGTCCCAGCTTCCATGCCCGCCGGCCGATCGGCCGCCTCGACCGCATCATGGTGTCACGCGACCTTCGCGTTCTGGATTGCGGGGTGCACGCGAGCGCCACGTCGCGCCGCGCGTCCGATCACCTGCCGATCTGGGCGGTGATCGGGCCCGCCTGATGCGTGAAAAGGAACTGCGGCTCGCGCTGGTCTGCTACGGCGGG
>Ga0210040_10008470_pt1 | contig 12199 bp, 13 predicted proteins | sample CryGeyCG12114_NA_FD_185462 | JGI IMG/M metagenome (GOLD analysis project Ga0210040, IMG submission 185462) | Groundwater microbial communities from aquifer - Crystal Geyser CG19_WC_8/21/14_NA (SPAdes) (version 2) | ecosystem: Environmental > Aquatic > Deep subsurface > Groundwater | place: USA... | reverse complement strand
ATACACGAAATTTATTTTCAAACACATGACGATGTAGCTGGATGAATTATTTTTCCGTTTTAGTTTAGGCAGAGCATTATAAGTGTATATTTTCAAAGTTTTTTTCATCTCTGGTCATGATGCAAACATAATTGAATGCAGTGTTAATTATTCTGATCAGGAACTTTCAGCTTTTCAAAGTAATTTTCTAACTTGACTCTGTCTGCGTGTACCATAAATGGAGATCAAGCGTAGGATAAAACCAAAGGACAAAAACCACAAGAGGAGCGTATAGATGATACCGATAATAAATTGTTAAGTAGATAAACAGGTAGTATAATTTAATTCACCTGGTTTGATGTACAAAGTTATGACTTTGCTACTTACTTAAGAAAACGCTATAGTAGTAAGTTATAGTCAGTTTGGTTAGCAATACTACCTCCTGAACTTGTATCAGTGACTAACTTACCAGGCAAAGGCAATATATGCCACTACTATTGAAAAGGTGAACTTCAACTTTACATATAGTAGTGCAGTCGATAGGTACAGTATACAAAAAATTTGTTAGTCGAAATTAAAAATTAAAAAAAAAAAACTTTGTCACAATAAATTTTTTTTTAAATTTAAGCATTTGTTACCCTCTACGCAAAATTTGGAAAATAGCTCAACGTTTGTTTTTCATGCTACGGATTGATAAAATAGAACTAAAAAACTTAAAATAGCTGCAGTTCAGTTCGATTCAGCATTGATGATTTTTAACTTAGTTTTTTAAGGAGTAGTATTGCTTAAATGAATAATTACTTTTGTAGAAAATAGCCGGCGGCTGTAAATTGTGCCTAAAAGTTAGCAACACTAAACCGTAGGTATCGATGCATCATCACTATCACCTCATTCTTGTGTTGCGGGAGTACCGTTCAATTTTAGTGAGTTTGATTTTCTCTACTTTGGTGCGCAAGGTAAACGGATTTGCAATACTAATTTGCGTTTATTAATTGTTCGTTCAACACATTGCCAAAAGATTAAATGATCATTGTAAGGAAAGTTTCCGTAAAGATTAAGATTTAATTGCTCTTTGATTTGTTTTGCTAGGTGAGCAACTGTGAGCTCCAGAATGTGATTAACTAATGAAAATGTGACGCATGGTAGCGTATGGTGGTGTATATTTGGATTGGATGAAGTTAATTAGAAGCCTATGTTCAGAACTTGGCTGGACTACAAGATTTTTAAATTTCAATTCATTTACAAAGTTTGAACATTCCAAACGCTATTCCCAAGTCCCGGTGGTATTTAAATGTGATAAATAACTATTAAGTTGACTGTTTGTGTTCATTTTTCGGTGTGCAATATTTTTTTTGTCTTGGAAAATTGTTTTCCACGGACGTTTTTAATTTTATTGATCTTTGAAATCAGTCCAGTATTCAGAAATGAAGCCAAATTGTTAGAGCCATAAGGAAGGTAAGCAAAGATTTACTTTTATTAGAAGTGAGTTAATTATTGAGTGAGTTGACCATAAGTTGTTAAAAATAATTGCCATTCAAATAAGCCAGCGTATGCATTTCGTTTTTGCCTATTTGATATATCTAGCAATTCCACATTTTAATTTTCAAGTTTAGTTTTGTTTCAAATTATTTCATCGAATTATTATGTGGATGATGAAGTATAATTTTTATTCATTCACTTTCGAGACGAGACAGACTACACCACTACATAACTGTTACAATAATCTATTAACACTTGTTGGGGATATGAACTTTCATTCTATCATTAAGAGAAACTATAGTTAAGTACTAATTAGTTATTCTCGAACGCCCTTGATATGATATAATAGAACCTGCAACCTACACCCACCTGTTGGCTGTCTTTCAAAAGTGTGTAACTACTTGTGTGTTTTTGAGACAATTTTTGAGGCTCTATCCTAGTGTTAATTACTTAATAGCTAGGCTAATTAAATAAATAATAATAAACCTTTTTAGTATTTTGAAGCTTATATTTAGTTATCTTAATAATAGTGCAAAGCATTATCCTGTATCTACTGTTGAAGTTTAGATGATTTGCTTTGTATTATTGTATTTAACATCCTTTTATGCAAACCTTTAATGTATAAATGCAAATCATAGATTGCAACAACATTTTTCATTGATTTTTGTTAAAATTTCGTAACAACTACGCATAGCATTTAGACAAAAGTACTTAAGCAGTTGGAGTAACTTTGCAGCCATTTATGGCCACGTTGTTCCAATATTTTCTCAGGCTTGATCACTCTTCCATAAAAAAATTTCACTTCATTCTATCTTATCAAGCTCATAAATTGAGCCTTAATGACAAGCAATCACAATATCTTACCCAGTCTTAAATGATTGACTGCAACTATCGGTCTTAAAATAATTTCATCATTTCTAGCAACATTGTATTTTTTATTGGGCTAGTCAGCTCAGCCAGCACTGAAAAAATGCTCGATAGTATCCAAATCCATTTTTTATTTTTTGTGCGTATCTGCCATCATTCCGTATTATGTGTATGATAAATGCATATCTTTATTTTGGCACAACCTGTTTTATGAGTGATAAACTGCTTTTTACTACGCATTTGTTCATCGTTCATTGTTAATTGTTACTTTATTACGCTGCCCTTGTTTTTTTAAATCTGCAGCTCTGTTTTATAATTCAATTCCTAAACCGTCGTTACGTTTTATCGATTGTTTTGATCATTTAGTCTACTTATCACGGTTGTGCTATTCTTTGCTATTAATAAGCTCTTTAAGCGACTTATCACTGATTTATTTATAATCTTTTGCTCTACATGCTTAATAGGACCGAAGAATCAATGAAAGATGATGTACCATGGAGTCACCTCTATGGAATTCCGTTAAGCATGGTGAACAAGGAACACGGAAAAATTATTTGTAACCCCAATAATAAATACAATGTTACTTAAATTTTCATCATTCCCTAGACTATACATTTATATTGCATTGCTTTAGCTTTAATACTTGTGCATGTTGCATTGTAGTTAGCATTTAGCAATTAGGAAATCAGAAGTAATATTATTAGACTTAAACAGGGATTTATAGTACACAGTACATTTCATGTGAACTATACACGACTACTGCGATTTATTTCGCTGATAATACATTGGGTAATAATTTAGTATTTAGTATCAATGGACGATGACGATGGTTATTACTCCTTTAACCTGTCTAAAAAATGGACGTACACCAGGGAAGATAACTGATTTGAACCAGCTTTCATGTACTCTTTACATTTTATTGTTTCGTTATCATTTAGTTTGAGGGCGCAAAAGTTTATTTGTGGTTGGTGCTCATCGAAAGCGTTGACTTGCATGTATAGACCTAATGCTGAAAGAATTATCCACTACTATCACATAATATATCATCGTAATCATCATTAAATTCCATTTTTCTTCCAAACAAGCGTACAGTGACTGTCAGACAAAGTAGTACATACAAAGTAGTAGTGCATCGATGAATGCATGCATTTAACGATTTCTAAGTTAGCTCTGTAAATTGTCCAAATAATGGAATTTGCTACTACACAACAGTGCATGACTCTCACTCGTTTTGGATACTTGTGTTTTCCATCAACTGAAAAGGGCTCTATTGAGTGTGCGTTTTCTCGTGCTTGAGAACTATAAAAAATAAACAATCACAAAATTTTACACTTACGAATCTCTATTTAATAATCGTGAGTGTTTTCTACCCGACCATAGTTCAGTTTAATATAGACTTGAAAAAAATACACTGAAAGTTACTGTGACTGGGTGATGGTGAAATAGGTAAACTTTTTGTGCTGCTAGTGTCGCTGTTTTGTGAAGTCAATTTTTATGATAATACACACACTTTTAGTAGTTGAGATGTTTCATTCCTTTTTTGCTTAAAGCAAGTGTTTTTAATATTGTTGACTGTCAAGTTTTTTCACACAATCAGGTAATTGTATTGATACTGGGTAACTTGCTTGGGTGGGATAAAGATTTGTGCTACTAACTATGCTTGGTGAGCTGTGAAAAGCACTGTGGTGATTTGTGATATTTTCAAAATAAGGTTGCTTCATTCATTCAACTATAGAATAGCGCCAACAAATGCTTAGCATGTCAGTAAGTAACAAAATAGTAGTAAATATAAACACAAACACGCTACAGAGTGCTCCCTATGTGGTATTTCAATCCTTTATCAAAATGGATAAATGTGCAATCTCCGTATAATTTACAAAAACTAGGGGACAATGGCATTGGAAACATCATAAATTCATTCGATGACGATGCACAATAATTTATTAGATTGGTCTGATTACATCATCATGAGTTGAGGGCTCGTTATTCGTATCTGATTCCAGGAAAACAATAATTCGTTCATATCCTTTCTTTGAATGTAAAATTAACGAGTGGCTCAACCATTCGTCATTTAGATTTAACTTGTGATATTTGCCATGGAATTTTAAATTTATTACGTAGGGCAGTGCAGTTTTAAACCCAAGTCAGTGTTGGTTAAGTTTGTTTCTAATTGCTGTGTAGTGTAATTTTTAGTTCTGTAATACTTTTATACTCAATTGTGATTGTGACCATACAACAAGATATTTGTTCTTTCATCATATTATCAGGTAGTGGAAGAATTTTCCCTTTTCTTGGTGGGTTCGTTTTTTACACATTTCCTATGCCAGATTAAAGGGAGCTCTCACGGTTTTAATAATTCACCTCAGCGGATGAAAGTAATTTCATGCAATGAGATATTAGTAATACTACATGGTTGGTGACTGACTGTCATTATGTGCAATTGTTCAAGATTGCTGTTTTCTGGTGTTAACTAAAAAGGCAGGCTAACTGCCGTGAAAAAATGGGTTACTACCAATCTTAAGTAGGTCTCAATCTAACTAGCCAACTAACTTATGCTGTGTAATATATAAACTCATGTTTTTGAAAATCTTAGCTACTTAAACACTTTGACCTGTGCTCTCACTCTATCATTTTGGCCTCCGCTACGAGCTTCATTGTCGAGTTACAATTTCCCAATGCACTGTTTCAAATTTTTAGTAGCTCAACTTGCCTCCCCATCATGAGAATGTGGCAAGACTAATTTTATACGACTCCTTAAAACTGGTTCTTCTTATATCAATTGCGTTCGATGTATCTTTTAATCCTGACCGCTACCACAGGAAATAATGTTGAAAATATGTTTTTATCCAATGACTTGATTTGCTATTGTCAGGAAAACCTTGCGTGTGTATTTAGTAACAGTTTTTGCTCCATTATCCAAATAGTTTGGTATTTCGTTAGATTTGGACTCTAAAACTTCTTTTGATACAAAGATAACTTCCTATGAAGAAATAGTGCTGTTTTGTATACTATCATGGTTAAAAAATTTGCAGGCTCCTAGTAGAATATAGTTACATTGTTTTATGACAGGATGTACATGCTGAACAGAACAGCATTGTGTGAAGCATGTATAACGTAGAGAGTGATAATAATAACAACTTGAAGCTAGATGCAAAAAAAATATCATTATCAATTTTCCTCCCTGCTCTATTGTTAAATTGAATCTAAATGTATACCCTTACTTAACTAACTAACTAACTAACTAACTATAAGGTGCAAGGAGTAGTGTGCTGATTTCTGTGTGTTGACGATACATTGAGCATTCTCTCTTGTTTTATTATGCGTGTGTTGTAAGTAAGTAAGCCAGTATGAGAACTTTTTAGTGTAAAAATGCATAGCGAATTGTAAAGGTCAGACAAATGCTCACCCACCATTTCCTTTTTACACGCACTCTTTATTTAGGCTTACTTGTGACTGCTGCAGAAAATCAAATTACAAGTTAAGCTAGTGAATGAGCAGTGTGGTCCCGTAGAATTATTTTATCATTAGTTACTGACTACTGTCATTATTGTTTTGTATGCACTGCAAGATTTTGGGACGAAGAATGAGCTATCAGTCAGTACCAGTGTGGGACTGATCTGTGGTAGGTCTACAAAATCCATCAGTAGTGTTTGAAAAATTATTACAACTGCTGAATTTGTTGTTTCATTTTCACATTAGTTACACAGTGTTCTTGAATTGTGGTTGTCATCAGTTTCGTGTGCTATCTTATGCCATTAGGCATTGGCTCATATTGCTGATGTATAGTTTGTAAATGGAGTTGTTCATTAGTAACGACACGAGTAGTATAGTACTACTGCTATTGTACTGATAATCATATTTAAAAATAGTGGTGTTTGCATGAGAGTTGTGAATGAATTGATTTCATTCTCTGGTTTGCAGGTTGTCTTCTGTATTAGTTCAGTTGAAAAGGATCTCATTGCTATGACTGAATCCATGTCAGAAAGAAAGAGCACATGTGCACTTGTTCAATGAAGTAAATCGACGTATTGGCACGAACACTTTTATCTTTTATTATCCTTGGATCGTAAATTTTGTGAACGAGATGGCAACTGTTCCAGTTACGGTTACTGTTAACAATGAGAGTTTGCAGTTTGAAGAGGAGTTTTGGGCTGAAGCGGCCGTTGAAAATGAAGGTTATGAAGATGAGGATCAGAAAGGAAATGTGACTGATGAAGGTATGAAATTATTAATTATTCATGCGCTGCAGATTGCAGATGCACAATGTTTTGTACTTTAACAATTAACATGTAAATAGGGCAGTGTTTTTTAATGTGATATGCCATTTTATTGATGGTATGACTGAAATGGATTTAATTTATGATGCAGGTGAGTTAGAGGCGGATTGGTTATCAGAAGTGGGATTGGGAGAATGGACGCAACAATGGAGATCTGGGAAATCCCTTCCAGAAAATGATATAGGACCAGCAGTTCAAAAATTAAGTCTAAAACCTCATCAGGTAAGAAATTGCTGTGAATGAAAGGTCGTTGTTCATTTTTTTTCGCCTTGGTGAATTATTGAATTGAATAAATATTTTGTTGTGCTATAGGCGGATGCACTTAGGAAACGAGTCAAAACGTTGAATGCAACGCTCAAAAGGAAAAGGACACATCGAAGACCCCCAGATGTTCGCAATTTTTTTCAACATGAGAATACCGAACAAAAGGTATTAGCATATTTATTGTTTTGTAAACTGTGGATTTGCGTGGCTATAAATCATTGATAGAATTGTTTTATTTTAATTAAAGGACATGTTTCTACCTGGGACACCTGACTCAATTGAATCCAATGAATCTCCTCCAAGACGTGCTTCGTCGCCGAATGTTCTTGGAAGGTCTGCAGTGGAAAATCACTTATATTTATTTTTAAATCATTTTATTCTAATATCCTGGCAAAAATTGTTTATTATAGTTAAAACTACATAACACGGATTTTGACAAGTAGCCCGTCAAATGAAAGGGCTTCACAAGCTGAGTCTAAATTTGTAACTTATATTTGGGGCTGACACATATTTAACTAGCAATTAGCAATTCTAATTTAAAACTGAGAAATCTAGTGGCAATGATTATCAATAATAAGTGAGTTTTCGTGCTCCAATACCTGTTTCAAAAAGAACGGGGTCACTCAAGCGATTCGTGGGGATACTGAAGGGACTTTTGGTTTGCACAGCGCCTCGTTTGGAGGAAACTTGAAAAGCTCGTCACAAATTGCCTTCTGCGACTGTCGAACAAAAGGCCTCTCCAGCCTCTTCTACACTAGGTACTGCGTTTGAAAAGTTACCCCCGCACCGCCCTCCCCTACATCCCCCTCGGCAAGATTAGATATTATCCTCCAGTTGAGCGGAGTTCCTACATATCGGACAGAGCGTTTTCGCATCGTAGTTCTCGCTTCAACAAGTGAAATCACAAAAACCAGTCTGGTTGCTACGCTCGTCTTTATGGGATAGGAACGAACACATTTCTATCATCTCCATGTTAATTCAATTTTTAAAGTTAATTATTTCAAAAACTAATGTAAAACTCCCAAGAAAAGTTGCATATTTAGATTCAGATCGTGTCGATTGTCAAAATCCGTGCCATGTAGTTACAAACAGCTTATATAATTTTTCTGTAGTTCTGCGGATGAGTTAGATGACCCTACGGTGCCAAATGCCGTGCCAAATTTTGTGACTATTTTCTCTGAAAATTCCAGCCATCGTCAGCATTTCTACCCTTCCTCTTCCCCTCCCAGTAAAAGTAAAGTGATATTCAAATCAAGATTTCCTACTAAAGTGGGTTCAAGTGTCACTAAAGGAGAAATCGCATCTAACGCTGTTGCAGGTATGAAACACAACAAAATTGTTAAGTTCCATACATTGAGCATAAAGAGAAGAGGATAAATTACACATGTATAAACTGTCAATCTTCATTTTACAGGGATAGAAATGCTCCAATATCATAATGGTAAGATGAATCAACAATTTGGCATAAAAAATGTTCACAAAAAAACTGTACCCATATACCTTTAGATTTCCTTATTTTCGATATGTTACTCTTTGATAGTTGGAACTGTATACATGAAAGGATATCTACCAGCGAAACAAGTGGCACCTCCACCCCCTATATCTAATCAAAATGGATTCACAGCTGAGCTTAATCGTATCAATGAATCAGAAGTGGAAGAAGTAGATGAACATTTGGTACGAATTTTTGTGTACAACAATGCCAACACTGTCAGTGCGAATATACCTTACGATCAACAATAATGAATACGAATTTACTTTCAGGATGAACATGTAATTTCTGATCCATGTGGGCCATCTCGTCTTAGTGACTTAAGTGAAGAAGATGTCAAAACAATCCGTCCAATAGTACTTATGGAATTGACTGCCCAATGCGATCATCTGAGCATTCAAGTTAGAAAACGAAAACCTCAGAGAGGGTCCAAAAAAGAGGATGCTAATTTTAGTTGTTTTGGTACATCGCTTGACGCACTACTGTGTAAGGATCGTACACAATATGGAGAAAACCATTCTGGGGTCCCTGTTATTTTTGATAAGGTAAGAAGCTACATATGAATTGAAAAAACATGAAGCGAGCAGCTAGTCGATTAACTCGTATGCTATTTAGCTAAGTGTTTGTGTTTTGTTTTCCTTTATTGAATTATAATACGCGAATCTCCTATCACAATAATCTATGATCATGCATACACATGCTATTTTTGCAAAACGGATATTGAAAGTGTGAAAGAAAGTATTGCGTGCATAATTGGACTAACATGGTGCTCAATATTAACTCGAATACATAAACGTGACACACTGACTTGATTTAAAATGAAACGCTTCATTGGTTTACAACGAATGTTATTTCCAAGTCGAGTGTGAAGACATTACAAGTCATCCATGGTTAAATTCATTGTGGGGATTTTTTTGAAATTTTCAGCTATTAGGACATTTATCGAAACGATCCATGTGTGAGCAAGGGTTACTTCGGATGGCTGGCCAAAAAGCTAAGATTAATGATCTGCGTGCGACCTTCGAGTCTAGTCTGTATTCCGAGCCTGAACAGGTAAATAATCCTTTTCTCATTATTGCTTTGATAAGCTTATAATGTGGGTGTGGGTTTGGGTGTATGTATTGATGCTGCATCATGCACTTTTTTCTGTGCACAGGTGGATGCCACAATGGAACAATGCTCATCTCATGATGTTGCAAACTTGCTCAAACAATTCTTACGGGAGCTTCCAACTCCACTCTTAGGTTATGAGTATATCGACACACTCTTTGAAGTTTGTGGTAAGCTCATTAATATGATTTTGATGAGCGGGAGAATGCATTATTACCGTTACTGGTTTATTACTGGTTGCTCTAATACTGTTCTTTTCTGGTTATGAACTATAGACAAGCTCAAGGACAGAAACTTGGAAAATTGTCTACGACTATTAATACTCCTGTTGCCTCTCAGTCACCAGGCTGTGCTCAAATTGTTGTTAGAATTTTTACGAGAGTTGATTCGGAACTCGGAGAAAAATAAGATGACGTTGAAGAATGTGTCTTTAATTGTGGCTCCCAACTTAGTTCCTATGAGTGCTCTGGGTTCTCAGAATAAAGAAGTGAGTTGTATTCTATTAGCGTCCATTATCTATCCTATTTTGGTAACTTGCTTGATTAAATATACCTTTGTTTGCAGCTAAGTCGAGCAGCTACATGGGTGAAGATGACACAGACCTTGATCAAGTACGGTCCATCATTGTTCGTTATCCCGAGTGACTTGCTATCCCAACTACGTCAAATTAACGAGAGGGCTAGAGCAAAGAAAGCTAAAGCGAGAAACAATGCTTTTAATTCCAGCAAAATAACCACCAATAACAATGTCTCTAGTATGAAAGGAACGGCATGTAGCAATTTGCTTGTATCAGCTCCCCAGCTGGGTTTCCCTGAAGTCACTGTGACAATCAACGCAGGCACGACTGCTGGAGATGTTGTTTTGACGTAAGCATTTAATTACTCGTGTTGCAATTATATCAATAAATACTGGGAATGTTTTTGTTTTGATAAACGGAGCACTGCTCCTATGTTATTCATATACACTAGCCGGGCTAAGTTCATTACTACTGTAAGTTCATTTTGGGTTTGCATGTTCCGGTAGGTTGCTGGAGGAAGCGGAGAAGAAAGTTGAGTATTTAGAACAGGAAAATGCATTGGGTCATGGTGCCAATATAAATGGAGTAGGCCGGAGAAGACAATTGCCCAAGGCTCAGGACTTAACTAAGGGGATGGGGCCAAATCTAAGTTGTCTATTATCCAAAACTACTGCTGATGTCATACTTAAAACACATGCTTTATATGAAATCGGGGGCAATATAGGTAAGATTTGTCATTTGGTTTCTATTTTTGTTTTCACACTGACAGTGTAATCAAGTTGATAAGATGTGGACTTGTGTAAGAGTAGTTTTATTTTAGTATTTTGCGTTTGATTTAGGATTTCGCCGAGTGGATCCTTCGGCATTACTTCCAGCTGTTTGTCGAGAAAATCCTGGTGCCAACTGGGTGCTCCGTTGTAAACATCGCAATACATCAAATTAACCAATCCGGGTTATCTGTGTTGTAGAACTACATGCATGCATTAGATTCATGTTTTTTTTTGTTCTATTTAAAATTAGGATTTGAAAAGTATTTACGAAATCCCAAAGATAAACTGAAATTCCGAATTCTTATCACGCGGTTTTCCCGAAATACAGAAGCTATGTTGTTCACGTAATTCGATTTCTAGAATCAAATAATATTTTGTTATCTTTTGCACACAGATAAACTTTTTTAATAAAAGTTCAAATTAGTAAACGTAACCCAGTTTGGCAAAAGCTTGTTTCAGTATTTTGTCGCTCGATGAGTTTGTCAACAAATCTAAGATATTTCATTGACTTTCTAACTTTCTTGAAAACGGAGCAAGCATTCCGTTATACAATTTATCATGTAATTTATTAACTTTGTGATTAATTGATTTGCATGTTTGGGATATAACAACCCACAACGAAGTAAAACTGACTGGATAAGGGAACAATGAATATACTTTATAAGAGGAAATAATTTTATTAATGTGTGAATGTGTCATATTTTAATTTGTAGAACTTATACTTATAATATTTCATACTTGGATGTAGTGCTAGTAAATTTTTATATGTAATATGTAATGTTGCACTTGTGATCTATTCAAGTCACAATGTGTTGTAGCCAATTATTAAACATTTAGTTAATTTTAGTTAAAAATTAGGCATATGTGGTATGAGAACTGACAAACTAAATAAAATTCAATCACATGAGTAGAATTATGTCGTTTACTCTATTTTTCATGGACTCCAAAACTACATATTCTAGCTCTTGCATTCTGACTGAGCTATTAAGGAAGCCTTTTCACCCATCCTACATGCCTCCATATTCAATTTATATAGCACAGTAAGTAAGTCCACAATACAAATGCAAGATATACAGACCAAATCCGTAAACGGCTCCTTATTTGCGACTTGTAGCTATTTACTCACCCTCAGCCAGCTATTTTTTTCAACTTCACAACTACTTGCCAAAATTTCTCCCCTCACGTATCGCCACCAATTTTCTACAGTATTTGACAATTACCACAAACAGCAGACAACTTTCTTACTATTTGCTTAGCCAAAGTATTTAAAGATGAGAAAATCCTCTAATGTGCTTTTACAGACAAAGTGCAGTCACAAATTTTCATACTGTCTAAAGGAAACCAAAATTTCATAAAAATGAAGTTCCTCTCAAAAGCCGTGTGTGGTGTAATCCTAGTAGCTGGTTGGACAAGCTACACAAGTGACGCGTACCCATTTCAAGCT
>Ga0210040_10008468_pt1 | contig 12201 bp, 6 predicted proteins | sample CryGeyCG12114_NA_FD_185462 | JGI IMG/M metagenome (GOLD analysis project Ga0210040, IMG submission 185462) | Groundwater microbial communities from aquifer - Crystal Geyser CG19_WC_8/21/14_NA (SPAdes) (version 2) | ecosystem: Environmental > Aquatic > Deep subsurface > Groundwater | place: USA... | reverse complement strand
GAAACGAGGCCACATAGAGCCCGTAGGCACCGATCGCCCCGCCGAGCGCGCCCGCGCCCGCTCCGATCAGAAACCCGGCGCGGCGGCCGAATCTCTGCATCAGATGCGAGATTGGCGTGGCCGAGAATGGAGCCATCTGGCTGCCCGAGGCGAACATGATGCATCGGGCCCTGCCTACCATCACCCAGCATCTGGTGCTGGTGCTAGACCACAAGCGCATTGTGGCCACCATGCACCAAGCCTATGCGCAGCTACCTTCTACGGGGGGCTACGGCGCATTCGTGGCCGGCCCTTCTAAAACGGCCGACATTGAGCAGTCGTTGGTGATTGGGGCTCATGGGGCCCGCAGTTTGGTGGTGTTGCTGTACTAAGTAGCAAGTAACAGCATTTTGGAAGGGAGTATGGAGCGTAGATTAAGCGCTTTGTACTCCCTTGCTCACTAAAAAAAGAAGCTACTCCCAAGCGGCAGTAGCTTCTTCAACTCACTTTTCTTCACTCTTAAAATCTTATGCCGGCGTTATGTCGCGCGGCTATCAGTTTTCTGTTTTTGGCCGTGCCATCAATTCATTGGTGCTTCGGTATTTGACGTGGGCTTTTGCTTTTGCTATACGGCGTCGCCAATGATAACCTCTAAGGGTTAGCGCAGCGTGTACTACGCTCTAACTTTCAACTTGACGCGTGGCCGAAGTAGGTAAGACGGATTCCCACGGCCGCAATGCCCGGTACTGCCACGCGTCAGTTGAAAGAAACTTCACTCACATTCAAAGCTGTCGAAACTCCACTGCGCAACCCTCCCGCACCCTCCTGATATTCTAAAAAAAGTTAGTACTCACTATTTTTATTTAAAAGGAAGGCATGTAACATCCATGCTACGGGCCTTCCTTTTTGCCAACAAGCATTAAACCCAACTACTCCTGATGAAACAGACGCTCCAATGGCTTCACTACCGGGGAGTTATCGGGATTGGTATCCATGAGGTCGGCCATGTAGGCCCACCAGCGCTGCATGATGGGCAACGTGGGCAGGTGGTCGGCGGTGTGGTTGGGCATACGCTTCTGCACGGCGAACAAATTGCCGCTGTCAGCATCAAGATAGATGGAGTAGTCGCGGATGCCAGCGGCTTGCAGCGCCTCAGTCAATTCAGGCCATATTTCGTCGTGCCGACGCTGGTACTCAGCTACAGTGCCCGGCTTGAGGTGCATGGTGAAGGCTATTTCTTCCATTAGGTTATGGTTAGAGTAGTTGGTGATGCAAGTGGAGGTAGCTAGTATTTTGTGCTGTTGACCACCTAACCCGTCATGCAGAGCGTAGCGAAGCATCTTGCGTGCTGACGTTGCCAGACTATAACGATTCAAGCGAGATGCTTCGCTGCGCTCTGCATGACGGTCGGGTCCAAGGCTCAGGCTTCTACTGCACCTTTGCTGGTTGCGAAGCGGTAGGCGTTAGGGTTACAGGACCTAACAGGCCCGATTCCTGGGGCGTCCACTTTTCAGCGGTGAACAGGCCCTCGGCGTTGCGGTTTTCCTTGAGCTTGGCTGCCACATTCACATTGTAGAATTTGCGGTACTCGACGTGGTTCTTGTCCATGTCGATGATGCGGTTGGCCATGCCGTTGCTGACCGTAACGGTCAGGTTGTTGGTGGCTTGCAACTGCTCTTTCGGCACGAACACCTGATACACTGGCCCGATGAGCGTGCCGAGGTCTTTGCCGTTGAGTTGCACGCGGGCACTTTGCGCCACCCGGCCCAAGTCGAGCAGGTAGCCGCTGCTGCTACCTTGCGGCGTAGGGAAGGTGGTGGTGTAAGTGGCCGTACCCGAAAACTTTTGGCCGGCCTCCCCCGCCATAGTGGTCCAGGAATCCAGCTTGGTGGTTTTGATGGGTGCAGGCAAAGCCGGACCACCCGACACGAATTGAACATTCCAGGTGCCATTAATGGGCTGCGACGCGCCGGCTGGTTTCACGTAGGCGTAAGCCGGGCCGCTGGTGCCGGTTTCGTTGGTTTCCAGAATGCACGACTCCCCCGGAGCCAGCTGCACGTACACTTCCGGCATCCCACCAGCGGCAGTGCGCGTGGAAGCCATACCGAGCTTTTCGGTCATGGGGTTGTAGAGGGCTACCGATTTGGCGGTGGTTTGCAGCGGCAGCCAGCCGTCGATGGTTTTATCGCTCCAGTTGGCCACGAAATAGTAGTGGCCCTTGGCATGGCGGCGGCGCTCGAACTCCAGGCCGGTATCCACCATTTTCTCGCGCTTCAGGCCAGCTTGCGTGAGCAATTGGTCTACGTCTTTGCCCACCAGAATTCGGCCTTTGCCAACCGTGGCCTGCTGTACGCCGGCCTGCTTACCGGCCGTCAGCTTGATTTGGGCCAGCAGCTTGCGGAAAGCACTGCGGCGGGTGTCGAGGCTGCCAAGGCCGGGTACATCGGCGGGCAGCTTGTTTTCCATGACGATGGTCGCGCCGCCTTCGGCCAGTTTCACGAGCTGTTGCAGCGTGGGCAGCGGCATCAGGCTGGCATCGGGCACCAGGATGGTGCGGTAGCTGGCGCCGCCGGTTTGCAGCGTATTGCCCGCGGCTTTCACGCCCAGCAGCTGCTTATCGGAAATGTAGTCGAAACCGTAGCCGCGCTTGAGCAGCACTTGGCTGGCTTCTTCTACAGGCAAGCCTTTGAAGCCGTGCTCAATGCCATCAAAGTGCTGCAACATCACCTTGCCGGGCCGCACGTAGGAGTCATAAATGGGCAGATACACCAGCACGTCGTTGGCGGGCTTGCCGGCTTGCATAAACGACTGGCAGCGGGCCACGTACTTGTTGAGCTGGCCGAAATCGGTCCAGAACGTGTTGTTGGGGTTGAAATGCACGGCGGCGTAGAACATCCAGCCGGGCCACGCGGCGGCCTGTGGCGAATAGTTGGTGCCGTGGTAGAAGGTGTGGTTGACGCCGCCAAGCAGCATCCGGTCCATGGCCTTTTTCACGTCCGAAAGCGTGGACAGAAAGTGGTCGTTTTCCCAGGTGGCCGACTCGGCCGAGGTTAGTGGCTTGCCCGTGACGTGCGCCGCCGATGAAGCAAACTTGATGCGCACTAGGTTCTCCCCTTCCGTTTCCGGAATGTCGGTGGCGGCGTAGAGGTCGAGGATGTTAGCCGGCGAGCCGTGGGCCTGGTTGCGGATTAGCGCATCGTGGGTTTTGGCCCAGGTGGCCCAAGTTTTGGTGTAGTTTTCAAGCAGCAGTTCCGATATGGTTTCCCGGTAATCGGACAGCACGCGCTTGTTTTCGTCGTCGGAGGCCTTGCCGAACAACGCGGGCAGGTGCTGGCGCAAGTCGTAGGCGCGGCGCTTTTGGAACTCGGCAAATAGCTGCGGCGTCCAGTTGCCTTCGCCTTGGGCGTCGTCTACTTCGTAAGAATCATTGAAGAAGGCGCGGATGGGTTTTACGTCGCGGCCCTTGAAGGCTTGGTCGAAGTAGCGCAGGTAGTTATCGGTGGCAGTTTTCGAGAAGTGGTCGATTACGTCGCCTTCGCCGCCGGGGCCGGCGCGCTCCACCATCTTGCCGTGCCAGCCTTGGAATACGCCGTAGAGCGTCCAGTTGCCGGCCGGCGCGGTCCAGTTCAGCTTGCCATCGGCGGCTACTTTGCTGGTCAAATCTAGCGTCTGGCCTTTGTCGGAATATGCCATGAGGGCCTGCAATGGTAGCGGCTTCTCGAAGCGCACTTGGTCGAAGGCGCGGAGTTGCAAATCGGGGTTCTTGGCAATCGGCTCAACTAGCTGCTTGATATCAACCCGTGGCCCAATCATGCGCAGCAACGGCTGCTGGATGAAGCGTACCGGCTCTTTCAACTGCTCGCCACCTTTCACTGTGTAGGTCTGCGAGGCCACGTATTTACAGGCATCTTCCGGCGTTACCCAGGGCCCACCAAACGGCCAGCCCGAGGCCTGCGCCATATCTACGCCCATGCCCAAACGGCCCGCCTCAGTGAGCGTGTGCGTGAGCATGTCCATCCACTTCGGCTCCAGAAAGTTGATGAACTGATTTTCCGCGCCCTTCACGCCATAAATCGTGGTGATTTCCACGCCACCTAGCCCGGCCTGCTGGTATTGGGTGAGCAGGCGCGTTAGATCCGGCTTGTTTACGGCGCTGCCTTGCCACCACCAGCGCGTCCAGGGCTTGGTTTGCTGCGTGATTTCCGGCCACTTCGGTGCCTGCGCCTGGGCAGTGCTTTGGGTGAGTGCGGTGGCGAAAAGTAGGGAAAGCGCGAGGGGAGTTTTCATAAGTCAGAAAGACTATGCACGATGTAGAGACGCAACACTTTGCGTCTGGTCGTTGAACAGTGGAAAATGCGCCGTTCGGTTAAAACAACATCAGCAACAAGAGACGCAAAGTGCTGCGTCTCTCGTTGTTCTACTTCATCTTGTAAATCTCACTGCCGGCGAGCAGGAAGCAGCCAAGGCCGTAGTCTTCAAAATCGGGGGTGCTGGTGTAGCTGACGGGCTGGCCGTCTTTGGGCTCTTTGCCGGTGCCTTGCACGTAGCCCAGCTTGCCGTCGGGGTGCACGCACTCCTTGGCCATGGCGTTCCAGGCTTTGGCAATAATGGGCTGGTACTGCTTGGCGTCGAGCATGTTGTGGTTAAGCCCCCAGGCCATCCCGTAGATGAACAAGGCGGTACCGGATAGCTCTTTGCCGCCGTAGTTGGTTGGGTCATGCAGGCTCACGTTCCAGTAGCCGTCGGGGCGTTGCAGAGGTGGCAAGGCCTTCATCATGGCCATATACATCTGCTCGTACTCGGCGCGGTGCGGTGCGTTTTTGGGCATGATGTCGAGCACACGCACCAAGGCCGCTACCACCCAGCCATTGCCGCGGCTCCAGTAGCAATCCTCGCCGTTGGGCTCTTTGTAGGGTGGCACAAAGTCTTTGTCGCGCCACCAGAGCTGGTCTTGCGGGTTGTAGAGGCCGTTGCCGCCGTGCACCGTTTTCGAGTAGTTGTAGATGCGGTACATCTTCTCGTAGTAGGCGGTATCCTTGTACATTACGCCGAGCTTGGCGTACACGGGCATGGCCATTTGCAGCGCATCAATCCAGTTCCAGTCGTCCACCTTGGGCGTCTGCACCATGTTGTCGATGCTGGCCTTGATGTCGTGGATGCGCTCGGGCTTGGGGTCTATATTGTAGAGGTCGATGTAGGTTTGGCCGCAGGCCTGGTTGTCGGCGTTGCGGTCCGTGATGCCGTTGCGGATGCCCCACTGGTGCTTGGTACCCCAATCGACGGCGTAATCGTAGTAGCGCTGCTGCTTATCGATGCCGTAGAGCGCCATCAGGCCTTCGTAATACACGGCGCGGGTCCAGATGTGGCTAGGGCGCAGGCGGTTGGTCATGATGTCTTTACCGGGGTCGGGCCAGAGCTTCATGAAGTAGTCGTTGGTCAGGCGCATAGTTTTGAGCACAGCCTTCTTCTTCGGCATCTTCTGGGCCTGCGTCGCTACCGTAACCGAGGTGGTCAGCAGCACGCCTAGCAACAAGGATTTCCAACGCGGATACTGGTTTTTCAAGGTGGGTTCAGTTGCTTGCAACATAGGAAACATGGGTGGGGTTAGCGCACGGGCGCGGTGGGTGGTATTCGAATAATGACTTCAAGAAAGGAAAGCTGCTTCCGCAAGCCATCCTGTACTGTGCGGGTTGGCACCCTACCCCCGGGCCCGGCCCCTCTAGGAGAGGGGTGCCAGACGACATAACGATTCGTCAGAACGCATCCCTCTCCCGGAGGGGAGGGGACGGGCTTGGGGTCGTTTTAGAACAGCTCGTCCTTGGCTGGGGCCTTGTAAGGCTGGGGAGCGGCGGTGGACTTTGGCAAGCCGAAGAAGAAGTACAACGTGCGCTTTGAGGGGCCGCTGACGTGGTTTAGCTCGCTGTTGGGACCGAGGTTTTTGGTGTTGGCGTCGATATTCAGGGCCAGCTTGGTGCCGAGCGGCGGGATGGTTTCCAGGAACGACAGGTTGCCGACGGGCAGCGCCGGCGAGGGTTTCACGCCAGATAAGCCGTAGAAATCGAAGAGGCGCACAAACAAACCTTTGTCGGGGCTGGCGACCAGGAACTTGCCTTCCACGGTGTTCATTTCCATCCAGGTAATGTCGGCGAAGTAGCCTTTGAACTCGGGATAAATCCAAGGGGCGGCGCCGGTTTGGGTGTTGTTGTAGGCGTTTTCCCACACGTTTTCGCCTACTCCCTGCATGCGGTTTTTCCAGACGCGGTATGGTCCTTTGCCAAGCCATTTGGCGCCGAGCACGTAGTTTTCGGGGTAGGTGAAGCTGATGCCGGTGAAAGGCAGGTCGCCCTGCGCGGCAAACTCGTAGTCGAGGCGTAGCCACCCGTTGCCGTCCATCTTGTAGCGCATGGTTTTCAGGTCGCCCTGATAGCTCATTTCCACCACTTCGCCGTCGGGCTCGGTGCGGCGTTTCAGGCCGGTGAAGGTGGCGTTGCCACTCACCAGCACCGGACCTTTGCCGAAGCTGAGCTTGTCGCCGCTGTTGCCTTTCACGTCCTGGATTTCGCCGGTTTTCTTGTTGAAGCTCACCGTGATTCCGGCCGCTTGCAGGGTAACTGTACTGTCGGTTTCGGTGGCGGCTACGGCTGGTTGCTTTTCCGTGCCGGGCAGGATGTTGCGGAGCAAGCGGGTGTTGTCGCCGGTTTTCCAGGTCCATTTGTACACCAGGTTTTTCTGCGGGTCATAGGCCGAAAGCACCAGCGCATCGTAGTCTTGCCAGTTTTTGGGAAGGTTCAATTTCAGCTCTCCCCGGCCTAGTGGCGCTACTTTCGGGGAGTTGGCGCGGCTTTTCTGTATGGTGGTCGAGCCGGTGAAGACTTCGCCGGGCTGACGGTAGTTCACCAGCTCCCACTGGAAAAAGCACTCGTTGAGGTTGTTGTAGTGGTAGCGGTTTTCCACCGGAATCGTGCCCTTGAACTTGGCGGGCAACTCCTTCATATCAATCTTGATGGGCGAGAAAATCTCCCGCAGGGCGTAGAAGCTCCCTTCCTTCTCGCGGTGCGGACCTACCACGCCGTCGGGCGCATTCACGCCGTTCACGTCGATGATGTTGTTCTGGTCGGTGCGCACGATGCCTTCATCCACCAAGGCCCACAGGAAGCCGCCGCCGGAGCGTTGCGACTTCCAGTGCAGGTCCCAAAAGTCGGCCAGACCCACGGCGGCCCCGCCGTCGTCCTGCGCGTGCAGGAACTCGGTGGGCATGTAAATCAGGGAGTCGGCGAGGATTTTTTGGGTGCTATAGTAGTTCTCGTAGTGGTTGCAGTCGATGCCGTTGAAGGCGTTGCCGGGGCGGTGGTGGGCGTGGATGACGGGGCGGTTCGAGAGGTCGTAGCGGCCGTAGTCGTCGTCCAATTCCTTGTTGGTGCCACCTTCGTTGCCGTTGCTCCAGAAGATGATGCTGGGGTGGTTGACGTCTTTTATCACCATTTCGCGCACCAGCTTCTCCCCTACTTTGGTACCGTAGGCTTTCTGCCAGCCGGCCAGCTCATCGAGCACGTAGAGGCCGAGCGAGTCGCACATTTCCAGGAACTTAGCATCGGGCGGGTAGTGTGACATGCGCACGGCGTTCATGTTCATTTCCTTGATGAGCTTCACGTCCATCAAGTGAATCGAGTCGTTGAGGGTGCGGGCGGTTTCGGGCCACCAGCTGTGCCGGTTGATGCCCTTCATTTTCACCTGCGTGCCGTTCACGTAGATGCCCTTGCCGCGCCGAATTTCGATGGTGCGGAACCCGAACTTCTCGGTGGTTTGGTAGAGCGTCTGGCCGCCCGCTTCCAACCGAATGTTGGTGCGGTACATGTTCGGCTTCTCCGAGTTCCAGAGCAGCGGCTTGCTGACCGTAGTGCGCAGCTGCACCAGCGTATCGTTGGCGGCGGCGCGGCCCTGGGCAGTACCTACCACCTTGCCCTGGGCGTCCAGAATATCAGCCTTCACGTCGGTCGGCTGGCGCAAACCTTTGAGGGCGACATTGACGGCAAACGTACCATCGGCGCGGGCGTTGATGGCGGTATGCGGGATGAACTGCTTGGGATATGCCTCCAGGTACACCGGCCGGAAAATGCCACCGAACACCCAGTAATCGGCGAGGCGCTCGGCGTTGTTCACGGTCGGCTCGGCCGACATCTTGCTGACGGTTATTTCCAGCAGGTTGTCCTGACCGTATTTCAGCTTGTCGGTGAGGTCGTACTTGAAGCGGTAGAACGCGCCTTGGTGAATTGGGCCGGCCAGTTGGCCGTTGATCTTCACTTCGGTATCGGTCATCGAGCCCTCAAACACGATGTACACCTGCTGCTGGCCCTGCCAGGCGGCGGGCACTTTGAACTGGTGCTTGTACTGGCCTTTCTCGTCGGCGAAGCGGAAGTTTTTGCCGTAGGTTTTGTAGTCGCGGCCGTAGTTGTAGCTGCCGAAACCCTGCTGCTCCCAGCTCGAAGGCACCTGAATGGTGGTCCAGGCGCCGCTGCGGCGGCCGCCGGTGCAGTAAAAATCCCAGGTTTTCGTATGGATGTTGTCGGTGCCGGAGAGGTACTGCACCTGCTTGCGAGCCGACGTTTGGGCCGCGGCCGGCGCGGTCAAGAACAGCGCGGCGCAGGCCAGCCAGGGTAAAAATGTGGTCTTCATGGAAAAGGAAGCGGGAAGCCAGGAGGTGATTTTCGGCCCAACTTACCCCGGAATTTCCCTATCAGTAACCTGTAGTATCCTGCTTTCCAGGAATCGGGTGGGTTTCAGTCGATTTGGTTGTCTGGACTATCAAATCGAAGAACGTCATGCAGAACGCAGCGAAGCATCTCGCTCGAATCGTTGAATTAGCCTTGCAACATCATCACGCGAGATGCTTCGCTGCGTTCTGCATGACGGAGGTTGTACTAGAGAAACTGCTCTCTTGCCGTGCGGTAAGATGTGGTCTACTACCATGTTTTCTTTCGTTCCACTTACTAATTCTTGTCGAGTTGGCTGCTATCAGTTGGATAAGAGTCGACACGTCACCCTCCTGCAAATAGGGAATAGTTTGTAGTTTGGAGGCTCACTTTTCAACCAATACCCATGGCGCAACGAGTAATTACCGAAGTCATCAGCTTGGCTTCTACCAGTCTGACTACTGAAGCGGCCTATACTACTTCTTTCGAGAACAAACCAACGGGCGATACAGCCAATGCGCTGAAAGAGGGATGGATAATCAAGCAGATTTCTACGTGCATTGAAAGCGGCTATCACTGCTCAACCTTTGTTTTGGAGAAGCCAGACTAGAAAACGGCTACGGCTTGCTCTGCTTGGAATAGCGACCGTTAAAGTGAACAGCAGATTGACTGTCCTTGCTCCTCTTGACGGTAGGCGACCCTTGATTATTCCTCTAAACACTTATATTCTCAAAAGCACAAAGGGCCCGCAACGATAAGTTACGGGCCCTTTGTGCGCTATAGAGGCTAGACGTCTACTTCTTGCCTTTGGCCATTTCCATTTCTACGCTGGCCATGATGAACGGGCCGACGCCTTTGAAATCGTTCTTTTTGATGGGCTCACTGAGGTAGTACTCATACGACCCGTCGCGGTATGGGTCGCCGCCGAGGCCGCCGACGCTGACGGTGCCGTTCAGGGCCAGGAGGCCGTTGGGCTCGGTGGCTACGAACTCCTTCACGATGCCTTGGTAGCCTTTCTGGGCCGGCGCGGTGAACTTCTTGTCGAGGTAGCCCATGCGCACGCCCTTAGCCAGCGCGTACACGAACATGCAGGAGCCCGAGGTTTCGATGTAGTTGCCTTTGCGGTTAGCCTGGTCGGTTACCTGCCACCAGCCGCCAGTTTTGGGGTCTTGGTACTTCACTAACACCGGCGCTAGGCGCTGCAAATTCTTGATGAGTTGGCCGCGCTGCGGGTGGTCTTTCGGGAAATAGTCGAGCACATCAACCAGAGCCATGGCGTACCAGCCGATGCCGCGGCTCCAGAAATTGGGCGAGAGGCCGGTGGTTTTGTCGGCCCACTTCTGTTCCTTGCTTTCATCGTAGCCGTGGTAGAGCAGGCCGGTTTTGGGGTCCACGAGGTGCTTTTCCACTTGCGCGAATTGCAGAGCTACATGGTCGAATCCAGCGGGCTGGTTGAACAGTTTGCTGTACTCGGCCGAAAACGGCTCAGCCATATAGAGGCCATCCAGCCAGATTTGGTAGGGGTAGCGCTTCTTGTGCCAGTAGCCGCCTTCCTTGGTGGTGGGCTGGTCCTGCAATTGCTTGTGCAGCAGTTCAGCGGCGCGCTGATATTTCGATTTGTCGAGGCCGGGCTGCTGCATGAGCGTGAGCAGCACGCGGCCGGCGTTGATGTTGTCGAGGTTGTAATCGGCCATCTTGAAGTACTGGATGGTCCCGTCGGCGGGCAGCGAGTAGTCCATCGTTTTCACGATGTAATCAAGGTACTTCTTGTCGCCGGTGCGCTGCCACACCCGTTCAATCGACTTCAGCATCAGCCCGTGTTCGTAGCCCCAACGGGCCGCCCGGTTGCGGCTGGCCGGCACCGAATCGGGGTAGAGCTGCATAAACGAATCGGCCATTTGCTGCGACAACGGCAACGCGGTTTTGGACTTGGTCTGGGCGTACAAGCCGGAGCTTAGGGTCACCCAAACTGCCACCAGGCAGAAACGCAGCATCACTTGTAGCTTCATATTTATTGGGAATGGATTTAATGGTTCAATACTACGCTGGCAAACACGAAGCCGCTTGTAGCTTTTTGGCCGGATTCAATAGGAAACTAGCAGAATCAACCAGCAGCCGACCTTTCTATTCTTCCCCTTGACGGTCTGAAACACGAAAGGCCGTCATGCAGAGGCGCAGCCGAAGCATCTCGCGTGCTGATGTCAGGATTACCGTTGCAACATCAGCACGCAAGATGCTTCGTCCCTGGCTTGATGCGCCACATGCTCTGCATGACGGGCGGGTTTGTGTAGACTAGCGCTTTGACACTATTACGGCCTTCTTCTTCACGTTTTGGCCGTACTCGATATCCTTTTTGGCTTTCGTGGCGTCGGTGTTTACTAGGCGGACGTTCTTGGCTTTGTCGGCGCCGGATACGCGTAGCAGCGTGGTAGCGCCGGGGGCATATTTGATGTTGTCGAGGGTGATGTTCTGGCTGTTGTGCACTTCCATCACGGGGTCGGTGCTGGTGGGCAGTAGCGTCACGTTTTTGAGGCTGATGTTGTCGGCTTCGATGCAGATGAGACCTTTGTCGCTTTTCAGCACGGCGTTTTCAATGCTGATGTCCTTGATGGCCATTTCGGGCAGGCCGCGCACCATAATGGCCGTGCGGGCACCGTTGCAGGTCACATTGCGGATCTGGATTTTGCGGAACTGCGGCGTGCCTTCGTCCACCGGTTTAGCTGGCGAAACGGGCCGCTCCTTGGAACCGGCCACCTGCGGCGTTGGGTCCTTGATCATGTAGTACATGTCGAACAAGATGGCCTCGCCCGGAATGTCTTTCATATCGATGTCCTGAATGAAGATGTCCTCCACGACGCCGCCCCGGCCGCGCGTGGTTTTGAAGCGCAGCCCGATATCGGTGCCAATCATGGTGATGTTGCTCACGTACAGGTTACGCGCCCCACCCGACATTTCCGAGCCAATCACGAAGCCGCCGTGGCCGCGGTACACCTTGCAGTTGCGGATGATAAAGTTCTCGGTGGGCATGGCGCGCTTGCGGCCCTGCTCGTTGCGGCCCGACTTGATGCAAATGGCATCGTCGCCGGCGCTGAACGTGCAGCCCTCCACGATGCCGTTCTTGCAGGATTCCAGATCCAGGGCATCGGTGTTGGGCGTGTAAGGCCCGTTGAGCACGTTGATGTTGCGCACGATTACGTCTTCGCTACGCATGGGGTGTACCGTCCAAGCTGGGGAATTTTGGAACGTGACGCCTTCGAGCAACAGCCGCTTGCACTGGTCGAGCACCAGGAAATCGGGCCGCAGATAGTCTTTAATTTCCTCGAAATCCTTGATTTCCGACTTCTCTTCGGTGAGTACGCCGCCTTCTTTTACGGTGGTGCCTTTCAGGCTCTGGGCCGAGGGGTACCACCGGTCCTGCTTCTCGTTGAGGAAGCCACCCGATGCCACCAGCTGCTTCCACTCACCTTCTGGCGTACGGCCTTTCTGCACCATCCACCACGCCTCCCCGGCCCCATCGAGGATGCCCGTGCCG
>Ga0210040_10008467_pt1 | contig 12201 bp, 19 predicted proteins | sample CryGeyCG12114_NA_FD_185462 | JGI IMG/M metagenome (GOLD analysis project Ga0210040, IMG submission 185462) | Groundwater microbial communities from aquifer - Crystal Geyser CG19_WC_8/21/14_NA (SPAdes) (version 2) | ecosystem: Environmental > Aquatic > Deep subsurface > Groundwater | place: USA... | reverse complement strand
CGAGCCGGGAGAGAACTTGGTGTTGTGCGGAGATTCGGATTACCGCGAGCCCTGATTGGCGGCTAGGGAGACTTGGCATTCAGGGTCTAGAATGTGGGGTAGACCATCCGAAGTCAGCTCGCAGCTCTCAACGATAACATCACGCTTACTCCCACCTCACAAACCACCGCTACTGCCACGACGCAATTTGTCTCGAACTCACTCACGCCAAGCCAAGATGATACGACTTTCGAACACACTTCAAGACTAGGTGAACTAGTCCAGGTTCAGAGCACTCAGTACGTCAACAAAACAGGTGCAGCAAAGAGCAGCGTTGAAACACTAACATAGCATAGGGTGATTATCTATACCGCCGATCAATCATCCCTCCGCGACCGTCTACTTCCGCAGCAGCATTATACGCAGCAGATCCGCCCGACTATCCACATCGTATACGAGCACCTTCACGTCGCGCCCTCATCCAGACGATAACGACGACGATGGGTATACCCAGATCACTAGCCGAATTTGGCAGCGAAGGATAGGGCTTGTGAATGCGCATTTCGAAGAGATGGTGCTTCCAACCACCCCGACATCAGCATCGCTCCAACAGATCCGTACACATCTCTGGCGTCGGCCCATCCCCGCATCCTCAAGCATCACCACAACCATATCCGTATCTTGAACTGTTAAGACCCAGCCGTACTCTCGCCGAGGGAAGGGTACATACTAGCAACTGAGGTTGCCAACGTCACGCTGAGAAGTCTCACCGAAGCGCTGAAGAGCCCCCGAATGCGCCCGTACAGCGCCCCTCCTCTCAATCGAAGTCCTCTCCATCGTCACATCCTCTACTATCGCCTTATCCTCACCTACTCTAGACCTAAGAGTCGCTTCAATGCTTCGTGGAGCAACAAGGGATGTAGGGAGACACGAAGGAGAGAAGGTCTTGGTGGTTAGACAACAGGCGAAGGATATGAAGAGGAGGACGGTAGTTGGGTAGGAGAAGATTGGAGACGCAAAAGCTTCAGTGCTCAGCGGAGCGGACGTGCATAAAGAAGAGGGCGGGTGAGGATTCAGTCACTAGGTTGAGGGATAGCTGAGTGAGGACAAAGAAGGGATTAGTTTCAAAGGACAAACCTGCAGGGCGGGGAACAGAGGAGCTGAGTGGACTGTCGAGGACTAGAAGCGAGAAAAGTGTATTCGAAACATGAGTCTGTAAGCCGAACGATCCCACCAAACATGCTTGTTCCCTTCTCTTAGTCATTTTCCGTACACGCTCATTGTTCTCATACCTCTACCTCATACGTCTACTATACTATCTGGGATCTTCGTGCGCACGTTGGCGTTGTCTGTCCTCGTCACCGCCGTCTGTGTATTGATCAGCGTACCGGAAGCTCATTTGCTGAGCCGGCTGTCGGCAAGATGGCGGGCGGTGTCCATTCCCGTCGTACTCGGTCCGTTGCTGGTCTCGGTGGAGGTGCGCACGCTGGGCTGGGCGATTCTGATGGGTCGCGAGGGTGTGATCAACAAGGCCCTGCTCGCCGTGGGCCTTTTCGGTCAACCGATACAGCTGATGTACTGACCATCGCGATGGCGCATGTGTTGGTGCCATATACAGTACTATCCGTCTGGGCTTCGCTGCAAAAGCTCGATTTCATGACAGAGCAAACAGCAGGTTCGCTCGGCGCCGGTTCCTTGACGGTGATACGCCGGAGCATCCTACCTCAGGTCATTCCGGGCGTGCTCTCCGGCAGCCTAATCGTCTTTGCCTTGTCGGCCGGCGCATTCTCGACACCTGCCACCATTGGCGGTAGCCCACCATTGCCGCCGTTCTCATGCTATCCGTGCTCATAGTTTTTTTGGCCAACCGCTACATCGAGATCCGTTACAAGGGGTATTCGCATGAAGCGTTTTCCGCGCCCTTTCATGCTCGGTCCGCTGGTCCTTGTGGTACAGAGTCAAAGCTTCGCCGACGCGACCCCACTACGCCTTCTTCCTTCTCCCCACTAACGTTGAACTTTCCTTTCACACGACTTTCAAGCCCAGCAACACCTTGCCATGTCTAGCTGGCCACCACCGCCACCCTCTTTTGAGCGCCCTTCTCCCGGCCACCCTCGTGACACTGACACACGTCTTGCGCTGCGGACTTCTGCCAAAGCCATGCTTGCCAACAGTTCCAGCGAGTCGGCCGCTTCCCGCAGCTCGAGTGATTTATCATCGATAGTATTCGGTTCATCGAACAAGTGCCCGCCTGCGACCTCCCAGCCCGGCGTTCCTCAATCAGTAGATCCTACATCCTCACCTTCTACGCGCGCGTCAGCAGTCGTCAAAGATATCGCCAAATGGGCCACATACCAGCGTCCTGAGAGACTCGCGCCTTTTCGGGCCATATCGCTCGAAGTCTTCGATAAAGTTTCCGAAGTATTAGAGCGCGAACACTGCAAGCTGCGCTACAACTACGACGCTAAGAAGGCAGAGTTGGTTCTCCGCATGCGTCTGCGACTACACGAATACCTAAGTGCCGAGATTCATGACCTCATTGTCCAGAAGGTTAGAGCCTTAGTACTGTCGTTGGAGGCCTCTCAAGACCGCAAATTGCCCCATCTCTCTATCAAGCTCGATGGCGTTTCTGGGGACATCATACTGGATAACGGATCTACGAGATACCCCGATGGCTGTGTGAGGTACCCACATATCTTTCCGCCTACCATGGTCATCGAAACTTCGAGCAGCCGGAAGGGTTGGGACTTGCCCGAGGCTGCCGAGGATTACTATCACGGCAGCGATCATCTCGTAAGGACCATCCTCACTCTACACATTGAATATTGGGATCTTGAGAAGCGCTACAAGAAGGAGGATGAACGACAGCTTGCGCTCAAGGAGCTTGAGCAGCTGGCTAGGGAGCCTGAAGGCCTTTTCAGCGAAAACCAGCGCAAGGAAAGGGGCGAGAAGATGAAGGTGCTCAAGGCGGAGAGCGAACCGCAACAACGCCGATGCGCCTACAATCTGTTTACAGAGAACTCTACGCAGAACGGGCTGGACAGCAAATTTGACGACGACAAGCCTTTCTACCCTGACTCCGACCCACGTGATAGTATCAACATCAAGCTCGGCGACATTTTCCCACGCCAAGTCTTGCCCGATACCGATCCCCTCACAGCAGAGACCATCACCCTTACGATGTCAGAGATGCGCAGCCTTGTCAAAAACGCCGAGAGCCAGCAACTTATGTGCGACACGTATGAACGAGGGATAAGTGTGCAACCGACCAAGCGTGTGCCATATTCGGAGCTCAGTGGTGCCGCCAAGAGAGCGCTCAAAGTCAAGCGAGAAGCACAGCAACCCCTGATGAGCTCACCGTCGGAATGAGTGGCGTAATGATGGACGACAGTCTCGTAGAGACATTCAGCATGCATCATCAGGACAGCAATCGCAGCGACTCAAAGCTATCCAGCCTACACTATCGACAACCGACGACAAGGCTGACGCTCGAAATAGGCCTGGTTAGATGTGGAGTTGGGCTGAAGGATCGGACCCGTGGCTATGTTTTGATGCGATGATACCCCAAGAACTCTCCTCTCGTCCTATAATAATACATCAAAGACCCTGTGTTCTCTGTTTTTCCTCGTGTTTCAAGTCTTCTCATTGCCGACCCTGGCTGTCTACAATATCGGTTCCGGGTCGTTCTTCCGCAGGCTGATACCGTTTGCTCCCGGATCGATACCTTCCTCAACGATAGGCAACTCAGGATGGTTTTCACTAATAGTTACACTCACCTCCCCATCGGCAGCACAACGTCCCTATAGAAGCGCCTGCACACTATCTAGTGCACTGTTTGGCTGTATGAGTTCCCCGTCCGTTGGTTATCGCGAATTACTTGGCCTGCGAGCCGCCCTTCAATACGATGACCGTCTTGCCGGCAAAGCTGGCAAGTTTCTTGACTGCACTGGTATTGCTGACAATAACGTTGCTAGTGCCCTAATAGTAACTCCATATGAAGTTGATGACTTCGACCTGGATTATAGTCTTCCCCAGTAGGAGAATAAGATTGATCTTTCCGCAAACTAAGGACGGAATGCGTGCATCGTTCGAAACACAGCTTAGCACGGCCTTATCAGGAGATCCGAATGTATAAGTGCCAATCTGCGTTGCCATTTCGACCTTGATGCCGACAGGCTTTCCGTCCGGACCGGAGAAGCCGAATGGAGGGCTGTCGCATTTCACACTAATGGTCACTTGGCTAAGCGGCGACGCCGCCGAGAAAGCATAATGCGGCAACAGTTTTCAGAAAGTAGGATTCATGTTATTCCCTTTTTTTGGGCATTAATGTTGATTTGTCGTGCATCCTGCCGCCCGATAGCCGAAGCTTGATAAAGACACCAAAGCCCAGTGCAGGATTTGCTTCAGGAACTGTCGGGTCCGATTTTCCCCAGGACTGTCAAAAACTCATCTGGTGAGGCAATCTTCACGACCTTCCCCTAATCCATGAAGATAGCCCCGATCCGCGACCCGGCGCGCGAAGCCCATCTCATGGACAACACAGATTGACGTCATGCCATCGGCCGCAAGTTGCCCCATCGTCTCGAGACCTCTCTCATCAATTCGGGATCGAGTTCCAACGAGCAACATGACCTGTGGGTTCATGCAGAGCGAGCGAGCAATTGCGATACGCTGCTGCTGTCCACCGGAGAGCTGGCTTGGACAAAAAAGGGCCTTTTTGCGTATACGAAAACGTTCAAAATAGCGCATCGCGAGCTCTTCCGCTTCTTTACGAGGGATTTCCTTTATCAACCGCGGTGCAAGCGTACAATTCTGAAGAATCGTCATACACGGGTAAACATTAAACCTCTGGATTACTATACTAACTTCCTGCTGGACCTGGTCGATATCTTGCTGATGGTCATTCAGCTCAATCCCATTAACGAGGATCTGTCCCTTTTGATGCTTTGATGCCGATTGATGTAGCGGATCGTGGAAGATTTACAGATCCTGACGGTTTACAGACAACAATCTTCTCACCCTTTGTGCTGATGCCACTTACTGTAGAGGCGAAACTGCTCTTGAAGTGATGATCTTTGGATCAACGCATGCAGAAAGGCAAAACTGTCCGATCGCCCTGCTGACATGACTGACGTCTACTTCCCTGACGGCTTTGCCTGTCAGAGACCATCTGTTCATCTCACGGTGTCACCATGTCAAATTTGGCGGCCGCCGTGTGACGATCAATACGCCATCTTCTACATGTAGCGACTAATAGTCGACGGATGGCGACGTGCTTCCGAACGAGCCACTACATAAGACCGTAGAAGCGGAAGGAATACAATTGACGTCCGGAATTCTTGAACATTTTCATCGATGCCATCGAACTCGAATTCGCCAGCGTCGATTTCAAGTACCATATTGTTGAACTTGCCAGCGAAATCAAGCGCGCGCTGATCCATCTTGCGGCAGCTTCCAAGCCCTTTCCGCAGCACAGAAGGAACGTCGAAGGCGGTAATTTTAAATAGACTATTGAAATATTCGCCTGAATGGATCGGTTGCGAATGCGCCCATTGCTTTCCTGGAGAATGCAAAGATCCCACAGATACGCAACGCCGAAGTTCGAGCCGCTGGCCATCGTGTACATGACCATTTCGCGCTTCCGCTCTTGAGCCCAGGCATGCTTTGCCTAAGCGGCTGTAAGAACGGTTGGAAGCTTCGCAAGACCGGCAAGCAAGGCCTCGTGTTTTGCATTCAACTCGAATTTGGCAAGGACGCCGAATGCGATGCGCAATACCATTGCAAACGGATTGTCCGCCGATCCAGTGTCAACTCCAGCTAACTAAGGATCAATAGCAAAATGATTCTGGAAAGGACGCTTTGCCTGATGAGCCATTGACTAGATCGTTGCTGGCAAACTACCTGTTCGGATATCAAATCCCAGACTTGAGATTGCCGGTGCCTGACAACGGTTTCATATATTGCGACGTGATGTTGGCTTCCACAATGCATACCCGCTCGGGCCGTGTTACAATGAATGGGACATCTTCGACGATATATCCTGTTCCTGCAAAAGCTTGGACTGATCCTCCTTATGATTCTCGGCACGCTGATGTGTAGAGGCCGCGCCTGGAAGAACCGCTGTTGCCTTTACATTATACGCAATTCTTTCGGCATCCGTCGTCTCGGTAGACCCAAGCGTTCCGAACTTCGATGCGGTATAGCCGCCGAACTTTACTCAGCCAACCTTGCCCAACCGCGACACGATGTTGACGATATGGCCTTGCCGCCTAATCGCACATGTGCTGGAAGAACGCTTGGGTGCATAAAACCGTACCCTTGAGATTGATGGCCGTCATCCATTCCCAATCTTCTTCTTTTATATTGGGGATGGCGTTATCCTGAAGTAATATCTCTAAGCTGTCGAACACGGTGATAGCGTACGGATCCTAACGCCCGAAATAGTCGCCTTTAAGCACAGTCCAAATTGCAATAAGTTGCTGTGTGGATTTGCGTGTTGTGAACTCGCGGATACGGCATGACTGCTCGGGAAGATCGCAAAAGAGCGTCGCATTCGTGAAGAGGTCAGGGGACAGTTCCTGGTTACCTACACCATCCAATCCCATGCTTGAGATATGCGTACCCGGCCGGCCTTATTCGTTTCGAAAAGAGGCTCTCTTGCTGTAGTACGGTGGTGATAACGTCTGCCTTCGTGCAAGTCTGCTCCGGATCTTCGACCTGGGCAGGAAGTCTGGCATCCCGCAATCTGCCGGCTAAGCTTTCTGCCTTCTCACGGGGTCCGGCCCACGATGCCCAATGACTCGACGCCGTAAAATGAGATGGTGACCTGTGCTAAACACTGCAGGCGAGCTTGCGTCCGGCCTCGCAAGTGCATTTGTCGCCACCGCATCGGCTGCAGCCGTGCGGTATGTATGCAGGCGCCATCCTTCCACGATGGTGCCGATCTGGCCCTTATTCTGGTTGAACAGCACGGTGATCGACCTATGCCTTGGGATGTTCAAAAGATTGTCCAGGCAGGCGGGTTAAAAATCGACCTCCGTCCTGCGACACTGAAAGACCGATAGGGAGAAGTTCATGGAATACGGCTTGTTGGGCCGCTCCAGCTTGAAGGTTTCGTCGGTCGCCATGGGCACCATGACGTTCGGCGGTATTGGTTGGGCAAAAAAAACAACGGAGATTTAGATGTTCCGGAAGCGAGCAGGCTCGTTGATATATGTCTTAATGCCAGTATCAACTTGATTAACACCGCAGAGATGTATTCCAACGGTAGATCCAAAGAATCATAGGCGAGGTCTTGGGCGGCAAACCCAAATAGGGCGCGTTGCGGTTACCAAGGCATGGCTTCGCATGGGGGAGGGTCTCAATAACGTACCTAGGTAGGTTCGTTACGCCAGCACCTGATCGCCGCATACGAAGCAAGCCTGCGGCCCATGAAGACGGACGCGATCGACCTCTAGCAGCTTCATGAATGGGATGGCCACACGCTGCTGGAGGAAACGATCGAAGCGCTTGATACGTTGATTCGTGATGGTAAGATTTGCTATATCGGAGGTACTAATTTCTCCGGCTGGCATATCATGAAGGCAGTTCGTTGCTTAGACCGAACCGCCAATTCATGATGAAAACCAGTTATGGAACATCGTAGAAACGCTGATATCGATCGCTGAAGACCGTGAAGTTTCGGCTGCGCAGGTTGCGCTTGCCTGGTTCATAAGCCGGCAGGTTGTCACGTTGGTCATTGTCGGCGGACGCAGCGAAGCCCAGTTCAAGGACAATCTCGCCGCCGCCGATCTGGCCCTGACGGTTGAGGAACGCGCGCGACTGGACGCCGTCAGCCTTGAACTTATAGGCTCGCATCTTAAACGCTAGCCACAGATGTCGCTTTTTTCGGTCATTCGCATCAAGTTCCATAGGAGAGGGATAGGCGAGAAATCAACGAGGAACGACCGTCTGAAACGCATGGCATGAAATCCTGTGAATACAGATGTTCGTGGAAATTGTTCCCTTTCAATCTAGGCCTGAGCATCATGATATACTGAGCCGGTCAGTGGAAACTTTACTCGCTGGGCTAGCCGCGCTGGTATTTCGACAATCGTCTTCCTCTGATGGTCATCTCTCAGCTAGGTATTTCCTAGGAGGACATCGACAGCTCGAACAAGATCTTATGAAAATATCGAAGGGCCCTGCCTCTCCAGATCACCGATCCGCGAGCAGTGAGCCGGACCGCCCCGGTGCGGCGGACAGGTCCGCGTCAACGAAAAGGTCGGCACGCCCGATACGAATCGAGATCGGCTGCAAAGGCGCCCGCGGGACCATACCCCGCTCGACGCTCCACCGTTGCCTGAACTGTCTTCGAGAATGGACCGGATGCCATGCTGGCGGAGATAGGACAGCATGACGGTCGTGCCGCGATTCTTAAAGCTGCTAGTGGGATTGAACTATTTGAGCTTGAAGAAGTGGTGATGATCACCCCAAGGCTTCTGGACGAGCGGCGTCAGCCCCTGATGATGTCTAATGACGGGGTTAGTGACGTAACTTCAGGTGTTCGCTGGAAATCTCAAAGGCTGGCTCACTAGACGCTTACCATGGAAGCTGGCCCGCGAGCGAACGGCTTCTCGTTTACATTGCTGTATCGGAAGACGCCGAAGGCCTTCTGCTCTAATGTCAGCAGGCGATCTACCTGCGTGATAGCGTGACGCTGAGCCGCTCGTCGATGAATAATGCATGGACCACCTCAGGATTCGAGCTTAAGATCCTGGCGAATGACATCTTGGAAAGGATTAAGGCGGATGAAAGGATCGTTGCTGACGAAACGACATTGTCAACCCTAGTGCACGGTTCAGGAAAACAATTAGGGGCGTGGCTTTGGGCTTGGGCATACGCGCATGATGATCGGCTGTTCGGTGCATTAGAACCGCTAAGGGTCGCCTGTCAGTTCGAAGATAGCTGAGTGCGCGGCACTGTCTTGCGCGGCACCTGAGCGGCTTCACCGGCATCTTCCAGGTTGATAGACACCGCGCCTATACGAGCATGGTCAAGGAGCAGGTTAAGGCCGGTAGCAAGGAGACCATCACCCTGGTCGGGTGCTGGTCGCATGTCAGGCGCAAATTTTACGAACTTCATGTCGGCGGTGTCAATCATGCAGCGACAGCGCCAGTGGAAGCCATGGCGGAACTCTGGGACTTTGAAGACAATATCCGCGGCAAGGACGCCAACACTTGCGCTGCCGCACGACAGGAGAGGTCTAGAGCAGTTGTCGCAAGTCTTTTTGACATCTAGGAAAAGGAGCTGGTAAAGGCTTCAGGCAAGTCCAAGACGGCTGAGGCGAGCCGCTACGCAATACAATGTCTGGAATGCTTTCTCACTGATGGCCGTCTCCTACAAGGGTAGGGCATGACGGCACATCCTCATTACAGGGATCACCCGCTTCAGTTTATCTAATCCATCGTCTTCACGATGTGTCCCTGCGATACTAGTCGATAGTCATCCTTCGGTCGGACTCATGATCACCGCGTTTCCGTACTCGGGAGTTCGATAGCTCATATATGGATGGCCATGGAGTATACCAGTGAATAGCCCAAATCAATGTCGGAAACTGAACTTTGCGCATAATATATTGATGTTGCCATGAACAAAAAAGGTGGATGCGCGATGATGCGAATGCAGGCGTGGTGAATGGCGTTACGTCGTTAAAGGCGACAAGGTCAGGAAAGTCACGTGCGGATGGTTCACCGATCGCACGTACTCGATTGGCTTTCCTTTGCTATCTTCAGTCGCGAGCCGCAAGAGCAGTGTCGACAAATGCGGAGGTAGCATGAGCGCCTGCTGCTCGAAGCTTGTTGGCGTGTGAACGGGAATCGTGCGCTTCACCGACAATACCGTATCGGTCTTTCAAAATGCTATAGAGCGATTGTTCGGCACTCAGGTCCTCAGCGTCAAGATTGGCTCAGATCGTGAACGGCGACTTCACAAAAAGGTGCGAAAGTCTCTCTGAGTCCCATGACGATTTGCTTTACCTACTCAAGCAAAATACTGTGTTCCTGCTAAATTGCCTTCATCGTTTCGCTGTTTTGCCGTCATGACCTCGGGTATTAGTCTACTAGTATCCAAGCAAGTCAATAACAGTTGTTGCCGCCTCCAGTACGGAACCGCTCAACATCACCACGCTCGTTATCTTGGACCTTGATCGTGCCGGCGTTTATAAGGCGATCCAGCGCTGCAGACACAGTGGCGCTTGTCGGTTCGATGAAAAGCCTGCTGCGCATGTCTTGCGAAGCTGCGTGGCCGATTTTAGGATTGGCCGTAAGAAGTGCGGGTTGCATAGGTCTGCTGTGGCTGCCTCCGTGGTGAATTCGAGTAGCGCGCACTTCGTGAAGTCGCCGTATTTGCCGCAGGGAAGCCAGACTGGCTTGTCGCAGTGTTGGTGCGCGTATACGAGTTATTACTCAGGTTGCGCAGCACTTCTGCGGCGCAAAGCCTGAGCTCGCACTCACAGGACACAATGTCGGTGGCAATGTCGCTGTCCAGGTACTATTCTCTGGGACCGTTTCGTGTTCTTTAACAGCGACCGTATCGCCATTACTCTCGCACAGCGCCTGAATGATCTGTTTGAGCGGAATGGGATATTTGATCGCGGCATCTTCTATGATCGTCTTCGCCACCGGCCGCGCAATTGCTTCATCGGTTCTAGCTTTGAAGCTGGCATCGATAGGCGAGCAATTCAGCGGCTGCGCGACGAAAAGACGGGTAACCTGCTGATCTGGCCTGCCTTGAGAAGTTCCTTGAAACCGAAATGGACGCCGAGAACACTGCTCGCGCCAACTGGGATGATGATGTTGTTGCGAGACTTGAACCCAAAGTTCTCCCAGATTTCAAAGGCTGAAGTCCTCGTTCCTTTCAAAAAGAAAGCTTGCCACTATGGCTGACGTAGAAGACATTGCCTGATGATTGCCTGATCGCGGCTTCCGACTCTTCACGCGGATCTTCGACCAGCTGGACTTCCGCCGCATAGGCTCTTGCCTGCGCGATCTTGCCGTGTGACGTATAGGCTGGTGTGAAGATCTTCACTCGAAGTCCTGCCGTGTTTTGAAGGTCGGGGCCTGTATCGCGCCTGACTGCTGAAGGCGTTCATTCGTTCGGTGGAAGAAGCCTGATACTGCCATGCAGGCGCAAATGTGCGCGTTTATCTCGCATGCGGCGTGCCAGACATTCGCAAGGGGATCGATAGCCTCATAGCGCTGGTGCAGTCATCGCTTCGCCAGTAACCCGCATCTCGTTCGGCGTTCGCGTTGCAGGGGCATCATGGTGCTCGTATCAAGCTGTTGTTTTGGGATAGCATCAGATCAGCTATAGTTTTTGGCATGGAAGAGAGCCATTTGAACCTGCCGGATGACGTGGCTGCGTTGCGAGCGATCATCCCCACGCAGGCCGATGAACTGGCTGAACAAGCTCGAAAGCTTCAATCCCGCGACATCCTAATCGATAAATTGAAGGCGCAACTGGTCGTTCTCATACGAGCACGGTTCGTTGTTTCTGAAGACGTGGTGAAGTGACTCGACGGTGGGTCCAAACTCGGATGGGACCCAGTTGCCACGTGGATGAGGCTGAACATGCTTGCTAGCGTAACTTATGGGGCTGTCTCGCTAGCGCTATGATGTCACGCATCACTCCTTCCACCGTCCTCTTTCACGCCATCCATCAATGTCTCCCATCCTGGTCAAATCCGCGCACAATCCGCTCCTCTCACTCCAAAGCACGTCTCCGATGTCTGCAAACTGGTCACTGTCAACGTTCGCAAAGACGCATACACCCCCCCACTAAGAGACGACCTTCAAACACCACAACAACATCGACAGGGCCTTGTCGAGCCGAGGATATTATTCTTGCGGCCTTCCCACCTGACCTCTCGGAATGACAGGAGAAAGCGGAAGGATGGTTGGACACCGGTATGCCTCTCTGCCCTTGCAGCCACCAGCATCAGGAACTTCCATCGTCGCTATTCTCGAGCGTCACTAACATGACCGCAAAGTTCACCTCGTTATCCTCAACCCGGCCGCTGAGTGCAGAATCCGATTCCAGTCACGTCGATTCGGTCTCGCTACAACCACACCAGCTGGACCTGGAACGGCCGAATATGACTCTCTGGACGCTTCAACCATGAGAAGTACGCGCACGCCAGCAACACGCAAACGCCGACAAGTCACAGCTGATGTGTTGATGATA
>Ga0210040_10008466_pt1 | contig 12207 bp, 15 predicted proteins | sample CryGeyCG12114_NA_FD_185462 | JGI IMG/M metagenome (GOLD analysis project Ga0210040, IMG submission 185462) | Groundwater microbial communities from aquifer - Crystal Geyser CG19_WC_8/21/14_NA (SPAdes) (version 2) | ecosystem: Environmental > Aquatic > Deep subsurface > Groundwater | place: USA... | reverse complement strand
GCCCACTCGAGGCAGGACTGCGTGACGGGGCAGCGACGGCACACCGCCTTGGCCTGCTCGATCTGAACGACCGCTGGGCCCGTCGTCCCGATCGGGAAGAAGAGCTCCGGGTCTTCGTCCCGGCAGAGCGCGCGGTGGCGCCAGTCCATGGCGGGGTACTCCTCGATCTCGTCTGGTGGTCGGTCGCCGGTCCGTGGACCGCTGGTCTGCGCGCTGGGCTCAGCGTCAGTTCCGGCTCCCGCCTGCCTGGTTAACGGCAGGTTTCTTGCTTGTGATGCTTTCACGAGACGACGCACTGTCAAGCAGTTCACGGAGCGTCCGATCCGGCTCGTGAGCAAGCTCACCACGGAGGGGAGAGCCCCGCCACTCGTCGGCCCCGTCCGGGGACCGCCCCGAGCTCGCGGGCGTCGGGAGGACGGGTCCGGCGTCAGACCACGACGCGCAGCGCGTCGGGCACCGAGCGGATCCGCAGCTCCGTCGTGGTGCCCAGGTGGTCCCCGTCCAGCTGCCACCCCTGCGGTCGGGAGGACGTCAGGGTGACCTCGGCGAGGTCGTGCCAGCGGTGCACTCCACGGCCCCGGGCGTCGGGGCGGTCCGCCATGGTCTGGCGCAGGTGGTGCAGCATCCGGACGACGCCGACCCGGCCCATCCCGAAGACGTCCAGCCCGGTGTCGAACGAGGCCTCCGGCGTGGGGTCGATCGGCCGGGCGCCCAGGTAGCTCCACGGGCTCACGTTGGAGACCAGCGCCAGGAAGAGCCCGTCCACCGGCGGCAGGTCCGGGGTCTCCAGGGTCATCGGGGGCCGGCGCCGGTCGCGGCCGAGCACGAAGGCGTTCACCCCGGCCTGGACGTAGAGGGCTCCGGTCGACCGCCGGCCGCGGGCCCGCTGGGCCTCCACCCGAGCGATCACGTCGGCGTCGAAGCCCATCCCGGCGGCGAAGACGAACCAGCGCGGTGCGGTCCAGCCCTCCTCAGCGGTGCGGGCGGACGCGGAGCCCAGCGACACCAGCCGGGTGCGGCCGGCGCGGATGGAGTCCAGGATCTCCCCGGTCGCCTCCACCGGGTCCCGGGAGCGGCCCAGCGCCCGGGAGAAGACGTTCGTCGACCCGCCGGGGACGACGGCGAGGGTGGGCACGGCAGCTCCGGGGCCGGCGGCCAGCAGCCCGTTGGCGGCCTCGTTGACGGTGCCGTCGCCACCGAGGGTCACCACGACGTCGACGCCCTCGCCCGCCGCCTGGGCGGCCAGCTCACGGGCGTGGCCCCGGTGGGTGGTCTCGGCGACCTCGACCTTGAGCTCGCTGGACAGCGCCCGGACCAGGACGTCGCGGACCTTGCGGTTGGTCGTGGTCGCCGCCGGGTTCGCCACCAGCAGCGCACGCATGACGCCCAACATATCGACCCGCTCCCGCCGGGCCGCGCAGCGCGTCCGGGCCGGCGGTGCCGCGGCGTAACCTCAGCGGCGTGTCAGGCCAGGTCCCGGAGGAGCCGGGGGACGCCCCCGGGCGTCGTCGTCCGCGTGCGGAGGGTCTGCTCGGCGGAGCCGCCCAGCCGGTCGCGCCACGCCCGGCACGGGAGCTGACGGCGGCACCGGTCAGCGTCCGCCGGGCCGCGCTCGTGGTGGCGGTCGAGGCCGCCGCTGCCGCACTGCTGGCCGCGTGGCTGCTCGTGCTGACGATCACCGGTTCCCCGGACAGCGTAGGGCGGGCGCTCGCCGAGGTGGTCTACGTCGGCCTCGCCGCGGCGCTGCTCGCCGCCGGCGCGCGCGGTCTCTGGCGGGTGGCGGCCTGGGCCCGGGGCCCGGTCATCGTCGTCCAGCTGCTGCTGGCCGCCCTGGGGTACACCGCGGCCTTCCAGGCGGAGCGGCCGCTGATCGGCGTCCCGGTCCTGGCGGTGGTCGCGCTGGAGCTGTACCTGCTGGCCACGCCCGAGGCGCGGCTGGCGTTCCACGACCGCTAGACCAGGTCGATGACCTCGGCGATCGAGGGCAGCACCCGGCTGGGCCGGAAGGGGAAGCGGCTGACGTCCTCGGCCCGGGTGGAGCCGGTCAGCACCAGGATCGTGTCCAGGCCGGCCTCGATGCCGGCCACCACGTCGGTGTCCATCCGGTCACCGATCATCGTGGTGCTCTCCGAGTGGGCCTCGATCCGGTTCATGGCGCTGCGGAACATCATCGGGTTGGGCTTCCCGACGAAGTAGGGCTCCGCGCCGGTGGCCTTGGTGATCATCGCGGCGACCGAGCCGGTGGCCGGCAGGGGGCCCTCGGGCGAGGGGCCGGTGACGTCGGGGTTGGTGGCGATGAACCGGGCCCCGGCGCCGACCAGCCGGATGGCCCGGGTGATCGCCTCGAAGCTGTAGGTGCGGGTCTCCCCGAGCACCACGTAGTCCGGGTCGGTGTCGGTGAGGGTGTAACCGGCCTCGTACAGGGCCGTGGTCAGGCCGGCCTCGCCGATCACGTAGGCCGACCCGCCGGGCAGCTGCGAGGACAGGAAGTCCGCGGTCGCCAGCGCGGAGGTCCAGATCGCCTGCTCGGGCACGTCCAGGCCGCTGCGGGAGAGCCGGGCGGAGAGGTCGCGCGGGGTGAAGATCGAGTTGTTGGTCAGCACCAGGAAGCGCCGGTCACGCTCCACCAGCTGGGCCAGGAAGTCGGCCGCGCCGGGCAGGGCATGCCCCTCGTGCACCAGCACGCCGTCCATGTCGGTCAGCCAGCACTGGGACTCGCTCCGCTCGGTGGTCACGCCGTCGTTCTCCTCAGGTCGGTGGTGCGTCGGTGGGTGGACGCCGGTCGGCAGCGAAGCCGGTCAGCGCCTCGTCGGTCAGCCGGAACACCGTCCACCCGTCCATCGGCACGGCGCCGGCAGCTCTGTAGAACTCGATCGACGGTGCGTTCCAGTCCAGCACCGACCACTCCAGCCGGGAGAACCCACGCTCCACGCACTCGGCGGCCAGGGTGCGCAGCAGCTCCCGGCCGAGCCCCGTGCCGCGGTGCCCGGGGCTGACGTACAGGTCCTCGAGGTGGATGCCGTGGGTGCCGCGCCAGGTGGAGAAGGTCAGGAACCACAGCGCGAACCCGGCGATCTGGCCGTCCGCGGCCAGCGCGACGTGGCCGAACAGCGCCGGCGCCTCGCCGAACAGGGCGGCGGTGAGCTGGTCGGGGGTCATCAGCGCCTCGTGCTCGGCCTCCTCGTAGGCGGCGAGCTCGCGGACGAGGCGGACCAGGGTGGGGACGTCGTCGCGCCGCACCGGGCGCACCGTCACGAGAGGACCTCCTTCACCCGGTCGGGGACCAGCCGGGCCAGCGGGTTCAGCAGCGGCATGACCAGCGGCGACAGCAGGTAGCTGTAGGCGACCACGCAGCAGGTCACCCGCGGCACGGTCAGCAGCCCGACCAGGACCACCAGCACCGTGACGACGAGACCATAGGGCTTCCCGCTCTTCGGGCTGACCAGCGACCGGAACGACCGCCAGCGGATGTTGCTGATCATGAGCAGGCCGGGGAGCAGGACCACCAGCAGCATCCACAGCCGGTCGCGGCCCTCCATCTGGTCGGCGAAGGCGAAGACGGTCGCCAGCACCACCCCGGCCGCCCCCGGGCTCGGCAGACCGGTGAAGTACCGCTTGTCCGCGGTGGGGTCGATCGTGGTGTTGAACCGGGCCAGCCGGATCGCCGCGCAGGCCACCCAGAGGAAGCAGGCCAGCCAGGCCAGCGGGTCCCACTGGTCGCGGCCGTCGGCGAAGAGCGAGAACACCACCAGGGACGGCGCGAGGCCGAAGGAGACCAGGTCGGCCAGTGAGTCGAACTGCAGGCCGAACGGGGAGACCGCACCGACGAGCCGGGCGACCGCGCCGTCGGCGATGTCGAAGACGACCGACAGTGCGATGAGCAGGCAGGCCAGCCGGTACTCGCCTCGGGTGGCGACCAGGATCGCGCCGAACCCGCACATCATGTTGGCCAGGGTGAACAGGCTCGGCAGCCACGAGCGCGCCCGCCGCCGTCCGCCGCGGACCGAGCCGCGGACGAACTCGACGGTGGTCGTGCGTCTGCCCGGCATCCCTCGGCTCCTCAGCTGGGCGTGGACCAGCGGGCGATGACGGTCTCGCCGCCGCGCACCCGCTGGCCCACGGTGACGGTCACCGTGCAGTCCCGTGGCACGAAGACGTCCATCCGGGAACCGAACTTCATCAGGCCGACGCGCTCCCCGGTGGCCACCTGAGCGCCGACCGGGACCCGGGTGACGATCCGGCGGGCCAGCGCCCCGACGATCTGCCGGAAGACCACGGTCCGGTCCCCGTTGCTCAGCCAGAGCTCGCTGCGCTCGTTGCGGTGCGCGCTCTCCTTGCGGTACGCGGCCAGGAAGCTGCCCGGCTGGTAGCTGTACTCGGTGATCCGGCCCTGGTAGGGCGCGCGGTTGACGTGCACGTCGACGACGGAGAGGAAGACGCTCACCTGCTGCCAGTCGCCCTCGGGGGCCACGTCCGGCTGGGGCTCACCGGCCACCATCACGACACCGTCGGCGGGAGACAGGACCTCGTCGGGCGAGGGCGGCTCGCTGTCGCACCGGCGGCTGGGGTCCCGGAAGAAGAGCCCCATGTAGGCCGACAGGCCGAGGGACAGCCGGCCGGCGAGCCGGGCCCAGCGGCGGCCGGGAACGCGGCCCAGGGCCGTGAGGACCGCGGCTGAGGCCAGGGGTCCGGTGATGAAAGGCCACCCGGCCCGGTCGATGCGCATGGTGGGCAAACGGTACCGCCGTGGGCTGTCCCGCTCCCGGCGTCCGGTTCAGGCGGGCCCCGACGCGAGGTCGGGGTCGGCGCCTTCCTCGGTGGTCCGGCCCCGCGGCGGTCCGCCGTACCAGTCCAGGCAGATCATCGTGGCGTCGTCGCGGAGGTCGCCGCCGGTCTCCTTCAGCACCGCGGCCCCGAGGGCGTGCACCACCTCTCGCGGGTGCAGGTCCGCGGTGTCGGCCAGCGCCATGGCGACGTCGAGGGCGACCGCGTTGCGCTCCTGCATGCCGTCGGTGAGGAAGACGATCCGGTCACCGGGCTGGAGGTCGAAGGGCTGCACCTCGAAGGCCTTGCCCGGCACGACGCCGAAGGGCGGCTCGATCCGCAGCTCCACCTCCTCCACCACGCCGTTGCGCAGCCGCAGCGGGAGGACGTGCCCGGCGTTGACGATCCCCGCGGTGCCGGTGTGCAGGTCGATCCGCATCAGCTGCCCGGTGACGAACTGCCCCGAGTCGGCGTGCTCGGCCAGCGAGTCGTTGGCGAAGGCGGCCTGTGCAGCCAGGTCCATGCCGCTGCGGCGGCCGTTCCGGAGGCTGCCGACGAGCAGCGTGGCCAGCAGGGCCGCCGGGACCTGGTGGCCGACGGCGTCGGTGATCGACAGCCGCAGCTCGTCGCGGTCCAGGGTGTAGTCGAAGGTGTCCCCACCCACGGAGCTGGCCGGCTCCAGCCAGCCGGCCAGGGTGAACTGTCCCGCCTCGCAGGTGTAGGACGACGGCAGCAGCCGCCGCTGGATCTCGGCGGCCAGCGCGAAGGGGGTGGAGCGCTGCCCCCACTCGAACACGTCGGTGTGCCGGCGCGCGGCGATGACCACGTAGGCCAGGGCGTGTGCCGCGGTGCGGACGTCGGCGACCTCCTTCGCGGAGGGGTACCGGGGCAGGACGAGCTCGATCACCCCCATCGCGTCGCCACGGTCGGTGACCGGCACGACCAACCGGGCGCCGGCCCCGTCCGCCCGGACGTCGGCTTCCTGGGTCCGGAGCACCTGCTCGTAGACGGTGCCGGCCAGCGCCAGGGTCTCGGCCTGCTCGACCCCGCGTCCGCGCGCCCCGTCGACGAGCTCGGCGGAGGTCAGCCGGACGACGGCCCGGCCGGTGAAGTCGGCGATGAGCAGGGTCACGCTGACGGCCTCGACCATCTCACCGAGGGCACCGGCGACGGCCTCCACCGCAGCCATGGGTGGCGCGTTCTCGACCCTCTCCAACAGCTGGCCGACGTCGATCACGAAACCCTCCGAGCCGCGCATTGGCTGACCCTAGGCGTGGGCGCGACGTCGCCGGGGTGGTGGGGGCGGTCCGAGACAGCACTGCCGGGCCGCCTCGCGGGCGGCCCGGCAGTGCTGTCGTGCACGGCCCCCTTCCGCCCCGCCCCGAGACTGCGAAGGGTGGGGAGGAAGGGGTCCTCGATCAGGCTGCGGCCTTGGTCTCCCAGAAGATCTTGTCGATCTCGGCGATGTAGTCGAGCAGCTTCTGGCCCTCGGCGGGGTCCATGCTGCCCTTGCCGCCGGCGGCGCCGGCCTGCTTGGTGGCCTTGTTGAACAGCTCGTGCAGCTGCGGGTACTTCTCGAAGTGCGGGGGCTTGAAGTAGTCGGTCCACAGCACCCACAGGTGGTGCTTGACGAGGTCGGACCGCTGCTCCTTGATCAGGATCGCGCGGGTGCGGAAGACCGGGTCCTCGTTGCCCTGGTACTTCTCCTGGATGGCCTTGACCGACTCGGCCTCGATCCGGGCCTGGGCAGGGTCGTAGACGCCGCAGGGGAGGTCGCAGTGCGCGGTGGCCTCCACGGCGGAGAACATGCTGAACAGACGCATGGCTGTGCCTCCGGGTTCTGAGGGGGTTGGTTCGTCTGCGACCCTACCCGCGGTGATCAGCGCGAACCCGGCACGTGGCCGTTCCGACGACGTCCCCGCCCGCTGGTTCCGGGCCCGGGTCAGTGGCCCGTCGATGTCACCGACCCTGCGGCACGGCGACCAGCTCCTGGTGCGCGCGGTCGGCCGCCGCGGCCGGGTGCGTGCGGGGGACGTCGTGCTCGCCCGGTTCCCGTCGCGCCCGGAGCTGCTGGTGGTGAAGCGGGTCGTCCGCGAGGTCCCGGGCGGGCACTGGGTGCAGGGCGACAGCCCGCTGGTGACCGACGACAGCCGGGCGTTCGGCCCGGCCGTCGTGGTGGGCCGCGTCGTCCTCCGGTTGTGGCCTCGCCCACATCGGCTGCCTCCGGCTCCCGGCCTGCCCGGTTGAGCCTCTAACCTCCGGTGCCCATGGGCTCAGTGCAGAGTGGCACCCCGGACCGTTTCGTCGACGACCCCGCATTCGCGGTGCACGAGGGCGGCAAGCTCTCGGTGCGCGCGACCCGGCCGATCGACACCATCGCCGACCTGGCGCTGACGTACACCCCGGGCGTCGCCCGGGTGTCCAGCGCCATCGCGGCCGAGCCGGCGCTGGCCCGCCGGTTCACCTGGGCCTCCCGGGTGGTGGCCGTGGTGTCCGACGGGACGGCGGTGCTCGGCCTCGGTGACATCGGCCCGGCCGCCGCGCTGCCGGTCATGGAGGGCAAGGCATGCCTGTTCAGCGAGTTCGCCGGACTGGACTCCGTGCCGATCGTGCTCGACACCACCGACCCCGACCAGATCGTGGAGATCGTCGCCGCCCTGGCTCCCTCGTTCGGCGGCATCAACCTCGAGGACATCAGCGCGCCGCGGTGCTTCGACATCGAGGCCCGGCTGCGCGAGCGCCTGGACATCCCGGTGATGCACGACGACCAGCACGGGACGGCGATCGTCGTCCTGGCCGCGCTGCGCAACGCCGCGAAGGTCACCGGCCGGACGCTGGCCGACCTGCGGGTCGTCGTGGCCGGAGCCGGCGCCGCCGGCATCGCCTGCACCAAGATCCTGCTCGAGGCCGGTGTCGGGGACATCTCCGTCGCCGACTCCCGCGGCGTGCTGCACTCCGGACGGGAGGACCTGACCGAGATCAAGCAGTGGGCCGCGGAGAGCACCAACACCGCCGGGTTCGCCGGGACGATGGTCGGCGCACTGGCCGGAGCCGACGTGTACATCGGGCTGTCCGGCGGCTCGGTGCCGGAGGCGGCGATCGCCAGCATGGCGCCCGACGCGATCGTCTTCTCACTGGCCAACCCCACGCCCGAGGTCGACCCGGAGATGGCCGCCCGGTACGCCGCCGTCGTGGCCACCGGACGCAGCGACCTGCCCAACCAGATCAACAACGTGCTGGCCTTCCCCGGCGTCTTCCGGGGCGCCATCGACGCCGGGGCGCGCAGCATCACCGAGGAGATGAAGCTGGCCGCGGCCACCGCCATCGCCGACGTGGTGGGCGACGACCTCAGCCCCGGGCACATCGTGCCCAGTCCGCTGGACCGCCGGGTCGCCCCTGCTGTCGCCGCGGCCGTGGCCGCTTGCGTCCGGGAGCAGTAGCCGGGCCCGGGACCGTCGGGCGGGCCAAGCGCCACCAGCCCGGCGGTCCCCAGCAGTCAGCCGCAGCAGGCGGGCGGCCGGCGGCCGCCACACGGTGAGCTCACGACTCCCCGGCGCGGGCTGGGCCCCGGGGCAGGGGCTCACCCCAGTCGGGCCAACAGGGGGTCGACGAGGTCGCGGGCGGCGGTGTTGGCCAGCAGGAACACCACGGTGGCGACCACGAACAGCGGCACCAGGACGGCCCGCTCCACCAGTGCGCCGGTACGCAGGTGCACCGGCGCGATCCGGCTGCGCCGGACCAGCCAGAAGAGCGGCACCGGCACGCCCTCCTTGGTGAGCCCGTCGCCGGCGATGTGGGTGAGGACGCCGACGACGACGGCCAGCGGCAGCCAGGCCGGGCTGGGACTGTGCTCCAGCAGCAGCCAGGCCCCGCCCCAGGACAGCAGGAGGTTGCCCACGATGGTGTTCTCCGCCCGGCCGGGGATCACCACGTGCAGCGCGCGCAGGGCGAGCCCGATGGCCAGCGCCAGCAGCAGCAGACTGGACCAGTACTGCCAGGACGCGGCGTAGGCGAGCAGCCCGAGGACGACCGGACCCAGCACCGCGTCGTGGGTGCCCCAGCGGTGGCCGCGGGCCACGGCGTTGACCGCCCCGGACGGGACGTCGGTGAGCGGTCCCCACATCCGGGAGATGGTGGAGCCCTGCTGGTCGAGGTCGGGCAGCATGGCGAACCCGCCGACCGCGGAGACCCAGGCCACCTGGGCCACGGTGCCGTGGACCGGAGCCCAGGGCAGGGTGGCCGCACCGGTGGCCAGACCGGACAGGGCGTGGGAATGACCGAGCACGCCGTCAGCGTCCCGCCGGTCACGGGCGCCGTCCGGGAGGCGCACCGGCGGCCGGTCGGCCTTGACAGCCGTTCCGCCGCCAGGAAGTGTCGCCAGTATTGTTGACAATCCTTCGGCGGAGGGCCGTGGCACTGTCGCCGCGCCCCTCCTCGGCAGCGGGGAACCCATGATCATCGACTGTCACGGCCACTACACGACGGCGCCGGCCGGGCACTCCGCCTGGCGGGACCAGCAGGTCGCCGCCTGGGAGGCGGGGACCTCCGCGCCGGCCTACCCCGCGATCAGCGACGACGAGATCCGCGAGTCGGTGGAGGCCAGCCAGCTCCGGCTGATGGACGAGCGGGGGATCGACCTGACCGTCTTCTCCCCGCGTGCCTCGGCGATGGCGCACCACGTCGGGGACCCGGCCGTCAGCCTGGAGTGGTCGCGGCGGAGCAACGACCTGGTGCACCGGGTGACCACGCTGTACCCCGACCGGTTCATCGGCGTCTGCCAGTTGCCGCAGTCGCCCGGGGCCGCCATCGACGGGTCGATCGCGGAGCTGCGCCGCTGTGTGGAGGAGCTCGGCTTCATCGGCTGCAACCTCAACCCCGACCCCAGTGGCGGCCACTGGACGGCCCCGCCGCTGACCGACCGGAGCTGGTACCCCTTCTACGAGGCCATGGTCGAGCTCGACGTGCCGGCGATGGTGCACGTCTCCGGCTCGGCCAACCCCGCCTTCCACGCCACCGGGGCGCACTACATCAACGCCGACACGACCGCCTTCATGCAGTTCCTGCAGGGCAGCCTGTTCACCGACCTCCCCGGGCTGCGGTTCGTGATCCCGCACGGCGGCGGCGCCGTCCCGTACCACTGGGGCCGTTACCGCGGGCTGGCCGACATGCTCGGGAAGCCGCCGGTGCAGACGAACGTGATGGGCAACGTCTTCTTCGACACCTGCGTCTACCACCAGCCGGGCATCGACCTGCTGCTGGAGGTGATGGACCTGGACAACGTGCTCTTCGGCTCGGAGATGGTCGGCGCCGTCCGTGGCATCGACCCGCAGACCGGGCACCACTTCGACGACACCCGCCGCTACATCGAGGCGTCCGGCCTGACCGAGGACCAGCGGGCCCAGGTGTACGAGCACAACGCCCGGCGGGTCTACCCCCGGCTGGACGCGGCCCTGACGGCGGCCGGCCGATGAGCGCCCGGATCGCCGTCCTCGGACTGGGTGAGGCGGGCTCGGAGATCGCCAGCGACCTGGTCGCCGCCGGGGCCGACGTGCGCGGCTACGACCCCCTGGGGATCACGGTGCCCGGGGTGCAGTCGCGGAGCAGCGAGGCCGAGGCGGTGGCCGACGCCGACCTGGTGCTCAGCGTCAACAGCTCGCACGACGCGATGCCCGCACTGGTCGCCGCCCTGCCGGGGCTGCGGTCGGGCACCGTCTGGGCCGACCTCAACACCGCCTCGCCCGGGGTGAAGGCGGCCCTGGCCGAGGCCGCCGGCCCGGACGTGCCCGTCGTCGACGTCGCCCTCATGTCGCCGGTGCCCGGCAAGGGGCTGCGCACCCCGATGCTGGTCTCCGGTGCGGCGGCCGAGCGCTACGCCGAGGTGCTGGGCGGGCTCGGGGCGCAGGTGACGGTGCAGCCGGGTCCGGCCGGGACGGCGATCTCCCGCAAGCTGTTGCGCAGCGTCTTCTACAAGGGGCTGGCCGCGGCGGTCGTGGAGGCGCTCGCCGCCGCCGAGGTGGCCGGCTGTGCCGACTGGCTGCAGGGCAACATCAGCGCGGAGCTGGCGTCCTTCGACGAGCACACCATCGACCGGCTGGTCGAGGGCACCCACCGGCACGCCCGTAGGCGGGCCGACGAGATGGCCGCGGCGACCGAGCAGCTCCAGGAGCTCGGCGTCGAGCCACGGGTCGCCGCAGCCGCCCGTGACCTGCTGATCGAGCTGCGGGACGCCGCCGGGTCCTGACCGGCACGCCGCCGGGTCCTGACCGGCACGCCGCCGGTCAGGCCCCGGTCAGGCCTCGGTTTCCCGCAGGGCGGCGATCACGCTCGTCAGGTGCGCCCGGGCGGCGGCCTCGGCCGCGGCCGGGTCGCGCCGGGTGACGCCGTCGATGATCGCGAGGTGCTCGGGCAGGGACACGTAGGGGCGCCCCGGGCGCAGGGCCAGCCGGAACTGGTGGCGCACCAGCTGGGCGTTGAGCCGGTCCAGCAACTCGGTGGCGACCGGCTGACCGGAGTACTCGCGCACCAGCCGGTGCAGCTCGCGGTTGAGCGCGGAGTAGTGCACGGGGTTGCCGTCCTCGACGGCGGTCCGCATCTGCCCGGCGAGGTCGGTGAGCACGGCGATCTGGTCGTCGGTGGCCCGCTCGGCGGCCTTCGCCGCGCAGAGGCCCTCGAGGACCATGCGGCACTCGGTGATCGCGACGGCCTCCTCCACCGAGACGACCCGTACCCGGGCCCCGCGGTTGGGGATGCGCTCCACCAGCCCCTCGCCGGCCAGGTCGATCAGCGCCGCCCGGACGCTCGCCCGGGAGACCCCGTAGGCCTCGGCGAGGTCGCCCTCCACGAGGCGCTGACCGGGGGAGAGGTCTCCGTTGATCAGGGCCGTGCGCAGGGCGGCGACGGCCATGCGCGCACCGGCGGCTCCCTCGCGGGTGGCGGCCGGGCCGTCCTGGGACAGCGTGGTCATGCGCGGACTCCCTTCTCCGGCCTCCGACTCTAGGCGGGCTGCCCGTACCGGGGACCGGTCGTCGACGATCCGGGCGGGACACTCACCCGTCCGGGCGCGTGCCCGGCCCCGGGACCTAGTCCAGGTCGTCGGAGTCGTCGTCGGTGCCGCCGCGGGCCAGCCAGGTCGCCAGCCGCTCGACCGGCACCTCGAAGTCGGGGTGCTGGTCGACGAAGGCCTGCAGCTGGTCGGCCAGCCAGGCGAGGGAGACCTGCTCCTCGCCCCGCCGGCCGGCCAGCTCCTCGATGCCGCGATCAGTGAAGTACACGCGACCGCCTCAGTCGGCGAAGGCCTGCGCGACCAGCGCCCGCTGCTCCGCCTCGTGCACCTTCGCCGAGCCGACCGCGGGGCTCGCCGACGCCTTGCGCGAGACCCGGCGCAGCGTGCGCCCGGCCGGCAGCTCCTCGGGCAGGTTGCAGGCCATGAACTGCCAGGCGCCC
>Ga0210040_10008465_pt1 | contig 12207 bp, 14 predicted proteins | sample CryGeyCG12114_NA_FD_185462 | JGI IMG/M metagenome (GOLD analysis project Ga0210040, IMG submission 185462) | Groundwater microbial communities from aquifer - Crystal Geyser CG19_WC_8/21/14_NA (SPAdes) (version 2) | ecosystem: Environmental > Aquatic > Deep subsurface > Groundwater | place: USA... | reverse complement strand
GTTCGGCTTATAGGTCGACAATCTGGGAATTCCGGTATGTGAAGGCCTGCAGTATTGCAGTGTCGCCAAGGCCCTAAACTTTAGCGCCTCCATTCCCCATCTTCCATCCCCACGTCCCATCCAGCATCTTCATATCTGTCGCATCCCGCCATATTGGCGCATGTTGATTCGGCATCAGATGCCTCTTAGAAAACGGTAACAGCGTCCTGCGGTCTGCGCGTATCGTCCCATTGCCGCAGCAGTCAGGCAGGCAGGAGCATACCCCACAAAACTGTCCCGACTTGACCAATGCCACCGCGAACACGCACGAACATGATGGCCTCGCTACAATGGGAACAGCAGATCCGGCAGTCACTGGACGACCTCGCGAACCCTGATGACGCCAAAGGCAACCTCAAGGAAATTCTCCGCTCCCTCACTCGTGATCGAAAAGCATCCGAGGCCAGGATCTCGACAGCGCATAAACTCGAGAACGAGGTGTTACAGACGGGGCTGCTCCTCGATCTGATCAACATTCGCGATGCACCGTGGATGCCTGCAAAGAAGCCGTCGGAGACAACAAATCGGATTTTCCGGGCGATCCCGGGACGTGTCACCGCTCCATTAAAGTGACTTCAACACCAATCCTCAGAGACCACGACTGCGAAGGCGTCAGTCCTGCGCATGAGATTCTGACCCCACCGATTGGTGTGAGTTACGACTACGAGGACAGTTCTGCGATGTCCGATCTCAACGCTTCTGAAGCCGCCACGTCCGATGACGGCATCACGGCAGTAAGGAAGAGGAAGCGGAAGGGCGACACGTCGAGCGAATAGACACCCAAAATACAACGAACCTCTAGCCCCGCGGTGACCGAGAAGAATCTACAAGTCATGATGCTTCACGGCTTCCACGAAGATGAAGACGCTCATTTTGTCAATTTGCTAAGGCCACAAGCCCCGTTCGCCACGCCGCTGCGTAATCCAGAAAGATCTGAGGCGACTGACCTTATGATACAAGACTTGTTGCCGGGAAAGAAACTGCAAGGCTGTACAGTTAACACGCTCATAAGGACTTTCCTGCTTCCAACACTCATCGAGGTATTGGAGCTGAATGGAGCTGAATGAGGAAGCTTAAACTCAAACTGCGGTATGAGCGCGTGTTGCAGCTGGCTGAGCAAATGGTACCAATCTGGTCGGAACCCTTTGCGCGAAAGACCACTGGGAACTCTGTTGAGCAGCGAGCGCAACACGTTGAGCGTGATTGACTCCTACGTGGGCCAGCTACAGTCTGGCGAATAGGCTCCCCGTGTTTCTCTCGGTCTTACAGCCGCCGGATGGCCGAACCCCGTGCAAACTGCATCGCACACTCCACAGCAACCAAACAGCTGGGACTGCGGTGTGTACCTAGTGGTTTCTCTGGTACAAGCGATCGCATTCGAGAACATCTCCTCGAGCTCGACTACCTCAAGCACGAAAACCATCCGTTCTATCGCACCCTGTTCACTGATCTCCTGAACATAGGCGACGACCTACGAGCGCTGACACATGCTCTAGTTGCACGGGACGAAGATCATTGCGACAACAACTACAATATCGCCATTAGACTGAAGACCTCAGAACCGCTACTGGCTTGCCTGGACTCCTGCGAAGCCTTCAGGCTGTCAGCGTCGCAGCTGTTTACCCCCCTTGCTTCCGCCCTCGAGAAAGCGTCGGGACGCATCGAGACCGACATCGCGCAATGAATCGCGCTGACTGATGTTCTCGCTGCGCTAAGTCTAAGTTGACAATTCGACAGTATGGATAGAGGACAGTCGGTTTCGAAACTTGCCGGGTCACAGTTCAGTGAACAAATCACTACCTGCTGCGGGCGATGTGCCGTTCATTGTACCTTGAAACGAGAGCGCGGCTTCCCGTGTAGCTTTGAGTACCGTGGGGGAGTTCACATCCAAGCGGCGGGCTTTGCATTGCGTCTTTACGTTCTTTCGCTGTTCCCCAGACACGATGTTGCAGCGGTAACAATTCGCCTCGTCGGCATGATGTTTTTGATGTCAGCCAGCACGACCTTCTTCCTACCAAAAGCCCAGGCCGCGAGGTCAATGGCGGATCTGGTCGCATTCGTACGATTCTATGACGAGGAGGGGTTTGAGGCGAACATCTTCCGAGAGGCAGTTAAGGCCGAGCGAGGCGAGGACCTGGAATGAAGATGGCTCCAAATTCCCTCGTGCTGGCGCACTTAAATTCAGAAGAGCCGGCCTTGCGCAACACGATGGATCTTTCAAGCTTCGTGGCCGCGGAAGCAATATACTCGTGGTCGTTTTTGAAGGGCTATCTCAACGGTCGAGCTTAACCACGTGCTTCGACCTCATGTTCAAGTTCAGTAACCAGCGAATGGGGCACTGACATTTCGATGGGGTAGAAGGTACATTGTTGCGTAGTCTCGAGCTAATCATCCCGTGGATGCAGAAGGAAGCGCGAGGTATTGGGTGATTGCGTTCGATCTTTTGGTATGTTATATCCCTGTTCTTCTTGTCGTGACATGGTAGGTCAAGCCGCGCACGAAGTAAAGCAGCTCTAGGCATATAGCATAGCTTGCAAGGCTCTTAAGAGCGTATCCGTGGTCCCAACCGATTTGTCTTCCACATTTCCGTCATCATCTTCGGTCCTTTATCTACCAATCTCGCTGTCTAGCTGTTCTTCTTATCTACCTTCGCCGTTTAGATGATACATGATCACTTCCTAAGCTAGGTCGTCCTTCCCGTGCTCGACAGATTCACGGTGTCCCTTCCAAAGCTGCATTGATACGGCTCAACTCTTGTTCATCTATCTGCTCGTCGAAATTGTGGGAAAGGCGGATCTCGCTTTATGTTGTACGGCCAAAATACAACGACCCTGGTGACTTCGAAAGTCATTTAAAGGCCCAGAGCAGAGTCGCTGGTAAGATTTGCGTATATTTTCGCCACCGAGCGTCAACAAGACCATCACTGCCTTAATTAGCGTTTACGGCGGTCCTCACGTACGTGACTTTCTTCTAACGCCGACACTGAGGCGCAACACCGAAGTCATGCTTTGTAATGGGAGCTTGAAAGCAGCGCCATCGAGTGAGTGCTGGTGGTAAGGTGAGTTTTCTTTCTGTGCCTGTCTCGTTTACCTCATCTCTCTCATATCAAGTTTCAATTTGCGACACCGCCTTCACATTCGCTTATGGTACCCCAAAAGGCCCCACACTTATAGCAGCGTAGCCAATTCCCTTCCACGAGCCGCAAACTCTTACCACGATCTTCGCTACACATCCCATCCTGAGAAGTCGCCATAATGAGCAAGCCTCAAGTGCGCTCCGATCCAGCCAGATATCGACATAAGCTTCTTTTCCGCAACGAGCCTGTCGATCCACGACACGATATATCGCGTCGGTTAGATGATCAGCATGGACGTGGTTGGCATACCCACAGTCGCGGATCGACTAGTCGTCATGATGAGCGCGTCCTCGAGCTCTACGCCCTTCTTCCATCGACCCAACAACAAGAAGCGGACCGCAATGACGTTACGAACAACGGCTTGACGGGAAACGGTGCGATTGGCAACGGCGTGATTGGCAACGGCGACATACGGACGTCCGATGGCGAAGTCATCGATATGACCGGTGATGAGGACGGTTGCCAAAAAAGCCATCATGAAGAAGGATTGATGTACATCCTGTCTGGATGCCATACGGTTCGTAGCGCAGCTCTTGAGTTACCGGCTGTACTAAAATGAGTTAGTTGTGTTGCTCTTCTTGCCTCGATCCCTCCGGAACATTTGCGATGTGTCCAAGACATCCTAATCTGGGCTTGCAGAGCGCCTACCTATACCGCGAACCTGGACCCGACTGGTGCCATCACAAATGGGATGTTCCTCGTCATAAGCTTGGATACTTCCCATGTGGTACGTACATTAATTGTAATCATCCTCGGGCAAGACACAGCTAACAGACTTGCAGGCCACATGATCTGCGTAGACTGTACTGCACGTCTCTCGAAGGCTTTTGGGTACAGTGTGGACGAATGCTGCCGTGAATGTTACCCGGACGCGACAGATTATGACAGGCTCTCGCTGTCGTATGGAAAACTGGAGCAGCTCGACGATCATCGATCGTGAGCCGCCTATAGCTCTTGGCATACGACATTTGGACCCACGTGCACGCAGAGATAGTGTCTAACTCAGCGACCATCTTCCTCAAACTCACCAGCATTGTCCCCAGCTTTGCCAGCATGGTCCTCAATTTTGCCAGCATCGTCTCCATCTTCAAGCACGAGGGCGAGAAAATACCAGATACCCAGCATGCTTAACCATCTTTTTCCCCACGCTGTCATCATCATCGAAGCATCCAGTCGGAAAATTCGCCAGCTTCAACGTCCCTGCTCCTTAGCGTCGCTGGTATGCTCCTACGACTCCTGCTGCTCAAGGGAAAATTTGATATTAAACAAGATGGTTAAGCCAGACATCAGAGACCTATCGCGAGCTTGATCTTCCAAGACGTTCTGACTAAGTAGAGGCTGGTAGCGGGAATTTGAGACCGGTCGATGTCAACATCGCTCATCTTCGTCTCTTCGGCCTCTTCGGCGCTTGTGGGTTGCATCTCGCAGTTATTCTTCTTGCCTGTCATATTATTTATTCGCAGATGTTTGAGCTTATTGAAGTTGCTCTCCGCTCCAGTATACGGCCGAGAACTTCTCGAAAGCGGTATGTTGAGGTCAGTAAGAATATCCTTCTCACTCGCATTGTCGAAATGACAGCAAATAACGTCGTTGTCTTTCAACAAAGTTAGCCAAGAAATCAACGGGCTTAGGACCCATGCGCATAAGCACCTACTCAGTCCCTTGCCGTTACAAAACTATCTATTCGAGCTTGCACCCACATTCGCTAGCGGTTAAGCCCTTCGGCCATTTTCGTTCGCGTCCCCAAGCCACCATCACTTAAACGTGTCTGAGGTGCATTTAGGTTGAATGAGCAATGAGGAGTGAAGGAGAAGAAACTACGTGATCCACAATCATCCGGGGTCCCGAGGGTTTGCACCAAAGCACTTGCACTTATCGCTCATTTGAACTACTCGCGCATGGTTCAGCAATGCACCGGTCAGCGGCTGATATGGAGCATGACCAATCGACGGGTGGGGCTCTAAAGTGCTGCATGATGGATAAGAGAAAGACTGACGTGTGTGATACAAAGCTGGGAATGTACCTAAAGGGCATGTCTTCTTTGAGACGATCTGACGACCTGGTCGCCGTTCCAGGCTCCGTCGCAAGTTCAAATTCCCTTTCTCAAACTCCCTCCTTCCTCAACCTTAACAAACCCCTCCATCGTCACCGCCCCCTCACCTCCATGCTTCTACAGCGGCTCTCCCTCATCCACCACAAGCAATGTCTCGCCCTCGTCATCCATGAGTCCCGGCCCAGGAACCGCTCTTCTCCCCGTGAGATGCTCTACGATGATGCGTTTACACCATTGCATCGCAGAAGCTGGCCCCGGGGTAGTCCTGGTGGATTCAGCACTAGTTAAGCTGCTGGCGACATCGTTGGCTGGGGTTATCGGGCCCAGGAGAGTAAGTAACGCGCGTGCTCTAGATCAGTTACATGTGAGCTTGTCGCTAAACTTTAGGTATACACATCCACGCCATCTTTCAAGATGAGAACAGCTACTCGATTTGCCAGTGCCGCTCTCCGCCGCGCGGTTCGCACTCCTCTCCGCGCCCAGTCGCCCGCATTGTAGCACAGTCTAGGTACGTTGGATTGCTTTAACTCGATATCCGTCAAGATGTCTCCGCACGCTGCGAGGCCAGCATTTGGTGCTCTTCATGGCCGCGCACGAGATATCTTGTCGCGATAATCGGGCTTCGAGTGCAATCGAGGGCTTAAATGCGCAGCTCAAGTTCTTCAAGGGTCGCGCATCAATGCGTTTACCAATGGTGAGCAACCATGAAGGTCTTCAAGAACAGCCGTACCGTCGCAACTCCAGCCACGCTTTCCCCAGCCAATAGCCAAGCTATTAATATGTTCGAAGACACTTCTGGCACCGACTTCCGGCAGTAGCTATGCAGAGGCTTGAGACGACCGACAATTTCCAGTACCCTGAATCCGGAAGATGAGCGTGTCATGTCCCTCTCGAGCCAGCTCAAGGTCGACTCCAGGGATTGGAATAGACAGTAGGCTCCCGGACGCACACTCAGCAAAGGCAATAGAAAGATCACTAAGACCTCGCAAGAGATTACAGAAATGTTGCGATTGAGAAGGATCGTATTGGTTAGGCAGCACCTTATATCGACAACGTTCCAAATGTCTGGCGTCACCTTCTCGATTGGATGGTGAGCAGCTCTTTAATGAGTTCATTAGCACGGGCTGCTTCATGTACATCATCTTGCGAAAAGACGCAAGGGCGTAAACACCTTCCCCGCGGTGCCCTTGCTGTCAACTTGGGAGGCATTGGTTGAAGGCCGACAACTTCGAGGTCTGGGCGGTCGTAAACGGACTGACAGCCAGACAAGCTTATGCCGCTCGTCGAGAGCACAACACCACACGAGTACTTAGTAGGCGAACATGTACGACCGTTCGAGTAAGGCTTGATGTCCGAACCTCGAAGATATCGAGACACCACTATATCCATCTCGTTGCGCTCGCGCCGCCTCGACTCTCTTGGTCATATTCCTTGTAGCGATTCTCATTACGCCTCTACAAACTATTAAGCCCGACGCTGTTATCCAGCCACTTTACTTTCATCGAACTCCTTAACTTTCCGCACGACCAGTCGAACAATGCTACAACCACGACATATGTGCACTTGTCAGCGCTATTGTGCGCCGCCAAAGTCAGCCGCCAGAATAGAAGAGGAAAGGAAGGAAGAGGCAAAGAAAGAGCGATGGAAGGTCTTGAAGGAAGGGTAGAATGGCTTAAAGAAAGAAGTGTAGTGTGTGAAGGAGAAGCGGAACAGAAGGCACTGAGGGTATAGAGGTGATAGGTTCTGAATACGACACCACCTCGGTCATTATTGCCACCCACATCCTTTCATCCTTGATGAAGCCTTCCATCGCCCTTCGTTCCGGCACCAGCTTACCTTGCATCGATTGTTTGCCCATAGAGCTACCCAAAGCCAACTCTCCGCACCTTCACTAACACCGCCAATAGCTCCGCCAAATACACCACCACACCGCTCACACCTCCCCCTCTCCACCACTCACACCTCCTACTCTTCATTCAAGACGCCACCCTCTCTTCTTCGCCAGAACCACCATCCGTAGCTGCTCAATGAATACCGTCGCCGCTCAATCCGGACAAGGGACCCGCTCAAACCGTCACAGGAACGACGGCGCCTTTAAGCGCTCCGGCAATGAAACCTTCGTGAGAGGTGTATCAGCAAGCTATAAGTGTATTAGAAGCTCTCAGCAATACGACTGAGAAGTATAGTAATAGATACCTCAGTCCTTGATACGCGAAATACGCTCTTACGATCCGCTTTGGGTATTTCGCACGACCTCGAGCATAAAGAGACATGACATGCGGATGCTGTCGCAAAGAAGCGATAGGCAAGGCAGTAGAGTTGCGATGAAGGGGGAGTGAGGACTAGCGTGCCTAGTTTATTAGCGTATTGATCAATCGTAGAGCCTCCTAAGGTCAATTGAAGAGTTCACGTCTTCCTCACATCTCACTTCTCCACCAATCACAAGTCATAGCATTAACATGTTTTCTCATTCATCGTTCCACCTACTTCACTATACCACTCGTCTTCTATCTACCCTCCACTACGCACCATAACACGCTCTCCTTCCCCCATGCACACCTCGCCCAATATCAATACAGCAGCAAGAGCCATGCCTAGATGAGAATGAGGTTTAGGATAACAGGCATAGCAGTAGCGCCACGGTCCACAAAGTTGCTGCAGTAGACATATGCGGCGATAATGGTGATGACGATGAAGCGGCGGAATAAGACGGTGTTGGCTCTAGTAATGAGGATGTTGTTCTTATCCGGGCTGGTGGCGAGAATTGTCGTAAGAGAAGATAGGTTTGGTTATTTTTCTGTGCTTGCGTTTGAACTTCGTGTGGAGATGTTCTCGTCGACGTTACGCACGGGCGCATATCCAAACGAGGAAGCGGTCGTAGGTAGCGCCGCGGTACGCACGCGAAGACTCTTGAACTGCGAAATGCTCTTTTAACATTGCGAGATTTGATTAGTAGCATTTCCAGACCCAGGATGCCCGCAGAAGTACTTCCATTGACGGCAGTTCGTCGACTTCGGTGTATCAGAGGAACCGCGAAGTCTTCACACGGGCAATTCAGCACTCAACAGTATGCGCGAAAATGAAGAGGATAGAAGTTGGTGTTCCCTGACCTGTGCAGGTCCTAGTGCTGACATCTTGTCGGCGCGGACCGCTCTATTCAACCGGAACGGCCCGTTTATCTAGCCTGATTCCTCATGCGTTATAGTCGGATTATGCGCCTCGAATAAAGACAAGCGTTATGCGGACTATCTGACGAGAGCTATGGACGTCGTGACGTCGAAGGCTAATAGAGAAGAATGAATTGTAATTGTAATTACGAAGGCTGTTATTGCGCGAATATGTCCTAGCTCGAGCGAAGTACCAGGGATTGTTGTCGACAGTTTTGCTCATTCCGTCTCTAGAGTTAACGGAGCGCGAAGTTAACTACCAGCGCAACATCTCGTACATACAGTCTAGACCTTGGGGCGTATATTTATTTATGCTAACCCGTCCATCAGCGACGTACGTAGTAGTGAGCTGATGCCTAATTCATCGACCACCTTACTAGATTGCGACGTCTTTATCAGACATAATGTACTCGACAGAACTCTGCGATGCTCTAGCCTTGCTAGAACCCACGCATAGGTTTGTGCGATGAAGTAGTATAACCTTGGCTAAGCACCTTCTCCTCTAGGTCTAGCAGAGGCTTTCAATCAGGACTGCACTGGCCGAATTCCCTAAGAGATGTACGATGCTGAGCCGTCCAAGCTCCATTCTTATCCTAAGAGACCTGAGAACGTCGCCTTATGTAGTTCCACAGACGTGCGATGCGCTTTCTCGCACATGCGGTGCAGTGTCTTGTCTCGTAGGCGCACCAGCTATTCATACTCCTGGGAGTCAGGTCATGGTTGCCGCTGCTTGTTTGGTGTACGAAAACGTCAGCTTTTCCATATCGGCGTTTGCGTACAATCTATGCCGTTCATTGCGTTGCGGATGATTCTCCCCGAAGATGGCCGCGAAATCCTGGAGGTTGTGGGTATGCCGCCCATTCCGCAGGCTGAATTCTCGGGGAGTTTAAACGGCGAATTGCGTATGTCCATGAAGACATGCCTCAGAGCTGCAGCTGTGCCGAACAGCGCTGCGAAAGTCGTACTGCCGAATCTGCGGCGAAGCTTGGAGTACAATATCTGGAATCGAAAAATGCGCTGTTGTGATGTCGCCGCTCCAGCCCTTACGACATGATGTTGTCGGCAGTTTGCAAAGAACTGCTTCCTCCGCAATGATGTGAGCTCGATGATGTTCGCCGTGATCGAAGGCTTCGTGACGGAGAGGCATTTGGGGAGAAATCTTCTGCGCGTAGCATTTTCGGGTCAGCGTGCGAAGATCGGGACGTGTTCGGCGATAAGATGTATCTGGATGCCCTTGGTACGATATTCCTTCCCGGCTTGTTATTGGGGATTAGTGACGGCGCGACGGAGAGGCGTTTGTGTCTGGCTCAGTGTTAGTCCTGCCCAGCGAGTACTTCAACCTGCGCAACGGAGCGCATAGTACTTGCCTTAGTACACGCCTGAATGCTAATCAAAGCCTAGTTAGTTAACTCGCTGCTGTATTGGGTGAAGGTTAATTTCAGCTGTAGTAGTAGCCATTCTCGAACGCGCAATTCCATCTAGAGTCGGTGTCGAGAGGGATCACGAACGATGCCACGCGTTGCGGGGTAGTGTGTGCGCCTAGCACCCCTCATCTCTCGAGTCTCATCGACGCGACACGCGAGAAGACGGCGGTCAGGCTTGAGGGTTTTGGTGTCGTCGATGGCAGTGCGCAAAACGCTGCTTGGTGCTACTGTCTGACTGTGGGCGTCCTGTGTACTTGTGCAGGCGCCATGTTGGCCCGAGGCTGAGGAGTGGACGAGGACGATGCGACGAGCGTTGCGCAACACGGCAAGACAGCTGGTGGAGGGTTCTGGTGTCGAAGTTTATGGTGGTGGAGTGCGCCTGAGGGGAAGGTGTTGCGCGAAGGTGTGATGCGGAGGTTCGAGCTGAGTGCGAAGCGGCGCAGCCTCCATATTAGCGTGGGGTGGTAGTACGCACGCAGAGTATTAGTTTTAATAACGTTGAAGCGGAGCTGGTTGGAATATCGTGGACGACATATACAGCGTCTAAGGGTGCTGGTGCTAATGCTTCGGGGAGACGTGGTGATGCGCGACCAATTTCGCCAAGCTTCGCTATCGATACCGTACCCCACGGAGCCCGCTACATACCAACTACCTACCAGCGCCTTCGCATCATTCCCGGCCGTTACTTCCTCCCAGTACGTGGCCACCGCCCTCATCTGTTTGCACGTCATGGAGACTTATTTGTAGAGAAATAGCAGCACGTTGTTGAGGATACCTCCGATCTACCCTTGATGCGTGCGGCGTCTGAAGTTTTGGTGTTCTTGGACCCTGATCTCCGTGAAACGCCAATCGCCGAAGCGGGGTCTTGGCCGATCGCTGATATGCGGGGTATCGTCTGAGAACGCGTCGCGTCGCGCAGCCATCAAACAAACATCAAGGCATAGATTAGAAGGCCAACGAACCTCACGTGAACGTTGCGATACTCAACTGGCGGCTGGCGGGAATCCTTGCCTCCCAGATGTAACGTCCAGTCGGCAGAGTTGAGACACGCCTTCCCATCATTCCCGGCCGTCACTTCCTGCCAAGTACGGTGACCATCGCCATCATCTGTCTGCGCGTCTTCCTTAACGGCCCTTTTGCCCAATCGGCAGGCAATCGATAGGTGAGCATGTAGGTATCGCCAGCTTCAAAGCAGCTCAAAACCGAGAGATAACAACTGACGGCGAGGTAGCAAACTCAACACCAACGGCCCGAGCTTCCGGATCGATCGCGACTCACAAACGACGTCCATGTGACCTACGAGGTTCAGCGTAAGAAGAGATAGTATAGGCAATGGTATGGGAGCTGTTCCATGACGCGACCCGAAACTTTGGCTGACGTTTGGCTCAGATCCACGCCCTCCCATCGGTCCCCAGTCAGCGCACAACCACCAAACTCCACATACACTTCAGAGCTCACACCTTTTCCAGGCAATGGCGCCTACGCTACCCACAGAGCTGAAGATACTAGTCGTCCAACAGTGCAACGATGAATTCGAACGGCGTCGCACCCTCTACAGCCTTGCCCTCACCAACAAAGAATGGTCAGCAGTCGCTGTTGAGCTGATATGGAAGACAATCTCCATGTCCATGAGCGCGTATAACTGCTATCGGCGGTTGCACATGGTTGCGCGCAACCCTGGACTAGCAAAGTGTCTCCAGTGGATACACATCAAAGCGTACGATTGCGCTGAGAGACAGCGCAAGCACGTCGTACCCAACATCCCAACTCCAGAGCTTCGCCACAAAGCCGCTTCAACTACGCTCCTTGAGATGCCCCAACGATCGACCCGGTCGTTCATGTCTCGCCGCTCAACCTGGACGTTCTTGCTCCAGGGGCTTGATGACCCCGCTATAGCGATGATGCTTATACTGTTGTTCACTCCTGGACTACGAAACCTGAGCATCGATGGTCGCGTCGACAACATCTTCATGGCCAGTAGCCAGCATATCCAAGCATGGAAGGATGTACTTTGTTCGCTTCCCGAGCTAGTACAGGTGTCAGTGTTCAAAATGGACTTATCGCAGTCTGAGCTCTTCCTCAAATGCCCCAAGATACAGGCAATACGTCTGCAAAGTGGCTCCTATACTCTATCAAGCGATGACGCAACGCTAAGAGTACCAATCAACTCTTCTTTGCGAATACTTGAGCTGGAGAACTTAACGTGCGATAATTCCAACACAGCAACAACAACGTCAAGCCAGAGGATTGCCCGTCTTCTGGAACGATGTGACGCTCTGACCCACGTCGGTATTCACCCCTGGTTCGATGTGAACACCCAGACCCTTCTTGCAGCTATCAGCCAAAGCCCCTCGTCGCGCACCATCCGAAGCTTGTCTCTAGGCGCAG
>Ga0210040_10008464_pt1 | contig 12208 bp, 8 predicted proteins | sample CryGeyCG12114_NA_FD_185462 | JGI IMG/M metagenome (GOLD analysis project Ga0210040, IMG submission 185462) | Groundwater microbial communities from aquifer - Crystal Geyser CG19_WC_8/21/14_NA (SPAdes) (version 2) | ecosystem: Environmental > Aquatic > Deep subsurface > Groundwater | place: USA... | reverse complement strand
AGCATTGGCCGGGCCTTTTCGCAGTGGCTTGGCGAGACGACGAGCGCGCCGCTGATCCTGGGTCATTTCGATGCGGACGGGCTGGCGGCGCTGGCGATCCTCAAGCGGAGCCTGCCGGACGCGTCGATGCGGCTGGTCGGCAAGGGCGAGAACCCGTGGGAGCCCGGTGTGCAGGCGGAGCTGGCCGGGCGGGCTCCGGCAGCGCTGATCGCCACCGATCTTGGCGTCCGCGAGGGCGACATCGTCGCGGGCGTGCCGACCTGCCTGATCGACCATCACGTGCCGACTGGAACGCCGGGCGCAGCGACGGTGATCAGCGGCAATGGGCTGGACCCGGAGCCGACCTCGGCCCTGCTGGCGTGGTGGGCGGCTGGAGCCGACGATCGGCTGCTGTGGCTGGCGGCGGTCGGGCTGATCGGAGACATGGCCGAGGACAAGGGCTTTGCCGAGCTGGCGGCGGCGCAAGGGCGCTACGGCAAGACGGCGCTGAGAAGTGCGGTGTCGCTGATCAATGCGCCGCGGCGGACGGCCAGCGCGGATGCGACTCCGGCGCTCGAGCTGCTGCTCAAGTGCGACAGCCCCAAAGAACTGCTGTCGGGTGAGCATCCGGAGACGGCGGTGCTGCTGGCGGCCAAGGAAGAGGTCAAGGCGGAGATGGAGGTCGCCCGCCGGGTCGCGCCCAAAGTGCGCGGCGAGGTGGCGTTGATCCCCCTGGACAGTGCATGCCAGATCCATCCCCTGATCGCGCAGCAATGGCGTACGCGGTTGCGCGACAAGGTCGTGATCGCCGCCAACAAGGCCTATCGCCCCGGCTGGGTTCACTTCGCCGCGCGGACTGGGGCAGGGCACGACCTGATCCGCTTCTTCGCCGAGCGGCGGCCCGAGGGCGCGGGCAGCGAGTATGGCAGCGGCCACAAGGCGGCGAGCGGCGGCGCGCTGCGTATTCCCGAATGGAACCGCTTCGTCGCCGAATTGGGCTTTCCCGAGGAGCAGATCGCATGAGTGCCGACCCGAACCGCCCACTGCGGCTGGGCTTCCCCGTCAAGGTGATGGGCGTGCCGGGGCTGAAGTCCGGCGACACCCGGCGGTGGCAGAAGGGCCCGCACCTCAAGTGCAGCCTGGAGCTGCTCGACCAGGTGCTCGATTATCTGGAGAAGGTCGACATCGACATGTACCGGCTCAGCTCGGACATCGCGCCTTATGCGACCCACCCGGACATGCCGCAGTTCCACACCATGGTGGCGGAGAGCGATGCGGAACTGGCGGCATTCGGCAAGAAAGCCCGCGAGCTGGATATTCGCCTCAGCTTCCACCCCTCGCAATATGTGCTGCTCAACAGCCCCAACCCGGAGCTGACCAGGAAGTCGATCTGGGACCTGTCGAGCCAGGCCGAAATGCTCGACCGGATGGGCTGCGGGCCCGAAGCGGTGCTGGTGACGCACGTCGGCGGGGTCTACGATGACCGGGAGGCCGCCCGCGCGCGGTGGATCGATGGCTGGAACCAGTGTCCGGAACATGTCCAGCGGCGGCTGGTGCTGGAGAATGACGACATCCGCTTTTCCGCGGCCGACGTGCTGTGGATCCAGCAGCGGACCGGCGTTCGCTGCGTATTCGACTATCAGCACTTCTGGTGCCTGAACCCGGAGCGGCTGGAGATCAGGGACACGCTGGAGCGGTTCCTGGCCACCTGGCCGAAGGACGTCCGACCCAAGATGCATTTCTCCTCGCCGCGGACTGAGATGCGGGAGATCAAGCGCAAGATCACCGCCAAGCAGCGCGACGCCGCCAAGGCCGGCAAGGCGAGCAAGGCGAAGGGGCTGACCAAGGCGCCGGTCAAGGCGACGGCGCGCATCAAAACGGTGCTTCTGCCGCCGATCTGGACCGGGCACAGCGACTTCACCAACCCGTTCGAATTCGCGACCTTCATGCGCATGGCGGAGGGGCTGGAATTCGACGTGATGATGGAAGGCAAGTCCAAGGACGTGTCGATCATCAAGCTGCGGCCCGACCTGCTGCGGTTCGCACCGGACGTGGCGGCGCGGTTCGGGATCACGGCGGCGGACGCGGAGGAGCTGGCGGCCGAGGAGCGGGCGCTGGAGCAGGGCGTCGCTGCGGAGGACGAGCCAGACGTCGACGAGGGCGCGGCATCGTCTGAACTGGAAGAGGAACTCGCCTGAAGGCGCGGTCCTGGAATCTGCTCGCGAGTGAAGCGGCTAGGCTCTCCCGATGACCAATTCAACAACGGTGGGACAGCAGGAAGTTGGTGACGGCAAGCAGGAACTCGGTCATCGGCGGCCTGGCGGTGCGGCCCATCGCCTAGGGGAACGGACGTGTCGCGCCGCCGTTGACTGACCGTTCCGCGATTGCAAGAGGCTACGGCCCAAACTCCATTCCCCCTGCTTCATCGACACAGGATCGCACATGTTATCTTTTCTACTGGCGCTCGCGCTCGCCGCCGGGCCGGCGCCGTCAAACGGCGCGCTCGGGCTTTGGAAGACCGAGACCAAGAACGGGGTGGTCGAGATCACCCGCTGCGGCCCGTCGATCTGCGGCCGGCTGGTCACCTCCGACCATATCCGGACCAATCCGAAGCTGAAGGACGTTAACAACAGCAATCCGGCGCTGCGCAACCGCCAACTCAAGGGGCTGCTGATCCTCAACGGCTTCACGGCCGACGGCGCGACCTGGAACGGCGGCAAGATCTACAATGCCGACGACGGCAAGACCTACAGCGCCCGCCTGACCCCGGCCGGCAACCAGCTCAAGGTGCGGGGCTGCGTGTTCGTGCCGTTGTGCAAGACCCAGACCTGGACCCGCGTCCGCTAATCCTTTCATTGTGAGAGTGCTTTCATGTCCATGCGTACTTCCGCGGTCCTGACCGCGACCCTCCTTGCGTCGTTTGGCGCCGCCACCCCCGCCTTCGCCCAGGCTTTCTACCTGCAGGAACAGTCGGTTCGCGGCGCCGGCCGCGTATTCTCGGGCGAGGCCGCCGATACCGGCGCGCAGTCGCTGTGGTGGAACCCGGCCGCGATCGGCGGTGTCAGCACGGGCAATGCCGCCCTGGGCGCAGCCGGCATCGTGCCGCACGGCAAGGTGGTCGACACCGGCACCCTGATCGTCCGTCCGGGCCAGGCGCCTGCGCCCGTCGGGGGCGAGGATGCCAAGAACCCGATCACCAGGGGCCTGCTGCCGTCGGGCTCCATCGCCTATCCACTGACCGACCGTGTGGCGGTCGGCCTGGCGGTGACCTCGCCCTTCAGCTTCACCACCGATTATGACGCGAACAGCTGGACCCGCTACAGCGCGGACAAGACGGCGCTTCGGACGATCGATATCCAGCCGTCGATCGGCGTGGCCGCCACCGACTGGCTGCGGGTCGGGGTGGCGCTCAACGTCGAGAACAGCAAGGCGACGCTCAGCAACGCGCTGCCCAACCTGTCGCCGTTGCTGCCGGACGGCAGCCAGAAGCTGAAGGGCAGCGGCTGGGACCTCGGCTGGACCGCCGGCCTTCAGCTGCACAATGCGGTCGGCACGCTGGGCGTGGCCTACAAGTCGTCCATCCGCCACAAGCTGAAGGGCGACCTGGAAGTCGCCGGGCTTGTCGGGCCGCTGGCGGGTTCGAACATGACGCTGAACGATGTCACGGCGACCTTCCGCGCGCCAAGCCAGGTGATCGTCGGTGGTCGGTTCAAGGCGACCGACCAGCTGACGCTGAACGCGCAATATGTGCATTTCGGCTGGAGCAAGTTCGACGCGATCAGGTTGGGCGCGCCGGTCAACCAGTCGCTGCCGGAGAATTACCGCAACAGCTGGAGCCTGGCCGGCGGCGTGGACTATGCCGTATCGCCAGACCTGACGCTGCGCGCGGGCGTGCAGCGGGCGACCACGCCGACCCGCAACGGTGAGCGGGACGCGCGCGTTCCGGACAGCAACCGCTGGAATGTCGGCGTGGGCGGTTCGCTCAACGTGTCGCCGGCCTTCACGATCGACGCCGCGGCCAATTACGTCGACTTCGCCAATGCGGCGATCGAGCGGCCGACGGCGGCGTTCGTGGGAACGCCGGCGCAGACCGTAGTCCTGACTTCCGGCGAGCTGCGCAATGCGCGGGCGCTGGTGTTGTCGCTGGGCGGCGCCGTGCGCTTCTGAGAGCTGGAAACCGGTCCGTCCGCCGTGCTGGCGGGGGGCGGACCGGCGGTCAGTCGACGGCGCGAAGGAGCGGCCGCGAGCCGGTCGCGGGGGTCATGAGATCGGCGATGCGAGCCGCCACTTCGGCCTGGCGGAACGGCTTGGTGAGGAGCGGCAGCGAGGCCATCTCGTCGCCCGCCAGGTTGGCGTAGCCAGTGGCGAGCAGCATCGGCAGTCGTGGCCGTTCCCGCCTTATCTCGGCCGCCAGTTCAGTGCCGGTCATACCGGGCATCAGATAATCGGTGATGACGAGGTCGGGCTCGGTGCCCGTCCTGAGCAGTTCCAGCGCCTGGCTGCCCGATCCGGCTTCGACGACCTGGTGGCCAAGGTCATGGAGGATCTCGGCGGTGCCGAGGCGCACCAGTTCCTCGTCGTCGACCAGCAGGACGCAGAGCGGCCGGGTGCGCGGGACAGAGCCCGCCGGGCTGGCCGCGGTGCCGTCGGCGCGGGTCGAGGCGGCGGGTAGCCAGATCTCCGCGCGAGTGCCGTCGCCCGGTTCGCTGTGCAGCAGCAGTGCGCCGCCGGACTGGGCAGCGAGCCCGTGGACCATCGACAGGCCGAGCCCGGTGCCCTTGCCGATGCCCTTGGTCGAATAGAAAGGCTCAATGGCGCGGGCCAGGGTCGCCGAATCCATGCCGGTGCCGGTGTCGGACACCTCCAGCTTGACGTAGGTGCCGTGGCGGAGAGCCGCCGGGTGGCCAGGGCCGACGTGCTGCTCGCTGATGGCGATGGTCAGGGTGCCACCGCCGGGCATCGCGTCGCGCGCGTTCACGGCGAGGTTCAACAGCGCCAGCTCGAGCTGCCCGGGATCCACCCGCGCGGCGACGATGTCCGGGTCGGCCTTGAACTCGATCGCCACGCGGGGGCCGATCGAGCGGCGGATGAGGTCGGTCATGCCCTCGACCAGCGCGGCCGTATCCACCGCGCGGGCTTCGAGCACCTGGCGGCGGGCGAAGGCCAGCAGGCGCTGGACCAGGGTCTTGGCGCGGTCCGCGGCCTGCAGTGCGCCGCTCAACAGGCGCTGGCTGCGGTCGTCGCCTTCGTGGCGACGGCGCAGCAAGTCCAGGTTGCCGACGATGGGAGTGAGCAGGTTGTTGAAGTCGTGGGCGACGCCGCCGGTCAGCTGGCCGATGGTCTCCATCTTCTGGAGCTCGCTGATCTGCGCGTGGGTAGCTTCACGCTGCGCGATCGCCTCCACCACGCGGGATTCCAGCGTTTCGGCCAGCCGGCGCAGTTTCTCCTCGGACGCCTGCTGCTCGGAGACGTCGGTGTTGGTGCCGAGCCAGCGGACCACCTCACCCCGTGAGTTGCGGACTGGCTGGGCGCGAGTGAGAAACAGCCGATATTCGCCGTCGGCGCGGCGCAGGGGAAAGGTCATCTCGAACGGCTCGCCGGTGGCAATCGATTGCGACCAGCGTTCGACAACCTGGGGCAAGACGCGGGGATCGTGCACCGACTCCCAGCCCCAGCCTTCGACTTCTTCGGGCGAAAGGCCGGTGTAATCGTGCCAGCGCTGATTATACCAGGTGATGTAGCCGTCGGCATTGGCCAGCCAGCAGAGCTGCGGCATGGCGTGCACCAGCGTCTCGAAGTTCGCCTCGCTATCCTTAAGCGCGGCCTCGGCTCGGCGCCGCTCCGCTCGTTCGGCTGCCTCCGCGAGCGCGCGCTGGACAACGACCGGCAGGCGGTCAAGCCGCTGCTTGACTACATAGTCCGTAGCCCCGCGGCGCATCGCCTCTACCGCTACGTCTTCTCCGAGCGTGCCCGACACGAAGATGAAGGGCACTAGCGGCGCTGCCACTCGGGCGATCTCCAGCGCCGCTTCGCCGTCGAACGCAGGCAAGGCGTGGTCGGCCAGGATCAAGTCGTAGCGCTGGTCGCGCAAGGCAGTGCTGAACCCGTCGGCGGTCCACACGCGGTCGAGCTCGACCGTGCCGTCGAGCATGCCCAGGAACTCGCGCACCAGTTCGGCGTCGAGGTCGCTGTCTTCGAGGTGGAGCACGCGGACAGTGGGGGCGTCCGCAACGGAGGTGAGGATGTTCAAGCGGCTTGTTCGCTGCCGAGCGCAGAATGCGGCGGAGGTTCGTTGAGGACGGCCCAGAACATGCCGAGATCCTGGATGGCCTCGAAGAACTGCTCAAAGCCGACCGGCTTCACGACGAAGGCGTTCACGCCGAGCTGGTAGCTGCGGACCAAGTCGCGTTCTTCGCGCGAGGAGGTCAGCATGACCACCGGGGTATGACGCAGGAGCTCGTGCTTCTTGATCTGCTCGAGCACTTCGAGGCCATCCACCTTGGGCAGCTTCAGGTCCAGGAGAACGACTGCCGGCTCACTGGTCTTGCGATCAGTGAACTTGCCGCGGGCGTGCAGGTAATCCAGCGCTTCAGCGCCGTCGCGGGCAACGATCACCGTGTTGGCCAGCTGGCAGCGTTCCAGCGCCGCAAGGGTCAGCTCGACGTCTTTTGGACTGTCCTCGACCAGCAGGATGGGTTTCAGGTCCGCCACGCTTTACTCCGCTCCACTCGGCAGGGCGAAGCTGATCGTCGCGCCACCATCAACTTGACCTTCGGCCCAGACCCTGCCGCCGTGCCGCTCCACGATGCGCCGCACATTGGCCAGGCCAATGCCGGTGCCCTCAAACTCTTCGACCCGATGAAGTCGTTGGAAGACGCCGAATAGCTTCGACACATAAGCTTCGTCAAAGCCTACGCCATTGTCACGCACGAAGTAGACGTTCTCGCCATCGCCGGGTTCGCAGCCGACCTCGATCACCGCCGGATCGCGGTCGCGCGTGAACTTAATCGAATTGGCCAGCAGGTTCTGGAACACCAGTCGCATCATGACGGGATCGCCGCGCGCCGGCGCGAGCTTGCCGATGCGCCAGTCGATCGTCCGCGCGCCGACTTCCATGTCGAGCTTGCGGATTACCTCGGCGGTCACGGTATCCATGTCGAGCGGCACGGGGACCAGCGTGGCCCGGCCCATCTGCGAGTAGCTCAGCAAATTGTCGACCAGGGTTCCGGCCGAAATGGCCGACTCGATGATGGTGTCGACGTAGCGCTGGCCACGTTCGGTCAGCGCCGTGCCCTCGTTGTTCTTGAGGAGCTGGGAATAGCCCACGATGTGGCGGAACGGCGCGCGAAGGTCATGGCTGACCGAGTAGCTGAACGCTTCCAGTTCCTTGTTGATCGACACCAGTCGCTCGGACAGGGCGGCCATCTCCTCGGCCCGGCGAAGCACGATATCGACGATGGCGGTGCGCAGTTCGGCGGCCGCCTCGACCTCCGCCTCGAGCCAGGGCGAGGAGCGCAGGCTGACCGTCTCCTTCCACACTTCGAACGACTTGCGCGGATGGAGGCGGAGTCCATCGGGCTCCAGTTCGGCCCGCTTGCGCGGGTCGCCGCCCCAGCTGACGGTGCGGATGACCTCCGGCCGAAACCAGATCACGTAGCTGTCATGGACCTGCGAGATGGCGATGGCCAGCAGTCCGCTCGCATGGTCCTTCAGCAGTTCGGAACCGGGCATGACGACCGCGAGATTGTCGGTCGCGAACACATCGTCGTCACGGCGCCGGTCGGCCAGCCATGCAACGATGCGGTCGACGTCGGTCGATGCCGGCGTGTCGCCGATCAGCGACGACGTCCCGCCGAAGACCACGGCGGCTCCGGCCGCGTTGGTCAGAGCGAGTAGGTCGTCGCCATGCTTGATCAGGCCGTCGAGGAAGTGGTCCTCGGCCGCCATGTGGCCGAGCAGCCGCGCGCCGATGGTCCGCCGGGCGTGGCGCTGCTCGGCCAGGCTGGCATGGTCCTTGGCGGCCAATTGCAGAGACAGGATCTGGCCGATGAAGTCGCAGGCGGTGCGGACGTGGTAGGGCACGCGGCGCGGCGCGGCATTGTGGCACGAGATGAGGCCCCACAACTGACCCTCGCGCAGCAGCGAGATCGACATGGAGGCATAGGTCCCCATGTTGCGCATATATTCGAGATGCACGGGCGAGACGCTGCGCAGCACGGACAAGCTGAGGTCCACGGGCGCGTTCGTGGCGGGATCGAGGGTCGGTTCGATCGGGACCGGCGTGTAGTCGGCGTCGGCGATCAGGCGCAGACGGTTGAGCCGGTACAATTCGCGCGCCTGCGCCGGGATGTCGGACGCCGGGAAGCGCAGGTCGAGGTAGGACGGCAACGCCTCGCTGCGGTCCTCGGCGATGACCGTCCCGTTCCAGTCCTCGTCGAAGCGGTATACCAGGGCCCGGTCGAGCCCGGTGATGCGCCGCACCTCGCGCGCCGCCAGGTTGGCGAGTTCCTGCACCGACGAGACCGCCTGCAGGCTGTCGAGGAAGTCGCGGACGTGGGGGTAGAGGTCCTCGAACGAGCCGGGCTCGTCGGCCACCGTCTCCTCGAGTTCCAAGATGATCCGGCCGCCCGCGCGGTGCGCGATGGCGTGGTAGGACCGCCAGCCGCCGTCATGGGCGAACCGGACGGTGCCGAGATGGGAGACGCCCGGGGTCTGCGTCGCAGCCTCGACCTGCTCGACTGCCGCAAAGACACTTGCGGGGAGGACGTCGGCCAGGACGGCACCGACCAGCTGACCGTCGGAGCGGAGGATCGCGTCGGTGCCGTTGGCGGCCTGGAGGATGCGCAAGGTGCCGGGCTCCAGCACCAGCAGGGCGCCATAGGGCTGAATGTTGCCGGGGACGTGGATCGGCTCGCGGTCGCAGGTCAACAGGTCGAGCGAGCTGGAATGGTTGTCCGGTTCGCTGAGCAGGGCAGGCTGGGTCAAGGTCGATTATCCAGGCAGGAAGCGAAGTGTTCGAAGGCGAAGTGTGCGCCTTGAACAGTCGGGGTCAAGCTGTGCTGTTCGGCCGCAAACAATTCCAGACGCAAGCAAAATGTACGCCACTGCTCACCGTCGTCGGCCGCGCCGGCGAAGAACTCACGGCCGGCCGGGCCCGCCAGCAGATAGTCGAGCTGGCGATAGATCAGCTTGCCGCCGAGGGTGGAGCCGACCAGCGTGTAGAGGCAGCCCACCGCCCAGCCTGCGTCCGTGACCGCGACGGCTGGCGCGTCGGCGGGTCGGGCTATTCCGGCCGTGGCGAGGTCCGCTGCGAGTGCGCTTCGACGGCGCTCGCAGGCGCGGTGGAGGTCCGCAAGTTCGAGCTCTTCGCAGGCACGCGCGACCACTTCTGCCATGGATGTGTGGAAGGCATGCAGCGCGAGCAGGAGGCTGGCATAGCTGTCGATCGTCGCCTGCCGATCGGCGATGGCGGCGAATGGCGCGGCGACGTGCAGGGCCTCATGAACCGCGGCGGTCTGGATGCGCAGGGTCGTTCGGGCCGAGCGGTGCGGTGCCGCACGCTCCGCCAGCAGCAACTCGGGTCGGCTCACGCAGCGGAGGCCGTGCGGCAGTCGCGAACGGTTCGGGCAAGCGCCGCCACGAGGTCGGGAACGGTGAACGGCTTGCTGAGGACGGCAACGTCGGACGGGCGCTCGCCGATGTCATCCGCATCGGCGTAGCCGGTGATGAGCAGGGCCGGAAGGTCCGGGCGCAGTTCCCGCACTGCCGCGACGATGTCCGTGCCGCTCAGGTGCGGCATGGCATAGTCGCTGAGCAGCAAGTCGATCCGGCCGCCCTCGCCATCGAACAACGCAAGCGCGTCGGCGCCCGACGCAGCTTCGACCACCTGATGGCCGAGTTCTCGCAGCACGGCGGCGGTGGTCACGCGCACTTCCGGATGATCGTCGACCAGCAGGATCGTGAGCGGCGGCAGCTGCGGCTGGTCCTCGGCGCGACTTGCGGGCTCGGCGCGCTGTTCGTCGGCCGTGGCCTCCGGCAGCCAGATGGTGGCGCGGGTGCCCGCGCCGGGCGTGCTCTCCAGCTGCAGCGTGCCGCCGGACTGCTGGGCAAAGCCGTAGACCATGCTGAGCCCGAGGCCGGTGCCTTTGCCGACCGGCTTGGTAGTGAAGAAGGGTTCGAGCACTTTCTCCATGATCTCCGGCGCGATCCCGGAGCCCTGGTCCGCCACCTGGAGCGCCACGTAGCGGCCGGGGGCGAGGTCGAGTGGGTTGCCGCGCTCCACCAGGCGGCTACTGGCGACGGTAGTGATGGTGCCGCCGTCGGGCATGGCATCGCGGGCGTTGATGACCAGGTTCATCAGCGCCAGTTCCAGCTGCGACCGGTCGGCGAACGCGCGCCAGTCGTAGTCCGGAAGCTTCCACTCCAGTTCGACCAGTCCGCCGAGCGTGTGGCTGAGCAGGTCGTGGACGCCCTTGTGCAGCGTGGCCAGGTCGACCGGCGCGGGCTGCAGCTGCTGCCGGCGAGCGAAGGCCAGCAAGCGGCCGACCAGCTCGGTGCCCTGGTCGGCCGCCCGCCGGGTCATGCCGAGGATCTTGCGATGCTCGTCGGCCAGATCGGCGCGCCGTTCGATCAGCCCGATGCCGCCCAGCACGGCCGCGAGCAGGTTGTTGAAGTCGTGCGCGATGCCGCCGGTGAGCTTGCCGATCGCGTCCATCTTCTGGGCGTGGACCAGCTGGCTTTCCAGCGTCCGGCGCTCGGTCACGTCGGTCAGGGTGCCGGCATATTCCACGGGGCGGCCGGCCGCGTCCTTCAGCAGCACGGCCTGGTCGTGGAAGTGCTTGTAGCTGCCGTCGGCGCAGCGCCAGCGATATTCGACCGACAGCTTGCCGGTGCTCGCCCGCTCGTCGAGCGCGCGCAGGACGCGGTCGCGATCCTCTTCATGCAGGCGGGTCGCCCACATGGTCGGATTTTCCAGCACGTCGGCGAAGGCGTAGCCTGTGATCCCCTCGAAATCGCCGCTGACGAACGTCGGGCAGCGCGGGTCGCAGGCCAGTGGTTCGAGGTAGAGCAGGATCGGCAGCGACTGAATGATCGCCGCCTGGCGCTGCTCGGCCCGGCGCAGCTCCTGCTCGGCGCGCAGCAGTTCGGCGTTGGCGCGCAGGTTGGCGTCGAGCAGGGCCTGCTCGTGCCGGGCCTTGCGCTCGATCTCGCGGGTCTTGGCGAACAGGTCCACGAACACCGCCACCTTGGACCGCAGCACGACGGGGTCGACCGGCTTGAACACATAGTCGACCGCGCCCATCGAATAGCCGCGGATCAGGTGCTCGGTCTCCTTGTTCACCGCCGACAGGAAGACAATCGGGATGCGCTTGGTCTGCTCGCGGCTGCGGATGATCCCGGCCGTCTCGTAGCCATCCATGCCCGGCATGTAGACGTCGAGCAGGATGACGGCGAAGTCGCCCTTGAGCAGCTGCCGCAGCGCTTCCTCGCCGGAGCGGGCGACGACGACCTCGCCGATGTCCTCCAGCACCGTCTCGATCGCCAGGAGGTTGCGCTCGTCGTCGTCGACGACGAGCACCCGGGCGCGCTCGGCGGCACCGTCGCGGTCGGACGGAATGAGTGGGGTGGACAGGTTCACGGCTTTACTCCGCCGCCTCGACCAGGGCGGGCCCGTTCGCCGCGTCACGGCCACGAGCGACCCAGACGCGCAGCAGGGCAAGCAGCAGGTCGATGTCGACCGGCTTGGCGATATAGTCGGAAGCACCGGCGTCCAGGCACTTCTGCCGGTCGCCCTTCATTGCCTTGGCGGTGACGGCGATCAGCGGCACGTCCGCCAGGCTGGGCCGCGAGCGGATCTGCTGCATCGTCTCATAGCCGTCCATCTCCGGCATCATGATGTCGATCAGCGCCGCGTCGATGCCGTCCGTCCGCTCCAGGATGGCGATGCCCTCCTTGCCGCGCTCGGCGTGCAGCACTTCGACACCGTAGCTTTCGAGCACGCTGGTCAGCGAGAAGATGTTGCGGATGTCGTCGTCGACGATGAGCATCTTCGCGCCGGCCAGTTCCGGCACCTCGCGCACCGGCGCGGGCGCGGCGCGCGGCGCGGCGAGCCGCTTGCGCGATCCCTTGCGCGCCTGGGCGAGGAGGTCGCGGAAGACCTTCGCCAGCTCGCCTTGGTCGGCCGGCTTTTCCGTCACGCCAAACGCGCCCATCGACAGCACCGACTCCC
>Ga0210040_10008463_pt1 | contig 12208 bp, 2 predicted proteins | sample CryGeyCG12114_NA_FD_185462 | JGI IMG/M metagenome (GOLD analysis project Ga0210040, IMG submission 185462) | Groundwater microbial communities from aquifer - Crystal Geyser CG19_WC_8/21/14_NA (SPAdes) (version 2) | ecosystem: Environmental > Aquatic > Deep subsurface > Groundwater | place: USA... | reverse complement strand
TAAAATGCGAACTTGATGCGATCACATCGCTTGGAGCTTTAATTTGCTTTCATGCCAGCAATGTTGACTGTTGACTAACTGCTTGTTATAGCAGGATGTCAAGGAAAGCAAAGGAATGTGAGCCCGTAATGCAAACATTGTGTACAAAGAATTAATGAAAAAATCTGTGTATTCTTCCTGAAGGCAACAATCAGTAAGTAATAATAATCTCAGCATTTTTATGAACCTTCATAGCTGTTTGAGTGAAAGCACTTTGCGAAAGTCCCTCCCGGTTTTATAGTATTCACGGAGGAAAAACAGGAAACTCATTCCATGAAATCATAAGAGTGTGTGGGAGGTAGTTTTCTTCACTTTAGAGATTTGTGGCATAATGACATTGCATAAAAGGTTTTTTAAACAGTGGAGTTTTGGAGCCCATTTTCCGTTTTTGGAGTAATAAAAATCTAATCCGTGAACACAGGTAATTTTATTAGATTTTCGTCTAAAAATCTTTAAAATATTACGGTCACTAGTCACCACAAAATCTTAATCCCCCACAGTTTCCCGTGCTAAAAATCCTTCATACATACAAAAGCGCCCATATCATATTTGGGTGATCATAAATCCTACTTTACTCGGTCGTTGCTAATACTTATGTATATACCATACGTCGCTCTCAGGGAACGACAAGCTTTTCACAGCCAGCTTAATGGGAAATAGATTTCACAATCAGTTCCTAGTGAAAGTCATTGAGGTCACACCACAGCGTGTACAAAGGAATGGATGTCATGTTAGCAAGCATGGATTATGTCTCACGAGTCTTGCACTACTTTGTCCTTTTAATGAATACAGACACCAACTCAATGCAGGTACTATGTACTATATGTTCGACATGCAGAAAGAGTTGATCAATTCATCGCACCCGTAAATTTTTGTACGGTTCGGGTGAAAGGGAAAAAATGTCAGCTCACCGTGATGACAGTATAATTAGAGAGGATTTCCATTCATCGTACATTTATGAAAAGACTTCCCTTGCATACCGTTAAAGAATTTCCTTTCACGTGTAACTAGATTTAATTAATGAATGAATAAAAGATTGCTAAATGAAACTACTAGAGACTAAATTATAACGATTGGAAGCAAGCATTGAGATTTATATTTAGTTAGTTGGTTTAGTATTCGTGTTTTGGGATTCAACATTACAAGCTGGTCTGAAATCGAACAAAACAAGTTGCATAATTCTAAATCGGGTAAAATCGGTAGCTACTAAATTGATATAAATTCCTCGAACGGAAACTTAAAACCCGTTGGTTTGTTAGTTAGTTAGTAAACCAGATAAACGAGTGTAGGAAGGATGAAAAATAAATAAACAAAGGCAAGTCATGATAAAGATACACAGACTGTGTATTACCCTTTTCGTAACAAGTTTATCTTATATGATGAGAATGAAGACTGCCTAACTTACTGAAACTAATGGAAGTAAAACAGGACGTACTAACTATATCGACCAACTGTAATCGAGCACATTTCTAGTTAGTTAGTAATTTAGAAGGAGTTGATTGAGTAAAATGAGCAGATTGGACTGATTAATTCGTTGCTGTAATAATCCACCAATATTGGAGCTTGGGTTAGTTTAGTAAGTCAGTTCGGTAGTCAAAACAAATTGAGAAAGTTTTGTATTTTTTGTACACCTCCTTTTAGTTAGTTAAAAGTGAATCCAATTCAAAGGAAAACACCGATACTGGTTTCTAAAGACCTGGAATGGAACGCTAATTGATCAATGCTTATTAACAAAGCTATCACAAACAATCACTTGTACTGTGTACAGTTTAGCAGAAAAGCGAAAAACTAACCTTGAAATCAATTTTACATTTCATCAAATGTTGATTCAATATTATCAATAGAATTATGTTTGTAGAATGACGTCAAAGTCAAACAATGAGTGCAAAAACCGGGACTCTGATATTCTCCTTGGAATATTTGAGCCCATTGTCTATATATTGTCTGAGGGAGCTCATCTTAAGATATTGATTCTAAACGAGAAAACAATCATTTATCACTCATGAATGGTTTTCCACTGAAGTCTCATATTTATCACCCAGTTTCCATTAGTGTCCTCCTTTCAGTCATTATATCATGAATGTGACTTGGTGTGCTGAACCTTTCTATAACTAGGACTCAAGTACTACTTCTATGGTTCTAACTATAACTAACTAACTACGGGAGTAAAACAGGCCGAGTCTAGAACTCATCACATTGAGAGCACATCTTTCTTTGTTTTTAATCCGCTTTTCCTCCTCTCATCTTCAATGTTTGCTCAATATCTCCTTTTTGACAATAATAATGATCAACTTCCTTTCCATATACTATTGTAAAGAATCTTAGCAAAGGCAGCTTGCTATAGCTCACTAACGAAAGAGCAGATTACCACTACTAGGAAAAGTAAGGATTTCAAAGTTTATTGTGTCGATTTCTAGTTCAAGTCTTGTACTCATTTCCATAATCCTTGTAAATAAAAGCCTTTCATAGTCTAGTTCGTTAGTAGTGAATGACTTTTTCTTTTGTAACCCAATATTTGAATAGACCTCGTAAAAAATAGATTAATGATAAACAAGGCTGCTACCGCCATTTTTTGTCTGGCTAGTTAGTATATCGATTTACTCTTGTTTATGACTAACGTCAACGTCGTTAGTAAATTCTTCGTCTTCGGGTTCCTAACTATGCTAACAAGCTAACTACGAAGTGATCATTCAGACTTAGAATTTAAAAATAAATTTTTGAACATTCCATGCCTTACCGCCTAAAAATATGGTTTTCTATTGCCATCACTGTGCATACACAGACTGCATATCAAACAACCGATGGTAAGTGACATTTGTGTTTGCATTAGAGTCTAGTTGACAGTTTGAATGTTCACCTTTCACCGATGACTTGAGCCCCATAGGAAATCAATAAGTTGTTCACTAACCTGAGTCATATGCGTTATCCCCATCACAGAACTCGACCATTTTGGTATGAGTGATATCCTTATGGGAGCAAAGGAAAAGGACCACTTCCCTCTTCTCATTCTTGATGGGCACGATATCCAACAAGCACCAGAACGGGGTGCCATTCTTTTTGTAAAATATTATTTCCAACTTGAGTTCCGACTTGAACTCCAAGGCTTTCTCAATCTGCTGCTTATCTTCTTCTGGCGTGTCCGCTCCATATAAGAATTTGCAAGCACAACCTCTCTGCATGATTTGAGCTCGTCCATGGCCCGTGAGCTCACAGAATCCGTCTGAGCAGTACACAATGGGATGGGTAGGCACCTGTGCGTTTCCCAGCACAAAATTTGAATCTGCGATCAAAAGCGGTACAAACATTAATATTGTTCAAAAGAGTACAAGTTTATTACATTATCTTGTCGAGAAAATCTACCTGTCTGCTCAGCACAATATAATATACAGTTTGCTTGCAGTAAAATTGAATCTACAAACTCAACATGAATGCTTGCATGCATGCAGACAACGTAGTGTATAAATCACTCAAGAGATGTGATGAGGATGAAAGCAAGTTCATAACGTACATTTTAATGCTGTCTAGGAACGACAAACTTCATTAAATCATTTCCCTGCACTCTTCCTTGGAAAAAACGAGGGTTATTACATTGCCAACAAGAAGTTAGTAACTTAAATCATGGCACAATGCAGATTTTCAATACAAATTTTTCAATATAGTGTGCCCTCTTGGAAGTCTCACAATATTTATACATATCTATATACCTAGGGAAGTCCAAAGTTTCTACTTTTACGGTGATGATACGCACATTATATTATTAGATAGTAAGTCTTTTAGACTGAAGAGCTTAATGATACATAAGTTGCAGTTAATAAAGTGAACTCTCCCTGGAGATGAATTGCGAGCACCGACTTTAAGATTATTTGATGCTAAAATACTAACTACGTAATGTATAAAAGCTTAAGAGGAAGAAACACGCGTTCAAAGTGATGGAAATAGAATATTCCATGGTTTTGTATTGATCAATGAAGAGTTTTTTCCTGGAACAAATTTTTATCGTCTCATTTCGTAATAATCACTTTAGTTAGGAAGTAATTGCTGACTGACTGAGTTATTCTTAAATTCGATTAGTATTTAACAGGAAAGAACATCCAACATTTTCCGAAATGAACTCTATCCGTCCAATTTGAATATTTAATGACGTTACAAATGTAAATTGGGTGTAAGAGCTATTTATTTGTCTCTTGTTGTCGCCTTCGTTGAGTACTTTACTTACTTTAGTTACCTTCTAGGTGTTCCCTTGCTGACTAACTAACTAACTAACTAACTAAAATTAATAACTCCAGTGCAATTGGTAGGACACAACAAGCCTATTCCAAGAAGAGTTTTAAATTCTGTAGTAGTTAGTTAATTAGTCAGCAACGTACAATTTAATGGTTTCAACTTTGAGTGACCACAAAAGTGTATGCGGTTTTCAAATTAAAGAGTGAGTAGTAGAAGTGGTCCTGTTCTTTGTGTCATTAAAAGACTGACGGCTTTAATTTGAAATAAACAGAATTGGACAAAATTTCTCGGGTTTCTTCAGGTAACAGCAAACTCACACACTTAATTAGTGAGTTCACAACCTAGAAATGATGGTACAGCTGAAAATCGGAATAGATAACGCAGAACGCAGTCTTCGACTTTCCCAGGAAATAATATTAATACAAGTTCCGCAAATTTAATATTCATAACCAATTTAGCATACGTGGAACATGAAAGAAAATCCAATCTTGTTTCTAGAGAACGTTTACGTACATAATGTTCTACTTTTAGCTTATTCAAACAGAAAAAATGCATTAAAATTAATTTGGATGAAAAAGCGTTTGTAGCATAAAATTAATGCAAAAATAGCTTTATTGCACACAAAGCTCTGGTCACAAATTAACCCTATAATCAATTCAACTATTACGTGCATATTCTTCTACGCATTTATTCTTAAAGGTAAATGTTGAATATTGCATCAACTGAAAACTCAAACTGTCCAAACTTTCCTAAGACAATACTATATGATTCACTGTGTTACTTTCAAACTACTTTCATCAGTCAGCCATATTCGTATTGTCTAAAGGTACAACATAAATAGCAGAATTTTAAATATTTAATATTCAATTACTATCCTGTCTTCACTCATTTTACTTGCTGCATTCACTCTCTTCTTTTGCTTCAAAAACACAAACGTGCCATACTCCATTACAACACAACTTTCCTACCGTACCTGCTTACTTACAGTATAAATTCCACGAACACAAACATAACAGAAAAAACACTCAAATCCACCAAACAACTAACTTTAACAACACCAAATATTAAATATACATTATGAATAAAATCCTTTTGATCCAAGCGACAGCTCACTCCGTCGCAGAGATTGCACTCTATCAAAAGTAAAAGCAACACAACGCATAACAAACTTTCTAAAACTATAGAACAAACATGTCTCACATTATTGAAATAAAAATTCCTCTTTTCCCTTTCTTCCTATCCTCATTGAATGAAAAAACCTTGTGTTTTGTCCCAGCATCTTATTACTCTGCCTCCCATTGTTTTTCTGGCGTTCTGTCTGGGCAAGACATATAAAGCAATTGGAGTGGACTCATAAAACCGACCAAAAAAAACCCTCATTCTGCTGACCAACACAATATCATTCCTCTAGTTGGTTAGTAACTAGTTAGCAAATGGATGAGAATAGTAACAGCTAAATCAATCATTAAAATGTGTCATAATAAATGTCATTATTTCTTACAGCCTGTAGGGCAGATGAGTGAAAGCTACTGATGCGCACATCGATCCCATGTACAGGGTAGAGTGCATTCGAGGTTGGTGCGATGAAAGTCCCTGGGTGTGATTCAATTAAAGAGCTACTACAGTTAGTTAGATAGTTACTTACTTTACTTATCGAATGAATTTTATAACACATTATGATCGTTTGGCTACTTTGGTTAATGCTACCGCTGTACTATACTACAACATGTACACAAGTTACTGACATGCAATCAGAGTACACAGCTGGGGACGGAACCACTGAATTCCCAAACATAGTAATTTCACGAGAGTAGATTACGATTTCTCCAACTGTGAAAATCGTGAGGATAAATGAGGAAACCATGTACAGGGAGTAAACTGGTGAGTGATGAAATTAAGTAAGTAAGAAGCATTAAGAGTAGCGTTTTAATCAATCAATGAAGAGGGATTAGTTCATTTGTTGAATAGAATAAAAGTGAAACTAAGAATTTTAATTTAGTATTATTAGTTTGTACTGGCTTTGGTTTTAAGTATTTACTACTTTGGGCATTAGGAACAGTATACCGTGGATGGAAATCTCACAAAATGTCAAATGGAACTCGCGCAGCTTGAAAATATTCTTACACACTGTGATTTGTAGCTATGAGATACTTTTATTCATTACTGACAGACTAGACAACAGTAATAATAATTGTCAAAAAGAATTATAACAAACCCAGCAGTACTGTCTATTGATAAACTATGGTATCGCATTGCACAGTTATTGGAGCTCAGCATGTGCTTTTGTTTGCTTTGAAACCACTATTATGTTGTTTTTGCCTCCCTGCTGCCAGTAACTATCAACATAATATAGTTCAGGCAAGAAAGTTGCCAAAAACTAAAAGAATCCATTGATTGATTGTGTACACAAAAAAGCCATTTGTAAGTTGACATAGCATATAGATTTGCTCAGCCAGTCAGAAAAAATATAGAATTTTGCCAAAATTGTGATTTTCACCGATTGCACCTATATGCTCACTTTCTACTTAAAGTTTCTTATATGCAGGAAACGGCCACTAACATCTGAAAACCTTTGGGTTCAACAAAACTTAAGGCAGATATAGAGGCTAACTAACTTTTATTCACGTCCTGAATATTTCGTTTTGTTCCTAACAAAGAATTTTTAAAGCTCGAAGAAAACTTGCAGCTCAAACAATAGTGAATGAAAGTTATTCACATCGAACAGACTATTGTATTTTGCATTGAATTTCCAGTCAGTCTTTCTTACATATTTCCTTTAAAAAAGTATCCCAGCTGGTTCCGACTGCCTTCGGTATATCTTCTATTAAGCGCAGCATAAAATTCCCTTTAGTCTGAGTGACTGACTGTCTTACCAGGATTTGTAACCAACCTGAATATGCGTATAGTCTGAAAAACTAACAAGGAAAGTATCGGCTCCTTTTTTAGCATAGAGGCAAATCTAAGTTTATTTTTGTACACATTCTCATAGTCTGGGAGGGAGGAATAACGTCCTCATTGTGGCTTTTTGTTGATATGTAATCTTCTATTTGTTTTCATTGGAGGCACTTGGCCTTCTCAACTAGCGTTGTGAACGGGTCTCGTAAAATTTCCCCCGTATGTGTACATCATCCAATGTTAAAGAAACTATAAAACTAGATAGTTAGTGACTAACTAACTGACTATGAATAATACATGAGTTATTTTAGAATCGTGAAAAACCACAAATCCTTCATCAACGTCATTTGACTTTCAACACTGATAAAATTTGTCCAGCTCGGTAGCAAGCAAGCATATTCAGTTTGCCTATAGAATTGAGGATATTCATCTAGATAAGCCAATTAAATATCCACATTGGTAAAAGCAATTAAACGAATTGCATTTAGTGTTATTAAACTGGTTGAAAAAGATGATAATAATATGAACGGTTTATACGACAAAATTCGTGAACTATTAGTATTCACAGTGTGATTCATGTCATCAAGTAAACAAGTGTGATTCCCAAATATTCCTAAATCCATAGGCGGAATAAATCCATTTGTGCAAAAAGGTACACTTACACTTCGCAATTATTGAGTTTATCGCTAGAATGGGATAGATAATAGTATGCTTGCCACTTGCTAACTAACTCTAACTATAACGTTCCCACTCAGGTGAAATGAAAGAATGCACACAATCCTGAATACAGTTAGTTAGTGTGCAGATGGCAGTTCCCACATATTGGGCAAAGCAAAAGGTGGCGGAATAAATTTGCACGCTAATGAACACGAAGTAACTTAATTCCAAACACGCACCAACTGTTCAAAATAAGGATTGCAAAAAGGTAATAAACAAGTAGTACGTAGTAGGAAGAAAAGAAAGTGAAATTCACAATTGCGTGTTTTGTTGTCACTGTATTTTCCTTGATCGAATATTCACAAGTGTGAATAATTGAAAACTATGGCGTGCCAAAAAATTACAGCAATGGTTACATGCACATTTCGTTTTTGGCATTTGCATTAGCTAGTGACTTGTAATTCAAAATGATGCATCTAAAATTTTCCGGGAACTTTGTTGTTGCCAACTGACTTCCCTATTGGAATTTTCTTATATAGTTAGTTTCGGAAGTCATTCATATGAAAGCACAAACATGTCTTCCATGTACAAACGACACGAAATTAGACGAGCAGCTAAAATTTATCTATTTACACTAGCAAACTACAAGAAAATACATGATGTGAGAAATATTTGATGTGTTCAGGCATGTAGTGTAGATTAAACCCACCTACAACTTTGAAGGTAAAAATAGAATCCTGTTCCTGAAGCATGTTCCAGAAAAAATTTACGCATCGTCGGAAACAGGTGCTAGTATTTACTCAGATTTTCATGAACAAAAGAGTTCGTTCTTCACTGAATTTGTAAATTTCATTAATCACTTTGGTTGTTTTTTACATTCAGAATCCGTTGTACGTTTCTAAACGATTTCAAAATTATCCAGCTCAGTGAAACACAAAATACGCATGATGTTAGTTGGAATTGAAAAATGTACAATATATGCGAATCCATGTTGAATATCTGCCCAGTACATGGGAGCAATTCAAATTCAAAAGTGCAAAGCCCGAAAAAAATCAATAGCGCTTTTTGTAGTTCCGCCTGATTGAATATTTGATAACAACATTTTGCAACCTTAGCTAAACTTTTTACCTAGCATTGCCATTTTTGTAGCTTCCGAATTTGTATTCACGCCTACGTCCAGCCAGAATATTTACAGAATAGTGTTGAATTGTCAATGAAAACTCCTAAAATACTTTTAATTTGATCATCTTTTGGTTGTAAGTAAGTTACTACTATACTAAGTAAGTAAATTGATTACAAATCGGTATCTAGTACCTACGTAAATTCTCAGTGGGAGGTTGTGTGAGTTAAAGCTCACAATTACAATTCTAAAAATTCTACGGAAAAGACAAACAAGAAACTAAGTATACGAATATTTGTAAATGCAAGGAAGTTTTAGGAAGCTTTTGCAGCAATCCTTAAATCGAATAACATTCTCCGTAACTGGGATCTGGAATAAAATTTACAATAAGATTTTTTGAATTAAAGAATCCAAAATAATCAACATGTTCAGAAAAGTTTTCAAAGAAAAACTGGCAACAGTTTCAGTTCTAAATTGTTCTATAACTATCCTGAGAATTATTTTGCATTGCACATTATACGGCCTAATGGTGCTATTAATTGTGGCTCACTTTCACTATAGTGCATATTCATCGCGTCATTTTGAATGCCAAATTTTCCGGTATGTAGTGTGTAATCTGTATTATGTACGGTAGCCTTAAAAATGATGAAAATTACAATGCACAATTGCAGGAGAAGGAAGATCGAACATTTCACTAAAACTATCAGTCCAGAGGTACACTGTTTTCAAACATAACTGTAAGTCTAACTAGTTGACTAATTATTTAGTGAGCAAGTAAGTTTTAGAAGCAAAAAATATCTAATATTGCTTCCAAGTATTTTCTAATTTTTCTGTAAGGCTAACAACAGACATTGACTAAGTTTAGAACATCTGGGAACTCTCTCAACCTACTCGTATTTATTCCCGATCCAAAGGATAAAAGATAAATCCGATTCATAACTTTTAATTCGGACGTCCATCATCATCAAAATTCATGGTTGTGTGAATACTATTTCCATTAGCGTAGGCGTATTCACATTACAGTAGTATAAAATTAGAAAATCATACGATTCTAGAAAACTTGTACCTGAAAGATACTCACTGTTTTGGAATTTGGCATTAGATGTTATAACATTTTGAAGACCCGAAGGACTATATTACCTCTAGTAATATACGGTGAACTATATAGATACAGGTCTGGAATATGAATAAATTTTTTAACTCGTCAAAATTCAATCAGGTTTATTAAATAAAGACCAATTATTTCTGGCCAAAAACCATTCAAACAGCTGTTTGATGTGTAACAAGCATTTTCATTTTCTTATAAAAAATGAATTTCAACTTTGAATTCCTCTAAAAGGAATATCATTGTTCATAACAATATGAGTATACATAAGAATAGAGCTATAGTTTGGAAGCAGTTTAAATTTACGCTGGTGCTAGAGCTTCATTATTTCATAGACCCCTTACCCTGGAAGAGTAATATTGGGTGAATTTACGATTGATGCTCGAGTTTTATTACCAAATTTATGGTTCTCAGCTTGTCTCACTTTGACAGATTTCCCATAGTACATCGGAACCGAACTTCAAAATCACGAATCGAAGTAACTAACTGGAAATGAGATTGGGACGGAGCCTGTTTTAGTTTCATTCAGCCAAAAAGTAGAATATTTCGTTCAGGAATTTTCAAGAGATCGTCCTCATTATCAGAAAAACAAGGACATATTTTACTCACATACAGCAGCTAGTCCAAAGTTAATCCAAAGACAACAAGTTATAATAGGAAAAGCAGTAGCATCTTGAAGCGAGCTAGAAAAACAACTTGATCAAATTGATGAATTTGGCTTGAGCTTTTAATCATGAAACTAACTAACGAGCTTTGACTAACTTTTGGGCACGTGAATGCTCTTGAAAGTTGCCAACGAAACTATTCCTCCGACTCTTGATTTGTACGAATCTTAGGAACATCGTTTTTGCAAACCAAAGAGCGGGGGCTTTCCTTTGAAAAACTTTTATCAGCTCGTTGTCAGTTGTCAACGATCTTTAACTTTAATGAATCCATTTATTATTGCTTTAATGAACTGTTATCTGCAAACTGAGCTTCAGAAAACACCTTCTAATTCTTCTTACACTGCTAAATACAGTTTACTTAAAATTGACTGAGCTTACTTTGTTCCACTAATTATGTCTGCTACTTTATATTGCGCTGCACTGCACACTGCAGTCTGATGAGTGAGTAGGCAACTATCAGGAATATTTGTTACAACATTCAAGGAATTTTGGGAATATTATCACTAGCGCTTAAATTACTAAAAGCAGCTAGTTAGGGGAAATCATGCTTAATTGATGTTACGGAAATAATGGCGTTATATTAATAATGAAAGCATTATATTTTGTAACTCCAATTGAGAGAATCTACGTTGAAAAGCGTTATATAAAACTCTTGGTCTTACTAATTTTTCACGTATCAATGTGTTTCCTCAATACACTGCCGAAATCCTCACCAATTAAACAAAACAAGCTGCCGGTTAGTAATGTCTGAATGACACTGTATAAATATGCGATGCCTACTGATGTAAATAATTTTTTATTATGACAGAGTTTTAATCAATTCGGCAAATAGTAAATTGGTTAAATAGAGTTGATAAGGGAGAAGACATGTGAGTAAAAGTGAGGACAGTAAACAAAGAGACAAATGCGAATTAATTAGGGATTTTTAAAATCAAGAACTTTTGACTTGACTTCCTGAAAACTATCCGGTATGCCAGCGTGAGTGAATGGAGAAACAAAAAAAAATATGATTTTAAATATTAGCAAAATATTTTGGCTCGCATCGACTTGTATCTCTTTCATATAATGATGAAAGGTCATTATCAAGCTTTCAACAAATTGTCAAAATAACCAACTGACTATAGCTGTAACCAAATGTGAGATAAGCACAGCAAGATAAGACTGACATACGTAATGTCATTGCTCCCTTGAAGAAAATACAAAATAAATTAAGTTGTGAACCATCTGCGCAGTTGTAAGTGAATAAGCTGATTTTGAGGGACATGAAAATCGATCTGAACCTGACATTTGAAATATAGTATGTCAATCTCAGCGCTTGAGAACAATCAAGCAATCCAAGAAAACACAGTTCTGAATAAATTTTGTAAAAGAAAAATATCGACTGGAATAGGAATAAAAACGGAGTCAGTAAAAACCAGCAAGTCCGTATCTGGAATCAATTCTGATGGCCTGACTGAAAAGTCTAAAACAAGCAAATTAATCCAATGGAAAGATTTTTTCTTA
>Ga0210040_10008462_pt1 | contig 12208 bp, 11 predicted proteins | sample CryGeyCG12114_NA_FD_185462 | JGI IMG/M metagenome (GOLD analysis project Ga0210040, IMG submission 185462) | Groundwater microbial communities from aquifer - Crystal Geyser CG19_WC_8/21/14_NA (SPAdes) (version 2) | ecosystem: Environmental > Aquatic > Deep subsurface > Groundwater | place: USA... | reverse complement strand
TGGCTGGCGAGAGGCTGCCGGTCTTCAACCAAGGCGAGTCCTACCGCGATTTCACTTTCGTGGACGATATCGTCACCGGGGTGCTGGCCTGCCTCGCCAACCCCCCGGCCGACGATGGAAACCCAAAACCGGGTGGCAGCACCAAGCCGCACGCGATCTACAATCTGGGCAATAACCGCTCCGAAAAGGTGCTCGACGTCATCGAGATCATCGAGGCGGCATGCGGGCGCAGGGCTGTGCTCGAAATGCTGCCGATGCAACCCGGCGACGTCGTGCGCACCTATGCCAATATCGATGCCATATCACGTGATCTGGATTACCGCCCGCGTACGTCGATCGAACAAGGCGTGCCGCAATTCGTTTCCTGGTACCGCGATCGCTACGCCATCTGAGGTTCACCCCAGGATATCGGCATCGCATTCAGCGAGCGAGCGGGCTCCCAACATGGCCATGGTCCTGCGCGTTTCCGCCTGGAGCATGTCGAGCGCATGAGTCACCCCGCGGCTGCCACCCGTGGCGAGGCCATAGAGCGGGGCACGCCCGGCCATCACCATGTCAGCGCCAAGGGCGAGCGCCTTTACGATATCGCTGCCCCGGCGAATGCCACTGTCGAGGAAGATGGTCATCCGCCCACCCACTGCCGAGGCGATTGCCGGCAGGGCCGCAATCGTGGCGATCGATCCATCGAGCGAACGCGCTCCGTGATTGGAGACCACTACGCCATCGGCGCCCAGGGCCAGCGCGCGTTCGGCATCGTCGGGCCGGAGCACGCCCTTGAGCACGAACTTGCCAGGCCATCTGTCGCGAAGGCGGGCGACCTCCTCCCAGTCGAGATTGTCATGCTTGAACAGCGCGCCCGGCGGAGCACTGCCCGTCACCTTCGCGCGCATCGCGAGCGGCAGGTTGGCCTGCGACGGAATGCCTCCACTGCGCGCGTAGCGGCCCATGACGCCTGCGAGCCACCGGGGGTGTCGCAGGATGTCGAACGCGTTGCGGGCGTTCAGCCGGAACGGCGTTCCAAAGCCACTGCGCAGGATGTATTCGCGATTGGGCGTAACGGCCATGTCGAGCGTGACGAACAGCGCCTCGCAGCCCCGTTCCCAGGCGCGGTCCACCACCTCGTGCGTTAACGCGCGTTCAGCCCAGAGATAGAGCTGGAACCACAGCCGCCCGCCAGCCTCGGCAATGTGCTCGAGATCCATGGTGCTGGCGCTCGAGATGGTGAAGGGGATGCCGGCGACTGCCGCAGCGCGGGCCAGTTCGCGATCCCCTTCGAACCACATCAATCCGGCCGCACCCGTTGGCGCGATTGCGAGCGGGAAGGGCACGGCCCGGCCGAAGATGGTGGTTTCGGAATCGATATGCTCGACACCACGCAGCACGCGCGGGCGGAAGGTGATCGCATCGAACGCAGCGCGGTTGCGCGCCATGCCCGTCTCGTCCTCGACGCCGCGTTCGAGATATTCCCATATGCCCTTGGGCAGCCGCGCCCGAGCCTTTGCGCGCAGGTCGGCGATGTTGTAGCAGCCGAACGCGTCAGTCATCCTGGCCTCATCCGCGGCCCAGGAAGGGAATCTTGTTCTGGACCACCAGACCTTCGTAGAAGTTCAGGTGGTCGGGCAAGTCGCACATGTGAACGATGATGTTCGCGATATCGCCCGGATCGGCTGACAGATCCTCAGGCACCTTCACAGCGCCGGGCGCGATCTCGGTGGCGACGATTCCCGGATGGAAGATCGACACGGCAATATTGTGCTCGCGCCCGTCCACCGCCAGGGCACGGGTCAGGCCGTCCAGCCCCCATTTGCTCGCCGTGTAGGCCGGACTGTGCGCCCTGGGCACGCGCGCGGAGATCGAGCCGATATTGACGATCCGCCCGCGCCCGGCCGGTTGCATGATGCGAAAGGCCGCGCGACTGCAGAGGAAGGCCGAGGTGAGATTGGTCTGAATGATCTTCATCCAGAGGTCGAGGGCAGTGTCCTCGACCGGTGTGGAATCGGCGACGCCTGCATTGTTGATGACGACGTCCACAGTGCCGAAGCGCTCGACCGCGCCATCGAACAAGGCCTGCACCGCGAATTCGTCTGTCACGTCGGTCGCGACCGCCAGCGCCTCGCCCCCATGTTCTTCAAGCGTGCCGACCAATTTCGCGAGCCGCTCGGCCCGCCGGGCCGCAAGCACGACCTTGGCCCCTTTGGCAGCAAAGGCCAGGGCGCATGCTTCGCCTATCCCGGAGCTGGCGCCGGTTACCACTACCACCCGATCCTGTAGAATGCTCACGATTGACAGCTCCCCTCCAAGCCTCTTGTGCGATCCGTTTACCCGGACCCAAGGCCAAGCGAAACAGACAATTCCAAGCATGCGGGCGGTCGTGAGCGGCATCCGCCCTGTGTCAATTTGTGCCACATAAGCAGCCGATGTCGGTGTATGTTGCACCGCACCCAACAGTGCCATATAGCTCCATGGCTGTCGGCGGAGTGGTGTCGACGGCGTTTTTGGGCAGATTTACAATGCCGCTTCAATCTGCCCATCAGTCGTCACAGAGAGCAAGATCCGTGCTATTTGCGTATTTCCGGCGGCTTTCACATTTTACCGTCCTCTCCGGGATCGGCTGGTGCATCGATTTTGGCCTGATGCTGCTGCTGGTGTGGAACGAGGTGCCGGTTTTCCTAAGCAATGTGGTTGGGGCAGTGGCCGCGACCATCTTCGTATACCTCACGGCACAGCGGCATGTCTTCAAACTGGCGGAGAACCGGCTGGGTGGACCCACGAGGTTCATGGCCTATGCCGGCTATCAGGCGATCGTGATCGCCATTGCCTCTTTCCTCATCGATGCGGTCGCCGGCATGATGGCCGAAAGCGCGCTGATCGGTGACCCGAGGCTCGCCGCCGCCATGGCCAAGATTTCGATCACGCCGCTGACTATGTACTCCAATTTCCTGTTCATGGGCTGGCTTGTCGAGGGGCGTCTTTCATGGCGATGACCGAACATGGTGTCGCAAGGCGGGAAGGGTCGTTTGATCCTTCAGGAGATCACGCGACGACGAATGCCAGGCTCGAACTGGGCCTTGCAGCCCTTGCCGTCCTTGCGCTCGGCGCGCTGGCGCTCATGCTTTGGCTGAATGACTTTCTCATTGTCGGCGCATTGTACGACGACATCTTCGTGCCCTGGGATGCGGGCGCCCGCTGGTATGCCGGGCAGATGCCGTCGATCGACTTCCCGAGCTCGATCGGCCCCTTCTACTACGCATTCCACGGCCTGGCTTATGCGGCGGCTGCGGGCGGGGCGACCACGATCGACAAGGCCAGTGTAATCGCGCTTCTCGTGACCGCGCCGCTCATGGCCACCATCCTGTTCACCCGGTTTCCCGCGCTGCTTGCCGCCATAGCGCTCCTGTGCCTGGGCTTGTGGATGATCGCGCCGGGGCAGGCCGACTACACGCCCAAGGTGTTCTCCCACCTAGCGAGCTATAACCGGCACGGCCTGGTGTGGACCGCTTTGGTGGTAATCCTCTCGGCGGTTTCTTCGCGCTGGACCAGCGAAACAGCGCGCGGATGGTGGTACGGTCCGGTGGTCGATGGCGTGCTTGCCGGCTTCTGCCTGTTCCTTTCGCTGTTCACCAAGATCACCTTCGCTCTACCTGCAGGCTTGTTCTTCGGGCTCGCCATGCTTGCTCGGCATCGGCTGCAAGTCCGTCCTGTGCTGGCGACTTATGGAGGGGCGCTCGCGGTGCTGGTCGGCGGCACGGCCGTTTTGGAATTAGCGGAGCCAGGCTTCATTTCGGCCTATGTAAGCGATCTGGCCTACGCCGTCTCGGTTCAGGCGGAGGGCGCCTTTGCTATCTCCAATCGCGGCGATGCGATGACGTTCTATCTCGTGGAAGCCCTGCTTTCCGCATTGGCGGTGTTCGCCATTGTCGGCCACATCGGGCTTCGGCTCTCCCTGGTGCCGGCTGTCTGGGCGTTCGCCGCTCTCCTGACGCTTGGCCTGACCATGGCGCAGGTGCACGATACCTACGCGCCTATCCTCGCGGTCAGCACGCTTGTGTTCTACGGCGTGGCGCAAGCGAACATCGCGATGCATGCCTCACCGCGAGACCGGCGACTGCTGCGCTTTTCGGTCATGCCATGCTTCATCCTGGCGATTTCGGTCTCCGCGATCTCGGTCATGCAGCACAGCCTTTACTCGCAGCGAGTGGCTGCGCAGCCCGGGCGATATCTTGCGTTTGCCGATCGGGGCTTCGCCTTCAGCCAGGGTGCCGCGCCGATCGAAGCTGCGCAACTGGACGCAGCGAGGCTGAATTCGTCGCTCACCAGGGTGGCGGATGGAACAGTCACGCCGGACGAATGGAACGAGGCAGGATCGTTCCAGGCGATCGAATCATACCAATATTGGCGTGACGCGCGCGCTTTGTTGGAACGGTCCGCTATCGGGCAGGACGCGCACATCTTCTGCTTCGCCTTTGCCAATGCCTGCCCGGCCTTGACGCGTACTACGCCTCCTGAACACCTGCTGCTGTGGTGGCATCTGGGCCGGAGCTATGCACTGGCGTCGCCGCCTCCTGGTGCACTCGAAGACACGGATATCATCCTCGTGCCGAAGGTGGATCGCTTCGGTTATGGCCAGGCAATCGAAGAGGCCTATGCGGGAGAGTTGGCGCGAGACTTCGTACAAGTGCGTGAAAGCGATTTCTGGCGGCTCCTGCGTCGAAGGACATCCGCCTCGCTCTGATCGACTGCATCGCCTCATCTGCTCCGATCGGGGACGTGCAGCGATCTTGTTCACAGCTTCGTTGCAACACTTGCGATTGTGATACACTGCCACGCTATTCGCCAAGGTTGAAACCGGATGCACCATAGTCGACGGCTAGCGTGGCGCCATGCGCCGGCGGGCTGCGGCTTAAGCCGCAAACCGGCGCATTGCCGGACTTCTTTTGCCTTGCCCCGTTACCAGGATGCGTGCCGATGACCGACAAACTGCTGGTGTTCGTTCCAGCCTATAATTGCGAACCCCAGATCGGCACGACGCTTCGCCGTATCAGCGGCGATGCGAGGCGCTTCGTCGCTGAGATCATCGTGGTCGACAATGGCAGCAAGGACGGCACTGTGCGCGAAGCGAGCAGGGCCCTGGACGAGCTTTCCTCGATCCCTGGGCAGGTCGTGCGCAACAGCGACAATTACAATCTGGGTGGTTCGCACAAATCGGCCTTCCGCTATGCCCGCGAGGGTGGTTTCACGCATGTCATCGTCCTGCATGGCGACGACCAGGCCGACATCAACGATGTCGTCCCGCTGCTCGAAAGAGGAACGCATCGGCGCTATGACGCATGCCTGGGCGCGCGCTTCATGTCGTCGTCCGAACTCAAGGGTTACTCACGCTTCCGGACGGTCGGCAATCATGTGTTCAACCTCCTGTTCACCGCGGTCAGCGGGAGGAGGGTCCACGATCTCGGTTCGGGCCTGAACGTCTTCGCGCGGTCGGTGTTCTGCGATGAAGACGTCCATCGTTACGCAGACGATCTGCGCTTCAACATCTACCTTCTGCTCGGGCTGATCCATAAGAAATTCCAGATCACCTTCTTTCCGATAACCTGGAAGGAGGAAGATCAGGTTTCCAATGTCCGTCTGTGGTCCCAGTCCAAGAAGACGTTGTCGATCGCGGTCGAATACATGACCGAGCGCAAACGCTTCTTCCAGGATGATCACCGAGAAGTCGCCCGTGACGCGTACAGTTTCGATGTGCTCCACCGCAACGCGGCCGCAGAAGGGATGAGCGCGCATGGATGAGCTCTCGCTGATCATGCCGATGGCAGGCCGCGGTTCGCGCTTCAGCAAGGAAGGGTTCGAGCTTCCCAAGCCGCTGATCGAACTTGAGGGAAAGCCTTTCTTCTGGTGGGCCACGGAAAGTGTGTCTCGCAGCTGCCGGATCGCTGATCTCGTCTTCGTGGTCCTGCAGGAGCACGTCGACCGTCTCGGCATCGACCTCCAGGTGAAAGAGCTTTATCCCGACGCCACGATCGTGGTCACGCCCGAGGTCACGCCGGGTGCAGCGGCAACTGCAGCCCTGGGGATCGAAGCGCTGACAAGCGATCACCCGATCGCCGTGAACGATTCCGACCACGCCTTTGCGCTGCGTGACCCGGCCGCGCTCCTCGCCGCTTTGCGCAGCGGAACCGATGGCGCGTTGGTGGGATTTCGCTCCGACAAGCCGGCCTATTCGTATGTCGAGCTCGAGCAGGGCACTGACATGAAGGTCCGGCGCACCGTGGAGAAGGAGGTCGTCAGCCCGTTCGCGATCGCCGGCTGCTACTTCTTCGCCAACAAAGTAACCTTCGAGAAGGTCTATCAAGACTACGCTTCGACCTGCGCCTACAACGAGCTGTTCATGAGCGGCTTGTTCAACGGCATGATCGAGAGGGACCTGAACGTGATGTACCAGGAGCTGACCAGCCATGTCTCCTTCGGGACACCCGAGGAACTGGAGCGGGTTGAGCCGGGCTTGCTCGCAAGTCTCTGGCAGGCCGGGCTATCGTGACAAGTGCCTGGCCGATGCTGTTGCTGGCAATATCAGCGCTGCTGCTCGGCCATGTTCTCCGGGCTGCGCGGCATGCCCTGCTGTTCCCCAAGACCCTTCCGGGGCGATTCGACCTGCTTCTGGGGCTCACCGTCGGCTATGCGGTGAATACGTTGCTGCCGTTCCGCCTTGGCGAGTTGCTGCGCATCGCCGTGGTTTCCTACCGCACGCGGGTTCGCACCAGCTATGTTGCCGCGACCGTCGCTGCCGAGCGCCTGACGGATCTGGTCGCCGTCGCCGGTTTCTTCCTGCTGCTGAGCGCAATGGGGGAGGGGCTCACTTCCGAGTTTCTGCTCCACGCGGCGCGGATGGCGATCCTCTCGCTCCTCATCGTCGCTTTTGCGGTTGCGATCGGGCACACGAGCTGGGTGCGGCGGTCGGTCTGGTCGGTGATCAGCATTTTCAACGACCGGATCGCTGGCGCGCTTGGCGATTTCTTCCTGAGTTTCTCGCAGCTTGTCACGCAAGGCAGCCTCATCTCGCGCCGCTATATCCTTCTCAGTGTCGTGATGTGGTCTTGCTACACATCCGCTTACGCTTTCTTCGCGCTGTACAGCGATGCCGCGCTTTCGAACATCTTTGTCGCCTTGCTGGGTCTGCCGCAGCGTGCGATCTGGCAGAGCGCGTATGAGTCCGGCATCCAGCTGGCGCCCTTCATCGCGCCCCCGGTGGTTGCGGTCCTGCTCTACGGTCTGGTGCGCGATTCAAAGGGCATGAAGATACAGCGCAATGCGGCGTGGCGGCTGGGGCTTTCGCCTTCCGGTCTGGTTCGTCCGACTATCTCGCACGCTTTCGCCAGCGGGAACGATTACAGCCTGCTGCTGAAAGCCCACTTCACCCATACCGAGCCCGCCGTCACGGCATTCGGCTTCCAAGGCGTGGATCGTGCGGTGGTGCATCGGATCCTGCCGGGCGGCTCCGACGCGGTCACTGCGGTAGTGGAGGTCGACGAGCGCTTCGTTATCCGCAAGTTTGCCACAGGCTCTGCAGGAGCAAAGCTGAAGAACCAGTCTGACTGGCTCATGCGCTATGAGGATCGGCTTCCGCTCCCGCCGGTGACCGACGAGAAGCTGTCGGACGCCAGCTTCTATTACGACATGCCCTACATACCGGCAGCGCGCGATTTCTACGAGCACATCCACACCTCGCCTCTCGCGAGCAGCAAAGCGATCATCGAGCAGGTCGTGGAGAGCATGGAGGGCTTCCACGCCGAACACGATGCAGGGGCGGCGGACGATGCGACGATCGACGCCTACCTGTCCGGCAAGGTGGTGGAGAATGCCCGTCAGATCCTGTCCTACATGTCGAGCAGGATCCCGGCGCGCTACCTGATCAACCAGGAAACGCATGATCTCGGCGAGTGGGAACGGTTGACGGACCTGCGCTGGCTCAGGAAGCAGATCCACACACCCCGCACATCGACGATCCATGGCGATCTGACGATCGAGAACATCATCGTCTGTCCAAGTGCCGACAAAGGCTGGTATCTGATCGATCCCAATCCGGACAACATCTTCAACACGCCGTTCATCGATTGGGCCAAGATGTACCAGTCGCTGAACCTCGGCTATGAAACCATGAACAGGGGCGGCTCGGCGAAGTTGACAGGAGATGGCGTCGAAGTGCTCTTTTCGCGCTCGCATGCCTATGAACAGCTGCAGCTGTTTTTCGACCAATTGGCTACAGAAAAGCTGACACCCGAGCAGATCCGCGAGGTGCGCTTTCACGAACTGGTCAATTATCTCCGATTGACGCCGTACAAGATGCGCCAGTCGCCATCCAAGGCGCTGCTGTTCTTCTGCTGCTCATCCATATTGCTCAAGCGCTACAGCGAGTCCCTTGTCGATGCGTAATATCAGGGCGCTGCTCTTTGATCTCGACGGCACGCTCGCGGACACTGCCGAGGCCAATTACCTCGCCTATGCGGCCGCGCTTGCTGAAGCGTCCGTGATCGTGGATCGGGAGTCATTCATCCGCGCGGCACATGGTCGAAACTGGCGCGAGTTCCTGCCGGGAATGCTGGCAGATCGGTCGTCCACGGCAGACCCTGCGCAGATCGCCGCACGCAAGCGCGAACTTTATCCCGAGCATATCCGGGCGCTGCGGCTGAACGAAGGTCTGTTGTCCCTGGCGTATTCGGCACGCCCCGCCAAGGTCATCGGTCTCGTGACCACGGCATCGCGAACGAGCGTGGAGGCCATCTTCGATCATCATAGGCTCGCCCCGTTATTCGACGTGGTGATCACGGGTGATGAGGTCGAGCAGCACAAGCCGCATCCCGCAGCTTACCAGCTCGCCCTAGAGCGGCTGGGAGTCGATCCGGCCGAGGCGCTTACTTTCGAGGACAGCGACATCGGCGAGCAAAGTGCGCGGGCTGCCGGGATCGCGGTGGTCCGCGTAACGCTCTAGCAGCAGATACAAAGCTCCGGCTCCATTACAGAGCCTGAGCGGCGGCCCATCCGCTCGCCCAGGCCCACTGGAAATTGTAGCCGCCCAGCCAGCCGGTCACGTCCACGGCTTCCCCGACGACGTACAGCCCCGATACGCGGTTCGCCTCCAAAGTCTGCGATGACAGATCCCGCGTGCTGACTCCACCTGCCGTCACCTCTGCCTTCGCGAAGCCCTCCGTGCCAGTGGGTGCGAACTGCCATGCCGCCAGCACCTGTTCTGCGGTTGCGAGCTTGGCATCGGGCAGGTTGGCGAGTTCACCCGAAAGGCCGATGCGCTCCACCAGAGCGTCGGCAAGCCGCTCGGGCAAGGTCTCTCCCAAGACCCTCGCCGGAGTCCATCGCGGCGAGGTGCGCTTGGCTTGCTTGAGCCAACCGGGCTGCCGACCAGGAAAGAAGTCGATCGCCACCGGATCGCCCCGGCGCCAATAAGAGGAGATTTGCAGGATCGCCGGGCCGGAGAGTCCTCGATGCGTGAACAGTCCCGCCTCGGCAAAAGCCATCTTGCCTGCCTTGCGTCCCACGCTGGCGATAATTTCAGCGGAAACGCCAGAGAGCGAACGGAACAGCAGGTCGTCGCCACCCAGGGTCAGCGGCACCAGCGCCGGTCGCGGTTCGACGATCTTCAGCCCGAAGCGACGTGCAAGATCATAAGCGAAAGCCGTGGCGCCCATCTTCGGGATCGAAGGCCCACCGGTGGCAATCACTAAGGCAGGTGCTTGGGCCGTTCTGTCGCCAGACGTGACGCAGAAGCGGCCATCGGCATGGGTCACATCGGTGATCGGGTGTCCGAGTGCCATGTCCACCGGTCCTCGCGCGCATTCGGCGAGGAGCATGTCGACGATCTGGCCGGCGGAGCCGTCGCAGAAGAGCTGTCCCAACTTCTTTTCATGCCAGGCGATCCTGTGCTGCTCGACCAGGGCGAGGAAATCAGCGGGCTGGTAGCGTGCGAGAGCCGAACGGGCGAAGTGCGGATTGGCCGAAAGGAAGCGGTCGGGCGCCGTGCCCAGATTGGTGAAGTTGCAGCGCCCACCGCCCGATATCAGGATCTTCTTGCCCGGTCGCTCGGCATGATCGATGACAAGCACGCGCCGGCCGCGTTGGCCGGCAACAGCGGCGCACATCAGTCCGGCCGCGCCTGCGCCCAGCACGATGGCGTCATAGTCACCCATCGGCATCGCCGAACTCAGCGCAGCTTGGCGATGGCCAGCTTGTCGAGCTTGGCGCGATCCTTGACCGATTCCTCGGTGCGGGTCAGCGCCTTGGCGATCGCTTTGAGCCCCATGCCCTTCTTGGCGAGCGTATGGAGCTTCTGGATCTCGTCCGAAGTCCAGGGCTGGCGATGTCGTTCGAAGCGTTCGGCCATGGGGCTTCCTAGCCGCTCGACCGAGCGGATGCCATGCCCCGCGCAAGCCGCACCAGCGCTTCGTCCAGCGCCTGCAGGAAGCGCGAGCGGTCGGACTTGCTGAAAGGGGCAGGGCCACCGAGCTGGTCTCCGCCCGCGCGCAGGTCGGCCATGATCGCCCGGGTGGCGATCGCCGTGCCGATGGAGCCGGTGCTGAACGGCTTTCCGGTCGACGCCAGAACCTCGCCGCCCGCCTTCAGGCAGCGATCGGCCAGCAGGATGTCGCCGGTGATGACCACGACGCCAGGCTCCACGCGCGCGGCGATGTAGTCGTCAGCGGCGTCGAACGCATCGCTGACGACCACCCGATCGAACAGATCGTGGGCGGGGATGCGTATCGGACTGTTGCTCACGACCGTCACCTGCACCGCATGACGCACAGCGACCTTGTAGATCTCTTCCTTGACCGGGCACGCATCGGCATCGACGAGGATGCGCAGGGCCGTCACTTCGAGCGCTTGCCTTTGTAGCCTGGCTTACCTCCGGGTTTCGCCCCGTGCTGGCGCGGAGGGCGCTTGGTTGGTGGCCCATCCCGACGAGGGCGATTGCCCTGACCCTCACTGGGGGGAGCTTCCGACCGTTCGATGCGGATGCCGCTCTCGTCCTCGCCATCTTCATTGGCCGTACGCGCGACCGCTGCTGCGAACTTGGCTTCCACTGATCGCGGCACCTGGAAGCGGGTTTCGCTCTGCCCGATGCGGATGGCACCGATCTCCCCCTTCGTGATGTGCCCGCGACGGCAAAGCAATGGCAGGATCCAGCGCGGATCGGCGTTTTGGCGACGGCCGATATCCAACCGGAACCAGACCACATCCTCGAAGCCGGGACGTTGGCGGTCCGCCTGCGCAGCCTGCCGCGCTTCCGGCGTCGTTTCGATCAGCTCCTCCGGCTCGGGCAGCGCCGCGCGGAAGCTGCGCACGAGCGTGGCGGCGACCTCCTCGGCGCTTTTTTCCGCCAGCAATTGCCGGCCGAGTACCAGATCGTCCTCATCGAGTTCGACTGGCGCCAGCAGCGCGGCCATCATACGCTCGCGATCGCGGGCGCGGATGTCTTCGAGGCTGGGAGGTCCGGACCATTCGGCGACGATCTTGGCGGAGCGCAGCATGCCCTCCACCCGCCGGCGACGCGGGTAGGGCACGATCAGCACGGCGGTGCCCTTGCGTCCCGCGCGGCCGGTGCGGCCCGATCGATGCTGAAGCGTGTCGGCATCGCGCGGCAGCTCGACATGGATAACCAGGCTGAGCTTGGGCAGATCGATCCCGCGCGCGGCAACGTCGGTCGCCACGCACACGCGTGCGCGACCGTCACGCAAGGCCTGCAGCGCCGCATTGCGCTCATTCTGGCTGTGCTCGCCTGACAGGGCGACCGCGGCGAACCCCCGCTCGATAAGGCTGGCATGCAGATGCCGCACATTGTCACGCGTGGCGCAGAACAGCATCGCGGTCTCCGCTTCGTGCAGGCGCAGCAGGTTGATGGCCGCGTGCTCGATATCGGACGGAGAGACGGTGATTGCCTGATAGGCGATGTCGCCATGGCCGCGCTCTTCACCGACGGTGGAGATGCGCATGGCGTCGCGCTGATAGCGGCGGGCGAGCGCGACGATGGGTTGCGGCATGGTGGCCGAGAACAGCAACGTACGACGGCCTTCGGGCGTCGCGTCGAGGATCTGCTCCAGATCCTCGCGAAAGCCCATGTCGAGCATCTCATCGGCTTCGTCCAGCACCGCCACCCGCAGGGCGGACAGGTCCAGTGCCCCGCGCTCGAGATGATCGCGCAAGCGGC
>Ga0210040_10008461_pt1 | contig 12212 bp, 6 predicted proteins | sample CryGeyCG12114_NA_FD_185462 | JGI IMG/M metagenome (GOLD analysis project Ga0210040, IMG submission 185462) | Groundwater microbial communities from aquifer - Crystal Geyser CG19_WC_8/21/14_NA (SPAdes) (version 2) | ecosystem: Environmental > Aquatic > Deep subsurface > Groundwater | place: USA... | reverse complement strand
TAATCAGAAAAATAAAAGCTTTGCCGGTAATCCTGTATTCCCGGGCTGGTACGCCGATCCGGAAGGCATTATTTTCGGTAAAGAGTACTGGATTTATCCTACTTATTCGGCTCCTTACAACCAGCAGGTATTTATGGATGCTTTCTCTTCGCCGGATTTAATTAACTGGACCAAACACCCACGTATTTTGGATACCACTTCCGTAAAATGGGCCTGGCGAGCCGTGTGGGCACCGGCCGTAGTGGCCAAAGACGGCAAATATTTCTTGTTTTTTGGAGCCAACGACATACAAGATGATAAAAAAGATGTCGGTGGTATTGGTGTGGCAGTGGCCGATAATCCGGCCGGGCCTTTCAAAGATTATTTAGGCAAACCTTTAATCGGGCAAATTCATAACAAAGCCCAACCCATCGATCAGTTTGTATTTAAAGATAAAGACGGCCAGTATTATATGATATACGGCGGCTGGGGACACTGCAACATAACTAAATTAAATACTGATTTTACGGGTTTTGTTCCTTTTACCGATGGTACTACATTTAAAGAAATAACGCCTAAAGGTTATGTAGAAGGGCCTTTTATGTTTATCCGAAATAATAAATATTATTTTATGTGGTCGGAAGGCGGTTGGGGCGGCCCCAATTACCGGGTAGCCTATGCCATCGCCGATTCGCCGATGGGGCCTTTCGAGCGGATTGGTACCGTATTGCAACAAGATTCGGCGGTGGCTACCGGCGCCGGGCACCACTCCGTGATGCAGGTGCCCGGCAAAGATGAATGGTATATTGTCTATCACCGCCGTCCTTTAGGCGAAACCGATGCCAACCACCGGGTAACCTGTATCGATAAAATGTCTTTTGATGAAAAAGGGTTTATTAAGCCGGTTACAATTACCCATCAGGGTGTGCCCAAACAAAAAATCAAATAAATATTTGCCCGGAAGTAATACTTTAAAATGAATTTACGGCTTGCATGGTAATTGGCGGGCTCTTGAGCAAACCATGTAATGCCATAAGATAAGTTATAATACAAAAAGCGAACGCCTAACTGTTGCGGTACCAACTGCCGGGAAAGTAGGAAGATAGCAGCGCTTTAGTTAACAAATATAATTTAGTTTGCCTTTATTAAGGTAACTAATTTAGAGTTTATCTTTTGCTATAGAATATGAGATTTGCCTTTACTTTCTTGTTTTTCTTTTTTGGATTAACGTCTTTAACCTATGCGCAGCGGGCCGTATCTAATGTAGATTATGTCGATCCTACCATTGGCGGAGTTGGTCTGATTTTAGAGCCCACCCGGCCCGCCGTTCATTTGCCTAATAGCATGGTGCGGGTTTTCCCGGCCAAAAGAGATCAGTTAGATGACCAGATTCAATTTTTCCCGTTAACCATTTCTTCGCACCGGCAGCCCTGGCTTTTTGGATTGATGCCCGTAAGCGGAGCAATACAGGAAGATACTTATGAAAAGAAATTTGCTTATGATCAGGAAAAAACCACGCCTTATTATTATCAGGTGCGCCTGGAAGAAGCGGGCGATGTGATTGAATTTACACCCGCTGCCCGGAGCGGATACTTCCGGTTTGATTTTAAAAATAAAGAGTCCCATTTCCTGCGTTTGCAAATTCTTAATAACGGAGAAATTTCAAACTCCAATAAAAGAGTAATTACCGGTACCGAAAACATAAATGGGTTATCTGCTTTTTTCTATGCAGAGGTTAATACCGATATTACCCAAACCCAATACCAACGTGCTGATAATAAAAAGCAGGTTTTACTTAAGGTAGGAGATGCGCCGCAAACGGTAGAATTCAGGTACGGCGTTTCCTTTATCAGCATCGAGCAAGCTAAAGAAAATTTACAGCGTGAAATTCCGGCCTGGGGTTTCGAAAAAGTGAAAAAACAAGCTTATCAGGCCTGGGATAAGGTATTGTCGCAAATAAACGTAAAAGGTGGTACACCGGCCCAAAAACGGGTATTTTATACTTCTTTATACCGCAGCTACGAGCGGATGATTGATATAAATGAATATGGGCGGTATTATAGTGCTTACGATAAAAAAGTGCACAACTCCGATCGGCCTTTCCTGGTAGATAACTGGCTTTGGGATACCTACATTGCTTTAGAGCCGCTCCAAACCTTGCTTAATCCAACCCTGGAAGCCGATAAAATAAATTCTTACATTGCCATGTATGAGCAAAGTGGTTGGATGCCTTCTTTTGCCTTAGCTTTTGGCGACAACCCTTGTATGACGGGCAACCATGCGGCTGCCTGGATGGCCGATGCCTGGGCCAAAGGAATAAGAAATTTTGATTTAGAGAAAGCTTATGCCGGATTGAAAAAGAATTCCTTAGAAGCCACGTTATTACCCTGGAAAAACGGACCGGCTACTTCTTTAGACGCATTTTACAATAAAAACGGTTACATGCCTGCTTTACGGCCCGGCGAAACGGAAACGGTAAAAGAAGTGCACGGTTTTGAAAGACGCCAAGCAGTAGCCGTAACCTTGGAAAACAGTTACGACGATTGGTGCCTGGCCCAATTAGCCGGCGCGGGTAAAAACACCAATGACCGGGATTTATTTCTAAAAAGGGCCCAAAATTATAAAAATGTATTTCGCCGGGATAAAGGATTTGTGTGGCCTAAAGATGCCGCCGGCAATTGGATAGAGCCGTTCGATCCTAAATTTTCCGGGGGCATGGGCGGCCGCGATTATTTTACGGAGAACAATGCTTATACCTATAACTGGGACGTTAAGCACGATTTACACGGCTTGTTTGCATTAATGGGCGGGCGCCAGGCCGCCGAAGCAAAGCTGGATCAGCTTTTCCGCGAAGATCTGGGCCGGAGTAAATACAGCTTGTGGGCTACTTTTCCGGATGCTACCGGGCTGGTGGGGCAGTTTGTGATGGGTAATGAACCCAGCTTCCATATCCCGTATATTTATAACTATTTAGGAGCACCCTGGAAAACGCAAAAGCGCATCCGGATGCTGCTGGATACCTGGTATACCGATAATCTGTTTGGCATTCCGGGCGATGAAGACGGCGGCGGCATGACCGCTTTTGTGGTGTTTTCGATGATGGGCTTTTTCCCGGTAACGCCCGGCGTGCCGGTTTATAATATTGGTAGTCCGGTCTTCGACGAAATCAGTATTGCGCTTCCGAATAAAAGAACTTTTAAGATAGTAGCTAAAGATAATTCTTCGACTAATAAATATATTACCGCTGCCAACTTAAACGGGCAAGTAATTAACAAACCTTGGTTTACGCATGAGCAGTTAGTACAAGGCGGTACCTTAAAATTGCAAATGAGCGATATCCCTGATAAAAATTGGGGTAAAGCCGAATCTCTAGCCCCACCATCAGCTATCACTTACAACCCTTTCGAATAAATAAATTTAATTAAATTATCTGCCTCCACTTATAACTTGCTTTTGCCTGACTAAATATTCATTAAATCGTTTTAGTTAAAATGCGATGTTTTAGGCTGTAATAAAGGTAGAGAAAGTAAATTTTAAAGGTACAATGGAGATAGTATAGCCTAAAATATTCAATTGAAATTTCATTTGAGTATTTGTACAGCTATGCTGTAAAATTATTTAACTACTCAAAAATACTTTTTTGTAGGGTATGCCTATATAATTCACCTTTTAAATACTTTCTTTATGAGGTAAGAAACAACGATAAAATAAAATTTTGTATGTTAAATGATTGATTTATAATAGATTTTATTCTTTAAATATTTTGTATAGTTTTTACTTAATATTTAAAAATTTTATTTTCATAATAGCTCTTAGAAAAAAAATATTTAATTTTTTTTTAATTTAATCACATTTGTACTACTTTTCATCTTTCATATTCTAGTAGAGTAAATATGATAATTATTAAAACGTAGTTATCCAGTAGCATTGAAATATGCTAAAAACTGCTATTATCATAATACATAAGGTAATTGGATACGAAAACCAAGTTGTAAATCTGGGTATTTAAATACTATATAAGCTAAAACGATTTATTGCTTTCTATTAATTGATTATGATAGAGGTTTAATCTAACAAGCTAATTTTCAGGAGTTACAATATTTTAAAATAAATTTTTCATCACTTAAACTTTTAATACTATGAAGAAATAAACCCAATAGTACCAAGAAATCTTAACTATGAAGTTCTAAGTTTAGAAAAGAAGAAGCCATCACTTATGTATAAGAGCCTTTATTAAAGTTTGTTCCCTATACAGTCGCTGGGTTTAATCTAACAGTTCAGTGTTTCTAAAATGTAATAATTAACCAATTCTTATGAAAATTGCTTTACTTAAAAAAGTTAAGAACCATGATTCAGCAATGAACTTGTCTCTTAATAAAGGGAAGATTAGTAAACTTTCCTTATTGATTTTTCTGTGGCTCGGTACAGCTGCTATGGCCTTTGCCCAAAAACAAGTTACCGGAAAAGTTATAGCTGCCGCTGATAACGCCGTGTTACCAGGGGTGACCGTAGTTGTTAAAGGTACTAATACAGGTACTTCTACCGATGCTAATGGAAACTATTCTATTGAATTGCCTGCCGGGCAAGATGTGCTGACCTTTACTTTTATTGGTTATACTGCGCAGGATGTTGCAGTCGGCAACCGGACTACTATAAATGTAACATTAAGCGAAGATGCTAAAGCCTTGGAAGAGGTGGTAGTAGTAGGTTATGGTACCCAGAGAAGGGAAGAAATAACGGCCGCAGTTGCTAATGTTACGCCGGAAGAGTTTCGGCAATCTGGGGCCCGCAATGCTATGGATTTAGTGCAGGGTAAGGTAGCTGGGCTTAACGTGGTTAGAAGTAGCTCTAATCCTAACTCCGGAGTTGCTTTGCAAATAAGGGGTATCACTTCTTTAACCGGAGGCCAATCTCCTTTAGTTGTAATAGATGGTATACCCGGAGGTAACTTGGATTTGCTTCAGCAGGATGATATTGAATCTATCAGTGTATTAAAAGATGGTTCTGCTGCCGCTATTTATGGTACCCGTGCTAATGGAGGTGTTATTTTAGTAACTACTAAAAAAGGAAAGTCAGGAGCAGCCAGGTTCGATTATAACACTTACTTTAGAAAAGAATATGTAAGAGACCTACCTGATTTTATGACCGCGTCAGAATATCGTGAGAAGATTGTGGAAGGTATCATAGATGCATCTAATGATTATGGTTCAACCACAGATGCTTACGATGCCTTAATTAATCACAATAATTTAAGTCAATATCATAATTTATCTCTTTCCGGAGGTGGTGAAAATACAACCTATCGGGCAAGTGTATTTTATCAGGATTTACAAGGAATTGCGAAGGAGAATGGCCGTAAACAATATGGTGGTAGATTAAGTGTTAACCAGACAGGCCTTCAGAATCGCTTAACAGCTCAGATAAACTTAGCTACTAACTTAAATCGGGCCAATCTTTTGGGTGGCGGAGGCTGGGAAGGATCTCTGTATAGAAATCCTACCTTGTCATTTTACAATCCCGATGGTAGCTATTATTTTGAACAAACCAGCACCAACGAAGTGGCCAGGTTAGAGCAAGAAACTGATCGTCGGCAACAGCAAACCTCTTCTATCGACGCAAAATTTAACTTCGAAATTATAAATGGCTTACAAGCTTCTCTTTCCGGAGCATTACAACGCAATGATTATATAGATGGTGCTTACCGGCAATTAAATTCAGAGTTCTCTTTGGAAAACGATGTGTACCCAGGCGGCGGTTATGCTGAAAGGTATACTTACTTAAGGAATGATTATACATTCGAGCCAACCATTCAGTTTGATAGAATGATTGCTAATAACCACCACATTAATGCTGTAGGAGGATATAGTTACCAATACTCCGTTTACGAAGATTTTAGTGCTTACAATTATGGTTTCGTAAATGATATCTTCGAAGAAAATAATTTAGGTGCCGGTAATCAGTTGCAGGAAGGTAAAGCTGGAATGGGAAGCAGCAAAGGTGATAACACTCTTATTGCCTTTTTCGGAAGAATGAACTATTCCTTTGCAGATAAATACATGTTATCCCTAATTCTCCGTCATGAAGGTTCATCTCGGTTCGGGGCAAACAACAAATGGGGTAATTTCCCGGCAGCTTCTGCGGGTTGGAATATTGCTAATGAGGATTTTATGCAAGGTATTGAGTTTATTAATACCTTAAAATTAAGAGCAGGATATGGTGTTACTGGTAATCAGGACATAGCCAATTATAGCTCTCTGGTAACTTTAGGTACTGGCGGGGTATATATTAACCCCGATGGAGAATATCGTCAAACATACGGACCTGATAGAAACCCGAACCCGGATTTGCGCTGGGAAAAGAAAAAAGAACTTAATATTGGTATAGATTACAGTATACTTGAAAATAGAATAAGTGGGTCTATAGATGTATTTAAACGCAGAACTGAAGACCTTTTATATAATTATACGTCTCAACTTCCTCCTTTTGTTAGAGAAACTATTTATACCAATGTGGGTGCTATATCTAATAAAGGAGTTGAAATTGCTGTAAATGCAATACCAGTACAAACAAAAGATTTTACTTGGAGTATTGATTTTATAGGAAGTCACGCTACTAACAAAGCTGATGATCTGTCGAATAATATATATAAAGTAGAAGCTATATCCCAGGGCGATATTGGGGGGTATGGGGCTTTAGGCCAAGCCTTTCGTATTGAAGAGGGTGGAAAAATAGGTAACTTCTACGGGAAGCGTTTTGCCGGTTTCGATGAAAATGGTAAGTGGCTATTTTATAACAGAAATAACGAGGCTGTTTCTTTCGATCAAATCAATACTTCTAACGATCCTACAGTATCCGATCTGGCGGTAATTGGTAATGCTATTCCTAAATATTATGCCTCTCTTACAAACGACTTTAAATATAAGAATTTGGGCTTAAGAGTTTTTTTGAGAGGCAGATTCGGCTATGATATTTTAAATACCATGGACTTATCTTACGGGAACCAAGTAGCGCTACCTAATAATTTGCTCAATAGTGCTTTTACAAAAAATGCTCAGTTAAATGATACTTACCAGTATTCAGATTATTATCTGGAGTCAGGCAATTTTGTTAAGTTAGATGAAATTACTTTAAGCTATAACTTCAATCTTAAAACACCTGTTATCCGCAATTTACGCGTGTATGCAACAGGGGCAAACCTAGCCACCTTTACTAAATATACTGGCAATGACCCGGATTATGTGCAGACTACCGGCATAGGGAATGAAGTTAATGGCCGCCGACTGGGTATCGATGTCCGGGACCCATACCCCAACAGCAGATCTTTCCTTATCGGGCTTAATGTAGGATTTTAAATAGAAACAAAATGAAATATATCAAAAAAGCACTCAAAATTGCTGCCTTGGCTTTACCATTAATGGTTACTAATGCCTGCACCGATCTTGATGAAAATATTTATAGCACGTTAGTTACAGAAAATTTTTATAATAATAGAGAAGAAGTTTTATCGGCCGTATTAAGGCCATATACCCATGCTAATGCTTGGGTTACTCCTGGCCAGGATGGTTGGTGGCGGTTAAATGAGCTTTCTGCCGATCAGTTAGCCTGGCCGGTAAAAGGCCGGCATGGTCAGGATGGTGGTAGATGGTTGCGCTTGCACTACCATACCTGGACACCTGATGATGAATTCGTTTGGGGAGCCTGGCGGCTTATGTGGTGGGGGCTTGGCCTGTGTACAGATCCAATCGAAAGCCTGGAAGCCCGGAGTGCAGAAGAAATGGGCATTACAGAAGACGAAAAAGCTTCTTATATTTCAGAACTTAAGCTTCTCCGGGCTTTCCATTATTTAAAGATAATGGATTTGTATGGCAATATCCCGACTGTTACAGCGGTTGGTGATCCGGTAAGTCCACCAACGCAACCCAGAACAGAAGTATTTAACTTTATTGAGAAAGAAATATTAGACAACATCAACAGTGCTCCTGTACTTTCCCAAGGTATGCTTGGTAGAATGTCGCAGGCTGGGGCTTATGCAATGTTGGTGGAATTGTACCTGAATGCCGAAACATGGACCGGTACTGCCAGATGGGATGATTGTATTGCCGCCGCTGATAAGCTTATATCCGGTCAGGCTGGCGGCTTAAATGGAGCAGCAGCACTAGATCCAAATATAACGGACACTTTTAAACCTTCTAATTATGAGTCAAAAGAAATTCTGTTCTCTATTGCGTATGAGTTTCAAAGGGCAAATTTTACTCCTCAGTGGCCGGGAGACTTTTATCATTTTCAGCAGCGATATATTTACGGGGGTGCGCGTAATGGGAATGATGGCGTTGTTCTAATTCCTGGGGTATACTCTACGTTTGCTGATAATGATATGAGAAAGACAGAATGGATGTTAGTAGGAACGCAGTACCGTTATGATGATCCTACCCAGCCCGTTATAGCTAGTGGTGGCAATGAATATGATGGACAGCCTCTGGTTTTTGTTGATAACATTAGGAAAAACAAAACCTTGCAACCTGGGCAAGATCCCGAAAGCTTACCGTCTGATATGACCCAAGGAGAGGAGAATAGCGGCGTTCGATTTAATAAATACAAATTAGGTGCCCTTGAAGATCCTGATTACAATGGTACGGACTGGGCTATTTATCGTCTTTCTTGGATTTATTTTGCAAAGGCTGAGGCTTTAATGCGGAAAAATGGTGGAATTGCAACACCTGAAGCGGTAACACTTATCAACCAAGTTAAACAACGGGCATTTGCACCGGAAGATTGGGCAGCAATGCAGTATACTACTGGCACTCTGGACATGAATGAACTACTAGCTGAAAGGGGACGGGAATTTATTTTTGAAGGCTTCCGACGTCAGGATTTAATTCGGTTTGGTATATTTACTACTGCTTCGTGGTGGGATCACCAACCTTCCGATCCAACAAAGCAATTATTCCCAATTCCTAGGAATCAAGCTACCTTAAATCCAAATCTGGTACAGAATCCGGGATATAACTAATAATTAATATTAATCCTAAAAAAGGCTCCGTTACAGCAATGTTTCGGAGCTTTTTTTATATAAGGTATTTCCATTAAGATTAATATTTCCTATACTTGCTAAAACAATTTAGCAATATTTAGGAAGAAGCATTTTTAACTATTGCTATATAAAATAAAATAGGGTTCTTCACTAATTATTAATATGAAAAAATTATTTATTGGCTTCGTTTATGTTCTATTGTCTTTTTTATGCCTGCAAGCCCAGGCCCAAATTAAGAATTGGGAAGAAATAGGTACTTACATCAGTAAAGATTCGGTTACGAAAGGAAAGTATACCCTTGTCTTTATTAACCGCGATTCGGCCTTTCAGGAAAGCGGCGACCCGATAAAAAAGCGCATGATAGATGCTTTTTTTACGGTTTATCCAAAAGAAGCCAAGCGATTCAATAAAAAAACGGCCCGTAAAGTTACCTTTGTTATAGACCCGGCTTACGAAGGCGTGGCCGCAGCCAGCAGTGGCATCATCCGTTTTAGTCCTAAATGGATGTTAACCCAACCCGGCGATATTGATGTGGTAACCCACGAGGTTTTTCATATTGTGCAAAGCTATCCCCACAGAGCCGGACCAGGTTGGTTAACGGAAGGCATAACCGACTATGTACGGTATAAGTTTGGGGTAGACAATGCCGGCGCAAACTGGTCTTTGCCGGATTACAATCCGAAGCAAAGCTATACCAACAGCTATCGCATCACGGGCCGTTTCCTGGCCTGGGCCGAAAAAAATGTAAATAAAAAGATTGTTGACGAACTGGATGCTGCCCTCCGAACAAAGACTTATACACCGGAAACCTGGACAAAACTAACCGGTAAAACCGTAGATGAGCTTTGGCAAATGTATGCCCAAAACCCTAAGCTATAAGTAAAGCCTGCTTTTTGCTACTGGCATACAACTATGCCGGTAAAGTTTAAACCAATTAAAGCTTAAAAAACCTGGCACTAGCGTGAAAATGAAAAAAGGATATCTGGTAATATGGCTCTTAGCTTGCCTGCTGCTGGTTGGCGCATGTAAAGAAAAAGAAGATGCCGATTCCTTAATTAAACCTCAGCAACCAGCTACAAAAGAATACCGGCAAAATGGTTTAACCTTAAGTTTTACAAATGCCGGAACTATTAATGCCGCAGTAAAAGATAAAATGATTGAGACGTTCTTTGCTGTTTATTCGCAGCTAACTGCCCGTTTCAATCCCCAGGCTGCTTCTTTGGTTTATTTCCGGATAGATCAGGGATATACCGGCGTAGCTTATACTACCAATAATGCTACCATTGTATTTAGTGCCGACTGGATGCGGAATAATCCCCAGGATGTTGATGTGGTTACCCATGAATTAATGCACGTAGTGCAGGCGTACGATAATGGTTTAAGCTGGTTAACAGAAGGCATAGCAGATTATGCCCGCTATAAGTTTGGGATTAATAATGCCGCTGCCGGTTGGGCATTGCCAAACTTCTCCGATAACCAAATATATACTGATAGCTACCGGGTTACCGCCCGGTTTCTGGTTTGGCTCGAAAATAAAGAAAATCCTGATATCGTGAATGAATTAGACCAGAGTCTGCGGAATAAAACTTATACCAATAATACCTGGGTGCAGTTAACTGGTAAAACGGTAGATGAACTTTGGCTGATGTATGCTCAAAATCCTGAATTATAAAGAATGCTTGTCTCCGGTAAGAGTTATACAATATAGCTATAGCGCATAACTTGTTTATGCTATATACTTAGACCCAAGAAAATGATTTAGTAGCTGGTACAACTTAAAATAAGAATTGAAGACTTTATTTGGTAAACTATTTTTCTCTTTACTTTTTATTTCGCTAACGTCGGCTGCTTCTGCCCAGGTTATTTCGGAACTGCAGAAATGGCTGGCGCAGGACCGGTCAACCCGGCCATTATTAAGCCAGCAAGCTTTTGCAACCAAACCCATCAGTAGCAAAGAGGCGGAAAGGGTGAAAAAGCTGATCTTAGAAGACCGGAAAAGCTACCTCCGAAAAGCCTGGGCCGCAGAATGGCAGGACAAGGAGTTTAAACACGATAATTACACGTTTAAGTTTGACTTTAAAACCTTTGGCGAAAAACCGGCTAATGGCCGCAGCTTGTATATTTCGCTGCATGGCGGTGGCGGCACCACAAAAGAAGTAAACGATCAGCAATGGCGAAACCAGCAACGGTTATATACGCCCGCCGAAGGCATTTATGTAGCGCCGCGGGCTCCTACCGATAGCTGGAACATGTGGCACCAGGAGCACATTGATTATTTCCTGGATCGCCTGATTCAGGCGGCCATTGTTTTTGAAGATGTAAATCCGGATAAGGTATACATCATGGGATATTCGGCGGGCGGAGATGGTGTATTTCAGCTGGCGCCGCGCATGGCCGATCGTTGGGCTGCTGCAGCTATGATGGCCGGTCACCCGGGCGATGCTACCGCTTTAAATTTGCGCAATATTGGTTTTACCATTCACATGGGCGGCAAAGACGCCGCTTACAAGCGCAATGACCTGGCCAAACAATGGGGCGTTTTACTCGACAGCCTGCAAAAAAGTGATCCGGAGGGCTATGCGCATGAAGTAACCGTGCACGAAGGCTTGCCGCATTGGATGAACCGCCGCGACTCCGTGGCCGTACCCTGGATGGCAAAATTTAAACGTAATCCATTCCCGTCAAAAATAATCTGGCAGCAGGACGATGTAAAACACGAGCAGTTTTATTGGGTTAAGGTGTCGCCCACCAGCCCCAAAGAAAATCAGGCGCTGGTTATAACCTATAAAAATAATGAAATTGATATCCTGAAATCGGCTTATGATACTTTAATTATAAAGCTGAACGATGACATGATGAACCTAAATAAGAAAGTAACGGTGCGGCTGCACGGTGAAAAAATATTTTCGGGCAAATTGAAAAGAACCTTACTGCCGGTTTGGCAATCCATAGAAATGAGAACCGACGAACAAGCCGTTTTTTCTTCCCAGATAATGGTAGTGGATAAAAAAGTTTTAACGTCCGTTTTAGGTCATATTTAATTTTATAAACCGAACCTTATTTACTTTTATACCCGACAAATATCAGATTTAATACCCGCAATAACATTTATCATTCTATTAACCTAAAGCACAATGACAAGTTTAAAAAGTTTGAAAGCAATTGTAATTCTTTTTATCGCTATTTATGCCGGTAGCTGCAC
>Ga0210040_10008460_pt1 | contig 12213 bp, 7 predicted proteins | sample CryGeyCG12114_NA_FD_185462 | JGI IMG/M metagenome (GOLD analysis project Ga0210040, IMG submission 185462) | Groundwater microbial communities from aquifer - Crystal Geyser CG19_WC_8/21/14_NA (SPAdes) (version 2) | ecosystem: Environmental > Aquatic > Deep subsurface > Groundwater | place: USA... | reverse complement strand
AGTACTATACAGGTACTTATGCTGTTCATTGTCTATTTCACTGCAGAGTAGTATTAATATGGGTTAATTCTCCTGTATAAGAGGGGCCTTACAATTCTTTAAATTATTATAACTATCTGGATTTAAGGACTATACAGATATTTTGTCAAAAAAATACAAATAGATAAATGCAGAAGTCAACTGTTTTTTATTTATGTTTGATTTTCTAGGGCTTCCTTTAATCCATTCACCAATACACTTGTTACATGAAAAGACTTCTCCTATTGTTAAACCTCCTATTCCTCACCGCGCTGTTGCAGCAGGCGGTAGCGCAGGATAGAAGCATCTCCGGGCAGGTCACGGATAGGGCTAATGGCCAAGGCCTACCTGGCGTAACAGTTCTCGTGAAGGGAACTACTATTGGAGCCTCCACTAATGCAGACGGAGGCTATGTAATTAGTGTACCTACTTCCGCTACTACGCTATCTTTTTCTTCGATAGGTTATTTAGCGGTTGAGCGTCCTATCGGTACAGCATCTACTATCAGCGTAGCGTTGAGTACGGACGCTAAGCAATTGGGTGAGGTAGTAGTAACTGGCGCCTTGGGTATTCAGCGTCAGGAGCGCCAAGTTGGTTATGCCACAGCTACTCTCAACACGGCTGAGCTTACGCAGGCGCGGGTTACTAATGTAACTAATGGTTTAGCCGGTAAAGTATCTGGCTTGCAAATTCAAACGACTAATAATGGAGTGAATCCTAATGTTCGGGTAACCCTACGAGGTAGTCGTTCGCTCACTGGAAATAATGAAGCTCTTATTGTAATTGACGGTGTTATTTCAACAAATGACGTTTTAGTTGCTCTCAATCCGGATGATATTGCTTCGGTATCCGTGCTGAAAGGTGCCAACGCAGCTGCTCTATATGGCTCACAGGCTTCTAATGGAGCGTTGATTATTACTACGAAAAAAGGAGGGACTACAAGTCAAGTTACCCTCTCGCAAACCTCCCAGTTTGAATCTATTTCGTTTCTGCCAAAGTTTCAAACAGAATTCGGTCCAGGTTCTCCCGACTGGTATAATAATTCAGCTAACGCTAAAGCGGGACTTTTCTTTGATCCTAATAATAACGTAGACGATTACACTTACCAATACCAAGGCTACGAAAACCAACAGTATGGACCCCGTTACGATGGCTCATTACGACCTTTCGGTCAGACTCTGGCTGATGGAAGCGTACAGATGTTAACATATGAAGCCCGGCCTGATGAGAAGCGTAAGTTTTTCAATACAGGTTATCAAATGCAAAATGGTGTAACATTCTCGGGTGGGGATGAAAAAACGAAATTTTATACTTCCTACCAGAATTTGCACAACAATGGCATTGTTCCGAAAGATAAGTTTGATCGTAATAGCTTCCGCTTTAATGCTTCGCGAGACTTCGGGCGCCTCAATGTTGGCTTCAATGTTTTGTATTCGCAACAAGTGTCCGACGTTACTTCGAACTTAGACCGCAATACTTCAGTGTATTGGAATGTATTTAATACGACATCACTGGCGCCTCTTACGTCATACAAAGACTACGTAAACAACCCGTATGCCGAGCCTAACTACGGTTATTACAATGCGTACTACTATAATCCCTATTTTATTCTAGATGCTAACCGCACAAAGGATCGGCGGAATACAATTCAGGGAAACGTAGATGTTTCGTATAAATTTACGGATTGGCTACGTGTGCAATATCGCTTAGGAACGACATCTATCGGCCAATCAAGTCTGACTACTCAAAATAAATTTTCGCTTGCCCCTGGTTCGCCTAAGCAAATTGCTAGTTACCCCGGTTTTGTTCAAGACTTGAACAGTAATCTGACGCGGCTTAATTCGGACTTATTCGTCAGCATGGATAAAACCTTTGGCGATTTTAATGTTCAGGCCATTCTGGGTAATAACGTGCAGCAATTAGACAGTCGCTATAATTTTGTTGCTTCAACTGCTTTAGCCACACCAGTTACGGGTGATAACTTCAACCTATCGAACCGCATCGGCAACTTAAATGGTAGTGATGCTCGTGCACGGAGCCGTGTATATGCCTTCTACGGCGATGTAACAGTAGGCTACAAGAACTTTGTCTTTCTGCACGGTTCAGGGCGTAACGATAATATCTCCATTCTCGACCCCGAAAACCGGAGCTTCTTCTACCCAGGTGTTGATGCATCAATTGTCTTTACTGAGGCAATCCCAGCCTTACAAGAAGTGTCCTTCCTCGATTACGGCAAAATTCGCGGTGGTATCACGAAGGTGAGCCAGGTGAATTTACCGGCTGCTACGGGCACAGGTGTATATAACACAGGTGGCGCTTATTCGCTGCAATCTACGTACTCGCTTGGCTCTGGCTTTCCGTTTGGCAACCTGGCTTCTTTCACGGCTAATGGAGGTGTAGTACAGCCTGGACTCATACCAGAGAATACTCGTTCAATTGAAACAGGTATTGAATTTAGTTTCCTGCAGCACCGAGCAGCAGGTGCCTTTACGTACTATACTCAAAAGAGTACCAACCAGACAGTTAGCACAAGCATATCGGGAGCTTCTGGTTTCCAAACCTATCTGCTCAACGCTGGGGAGGTACAAAACCATGGTATTGAGGTTGATCTGAATCTGGTGCCGGTTCGTCTGAATAATGGCTTTACCTTTACAGTTGGTGGCAACTTTAACTACAATAACAATAAGGTAATTTCACTGCCAAATGATCTTCCCCAGCTAGTATTGAATGGTAGCGGGGTAAGCGGTCAAACCAGTAATGCCGATTTGTATGCAATTCCAGGCAAGTCTTTTCCGGTGCTACAAGGGTCTTATTATGAGCGCACCGATGATGGCTTAATAAAAATGATGCGGGTTACTGACCCAAATGATGCGACTTTAGTTCGCTACGCTCCTGTGAAAGCAACTGATAACAAGATTTTCGGCAATACGCAGCCGAAATACAAATATGGCTTCAACACCAGCTTCACATATAAGGGAATTACGCTGGCCGGACAAGCGGAACTTCGTACAGGCTACGTAGTGTATAACACGATCGGTGAAAACCTCGACTTCACGGGTTCAGGTCAAAGAACGGCACAGTATGGTCGCCAGGATTTTGTATTTCCTAACTCAGCAATTAGTACCGATGGTGGGCAAACTTATGTTCCTAATACCGATGGTTTAACTCCTGGTGGTTCGGAGTTCTGGGCTAACACGGCTAACTGGAATACGGGTGTTGCTGAAAACTATGTCACCTCTGGTAAATTCTTTAAAATCAGAGAAGTGTCGTTGAGCTACACAATACCTACCGCGTTAGTATCAAAAGTAGCTTTGGTAAAAGGCGCTTCAGTGAATTTCTTTGGCCGAAATATTTTCACTTGGGTACCCAAAGAAAATATTTATACGGATCCTGAATTCAGTGGTGTTTCTGCTGGTAGCAATGCTATTGGTGTCAACAATATACTGCAAACGCCTCCTACTAAATTTTACGGAGCTACGCTTAACGTAACGTTCTAATTTGAACCAACATATGAAGATACTTTTTAAAGTTCTTTTTGCAGCGTCTCTTGTAACTGCTGCAACTGGGTGCGAGTCGTTTCTCGACATTAACGAAAATCCAAATAGTCCGACATCGGTAACACCTGACGCTCAATTAGCCTCAGCTTTGACTGTCACAGCTTCCAACTACTCAGCTGGGGTGCAGAATGGTACGAGCTATAATAGCTATGCCAGCTTTGCTGTTGGCTACTGGGGCAAATCAGGCACGGTCAGCGGTTATTCGCCAGAGCGTACGTATAACTACTCTAATACGTATTACCAAGCACTGTGGAATAATACATACGACAACCTGACGGATTACAACATCATTCAGCAAAATGGCACTGCCAATGGTTATCCCAATCATGCGGCAATTGCTCGAATTATGAAAGCGTACAACTTTCTGCTGTTGGTTGACGAATACGGAGATATTCCGTACACAAATGCTTTGCAGGGAGCTACGAATACTTCTCCTTCTTACGATAAAGCAGCTGATATTTACAAAGATCTGATTGTGCAATTGAAAGGCGCAGTGACGGATATTGATGCCGTAGATGCTACTGCACGTGGAGTTGGAAACGAAGATGTGGTTTTTCGCGGTAATATGAAGAAGTGGAAGCAGTTCGCTAACAGCTTGCTGTTGCGCATTCTACTCCGCGAATCACAAACCAGTGATGCTGCACTGACTGCTTCCGTGACTTCGGAAATGAAGACACTACAGAGTGCTCCTGATGGTTTTATCACTTCTGATGTAGTAGTACAGCCGGGTTACGCTGCTAACTCTAACCAGCAAAATCCTTTTTACAATCGCTACGGTTATTCAGTTGGTGCTATCAATACAACTTCGGAGTATAGTTTCGTAATGCCCACGAATTATATTATCGCCCAGTATCAAAACAAGAATGATCCGCGTATTAAACAGCTATACACAGTTGGAAAAAGGACGGTAAACGGAACTGCTGTGCCGCAGTATGTCGGTACAGATTTGGGGGAGCCAAGTCCGCCACGCTTTGTTTCTACTGATGCAACTGTAGGTTCGCGCTGGTTGATAGGGGGCACTTTCTTACGGGCTCCTGGTGCACCTACGGTGCTAATGCTTTTATCGGAGCACTTGTTTTCAAAGGCTGAAGCCGAAACTCGCAATCTGTTTACTGGGGGCGAAGTTGCGGCAAAGGCTGATTTTCTTGATGGTATTAAAGCCTCTTTTGTAACAACCTTCCGAACGACTACTGCATTGGCCGACATTAATGCTTCTACATTAGCTACTACTACTGTAGGTGTTTCAGAATACACGACTTATATTGATGGTAACACTACTAACGCCTTAGTAAATTATGATATTGCTCCTTCGGCTGGTGCTTTGGGTAAGCAGTCAGTAATTATCTACCAAAAATACCTTGCAGAAAATACCCTAGCTAGTACTGAAGCTTGGGATGATTTCCGTCGTACAGGATTACCAAAATTCAAAATATCATTAGAGGCTACTTCTCCCACGTTGCCTTCACGTTTGATATATCCTCAGACTGAAGTAAGTACAAACCAAGTTAACATTCCCAAGGGTACTGATCAGTTCACCAAAATCTTCTGGGACGTTGTAGACTAACGGTAGTCGTCTGCTTAACACATTAAATTAATAAAAAGGGCTGCCCATTGGGCAGCCCTTTTTGCTTTATGCACTATTGAAGAATAACTCAATCCTGCAATAAATACGCCTTGATATACTCATCTAAATCCCCATCCAGCACGGCTTGCACGTCGGTGCGCTCTACGCCGGTGCGTAGGTCCTTGATGAGCTTGTAAGGATGCAGTACATAGTTGCGGATTTGGGAGCCGAAGTCGATGCGCTTCTTACCGGCCTCAATCTTGGCGCGCTCCTCGTTACGCTTGTCCAGCTCCTGCTGATAGAGGCGGGACTTGAGCATGCGCAATGCGTGCTCTTTGTTCATGAGCTGACTGCGCTCGATCTGCACGGCGATGATGATGCCTGAAGGTGCGTGGGTGAGGCGCACGGCGGTTTCTACCTTATTCACGTTCTGGCCACCCGCGCCACCGGCCCGGAATGTGTCCCAGCTGATGTCGCCAGGGTTGATCTGGATATCGATGGTGTCGTCTACAACGGGGTAGGCGTAGACGGAGGCAAAGGAGGTGTGGCGGCGGCCGCTGCTATCGAAAGGAGAAATGCGCACCAGGCGGTGCACGCCGCCTTCGCCCTTGAGGTAGCCGTAAGCAAAGTCGCCGCTGATTTCCAGGGAAGCCGACTTGATGCCCGCGCCCTCGCCGGGTTGGTAGCTAAGCTGCCGCACGGTAAAGCCGCGCTTCTCGCCCCACATGATGTACATGCGCATGAGCATTTCGGCCCAGTCCTGGCTTTCGGTGCCGCCGGCGCCGGGGTTAATCTCCACAATGGCCGAAAGTTGATCTTCTTCCTCCGACAGCATACGCTTGAATTCCAGGTCCTCTACTGCCTTCTGAGCAGCTTTGAAGGCTTCCTGCATCTCGGCTTCCGTGGCTTCATCTTCGCGGTAGAATTCGAAGAGCACCTCCAGGTCGGCCAGGGTTTGCTCCACGGCCTCGTAATCGTCAGTCCAGACTTTCTGGCCTTTGATTTCCTTTAGAATAACCTCCGCCTTCTTAGAGTCATCCCAGAAACCGGGGGCAGTCGTTTGCTGTTCGGCCTCGGTTATTTGCGCTTTGCGGGTATCGTAGTCAAAGATACCTCCTCAGGGCCTCAGCGCGGCCCTTCAATTCCTTCACCTGTTCGTGGGTCATAGTAGGAATAGTTTATGGGTGAATAATCGGTGTAAAACGGCAAAAGTTGCTATAAAGCCGAAGTGTTGACCCAGCGGGGTAGGGCGGCTATTTAGGGCAGCGCGACCTCCTCCGCTGAGCCAACACTCAGCTAGTACTGCGTAACCTGGTTTAGACGGGTACTACCCAGCCGTGGGGGTCGGGCATGGCGCCGGTCCGGATGGCCGTAAGAGCGTTTGATACGCGACGGGCGAAGGTAGGCGCATCCGCGGCGGCGGTCGGAAGGTTGTAGTCCTGGCCTTGGTAGCCAATGACGCCGATAGGAGCGACAGTAGCCGCCGTGCCTACCCCAAAGGCCTCTTGCAAAGTGCCCTGCTGCAGCGCATCCGTTATTTCAACGGCTGATACCTTGCGCTCCTCTACGGGCATGCCCCAGTCACGGGCCAGTTGCAGGACGCTTTTGCGCGTGATACCATCCAAAATGGAGGAGCTAATGGCGGGCGTAATCAAACAGCCATCAACAATGAACATCACGTTCATGGTGCCGGACTCCTCGATGAAGCGGTGCTCTGAGGCGTCCGTCCAGAGGAGCTGGTTGTAGCCTTCCTGCTGGGCCAGACGGGTAGGGTACATGGCGGCTCCGTAGTTACCGGCATTCTTCGCGTAGCCGGCGCCACCCTCGGCCGAGCGCACGTACTTTTCCTCGAAACGCACCCGCAGAGGCTTGTTATAGAACGCTGCCACCGGGCAGGTGATGATCATGAAGCGGTAAGTAGACGAAGGCCGCACGCCCAGAAAACCATCGGTAGCAAACATGAACGGGCGGATGTAGAGCGAAGTGCCCGCGGCGGCGGGAACCCACTCGGCATCCAGGCGCACCAATTGGAGTAGGCCCTGCATAAACAGCTCCTCGGGCACGGTGGGCATGCACATGCGGTCGGCCGAAAGGTTGAAGCGGCGCAGGTTGTCGAGGGGACGAAACAAGGTGACGTCGCCAGCCTCGTTCTTGTACGCTTTCAGACCTTCAAAAATAGATTGCCCGTAGTGGATGGCCGAGTTGGCCGGGCTGATGGTGATGGGTGAGTAGGGCAGAATCTCCGGCTCTTGCCACGCCCCGTCGCGGTAGTCTACCACCAGCATGTGGTCGGCAAAGGTTTGGCCGAACTCCAAGCGGCTGATATCAAGCTGCGGCAGCGTAGAGGCCGTGGTGCGCTGGGTGCGAATCGTGAGAGTATCAAGCATACAAAAAGAGAAAAATGCGGGAAATGGGTGGGTGGGAATCAGGTGCCAGTGACTGGTTTTTAGTTGCCAGTGTTGGGTGGTATCAGCTACTGATACGCAGGAGGGTAGGGAAAAGGTAGGTTCCTGAGCAGCAGGTAGTAGCTAGGCGCAACTGCTACAAGCGCGGTTTCCAGGTAACCTCTTCGGCCCTTAATTCGTGGGCCATTTGCCGGCTGAGCACGAAAAGGTAGTCCGACAAGCGGTTCAGGTAGATGATAACCAGCTCAGCCACGAAAGAGGTTTCGCTCAGGCCTGTGACCAAGCGTTCGGCCCGCCGGCACACGCACCGCGCCACGTGCGCAAACGACACGGCCGGATGGCCACCCGGTAGAATAAAGGCCCGTAGCTCGGGTAGGGCATCGTTCATGCGGTCCATTTCCTGTTCCAGTAGGGCTACATCTTCGGCGTGCAGGTCGGGCAGTTTCATCTTGGACTTGTCGGGGTCGGCGGCCAGCGCAGAGCCGATGGTAAACAGCCGGTCCTGAATTTCCTTGAGCAAGTCGCGGCGGCCCTGGTTCACCTCTTGGTCGCGCAACAAGCCGAGGTAGGAGTTCAGCTCATCTACAGTGCCGTACGAGTCAATGCGTAGGCTGGACTTGGGTACGCGAGTACCGCCGATGAGGGAAGTGAGGCCCTGGTCGCCGGTTTTGGTGTAAATTTTCATAGGAAATAAATGGTTGAATGGCGGGAGAGTTAAATGGTTGGTCGTTCTGTTGGGTAGTTGAATACTAGGACAACCAACCACTTAACCTTCCAGCCATTTAAATACACAACCATTCAACCGTTCAAATGATGGTGCGTGGCAATATCCTCATTCACCATATCCGACTCTACCAAGCCGTCGCGCAGGCGCACAATGCGGTGGGCGTAGTGGGCAATATCGTCCTCGTGCGTCACCATGATGATGGTGTTGCCCTTCTCGTACAACGCCTCGAACAAGTCCATAATCTCGTAGCTCGTCTTGGTGTCGAGGTTGCCGGTAGGCTCGTCGGCCAGAATGATGCTGGGGTCGTTGACAAGGGCGCGGGCAATGGCCACGCGCTGCCGCTGCCCCCCGGATAGCTCATTGGGGCGGTGCTTGGCGCGGGTATCCAGGCCCACGCTGCGGAGGGCCTGCATGGCCTTCTCCTGCCGGTCGCTCTTGCTGTAGCCGGCATAGATGAGGGGTAGGGCCACATTGTCGAGCGACGTGGCGCGGGGCAGCAGGTTGAACGTCTGGAAAACAAAGCCGATTTCCTTGTTGCGCACCTCCGCCAGTTGATTGTCCGACATGTGGCTCACGTCGCTGCCATTGAGGACGTAACGGCCACCCGTGGGCGTATCCAGGCAGCCCACGATGTTCATCAGCGTGGACTTGCCGGAACCCGAGGGACCCATGAAGGCCACGTACTCGCCCTTATTAATAGCAATGGAGACCGAGCGCAGGGCATGAATTTGCTCCGTGCCCATCTGGTACATCTTGGATATGTCGGTCGTCTCAATGATAGGCCTTGTCATGGTCAGCATAGATTAATTCCAGGAGGCATTTTCAGCGGATTGCGCGACCCGGCGGGCCTCGTACTGCGCCTGAAAGGTACTGTATTCGGGGGGCGAAAGCAACGTTTGCAGCTGATGGAGAGGGGCTTCCGCATACTGGGGGCGCCCTACTGGCACGGTCGCCAGCACGTAGGCCTTTAGTAGCTCAACGGATGACGCATTGTACTCCAGGCCGCGCAGAAGGGCTTCATAGGCCGTGCTGTAGTCGCGGCGTTGGGTGTAGTAGTTGGCCGCGGCCAGCACCCCCTGCGGCTCAAACGGCACTTCCCGCACCAGTGCGTCAAACTGCGGACCGGCCTTGGCGGGTGTGCTATGCGCCGCCAGTAGGGCCACGAAGGTCAGCCGCTGGGGCTGGTCGGTGGAGGCGAAATAAGCCGTTTTCAGCCACTGGCTCAGCTGGCTCCACCGATTGCTAGCCACATACAAACGGCCACGAATCGTGTTCCAAGTGGAACTGGCAGCAGTTCTCGTCGTTGGGGTAGGGGCAAACTGCTGGACCGTTGCTTCTACTGATGCCCACTGCCCCGCCGCCAAGGTGCGGGGCGCAGTAGCCAGCAAAGCTGCCTGCCGAGCCATCGGCGACCCAATAGTGCCTGCCAAAGCCAGCTGCTGCGCGGGCGGCAGACTACCGCCCTGTAACAGTAAAAACTGCGCTTTCACTGAATCCGACGCCGTGGTAAATTGCTCTGGATACGTCAGCGCCAAGGCCTGGCGCAGCAGCGCGGTAGGGTAGGGCAGCACCGGCGGGGACACGGTGGCCGCCGTGTTACGGGCCGAATCCAGCTGCTGATTAAGGGCTAGCGCGTAGGCCAGGGCCACTTGTGCATAGGGGTAGCCATACTCCGTGGCATCGGCGAAAGAAGTTGTAGCTGCCGAGTACTGCTGTTGCGTGAGCTGCCACAGGCCCAGCAAGTGTTGGTAATAGGCCGCGCCAGCAGTGGTGCCGATGGTAAGCGGTCGCAGAGTGGCGCGCGCCGCGAGCAAGCGGCCCGCGTAGTGCTGCGTGAGAGCCCGTAAGAAGGTGAGCTGTTCCTGGTAGGGCGCGTTGGCCGGCCTCTTGCTCAGTTGCCGAAGAGCTGGCAGTAGGGAGGTGTCACGGGCCGTAGCCCGTGCCAGAGCCACATAGTAAAGGCGTGTGAAGGTAGCCAGCGAGAGGTCGGCTGCGGTATCGGGGGAGGCGATGGTAGGGGCTAGCTGGCCGGTGAAGCGAGCCAGCAGCAGTTCGTTGCTCTGCAACGCTGGCTGCCGGTCGGTGGCCGGATGGTCGGTAGCCCATTCTTGGGCGGCCGGCCAGTCCTGCTGTTGGAGCAGAAACGCTAGGCGGTTAGTTTGCACGGCGGCGTTGCCCGGCGCACTGTCTTCGGCACGAACTAGGTAGTATTCCACCGAATCGGCAATAGTGGAGCGCATATACAGCTGGGCCATGTCGCTGGCTAAGGGCGCACTGCGCGGGGTTTGGCGCAAACCGTCGCGCAGGGCCTGTTGCCGATCGAAGAAATCTGTGGGCTCGTTGTATAGGGCAGCCAGGCGCAGGGATATCCGGGCGGAAGGGGCCCGGCTGAGCGCCCGGTTGAGAGCGTTTAGCTCATTCTGGCGTTGGAGGTGGAAACGGTAGAGCGCCGCGCGGCCCAGGCTGGCTTTGTGGTTGAAATGGTCTAGCACGTCACTCTCGGCGTAGTAGCGCTCGGCCAGTAGGGCCAGCGCATCCACGGTGGGTTGCTCCTCGCTCTGCAACCGGATCAGGTCGCCCAGCTCGTTGTAGTAGCCGGCTTTCACCTGATCAACCACAAGCAGGTTGTTGCGCACTTCCACGGCAATGATGGCCCCAATGCCCAGGATATACACCGTGTAGAGCGGTAAGCGGCGCGGATCATACGCCACCCGGTATACTTGTAAACGCTGCCGAATGAGCGGCGCAAAATTGACGAGTACGTACAGCAAGAAGGCTACTCCGCAGGTTAGGAAAGCCAGGGCGGTAAACTGCCGGGCGGCATCAAGCAGGGGGGTGTTCACCGTCGCCAACGCGTAGCCCAGCATGCCGGCGCCCAGCGCTACCAGTGCCAGGTAGAGGTAGGCGGCTACTTCGTAGGGCACCCACGCCCCATACGAGGACGCCCGGCGGCGGAGTCCCAACCAGCCAATCACGACGGCCGGTAGTAATAGCACCAAAGGGTCGAAGCGGACGGTAGGGAGCAGCTGCACCACGCCGTCGTTCCAGTAGTAGAGGCCCAGCAGCAGCAGGTAGAGGCCGCTGGCGAGCACGAAAGGGACCACCCCAAACCGACCACCGGGCGTATCGGCCTGGGTGTTCAGCCACAGCAAGCCGTAGATATTTTCGAAGCCTACCCACAGCACCACCAACAGTACTACCACGGCTCCACTCAGGATACCGTAGCTGGCTAAGTGCAGCACAGTGGCCTGCGTGGAAAGCAGGCTGCGGGTGAAAAGCAGCGCGCTGAGCCCCGCCAGCAGGAAAGCGAAAACCAGTAGGCGCTGCCAAAACGGGACGGTTGGCCAGAAAGCATGGAAGCCGTACGCTGGCAGGCCCAGCGTTATCAGCAGTAGAATCAGAAAATACTGGCGCTGGTCACCAAAAACGCCAAGCTGATCGGTGTTCAGCGACATCAGCAGAAAAATAACCAGCGCCATGCCCACTACAAAAGGAGAGCGCGCTAGCGCGCTAATGGCTGCGAGATAGTAGGCCAGCGCCACGGCCAACACCAGGAGCAGGGCAGCCGCTGCGTCGGGGCGCAGGAAGGGGCCGCCCACGTCGTGGGTTTGCGTGAGCAGGTAGACGTTGGCTTGCACGGGCAGCGCCGCCAGCCCTACCCGCACCGAATCGAGCGCGACGGGCAGCGCCTTAAGCTGCGTGACGGCCGTAATAGGCAGCGTGTAGTCGGGGCCGGTGAAGTAGTGAAAAACCGCCAGCGCCACGGCCAGCACCGTCAGGCCCAGCAACCCCGTCAACCAGGGTTGGGACGCCGGGCGAGCGGAGGGAGTAGGAGGAGACGCCAAGCGCTAATCCAATACTTTGGGTACGCGGAAGTAGTCGGAATCTTTGCGCGGGGCGTTGCGCAAGCCTTCCTGGTGCGTAACCGTGTTATAGGCTTCG
>Ga0210040_10008459_pt1 | contig 12214 bp, 16 predicted proteins | sample CryGeyCG12114_NA_FD_185462 | JGI IMG/M metagenome (GOLD analysis project Ga0210040, IMG submission 185462) | Groundwater microbial communities from aquifer - Crystal Geyser CG19_WC_8/21/14_NA (SPAdes) (version 2) | ecosystem: Environmental > Aquatic > Deep subsurface > Groundwater | place: USA... | reverse complement strand
CGCGGCGACACCCCGGGCGTCAGCGCCGGCGCCCGCGCCGCACCGGGAGCGGCTCGACGCCGGGCGTCCAGTTCAGGACGCTGGCGCGCTCGAGGAACTCGTCGCTGGAGAGGTCGCCGCTCGCGAAGCGCGTCGCGAGGATCTCGCGGGCCTCGTGCTCGGGGCTCGGCCTGCGGGCCCAGGGCAGCGCACCGAGCTGTCCCGTGCGGCGGAGGTAGGCGAGGGTGCCGAGGACGAGGAGCAGGAAGAGCAGGAACATCAGACCTCCGAAGAAGGGGAAGGGTCCGCCGTGGGCGGCCCACTGGGCGTGCGAGGCGGCGAGGTCTCCGCCGGGTCCGTGTGGTGGCATGGCTCAACGATCGCCGCGCGGACCCTCCTGCACATCGGGCAGCAGGCGACACCTGACGTACGCCTCCTGACGTACGCGGGCTACGCGCGTGGAGGGATGTACGGGCCGGTCCGCGGCACTACGGTCGGGTGGAGACCACTTCGTCGAGGCGCACCGGAAGGAGCGACGTGAGCCGATCCCGCCGGGTGCTGCTGCTCAACGTCGCTCTGGGGCTGGTCATCGCCTGGCTCTGCTGGGTGGGGGCGCACGTGCCCTGGCAGGGTCCTGAAGACGCTGGCGCCCCGTCCGGGGGGCCGCACCACGACGGTGCGGCCGGGGACGGGCGAGGACCGTTCGGCCGGGGCGACGACGCGCTCCGCACGGTCGCCGTCTCCTGGGTGGCGGTCCCGTTCCTGCTGCTCCTCGCGGCGGGGGTCGCGCTGCGCTGGCGGTGGCCGCGCGCCGCGTTCGTCGTCTGTGCGGTGGGGGTCGGCGGGTTCTTCGGCGTGACGACGTTCTTCGGGCCGGTGCTGCTGGCCCTCGCGCTCACCGTCTACCCGATGGCCGTCACGCTGCCGCTGCGGCGCTGGGTCGGGCTGCTCGCCCTGCTGGTCCCGGTCGTGCTGGCCGCGCACCACGGCGAGGCCTACCTCGGTGCGTTCGACCCGGTCCTCTACGCCGAGCTCGTGATCGCCGTCGCGTTCGCGGTGCTCCCCGCCCTCGTCGCCCTGCTGCGGCGCGGCCGGCGCGAGGCCGTGCACCGTGACCGGGAGGAGGACCGTCGCCGGACCGCGTACGAGGAACGGCTGCGGATCGCGCGCGAGGTGCACGACGTCGTCGGGCACAGCCTCTCGGTCGTCACCATGCAGGCCGGGGTCGCGCTGCACGTGCTCGAGAAGCAGCGAGCGGCCGGCACGGCGGTGGCGCCCGAGGTGACCGCCTCGCTGGAGGCGATCCGGCGTTCGAGCCGGGACGCGCTCGCCGAGCTGCGGACGACGCTGGGGACGTTCCGGGACCGGGCGGGCGAGTCCCGGACACCGACCGCCGGGCTCGACCGGCTCGACGACCTGGTCGGCGCGCTGCGCAGCGCCGGCCGTCGGATCGACGTCGTCCGCACCCCGGAGGACCCCGGCCCGCTGCCTGCGGCGGTCGACCAGGCAGCGTTCCGGATCGTGCAGGAGGGCCTGACGAACGTGGTGCGGCACGCGGGCGAGGCCCGCGCGACCGTGCGGATCGTCCGGACGGCGGACGCGCTGGTCGTGGAGGTGAGCGACGACGGCCCGGGGGCGTCCCGGCTGCAGGAGGGCAACGGCATCCGCGGCATGCGGGAGCGGGCCTCCTCGCTCGGCGGCTCCGTGACGATCGGGCCGGGCGTCGGTCGCGGGCTGGTCCTGCGGGCCGACCTGCCCCTGGCCGCCGCCCGGGAGACGGTCCAGGCGTGAACGAGCCGCTGGCCGCTGCGCCCGAGCGCATCCGCGTCGTGGTCGTCGACGACCAGCCACTCGTCCGGATGGGCCTGCGGACCTTGATCAACTCCGAGGACGACCTCGAGCTGGTCGGTGAGGCGGACGACGGTCGGGCCGGCCTCGACCTCGTCCGCCGGGTCCGGCCCGACGTCGTCCTGATGGACATCCGGATGCCGCGGCTGGACGGGATCGCCGCGCTCCGTGCCGTGGCCACCGATCCGGCAATGGCGGACGTACGGGTGATCATGCTGACGACGTTCGAGACCGACGAGCACGTCTTCGACGCCCTGCAGGCGGGCGCGGCCGGCTTCTTGATCAAGGACTCCGAGCCGGCCGACATGCTCCGCGCCGTCCGGCTGGCGGCGGCGGGGGAGTCGCTCCTGTCGCCCTCGGTGACCCGGCGGGTGATCGCGTCGTTCACCGGCCGCGAGCCGGTCCGCCGCACCCACGACCGGCTCGGGGAGCTGACCGAGCGCGAGCGTGAGGTGCTGGCCCTGATCGGTGAGGGCCTGAGCAACGACGAGATCGGCACCCGCCTCGTGGTCAGCCCGGCGACGGCCCGTACGCACGTCAGCCGGGTGATGACCAAGCTCGGCGCCCGTGACCGCGCCCAGCTCGTGGTGATCGCGTACCAGTCGGGCCTGGTGCGCTGAGCGGCGAAGGGCCCGCGCGTCTGCTCGCCCTGGTGTCGTCTGCGCGTGTTCAAACACGCGCAGACGTCACAAGATCGAGCAGACTCCGGCGGGCCGGTGGGGGTGGTGCAGCGGTGGCGCGAACGGGGTGGGGTCAGGAGACCGTGGTCAGCTCCTGGCGGCGCGGTTCGTCGACCAGCGCGACGGTGGAGAGGCCGAGCCGGCCCCGGGTCGCGGTGATCAGCACCAGCGCGGCGACCGTCGTGGCGATCAGCTGCACGTGCAGCGGGTCGCGGATCAGGTCGAGGGTCGGGAAGATCTGGCTCCACACCGAGCTGTAGGTGCTGTTGATCCCGGCGTGCAAGATCATCACGATCGGCAGGCTCTGGCCCGTCCGGTTGAAGACCCACGTCATGACCAGGCTCAGCGGGATGCACGCGGCGACGAACTCGACCGGCGCGAGCGGCGACACGTGCGGCCACCCGCCCCACTGGCTCAGGAACAGCGGGAGGTGCCAGCAGCCCCACAGCGTCCCGAGCAGCACGGTGCCGCGGACCGGCCCGAAGCGTTCCTGCAGGCGGGGGAGGGCGAAGTCGCGCCAGCCCGGCTCCTCCGCCATGGCGGTGGTGAAGAGCTGCAGGACCAGCATCGGCAGGTAGAGGGCGAGCAGGCTCAGCCCCGGGTTCGCCACGTGGCCCCAGGACGACGGCAGCAGCATCGTGGTGCCGATCAGGATCGCGGGCACCCCGAGCAGGACGCCGGCGTACCAGCGCCAGCCGACCTTGAAGCGCACCAGCCGTGCACCCCAGTGCCGCAGGCCGGCGCGGCCGTCGACGAGCGAGGTCACGATGAACGCGGCCGTCAGCGGACCGAGGAACGCGCCGGGCAGCACGCCGAGGAGCTGACCGCCGGGCACGCTGAACCCCAGCACCCCCAGGCCGGTCCTGCCCAGGACGTACGGGGACCACGCCAGCCAGCTGAGGCCGAACGCGAGCAGGAAGAAGGTGGCCGTCGCACGGCGGCGGACGAGGTCCCTCATCTCAGGCACCGGTCCGTGCGGCCCGGGCACCGAGGACGAGGGCGGCGGCGCAGCCGAGGACCAGCAGCCCCGAGGCGCTGCTGACGTAGACGTCGTGCAGGACCGCGGAGGCGGTCACGTCGACGAAGACGCCCAGCACGAGCAGGACCCAGAGCAGGGTGCTGCGTGGCCGGGAGGCGGGCGGCGCCGGGGGCGTGCCGGTGGTGGTCGTACGGCTGTCGATCTTGTGGTCCGAGGTCATCGGAAGCTCCTGGGATGGTGGGAATCTGACACCCACGACGCTAGGAATCTCCGCCCTCCGGCACGATCCCGCTGACTACCCACCTCGAGGTGCAGCAGGCTCTACTCTTCGCGCCGGACCGTACGGAACCCCTCGTCGCTGGCCTAGGGTCGGCGCGGGAGGTGCGCCGTGAAGGGTCACCAGGCAGCCGTGCTGGAGCGGTCCGCAGCGCGCGGGCGGCTCGGACACGCCGTCGCGCGCGGCCTGCGCCATGCCGTCGACGCGCTCGAGCAGATCCTGGCCGGCCTGGCCACCGCCGTGCTCGCCCTGGTCGCCCTCGTCGTCGTCCTCGCGGTCGCCGCCCTCTGCCTGGTCGGGGTCGGGCTGCTGCTGGCCCCCGGCGCCCTGCGCCTGCTGCGGGCCGTCGCCGACCGCGAGCGGGCCCGGGTGTCCCGGACGGAACGACCCCTGCCGCCGGGAGGCGCGCCACCGCGGACCGTGCGCGAGGCAGCCCACGCCCTGGTCGTACGCCGCGAGCTGGCCTGGCTGGTGGTGCACGCGACGTTCGGGGTCATGATCGGGCTCGTCGGCCTGACCCTGCCGCTGTGGGTCGTGCAGGACGTCACCTACCCCCTCTGGTACCGCCTGACCGACCACGCGCCGAGCGTCGTCTTCGCCCGGGTCGACGGGCTCGGCGACGCCCTGCTCGTCGCGCTGGTCGGGCTGGCGTTCGCCGTCGCGTTCGTCGTGCTGGGTCCCGCGATCGCCCGCCTGCAGAGCTGGCCCGGCGCAGCGCTGCTCGCCCCGCTCGGCTCGGACCTGAGCCGCCGGGTCGCGGAGCTCGTCACCACGCGGGCGGCGGCGCTGGACGCCCACGGGGCCGAGCTGCGCCGGATCGAGCGCTCCCTGCACGACGGCTCGCAGAGTCGGCTGGTCGCCGCGAACGTCCTGATCGGGGCCGCGCGCCGGGCGGTCGTCCGCAACCCCGCCGCGGCCGACGAGCTCCTCGAGAAGGCGCAGACGGCGACCGAGCAGGCGCTCGCCGAGCTGCGCAGCGTCGTGCGCAGCATCCTCCCCCCGGTCCTCGACCGGGGTCTCGCCGAGGCCGTCACCGGGCTGGCCGCCGGCTCGCCCGTCGAGTGCGTCGTCGAGGTCGACCTCGCCTCCCGCTGCGCGGCGTCGCTGGAGGCCACCGCGTACTTCGCCGTCGCCGAGGCGGTCACGAACACGCGGCACAGTGGCGCGCGACTCGTCCGGGTGAGCGTCCGCACGGACGCGGGAGAGCTGCGGCTCACCGTCGCCGACGACGGGCACGGCGGCGCCGACGAACGCACGGGCTCGGGCCTGAGCGGGATCCGGCGCCGGGTGGCGGCGCACGACGGCACGTTCCGGCTGGACAGCCCCGCCGGGGGACCGACGACCCTGGAGGTACGGCTGCCGTGCGGGTCGTGATCGCGGAGGACGACCCGCTGCTGCGGGAGGGGTTGGGCCTGCTGCTGCGCGCCGAGTCGATCGACGTGGTGGCGACCGCGGACGACGCGGCGTCGTTCCTCGACGCGGTGGCGCGGGAGCACCCCGACGTCGCGATCGTCGACGTGCGGATGCCGCCGACGCACACCGACGAGGGGATCGTGGCCGCGGTCGAGGCCCGGCGGCGCCAGCCGGGGCTCGCGGTGCTGGTGCTCTCCGCGTACGTCGAGCAGGCCTTCGCCACCGACCTGCTCGCCACCGGCGCCGCCGGTCTGGGCTACCTGCTCAAGGAGCGGGTCGGGCGGGTGGAGGAGTTCCTGGTCGCGCTGCAGCGGATCGCGGACGGCGGCACGGCCATCGACCCGGAGGTCGTCGAGCAGCTGCTCACCCGCCGTACGGGTCGGGGCGCGCTCGACCGGCTCAGCCCGCGCGAGCTGGAGGTGCTCGCCCTGATGGCCGAGGGTCTCGGGAACGCCGCCATCGGCCGGGCCCTGGTCATCACCGACGGCGCCGTGCACAAGCACATCCGCAGCATCTTCGCCAAGCTCGACCTTGCGCCCGACGACGAGGCCGACCGTCGGGTGGTCGCGGTGCTCCGCTACCTGCACGACGACGCCGGGCGCTGACGGTTCCGGCCCCCCGGTCGCCGGAGACTCCTAGGCTCTGCGGGTGGAACCTGGGACGCGCGCGATCGTGGAGCTGGCGTGGGCTCGTCGGCTGGGACTGCCGGACGACGCCCTCGAACCGGGCACGTCCTGGCGGGTCACCCGCGCGGACGACTCCGTGGCCATGTTCGTCAGCCTGTGGGAGCACCGCGTGCTGGTCGGACCCGACTGGCTGCTGGAGCGGGCCGAGGGCGTCGACGACGAGGTGCTCGCGTCCGGCCCGGGCCTGCTCGGGCTGACCGCCCGGACGTCGGGCGGAGCGGCCGCCGGGCGCCTCCTCGGCGAGGGGGTGCTGGCCTTCACCGACCGCTACGTCGAGCACGACGCGCTGGAGACCGTGGTCGTCGCGGACGACCCGCAGGCCGTGCACGACCTCGAGCGGCAGTGTCCCCCCGACGACGTGACCGAGGTCGGCCTCGGCACCATGACCGAACGCTTCGTGCTCCTCGACGACCGGGAGGCCACCACGGCCGGGTCGGGCTACGACGAGTGGGAAGGCATCCTCGCCCACCTCGGGATCCTGGTCCCGCCGGCGCTGCGTCGTACGGGGCTCGGCACGCTGGCCGCTGCGATGGCCACGAACGACGCCCTCGACTCGGGCCTCGTGCCGCAGTGGCGGGCCCGCACGGAGAACGCGGCCTCGCGCGGCCTGGCCCGACGCCTCGGCTTCGAGCCGGTCGGCACCCAGACGACGGTCGTGCTGCCCGCCGTCGCGGACCCGGCCTGATCGCGAGGAGCCCTAGCGGGACGCACGACCAGGGACGAGGTCGGTGACCGCGTCGTCGAGGTCGGGCCAGCGGAACGCGAAGCCGGCCTCGAGGAGGCGACGGGGGACCGCCCACCGGCTCTTGAGCACGAGCTAGGACTCCTGCCTCAGCACGACCATCCCGATCTCGAGGAGCCGGCGCGGGGCAGGCAGCCCGAAGGGGGCACGGGCGGCACGGCGCAGCGCGGCCATCAGCGCGCGGTTGGTGCTGGTGCCGGGAGCGGCCAGGTTCACGGGACCGGCCAGCTCGTCGTGCTCATCGAGAAAGGTCACGGTCGCGAGCAGGTCGTCCACGTGGATCCAGCTGAAGCGCTGGTCGCCCTGCCCGGTGTCGTCGTGCCGACGCCACACCGTCGGCCCCGTCGGGGTCGGCCCGATCCCCGGTAGCGCCGGTGCGGCCACCACCAGCCGTCCTGCTGCGGCCCGCGCATCCCGGATCGGGCGGCGGTCAGCAGCTTGTTCAGGGCGGGCCCGTCGCCGAGGACGATCGCCATCCGCAGCGCCACCCGTCGCGTCCGGGGCAGCTCGCCGGCGAAGAAGGCGCCCTCCCAGTCGCGGGCCACGTCGACGCTGAACCCCTCACCGAGCTCGCCGTCGTCCTCGGTCTGCGGCCGGTCCGTGGCGTGGCGGTAGATCGTCGCGGTGCTGGCGTTCAGCCAGAGCCGCGGCGGGTGCTCGGCCCGACCCGCGGCCTCGCCCAGGGCACGCGTGGTGTCCACCCGGGACGCGTAGATCTCGTTGCGGTGGGCGTCGGTGTAGCGGCACCCCACGCTCCGCCCGGCCAGGTTCACCAGGAGGTCGGCGCCGTCGACCCCTGGTGCAGCGACACCCCCAGGTCGGTCAGCTCGTACGACACCGTGACGGGCACGGTCGCGACGACGGTCCGGGTGAGCAGCCCGTCCCGCTCCAGGGACCGCAGCGTCTGGGTGAGCATCTTCTGGCTGACGCCGCCCAGCCGGCGCGCCAGCTCGGAGTAACGCATCGAGCCGTTGCCGCTCAGCGCGCACAGGACGAGCGTCACCCACTTGTCGCTGATCCGGTCGAGCAGCTGGCGGCTGGGGCAGGCCGCGAGAAAGGCGTTGTACGCGGCCTTCGCCTCGTCGCGTCTCTGTGCCGCCGTCGTGGTCGCCATCGCCCGAGCCTCTCGGCTGGTGCGCACTTCTGGGCGCGTACTTTCCTGCGGGAAGTTGCTCGCCCCATAGGGCGTGCAGCGGGAACGACCTGCTGCTCGACCGGAGAGGCCTCCCATGAGCACGCGCACCACCTCCCTTCCCGGCGGTACCTGGACGAGGGGGGACCTGGAGGTGACCCTCCCATGAGCACGCGCACCACCTCCCTTCCCGGCGGTACCTGGACGAGGGGGGACCTCGAGGTGACCCGCTTCGGCTACGGCGGAATGCAGCTCGCAGGTCCCTGGGTCATGGGTCCGCCCGCCGACCACGACGGCGCGCTCGCCGTCCTCCGTGAGGCGTTCGACCTCGGCACCACCCACGTCGACACCAGCGGTGCCTACGGGCCGGACGTCACCAACCGGCTGATCCGCGAGGCGCTGCACCCCTGTCCCGGCGCGCTGCACGTCGTCACGAAGGTCGGAGCGACCCGGGACGAGCAGGGCGGCTGGCCCCCGGCCCGCCGTCCCGACGACCTCCGCCGCGCCGTGCACCAGGACCTCGCGACCCTCGGGCTGGACGTGCTCGACCTGGTCAACCTGCGGCTCGGGGACGCCCAGGGACCCCAGGCCGGGTCGCTCGCGGAACCGTTCGAGACCCTCGTCGAGCTCCAGCAGGAGGGTCTGGTGCGCCACCTCGGCGTGAGCAACGCGACGCACGAGCAGGTGAGGCAGGCGCGGTCGATCGCACCGGTCGTCCGCGTGCAGAACCTCTACAACCTCGCCCACCGCCAGGACGACGCGCTGATCGACGAGCTGGCGCGAGACGGCGTCGCGTACGTGCCGTTCTTCCCGCTCGGGGGCTTCAGCCCGCTCCAGTCGAGCGCGCTCTCCGCCGTCGCCGACCGGTCGGGTGCCACACCGATGGCGGTCGCCCTCGCCTGGCTGCTGCGACGTTCGCCGAACATCCTGCTGATCCCCGGCACCTCGTCGGTGGCCCACCTGCGCGAGAACGTGGCCGGGGCCGGGCTCGCCCTGTCCGACGAGGACCTGGCCGAGCTGGACCAGATCGGGCAGGCCGACGTGCCGCTCGGCTGAGCTCAGGCGTCGTCGGTGCTGTCCCCGGTGACGTCGTCGGCGTTCACGTCGAGCAGGGAGGTGCCACCCAACGGGTCGCCGTGCCAGCGTTCGAGGTGCCAACCCGACGCCGGGTCGCCCTCCAGGACGGCCATGCCGGTGTTGGCGATGGCCAGCTCGTGCGCCTGCTCGAGGGGGATCCTCGCGGCGAGCGTGGTGAAGACGCGGATCGCGGCTCCGTGGCTGAGCACCACGGCCGTCTCGTCGGGGCCGTGCCGGGCCGCGATCGCGGAGATCGCGTCGTCGTAGCGGCTCCAGAAGGCCCGTCCGTCGGGCCCGCCGGGCATGGCCCGGTCGAGGTCGCCGGCCATCCACGCCGCCAGGCACTCCACGTAGCCGGCCACCGCCTCCGGGTCGGAGCGCATCTCCAGGCTCCCCGCGGAGACCTCCTCCAGGCCGGGGCTCACCTCGACGGGCAGCTGCCGGACGGCGGCCAGGGGTGCTGCGGTCAGCTGCGTCCGCACGAGGAGGGTCGCGTGGAGGGAGTCGATGCGTTCGGCGGCGAGGGCCTCGGGCACCGCCGCGGCCTGGGCCCGGCCGAGCTCCGTCAGGCCCAGCCCCGGGATCGCGGTGTCGAGCGCGCCGGCGACGTTCGCGGGCGTCTGTCCGTGACGGACCAGCAGCAGTCGCACGAGAGGGGTGGCGCCGCGGTGCTAAGCGTCGGGGGCCGGGTGGGCGACCTCGGCGTCGATGATCGACGAGGCGCCGGCCGCGTGCGCGTTGACGTTGGTGGTGTGCTCGTGCAGCCGGCTGATCGACGCGGAGTCGCCGATCGGGACCACGACGTGCACGGTGTCGCTGCCCTGCACGGACGGGTGCTCCATCACCTTGTCGACGAGCTCCCCACGGCTCTCGGGCGACACGTCGTGCGGAGCGTGCAGCGCGACCGACGCGACGCCGTCCGTCCTGCTCGTCGTCGAGATGTCCGCCGCCGCGACCCGGCCGTCGTGCTTGACCTCGACGGTCTCGGTGGTCGCCCCGGTGGGCGGGCTGGCAGCGTCAGGCAGGCCGCTCATGGGTCTCCTCGGGATCGGTCGTCAGAGCCGCGAGCTGGTGCGTCACCCTGACGGATGCGGCTGCGCACACCCTTGCACCGCGGTGCCTGCTTGTCCACGAGTCTCGTGCAAGACGATCGGGCGGTGCAGGCTCCGAGCTGGCTCAGCCGTTACCAGCGTGGCGAGCGTGAACGGGTGTGGCTCGAGCTCGAGGGGTCGAGGTACGGCACCAGCACGGCCATGCGTGAGTCCCTCGAGGAGGAGCGCGCCATGTGGAAAGAGGACCGCGCAGAGGGTGCGGACGAGGGCCCGTTCGCGACGCCCAGCTGGCGCTCCTCGCGGCCGGCCGCTTCACGGCCGCTCGGACCCGCCTCAGGCTGCGGGCCGGTCGACGCCGTGCCGGTCGTGCAGCAGCGCGTCGGCGAGGGGTCCCGCGAGGGTGTGGAGGCGGGCGAGGTCGACCAGGGAGACCCCGTCCACGGCGCTGGAGTAGAGGTCGAGCGTCGCGACCGGGTTCGGGTTGGCGATCAGCAGGACCGAGAGCACCGACCTCACACCGAGCTCATCGACGGTCGCCGAGCACCAGTCGGGCCACCGCGTCTCGGCGCTCAGGTCGCGGGCGACGACGCTGTGCCCCGTGCGGGCGGCCTGCAGGCTGGGACCGTCGTCCAGCTCGTCCTGCAGCTGGTCCGCGCGCCGGGCGGTGCTGTCGCTCGCCGCGCGCACCTCGGTGCGTCCCCCGGCCACGGTCGTGACGCTGGCATGGTCGCACCCGGCGACCAGGGTCGGGAGCAGGTCGACCCCGCGCTGCAGCCGGGCTCGAGGGTCCTTCTCCGCGTGCAGGGAGCTCAGGTAGGACGCGACGGCGAGGGACTCGCCGCCGATCGTGGTCCGTAGGCGTCGAGGTCGCTCGAGGACGGTGGCGCCGTAGGTCTGCGCGGGCAGCACCGACGCGCGGCGGCTGAGGAACGGGGTCGTGGCCATGCGGCCTCCAGGTGGCTCAGGAGCTCGCAGCTCTGCGAGTCCTGCTCGATGGGATGAACCTGAACCCCCCGGTAGCAGGCAATGTACCGCTCGAGCGGCCTGTGCACAGCCCGTTCTCAGGAAAGGACGCACGACGCAGACTTCTCTGCGTCGCCGAGCGGTCAGGCCTCCAGGTGCGAGACGTCGATCTCCTCGCGGCGCAGGACCTCGGTGACGGTGCGCTCGCCCTCCACGCGGACGACGCGGACGCGTACACGCTCGACCGGGACGACGACGGTGCGGACCTCGACCCGCTCCTCGTGCAGGACGATCTCGAGCTCCTCGTGCGTCGACGGCTCGTGGCCCTCGACCCCGACGCCGTCGTCCTCGACCGGCTCGTGCTCGACGACGAGCTCCTCGCGACGCAGCGTCACCGTCCGGGTGACGTCCTCGCTGACCACGTGCTTGCGGAGCCGGACCCGTTCGCTGACCCGGGTCTGCCGGCCGACGAGCAGCCGTTCTTCGGAACGGACCACGGACACCCCGTCACGAGGGGTCGGGGTGTTCGGCGTGGTCGGGTCGGTCAGGTCGGTCATCAGGCTCCGTCGGGTCGCGTGGGGTGCCGGTACCGCCGAGCACCCGAGCAGTCTGCCCGGAGTTGGCCGTTCCTTCCCGTGCGCTGGCCCGGGTCCGCCCCGTCAGGCCAGCGGCAGGGTGCGGCGCGGGGTGACGGGACCGAGCTGGGCGAAGGCGGCCGCCAGCCCCGGCACGAGCGTCGCGACCGGGTAGGCCCAGTCGCCCTGGTCCGCCGCGTCGGCCGCGCTGACGCCGGACTCCGCGAGGCGACGCACCTCGCCGGCGATCGACGCGAGCCGACCGCGCTGCTCGTAGACGTACGGCCGGTCGACCGGGTCGCCGTGGCCGGGGACCGCGCGGGTCCCGTCGGTCATCAGCCCGATCGCGCCGTCGACGGTGACCGGCCACTCCTGCAGGAACGAGTCCGGACCGAGCGAGGGTGGTGCCGCGGACTCGACCAGGTCGCCGACGACGAGCAGGTCGGCGTCGGGCACCACGACGACGAGGTCGCCGGCGGTGTGCCCGCGGCCGAGGTGCGCCACCTCGACCCGCCGCCCGCCCAGGTCGAAGGCGACGGCGAGCACCATCGGGCGGTTCACCCCCACCACGTCCTCGTGCCCCACGGTGGTCAGGTCGTCGAAGGCCGCCAGCCCGCCGACGTGGTCGTGGTGGGCGTGGGTGACGACCACGACCTCCAGGGGGACGGCGGTGACCGCGGCGACGGCGGCGCGCACGGCGCGACCCTGCTCGGGGCTCGACCCGGTGTCGACCAGCAGGGCGCGCTCGGTCCCGGCCACCAGCACGAGGTTGACCGCGTCCGGCTCGGCGACCGCCCGCCACACCGACGGA
>Ga0210040_10008458_pt1 | contig 12214 bp, 7 predicted proteins | sample CryGeyCG12114_NA_FD_185462 | JGI IMG/M metagenome (GOLD analysis project Ga0210040, IMG submission 185462) | Groundwater microbial communities from aquifer - Crystal Geyser CG19_WC_8/21/14_NA (SPAdes) (version 2) | ecosystem: Environmental > Aquatic > Deep subsurface > Groundwater | place: USA... | reverse complement strand
TGACACGCTGTTCCAGGTCGACACGAACGGCGGCGGGAACAGCTATGTCACCATGGCGAAGCTGCTCGACACCAAGGCCACTGACATCAAGGCCGAGAACGTCTCCACCGACATTGTGGTCACGGACAACGGTACGCAGGTCGGCGACGATATCGACTCCTCGCCGAACGATTCGGTGGATCTGCCGCCAATTCTCGACGACCTCGGTGATCTTGCTTCACAGGTTGGTACCAGCGGTGACGATAGCCTGCTGGGTAAAAGCGGCGACGACCTGCTGGTTGGCGGCGATGGCGATGACACGCTGGTGGGCAACGGCGGCGACGACATTCTCGTTGGCGGCGCCGGGGCTGACACGTTGCGGGGCACCTCAGGCGTCGACGTAGCCAGTTACGCTACATCGACTGTCGGGCTGACCGTCAGCCTGAACAAACCCTCCGCCAACACCGGTGATGCGAAGGGCGACGTTTTCTACCAGATCAGAGGCCTGTCCGGGAGTGACTTCGCCGACAAGCTGATCGGTAGCGACTCCGTCAACATGCTGGACGGAGGTGCCGGCAACGACATCCTCGAGGGGCTCGACGGCACCGATATGCTGAGCGGCGGCGCCGGCGACGACAAGCTCTACGGCGGTGAGAAGAACGACGTGCTCGATGGTGGCAGCGGCAACGACCTGCTGTTCGGCGAGGGCGGTTACGATCTCTTCACCGGCGGTTCGGGAGCAGACCGCTTCTATATCGACGGGCCGACGGGCACCTACGACAAGATCACCGACTTCGAGCATAACGTCGACAAACTCGCTTTGTCGAAGAGCGAGTACAAGGTGGACAGCGTTTCGGACATCGACTTCGTCTCCGGCCGGCGGCCGATGGCGGAGGAAAAGGGCCCTACCCTCTTGTACAACACCGACAGCGGGGAGCTCTGGTGGGATGCGGACGGCATCGGGAGCAAGGACGCCGTCAAGATGGCGGATCTGCTCGACAAGCCTGACTTCTCGCTCGGCGATATCGTGCTGATCTGATCCGCCAAGGTTCGGTCCAAAGGGAAGCAAGATGCCGAGCTGCCCTCGCCTCCTTGATATCGTCCCGCCGGGGATCGGTATCGAGGGGCGAGGGCGCTTCAATCGGCCGAACTAGAACGCATTCCTGTAGAGCGGCGATGATCCATTCCGTTTTTGCAACGCAGCATTCTGTCGCCTGGGCGGCAAGTATCAAGCACATGTGACGGCTTCGGATGGGTGGCTGAAGCGCGTTCGGCTGCGGAGCAGCAGGCCCGGTTCTCGACGAAAATGAGCCTTAGAGGAGGGCGGAGAGGGCATCGACACGGTGCAGTCTCACTGGACGTACACCCTGCCGGAAGACGTCGAGAACCTGACCCTCGTCGGCAAGGGGCCGAACAGCGCGATGGGCAATGACCTCAACACCATCGTCATCGGCAACGCCAACAAGAACGTCGTCGATGGCGGCGCGGGCAATGACGAGCTGAGCGGTGGCGGCGGCAACGACACCTTCTTCGTGAGCGGCAAGGACACGATCAAGGACTTCTTCGCCGGCGACCAGGTCAACCTGCAGGATTTCAGCAGCTTCACGAACTTTGCCAAGGTCAAGGCCGCGATGTCGCAGGTCGGATCTGATACGCTGCTCAAGCTGAGCGCGAGCGAGAGCGTGCTGTTCGAGGACATGTCTGTCTCGCAGTTCTCCAGCGACATGTTCGTCCTGGGGAACCCGGTCGACAATTACGATCTCGTTTTCGCCGACGATTTCGACACCTTTACGCTCAATCTGGGCACCGGCAGCACAGACAGTTGGCATCCGCTCTATCCGCGGCCCGGCCTGTCCGGCCACACCACCATAGGCCGTTCGGTCCAGTACTTCACCTATGCCGAGGATGAGGGAACCGCCGGAGAGCCGGTCGGGATCGACCCCTTCTCGCTGAAGAATGGGATCCTGACCATCACGACACGACCGTGTCGCGCCCGAGGACCAGTGGAAGGTCTACGGCTACGACTACACGTCCGGCAATATCACCAGCATCGGCAGCTTTCACCAGACTTACGGCTATTACGAGATCCGCGCGGATCTGGTCCTCTCTGGCGGCAACATCTCCTTCACCGGCAGCGTCGGAACGACAGCCCTGGTGTTCGGTGAGGTCACCATTCTCGGGACCGGCGCCGACGACACGCTCGATGGAGCGCTGGCCGGCAATGAGGTCGTCATCAACGGGGGCGAGGGGAACGATGTCATCTCTGGCAGCAGCCAGGGCGACACGCTCGATGGCGGAGCCGGCAGCGACAATCTCTACACCAATGGCGGGGCCGACACTCTGCGCGGGGGTGACGGAAACGACACCTATTATCTCGACGACGCAGGACAGATCGTCATCGAGAATGCCGGGGAGGGGATCGACCGGATCGTCATCCGGGAGGATTACACTCTCGGCGACAATATCGAGGACCTGACCCTGGCCGGGACCTTCGGCCACGGCGGCACCGGCAATGCGCTGGACAACGTGCTGGTCGGCAGCCTCGGCGATGACGTGCTTGACGGCAAGATGGGGGCCGACACGCTCACAGGTGACGCAGGGACCGACACCTTCGTCTTCGTCGCCGGTGAGGCAGACGGCGACACGATAACCGATTTCGCGGGTGCCGGCGCGCAAGGCGGCGATGTGCTCGTCTTCAACGGCTACGGCAACGGCAGCATCACCCGGATCGGCACAAGCAACAGCTACACGATCAAGGCCGATGCGGCGCATGGCGGCGTGTCGGAGACGATCCGGATCGTCGGCGTGACCAATCTTTCGGCAAGCGACCACCAGTTCGTCACGTCGGGCAGCTCGAACTCTGCGCCGACTGCGATCACCGCCTCAAACCTTGTCGTCGCGGAGACCGCGGCCAACGGCACGATCATCGGCGTGCTCTCCAGCGTCGATCCGGACGACAACGACACGGCGACGTTCAGGCTGACGGATGACGCGGACGGGCGCTTCGCGCTGAATGGCAACCAGCTGGTGGTCGTCGGCCAGCTCGACTTCGAAAGCAGCACGACTCACGGCATCCGGGTGCAGGTGGTCGACTCAGCCGGCAACACCGCGACCCGTTGGCTGATCGTGTCGGTGGCGCAATCCGCCGCCAACGATACCCAATTCGGCACCTGGGGCGATGACAGCTTCACCTACAGCAGCTCGCTGACCTACGACCGCATTGACGGCCGCGGGCTCCGACACACTGATCATGGCGGTTGGCACGGTCTCCGTCTCTGCCATCGACGGTGAGGTAGCGATCGACATCGATCAGAACGGTTCGGTCGATCTCTCCACCGTTAATGTCGAGCACCTCGTCCTGTCGGGCAACAACGTCTCCTTCTTCGACGATCTGACATCGACGGCCCTGATGGATAGCGAGATCACCATCTCCGGCACCGGCGATGGCGACACTCTCAACGCGTCGCGGTCCGGCGTTCGCGTCGTGGTGGATGGCGGCGAGGGGAAGGATGTCATCATGGGCGGTCGGCAGGCCGACACGCTCGTCGGCGGCGGGGGCAGCGACAAGCTCTACGCCAAGGGTGGCGCGGACATCATGCTGGGGGGCGCCGGAAACGACACCTACTACCTGGATGACTCCAGCCAATCGGTCATCGAGTACGCCGGCAATGGGACCGATCGAATTGTCGTCAAGTTCGACTACACGCTGGGAGATTACTTCGAGAACCTGACGCTTGCCGGCTCCAAGGGGCATTCGGGTACCGGCAACGGCCTCAAGAACAAGATCGTCGGCAGTTCCGGCGACCACGTGCTTGACGGCAAGGGCGCGGCGGACACCATCCTTGGCGGCAAGGGTGATGACGTGCTGATCGGCGGCAGCGGCGCAGATATGCTGACCGGCGGCGCAGGAGCCGATATGTTCCGGTTCACGATGCTGGATACCGCTGCCAATGCGGACACGATCAGGGACTTCGCTCACGGGGTTGACCGGATCGAGTTCGCCAAGTCCGCCTTTGCGGCCCTGTCAGGCAGTGCGGTCGATCCAGCCGCGTTCCATCTTGGCACGGCGGCGGCCACGGCGGACCAGCACATCATCTACGACCGGGCGACCGGCTCGCTGTACTATGACGCTGACGGCGTGGGCGGTCAGGCCCAGGTCCAGGTGGCTTTGCTCTCGACCAGGCCCGTGCTCGACGCCGGCGACCTGTTCGTCATCTGACAAGGGACAGGCGGGGAGCACGCACGCTCCCCACCTGCACCCTCAAGTCCTGCTCGGCGGTTCTGCCGGGATTAACCATTCATCACCGAAACTGCCGTGCGATTCGCGCCATTGTGGGATCGCATCGGCGTATTTGCGCGGCACCGCGGTTCGCTCGCAGCATTGCCTTTGCTGCAGTGCAGCGTTAGATGGCCCGCGACAATCGTTACGAGGCACACATGAAAGTTGCAGTCTTTGGTTTAGGGTATGTTGGCTGCACGGCCATCGCCTGCATCGCCTCGCAGGGTCATTCGGTCATCGGCATCGACGTTAACGAAGACAAGGTCGGGCTGATCAGGCAGGGGCTCTCCCCGATCAAGGAACCTGGTGTGGGCGAGATGCTCGCCCAGGCGCGAGAGCAGGGCAGGCTGGATGCCAGCACGAGCGTCGCCGGCCAGCTGGATGATTGCGACCTCGCGATCGTCTGCGTCGGAACGCCGAGCGGTGTCGATGGCGCGCATAACATGAGCTACATCGTCCAGGTGACGCGGCAGATCGCGATCGCCGTCGGCAGCGGACGGACCCGCCCGCTAACCGTCGCCTACCGGTCCACCATGCGTCCCGGCACGATCGACCAGATGATCGCTCCGATCTTCCGCTCCGTCCTGGGCGAGGATTTCGAGAAGACGATCGAGCTCGTCTACAACCCGGAGTTCCTGCGGGAAGCCACCGCGGTCCAGGACTACTTCAACCCCCCCAAGATCGTCCTCGGCACGCGCAACGGCGCGCCGAGCGCGAACATGGAGGTGCTGAACGAGGGCATCGAGGCGCCCGTCTTCCTGGTGCCGTTCCGCGAGGCTGAGGTGACCAAGTTCGTCGACAACAGCTGGCACGCGGTCAAGGTCGCCTTCGCCAACGAGGTCGGCCGCGTCTGCCAGTCGCTCGGCATCAGCGCCCGCCAGGTGCACGAGATCTTCGTCTCGGACACCAAGCTGAACATCTCGCCCTACTACACGCGTCCGGGCGGGGCCTTCGGCGGCTCCTGCCTGCCGAAGGATGTGCGTGCGCTGCAGTACATCGCTTCCGACCTGGGAGCGAACACCCCGCTGGTCGACTCGTTGCTGCGCAGCAACGAAGCGCACAAGCACTACCAGTTCGCCCGCCTCTCCGCCGATCTCGCGCCGGGATCGCGCGTGCTGCTCGTGGGGCTGTCCTTCAAGGCCGACACTGACGACCTCCGCGAGAGCCCGGCGGTCGACCTTGCGCGCAAGTTTCTGGACGCCGGCTTTCAGCTCGACATCTACGATCCGGGCCTGACGCCAGACAAGCTCGTCGGGCAGAACCTGGGCTATGCTTATGCGTATCTCCCGTCGATCGAGACGCTGCTCGTCGACAAGGAGGCTGCGGAGTCGCGCGACTACGATCTCGTGGTCGCAACCAACCGCCTGGTCGACACGCTTGCAATTGACGCGCAGAGCGTCGTCGATGTGAGCAAGATCCCCTGACGGAGAATAGCGTGGCGTCCACAGCCGAGACGGGCCAGCTGACCCCCAAACCGCTGGGCGGGGTGAGCCAGGAGTTCCCAACCTTCATCGAAGGGCAGCCGCTCGCCGGGCGCAAGGTTCTGATCATTGTCGAGAACCTGCCGCTGCCGTTCGACCGACGGGTTTGGCAGGAAGCGCGGACTTTACGTGCGGCGGGGGCGGAGGTCTCGATCATCTGCCCCACCGGCAAGGGGCACGAGGCGCGGTACGAATATCTCGAAGGCGTCCACATCCACCGGCACAGATTGCCGGTCGAGGCAGATTCGGCGATCGGCTACCTGGCTGAGTACGGGCTTGCGCTGTTCTGGGAGTCGGTCCTCGCCTGGAAAATCTTCTTCCAGCGCGGCTTCCACGTCATCCATGGCTGCAACCCGCCCGACCTGATCTTCCTGGTGGCGCTCCAGTTCCGCTTGCTCGGCGTGAAGTTCCTGTTCGATCATCACGATATCAACCCGGAGCTGTACGAGGCCAAGTTCAACAAGCGCGGCTTCTTCTGGAAGCTGATGGTGTTGTTTGAAAAGGTGACCTTCAAGGTCGCCTCGGTGTCGATCGCCACCAACCAGAGCTACCGCAAGATCGCGATGGAGCGCGGCGGGAAGGCCTCTGACGATGTCTTCGTGGTGCGATCAGGGCCTGACCTGTCGCGGCTGAAAGCGGTCGAGCCGGCGTCGCGCTGGCGCAACGGCCGTCGCTTTCTGGTCGGCTATGTCGGGGTCATGGGCGAGCAGGAGGGGATCGACCTGCTGATCGAGGCGGTTGATCATATCGTTCGCGATCTGGGACGCACCGATATCCAGTTCTGCCTGGTGGGCGGCGGATCCAGCCTCGACTCGCTTCGCGCGGAGGTCGATCGCCGCGGCCTCGCCGACTTCATGACCTTCACGGGGCGCGCGCCGGATATCGATCTGTTCGAGGTCCTCTCGACCATGGACATCGGGGTCAATCCCGATCGGGTGAACCCGATGAATGACAAGTCGACCATGAACAAGATCATGGAATACATGGCGTTCGGCAAGCCGATGGTGCAGTTCGATGTCACCGAGGGCCGCTTCAGTGCGCAGGACGCCTCGCTCTACGCCGCAGCGAACGATTCGCACGATCTGGCGGTCAAGATCGTCGAACTGCTGGACGATCCTGCACGAAGGGAGCGGATGGGCGAGTCCGGCCGGCAGCGTGTCGAGAATGAACTGAGCTGGGGGCATCAGGTCGATCCGCTGATCGCAGCCTATCAGCGCGTTTTCTCTCGCGCGTGATGCTCGGCCGACACTCGTGTGCTCGCCAGCGTTCAAGCGCAGGCGATTGGCGCGGCGGGCGAGGCGCGTCTCTCTTTCACCGGCGGCCTGAAGGCGCTAGGCTGCCGCTGTACGGGACGCGGCCGAAGGTTCAACCAATGTGCTTGATGCCGTCGCTGCAGCCAGCGGACACGAGGATGAAACGATGAACTCGGTCTCCGGAGATCCCGAGCGCCGCAAGAAGCGGGCGCGCACTTACTCAGGTTCCAAGATTCGCCGCTTCGCCTGGTTGCCCCGGCGGGTGTCGAGCGGCTCGTGGATCTGGCTGAAGAGCTATTACGTGTGGTCCCCCTACACGATCGATCCGAACGCGGGCCGCTCGCGCCGACGCTGGTTCTGACCGGCATGTCGCGGCTTCGCAAGGATCCGGATGCGACCAGACGGCGCGACCGCCGGGGAGTGACACGTCGCGGCACAGTTCCGGACCGCGCGCCTCTTAGCATTGACCGCAGGTTCGGCTTCCGCAAGGAGCAGCAACCCGGCCACTACTCAGCGAGTGCTGCCGCAATTTGATAAGACATCGGCGTTACCTCTCATCGCTGAACTCGACTGGAGCATTCCACCGTGCCGTCAACCTTTGACACCGACACCTCTTCAAGCGCCACGGTCGACCACGAGGGTCTCGATGCGGGCATTAAGGCGATCTGGACCGGCCTGCGCCGCCGCTGGTTGACCGTTCTCCTGTCGGTGCTGATTGTCCTGGGTGTGGCGATCGCGGCGGCGTTTCTGCTGGAGCCGGAATATCGCGCTTCGGCCCGCTTGCGGGTGGAGCCGTCGCAGAACATGCTGGTCGGCCAGACCACCGGCGGATCGAACCTGCCGGACCAGTCGATCGTCGAGACCGAGGCAAGCATCATGCAATCGCGCGACGTCGCCGTCGAGGTGGTGCGCCAGCTCAATCTCGCCAGCGACCCGGAGTTTGCTGACGAGGCTGAGGCGCCGCCTGCCGCGGCCGACGACGCGCGGATCGAGGCTGTCGCGGATGAAGTGAGCGAGCACCTGGTGGTAGCGCGCGAGGAGTCGACCTACGTGGTCGATCTGGCGTTCACCTCGGCTGATCCCGCCAAGGCGGCGCGGATCGCCAATGCGTTTGCCGAAGCCTACATCGCCCAGAGCGTGACGCGCCGCACCGGCACCGCTTCGCAACAAGCAGAGATGATCCAGCGCCGCGTGGACGAACTCGCGGTACGGGCGCAGGAGACGGACCAGCAACTTGCGCAGTTCCGGGCGGCGAACGGGATCGTCGGCGAAGGCGCAGGCTCTGTTGCCGACCAGCAGATTGCTCCGCTCGCGGGCCAGTTGGCGACGGCGCAATCGGAAGCCGCAGCGGCACGCGCGCGGCTTGCTGCGGCGCAGTCGCAGATCGCCTCGGGAGGACTGACGGCCGTGTCGGCGGTGCTCGGGTCGCCGGTCATCTCCAACCTGCGCGCCCAGCGTGCGGCGTTGACGACGCAATATGGCCAGATCAGCACCAGCCTCGGGCCGCGACACCCGGAGACCATCCGGATCAACGAGCAACTGGAGGCCATCGATCGGCAGATCCAGGAAGAAGCGAACCGGGTGATCGGCAGCCTCAGGAGCGAGGCCAATGCTGCCTCGGCTCGCGCGGCCAGCCTCGCCGGTGATCTCAACGTCCTGCGTGGCTCGCAGGTGGCGCAGACCCGTGCTTCGGCGACCGAGGCCACGCTGATGCGCGCCGCAGAGGCGGCGCAGCTCGCCTATACTCAGGCCACCGAACTGGCTCAGCGTACCAATCAGATCGCCGCCTCGCCGCTCTCGCAGGCGCAGATCGTGGAAATGGCCACGGTCCCGCTCGAGCCGGTTTCCCCCAACAAGCGGTTGCTGGTGGCCGGTGGGCTGGCGCTCGGCCTGCTGCTGGGCGTGACGCTTGCCGCGCTGCAGGAACTGCTCGCGCCGGGCCTCCGCTCGCGCAAGGATCTCGAGCGGATCGGGCTGCCGCTTCTCGCTTCGGTGCCGTTGCATCCGCGCCGCCACAAGGGGCGGTCGCCGGCCGATTCGCTCGTCGACGCGCCGTTCACCGCCTACGCGGAGACGTTTCGCTCACTGCGCAACACGCTGACGATCAGCGGCGGCAAGCCTTTCCAAGTCGTCGCGCTGGTGTCGTCCCTTCCTGGAGAGGGCAAGACGACGACTTCGCTCAGCTTGGCGCGGATGATGGCTATGTCTGGTGAGCGGACGCTGATCATCGATGCCGATCCGCGTGGCGCTGGCCTGCTGCGCCTGCTGCCGAACGCGCCCGAGGTCGGCCTGGTCGAAGTGCTGGACGAGGGTGCGGACCTCTCCGCGGCCATCCAGCCGGACGTGGTCGAAAACCTCGACATTCTGCCGGTCTCCAGTTCGGAGTTCGTCCAAAGCGATGTGTTCAGCAAGGAACGGGTCGAGGCGCTGATCGCGCAACTGCGCGGGCGCTACGATCGGATCGTGTTCGACACGCCGCCGCTGCTGGGTGTCGCCGACGCCCGGGTTATCGCCGCTCTGGCCGACGCCGTGCTGCTGGTGGTGCGGTGGGACAACACGCCAAAGAACGCCATCCGCAGCACCTTTGATATCCTGGCGCAGGATTCGTCGCCGGTCATCGGCGCTTTGTACACGATGGTCGATCCGCGCAATGAAGCGGCTGGCGCCGCACACTATTCGACCTACTATTCCTCGTATCTTCAGAAGGCATAAGGTCGGCGTAGCGCAGGAGCCGCATGCGCGGACGGAAGAGCGACTGCGGGGCAGCGTGTCTCCGTGGTCGAGGCGCGCCGGGCGGTTCGGACGCTTTGCCCTCTCCGTCGCGGATGCGGGATCGACGATGTAGCCGGTCGCTCAGCTCCATCTCCGTTAAGGGGCGAATAGCGCGCCCAGCATCGGCGCGGCGTTCAACGCGAGGGCGCTGCGCCAGACCTCCCCGCTCTGGATCGCAGCGTACACGTCCCGCTGTGAGGGATCCTCAGCGGTGCTAGCGAGGTTGCGCCGCGGCTTGCCAAGGGGCGATGCTGACGACCTTTCCGGCAGGCGACGAAGTCACCTCGTCCATCAGCCGGACGATTCCCGGTTGACTGTTGAGGGAGACCAGCAGCGCGCTGCTACCGTCGACATGACCGAGGAGCGATCCTCGAGGGCATGCCTGACGATACTTCCACTCGAACATTGGGCGCCACCCCAATGGATCGTAGACTGCACCCACCTCGGCGCTCAGCATCGGGAGCAGGGCGGTTCTCAGCAACAGGGTATCGCCATCTTCGCGATGAGGCCCTCCGCTGCAATGTCCGCGACGTAGGTACGCGCCAGCCCAAGGCCGCTCGACGCCGCATGCTTTCCCTGGTGTGAAGGCCGTGCGCTCTTTCGGCGATGGTCCCGGTCTGGAACAGCCTCCATACGAGCCCCCGGCAGGGCCGCCGTGCGGTAGCCCAGGTGAGGTCTATGCCCTATGCCTCCCGTTCGGGTGACAAGCGCTCCCAGGGTCGCGGTGCGACCAGAGTGCGGCTTCGATCCCGGCGAGCCTGTGCAGGGCTCGTCTCGAACGACTCGGCGCAACGTTCTGTCGCAAGTGCGAAGACGCGATAGACGCTGAGTTCAGCGGGATCTGGCTTGAGGGTCGAGCGATGGCGCATGAACGCGTGCCGTCCTCTCGCTGTCCCGAGCACGTTAACCCGATTTTTGAGTCGCGAGGACCACCCAGCCCATGTCGCAAGTCATCTACCTCAGTGAAGGCGCGAACGAGAGCGACATCAAGGCGGCTCTTGCGCTGATGGGCGACGGCGGGATCCTTGTTCTTCCTGAGAATGCATTCATCGAGATTACCGACGGCATCAGCATCGACATCTCGTCGCGTGACATTACCATCGACCTCAACGGATCGGTGCTGAAGCAGGCGAGCGACGTTACGGTCATCTCGGCCAATGGTTCGGTCGGGGCGGCGCAGAACGTCGCGATCGACGTCTCGGGCGCGAATGCCACGATCACCTACGAGACGCTTCCGACAGATCTGAAGGTGGGTGACTGGATCAAGCTCGCCTCCGACGATGAACTGCCCAACGACAATCGCAACGCCGATCTCCCGACCCGCCTGGGGCAGGCGATGCAGGTGACGGCAATCAACGGCAACACCGTCGAGGTTGCAGGCCAGCCGCTCTACGGCGATCTGTACGTGACCAATGTGCGCGCCGCGCAGATGTCCAGCGGCACCCTCAAACTCACCAACGGCACGGTCCAAGGGGACCAGACGGACGGCACCTGGCTGAGCTACCTGGTCAACATCCGCGACGCGATCGGCACCCAGATCGACCACCTGACGGTGCGGGATGGCAATTCGATGGGGATCAACCTCATCAACAACGTCAACGCGGTGGTGACCGAATCCGTGGCGATCAACCTGCGGGACGACACGACGATCGGCTGGTACGGCTACGGCGTCCACTCCGCCGGATCGCTGAACACGACGATCATCGGCCTCTATACCGAGCGCGTGCGCCATGCGACGGACAACAATGGTGTGGGTGTCGCCGCAGGCGATCCGTCTCTGTCAAAATACGGCGCGGACATCGGCATGACCGTGACAGATTCGGTCGCCTATTATTCCTCCGCCTTCTCCTACTCCTTCCACTCGGAAGCGCGGAACGCCGTTCTCGACAATGTGATGTCCTTCGATTCGCACGGCTTCGTCGGCTTGCGCGGGGTGGGCAACACGGTCCTGAACTCGGCCAGCGTTGGGGACGAGCGCGGCTTTCAGTTCTTCGAGTACGGCTATGGTGACGCGAAGGACATGCTGATCGACGGAGTCGTGATCCGCGAGGCGCGGGTGTATGTCTACAACGTTCAGGGAGAGGCGACGAACAATGTCATCCAGAACAGCTACCTGGAGTACGACTACCGGACCGGCAACCCCGGAACGACGGCGCTCATCAACACCGTGGTCATCAAGTCTGATGGCGTGGACGATGATCAGATCGTCGGAACCGACATGGCAGATCGCCTGCTGGGCGGTCGCGGGTCGGACATCCTCTCCGGCGGAGCGGGCGATGACTACATCTGGGGCGGCGAGGGCAACGACCTGCTGGCCGGCGGAGCCGGGTCCGACCGGTTCGTGTTCGACCAGCTCGACAGCATCGACGTCATCACGGATTTCGAGGCGGGCGACGGGGGGGACCGGCTGGACGTGTCGATCCTCGGCGCGCGCCTGGGCTGGCGCGGCG
>Ga0210040_10008457_pt1 | contig 12218 bp, 9 predicted proteins | sample CryGeyCG12114_NA_FD_185462 | JGI IMG/M metagenome (GOLD analysis project Ga0210040, IMG submission 185462) | Groundwater microbial communities from aquifer - Crystal Geyser CG19_WC_8/21/14_NA (SPAdes) (version 2) | ecosystem: Environmental > Aquatic > Deep subsurface > Groundwater | place: USA... | reverse complement strand
TATTTTTTTATGTAGAGGTGATTGGAGCTCTAACCTCTGTTCTTCTAATCTGGGTGGTTACTGGCATCTTGGTGTACTTGGCTGTCCAGCGAGTTATCGATCAGGACTTTGAGATCAATGCTGAAATCATGCTCATCACGTCTGGCATCGGAGTCCTAGTCAATATTGTGTAAGTGGCTCCCAATTCCACTCACTGTCTTTTGCTAACTAACTATGATGATTAATAAATTGATGTTTTTCCATCTAGACAGTTATTATAATGTTATCGTATACTCGCTACCTAACTAAACTAGCTTGTAACTAACAAAGATTAATTGCACCACATACTTGCCCTTATATAAATATAATTTCACGGTAAATCTAGGCAGACCCTGCGGTAGACAATGATAATGCTTCCCTTTGGACTCACTCATTGCAGACTCCGATCACAAACACCCTTCGCCTTGGTCCCTTTTTTGAACGACTAATTAGACTAACCAACTAACGTTGTACTTGCATATTTTAGTATGGGCTGTACACTTCATCAGCATTCTCACGCTCATGGTGGTGGAGGCGGTGGCGGTTGCCACAGTCAAAACAGTCATCCAGGACCAGCAAATGAGCCACCTTGTCCAAATGGGGCGATCACCTCGAAATCAGAGAAAAGATTTGTAGACGGCACCATGAACGCTGGATTTGTGGGATCAAAAGATGATTTGGAAGCTGCCGTTCATGACAGTCGGGAGGAGAGTGATGAGTCGTACTGTGGCAGTGCAAATCCCATTGCAGTCCACAAGCCCAATATCAATGTGAGAGCAGCTTTCATCCATGTTCTAGGGGATTTCATTCAGAGCATTGGTGTTTTCATTGCCGCCATCGTAATCTACTTTGAGGTTTGTCCATACTTTTCTTTGTTTACTCAAGTTACAGCTTATGGTCCAAATTTGTGAGCCGTGTATTGCATCGCGTAGTATACCAGAACCACTAGAACTTAGCATCGAACTTTTATCTTACAATGACGTTTTCAATAAATAGGCAATAGTCTCCAATCGTTTTTGTCGTTAGTAAGTAATTCAATTCTTAAATAGCGCAATACAATTTTTTGGATGAGAAAGTGCAGGAATATTTAGTTAAGTTAAATACGTTCGGAAAAACGAATTTTTGATGTAGGAGTAGGAGTACAGACTTTCGTAAGACAAGCTAAGGAAACATTGATGCGCATGCGTGCAATCCATATGTGCCCGATCTCGTTCCTTTGTTGGTTTGATGTGCTGCTTGCTCACTGATAATTTGTTTTTGCAACTGATGTGAAGTAAAATCGTTCTTCTAATTTTTTGTTAGTTAATTACTTTTGAAGTATTCAGTGATCTTATAAATAGTGTAATTGTTAAAAATAAGGTGGCCAAGACAAAAAGTCCACTCAAATGCTACGCACTCTATATTCTTAGGGAAAGCTACGGAAAGAAAATATAAATATTTTTTTTGTGTTTTTATTTCAGCCAACCTTGGTTATTGTGGATCCCATATGTACCTTCTTATTCTCCATACTTGTGTTAGGAACCACGTACGCCATCATCAAAGATGCATTGGTCGTTTTAATGGAAGGTAAGAAAATGTGGAATATCTGTTTAGTTTTATGTGAAAATATGAAGTCTTCTGTCGCTCGTGCTGTAGTAAAATCTCATATATGTATGCTTGAAGATTTTAAACGAATTTGAAAAAGACTCCTCTAGGATTTTCCTGTTGAATAATAAATGAAAAATCTTTGGTAGATAGTAAAGTGAAATTCCGTAGACGCCTTCTCAGCATCTCATTTCATCTCTAGTATAGTACCAAAGATCAGAATATTATTTAATTAGCTCATCTTCCATGCAATCAAATCTTTGCGTTCCTTTACATTAGGCTTCTTCTGAGAGTTGAACCGTGTAAGAAGTAAGAATCTGCGTAGGCATTCTATGAAGAGTTTTGCTGAAAAAAAAAATCTCAAAACTTTGCTTTATTAAATATGAAAATGTGATGTTAAATAATGAGAAACTGATGCTTCTACCGGATTATTTGCATAGTTTGTTGAGAACGTCGATCAATTTATGCGATCTAATTGTATTCGAGATTCGAGACTACCTGAAGTGAATGTATGTTGTATTTTTCGTTTACAAGGGTTCCATTTACCCTGCCAATCTATTATACTGACTAGATCACACTGTATTATACTGACTATCGGGTTGTTTACAAAACCTAACTCTGTGGAGTTTTTTTCTTCATGGCTCTGGGTTTCTAAAAAGAACGTTGTTGCACAGTCCGTCTTCGTTAAAAATGCTTTCAATAAATTAGTTTCACATGTGTGCTTCTGTAGTTGAAGCTTAAGGTTCATTTTCTTTCCCAAGAAACTAAATTCGGTGCACATCCTCGTCCTGTAGTTTTTGTGTGAAATAAATGAGAAATGTGTTTTTTTTTTGCTCTTCAGGAATCCCAAAGGGGATCGATTTTAATGAAGTGAAAGAAACTTTCCTGAATGTAAAAGGAGTGAAGATAGTACACAACTTGAGAATATGGTCCCTGTCCATGGATAAGATTGCCATGTCAGCCCATTTGGCAATCGGTAAGTATTTCATCCCTTTATTTTCTGTTCCAGAAAAATGAATGTTACTGTCCATTTCAAAATAAAAGGCAGTAGATTTGCTCGTCAGGTTACATGGCAATGATTGTTTAGTGCAAACAAAAGTCAAGTTGTAAATGATAAAAAAATGAACTGAAAACTAGAAAGTTGGCATAGCATTTATGAAATCTACAGTTCGATTTACAGTATTTGGCCATTTAACCTGGGTCACCAAATAACACAGGGCAACTGCCTTTTACTCTGAAATAGACAGTAAGTATTATTGCCAGTTTTTGTATAGAAGCTGTAGTGCAAAGTGCTGCAGTGCTATGTATCACAAAAGGCGTATGTATTCAAAGTGCATTTAAATATTAAATTCTAAGAAATTTATTATTTAATATTGCCTCTCAAATGGGATTTTATTCACTTTTGTGTGTCACACTTTTTCATTGGTTGGTCATTTTGCCTTGAAAAGGATATTAGAACATTCAATTTCTATTTCGTTTGTCGATGATGCATTCTTTCAGCATGGATGACAATTATTAATGCTCACTTATTTATATTTACATACGACACATGATATGATACACTTTCCCTAGCTTTCCTTTTACTAGCTAGCTTCCCGGTGATTTTAGTAGGCAGGCAAACATAAAGTCGAACAAGTTATACAATTGACAGTACGTGCGTGTGTTTTGTAGATCGTGAGTGCTGCAATGCGAATTCTATTTTACGCAAGTCGTCCCAACTAGTGAAGCATAAATACGGATTCTGTGAAGTGACGATCCAAATAGAAGATTTTAATCAAAGTATGCAAGACTGCCTCAAATGTCAAGAACTCAATTAGCTCTAGGGAAATTATGTTTGTTTTCCTTTTATTATTTGTGTATACCACTTTACCTAAATAAGGGTTTTTTTGCGTGACAATGAGTAGTATGAGAGAGTTTTTTTGTGAACAAGATCTTTCTACTTTCTTTGTTAGCTTTCATCATTTGTACTCTATGTTCAAATACATGTTATATTCTACTTTCTACTCTTATGTACTACTTGTAAATAATTTGTAGGTTGCTATTATTGTAAAATAGTATATAATTAAGAGATATTTTTTAGAGTAGCTCTAGTTTTTACCTTCTTTGGAGTGATACAAGTGCCTTGTTTTATAAGATGAATTGCCGCTAGCTATCAACGAAACTGAGCTTGTCCATAGTTGTTGAAAATGTTGATATTTTACGTAACACATAATTTCTTACGCTTAATGTGTACCCTTCTTAGTATCGTAACTGATTTATAGTCATGAATTTTTTTATTATTATAGTGTACTGTACAAGCTATACGAAACGCCAATGAATTAGATATACGTTATGTGGTTTTATCAACGCAAATCGAGAATCATTTATTAAATAAATACTTCAATTTATCATCTAAATTGTACTTAAAGTAAGTAAGTAGTTTCACACATGCAAGCTCGTCATTTCTTCATCCTTTCTTTCATCTTCTCCAGGCCATAAGTGAAATCATAGTGCACTTTCATGTCTGTCCGCTAATACGACGCTAAATCAATTTTTATTGCATTACTGTTACCTGTCTGACGGATTATTATATGGGAGTCAAAAGTGGGCCAACCTGCCTCTGAATAACGTAAAATATGAGATTGACGTCATTCTTTCTATATATAGCCCGACATGGAACTTTCACTGTATTGTTACGTATCCTTGTTATCTAGTGCATTAACCTATCCGGGTGGCAGCGATTCCCTTGTATTGTGTTTTTTCCACGGGTCCGATTATAGTAGACTACAATATGAAGACAATGGAGGAAAGCAGACTAACTTTCTCTTTTCCGGGTTACTTACGCTCCGAAACGTAATAATACAAGTTTCGTATATACGATGAGAGAATTGTTTGATGTCAGTCCACAGATTGCACAAGAGAACTCCTCTCCTTCCAAATCTATTTTTACTTGCGTAATCTCTAATAATTTCCAATCCCGGTGCTCTCGTTGACTTTGTTTTATTTGAGCAAACTTTGGGAACTATTGATTCAGTATGACAAAGTCGAAATGGCCACATCACCCGAATAAATTTCACATGTGGTTCCAGCTTTATTGTCGATAAGTAGTCCCCTGCTTGAATTCATTGCTTTTATCTCTTCAAACAAGGAAGATTCTTGTAATTGAATTTAAAGCTTAACTTTTTCACCAAATATTAAAGTAAATAAAATCTGGGTTTGGGGGAAAGTTTTATATTCTATAGTTAAAAAACCAGCAGAAAACCTTGCAGCAGCATTTTTTTTAAAGTTTTACGCGTTCACAGCGTTGATTGGAGTACAAAGTTTCTTTGCTTTGGCAATGCCATAATTACTCAAGTAATTAGATTAAAATATCCGATAACAACTGAACTATAAAAATGTATATAATAAGTTGCTTAAGACAGGCAGGAAACTTATTGCGGCTACCGGAGAACCCAGATCCTAGACCCTACTGTTGCAAAGAATCAGCATTGCAATCCAAGGAGGCCATTCCGGTAGCATCTTTGCCACCCACCTCAAATTTTGTGAAATTGACGAGATTTTCTTAAAAAATTTAAATATTGCTAATAGCTGGGGTTGCATTCGAAGTTAGCTAGGGTTTCAGTTTACCGTTGGCTTCTGCGTAAAGGTTTTCCCCTTTTCCTGGTTTTTGAAGTTTTTTCGTCCATATTTGTTCTTAGGTTGACTACCATACAGTATTCTTTTGCATTACTTTACTATGAATTGGCATATATACGCAGTGTTATCGAATAAAAATTATATAAACTCTCTCATTCCTAGTCAAGAGCCTCTGAAAACCACAACATTTGCAAAATTCGACTCTGGATTGTGGGATTGTCAATTCTTCACGCAAGAGATACTTATACAGCTAGACCCTGAAAGTCAAAGAGAAATATAGTAATATTCATATCAACAAATTGTGTTCTTCAATCCTCAACTCTTAATAAAGCAAAGTAGTTAGCTTTCCGAGTTTTCCCCTTGGTTGATTTCTCTGGCTATATTACTTTGCGAAATGAATTCCTGGGCTAAAACCAAATTAATAACTCGATGCGATGCGATGCTCCCTCCCAAGTCCCAACTTAAATCCAGTTTTATTGTCTGACTGAATGGCCTTTCATTACTTCCCGGAATTCAAGATACAATGCTCAATATTATACAAACTAACTAAAATATTTCTGTCTAGAGTTAGATAATGTATGTTCCTATCTGTACACCACAGGGTCTCGAACCTAATTCTAACAACAACTACTATCCATAGAATTTGATCCCGTAACAAAATGCTTATGGCATCACATGGGACTGAAAAAGCTTCTGGATCTGACGAGTGATATTGTAGCCTTAATATAAAAAGTGCTGTAGGCGACATCCACATGTGCAATAAATACTGACTGAGAACTGGGCTTTCATCTCGTGGTGAAGGAACCCAGCCAGCGTTTGGAAAATGACAAGGGGCTCTGCTGCAGCTGTAGTTGTCATTTGAAACACGCACTTGAAATAGACTCTTTGTTGTATGCTAGATTAGTTCTCTGTTTCTTTGCTCAGGAGCGAAGATGACATACTGATTGGCAAGTCATTGCACTGCTTGTGCATTATTCAGCAATGCGAACAAAACTCTAAAAGACATAGTATATATATAGTTTCCCTCCGCCAAGTGCATTAGTTTGTTCGCAACAAACAAACAACAAAGCATAGTATGTATGGAAATGAAGTGGAACGAGAGATTAGAAATCCTGTGTGTCCGCTTTGTGTGCCTTTTGTAGCACAGTAGCGAAACGGTGGCTTTCATCCACTAGATTAAAATTTTATTCTCTTGGCGAAATTGAATTTCTGGGTAGCATTATCATCACAAGAACAGTTTTGTCTCCATAAGTTAGTGCAGCAAAACCATAATATAAAAGGAGCACAAATAGCTAAATTTATTCTACCGTGCTTATTGGGTCAGGCGAGAAAGAATGGACAAATTGACTGAATAAGAAGAAGAGGACGTGGATACAATTTTAAAGACTTTATTGCTGTCTCATAATATACAGGGTGGTTGTTGTAACATACAAGTGATAGTTTAGATGATCAGTTGTGCTTGGTAAGTTGCACAGTTAGTTATCAGAAACCAGGACCATACATGCGTTTTTGAGCTAACCATATAGCACAAAAATTATATTAGGATATTTATTTGGAAATGGTGTCACTACAAACAGGCTACCTACAAGGGATGTCTTCCAGGTATTAGTTAGTTAGTATAGTCATAAAATAATAGCATGTTACCCATTCACACGACGCTTAATCAATATGAGAATTATGACTCGTTGTACCGAAATATGTTTGAATGCATGTGCATACTTTCTTACTATGTTAATTTCTGTGCATACAATTGATTGAGAAAATAGTTCATACCAGGAGGTTTTGTGGATCACTAGACTGAGTGAGATTATGAACACACACGTACTAGATGCTCAAACATATGGGAAAAATCACATGTGAAATAACTTTCGATAGTCATTCAACTTTCATACCAATAGTGTCATCAGAACTTTCTCAACATCATTAGTACAAGGAAAAATTACTGTCGAAACACACATGCTACTACATAGTAATGCTCATTGCTACAACAAAGTGCTTTCATCATTTATCCAATCTTGTGATAAAAAATGTCTGACAAATAAACTCAGTTAAAACATATCAGAAAAGATATCATATTCCGGTTGTTAGCAAAGAGATAAAAAGTGCAATACTCGTTGTGATAATAAAAAATATCAATAACAACTGCTTATATGACAAGACTTTCTAACTGAAATTACCAGGATCATAACAGTAATAATAATAAGTAAGTAAGTATACCAATTCTAAAAGTCATAATGTATTCCTTATAATCTCGAAAAAGACACAACTACCATAGAACCAACCATGGCGTGGTGAGTATATGGTAACTGCTTGGTTTCCATTATGCGGCCTCTTGTAGATAAGGTAATATGGTTTTCCTTGGCATTTTTTCTTAATAGTAGTCACACAGCCCTATGCGCGCAAAAGACAAAAAAGAAAGAAATATCTTGCTTTTCAGACGGACATCCTTTTGGAAGAGTCTTTGTAAGGTGAATCATATAGTTCGAGCACAGGACTTGGAGACTGAGTGGAACTAAAGTCCATCGAATCGGAAGGCATCATGTGCCCATGGTATGGGGCAGACTGTCGAAGTATTGAGGTGGATGTGGCCGTCCCACTTGTCCCACTTGAAGGGTGAGGATTTCGATGGTAGACTGCCACAGACATGGATTTCCTATCGTACGCAGAGCTTTGATGCAAATGGGTGATTTTTGCTGGCGATTTGGTCAGATTGAGCCTCCGAGGGGGGCGAGGTCCTCGTAGAAAATTTATAGGGCATTTAGGACACCGGCATGAGCAAACGGAGGTCAAAGACCCGGCAAGAGATGAAGTCATCTCGCGAGGAATGTGGCCAGAAATAATGGAGCCATTAGCTGTGATCACATCTCCCTCTAAACGAACCGCTCTTCCTGCCGCCTGCAAAAGGATAGTCACAATTTTAACAATAAATCATATTTTATATGCTCAGCTTCACGAGCAGACTGTAAAGTAAATTATATTCTTGGTTTCAATTTCAAAGAGAAACATGTTTTAGTTAGTTACAAGAGCTACTACAATAGCATTTGGAAAAATTATTTGTAGACTTTCACATATTTGTTTTTTAGCTCAACCTCTACTGCCAACGCATTTTTGGCTAAAATACTAAATTCATCTTCGCCCATAAGTTCCAATGAAATCACAAGCACGGTAAGATGTACAAACAAGGAATGACATAGCAATGATGTATGTGCGACTATCGAGAACGCCAGAGAAGGGCACTGTAGTGGAATGTGAAGAAAAATGGAGGAAGGCACATCCCATTTTCCGCACAGCTGAGCACAGAGTGATATCGATCATCTATAATGTAAAGCACTTAATACTTATCTGATCAATGCCAAAAGAACCTGAGTTTCAATGTTGGCAACAGCTTGAGGACACTTTTATTTTCATTTGATCTGCAGCATTAAATTCTGTGCTCTCGGAAAAATGTGTTGAAAACATTCCTATACCCTTCTCATTTTCTTCCAAGAAATCCAAATCCCATACAATGGAAACAGACGCTCATTATTTCGCTATCAAGTTACTTTAATGTTACTACTTGGAATTTTAGATATACGCAAAACCTTCTAATGTTGCGTCTCGATTGCAGGAGTTGTTGCATAAACCCCAGACTTGATTCGATTAGTATGAGCGGTACCATGATCCCCCAACTTTAGACGTTTGTGTTAATTTTTTAAGACATCGCGAGAAACTGAACAAAAATTAACAGGGAAAACTAATTATCTGCTGGAATCTATCTAAAAATAGAGATCAACTTACAATGACTACTAACCAGGGAAGAAAGTGGAGCGGAGCAAACTATACCACGGTAGTGGGAATAAGTGAATGCAAAAAGGACGATAAAACTCTCCTTACTTTGAAAACCGAACAAAGTATCGGATTTCAGCGACTCCTTCACTCTTCTGCATATACAGTTATTTAGTTAGGAAGGACTACAATGATACATTATATATAGTTAGTTGATAGCTATATGTAGTTTAAGAATATGGAAAGGAGAACTTTATCTGTGCAATTATTTCGCTTCTGTGAACCTAATACCTCGGTCTGTGTCCTACATTCAGAATGGAGTAGTCTAGTCTAATAAATACTTGTGCCAAAAACTCTTGCAACTCGAAGGCCACATTTTTCGCTAGACACCAAACACTTCACTGTCAATTTTATTTCTACCGGAAAATGAATTCAGTTGACAGTAATGTGATTAACAACCATACCGATAGGCTAAAATTATAATTATACAACTAATATTGTTTTACTCAAGTTAGTAACTATATACACCGTCGGGGTTTAGAAGTTTGGAACTTACGCTGATATGCTTTACAATTCTTTTAGATGTTGTGAGAGTCAGTGGCCGTTCAGGGATCTAATATTTTTTGGGGCTCTTATTGAAGTTGTAAAGCTTCATTTAAGTTATATTACAATGTACAACTCCGTCACCCAATTTCGGCACCTCGTTGTTAGATCTCTATGCTGGCAATAGAATAATACCAGTTAAAAAAAATTCTCAGGTATCACGGTCTAGTTGTTTTGAAAAGAACCTATTCAGCCCATGAAAGCATCATCAAAATAATTCATGCTGTGAAAAAGCATACCAAACGGGCGTTTCTTCAATTTTTGCACATTATCCCAAAAATGATTATATAGAGGCTGTAGTTAGTTATATTTTCCTTAACTGTCTGAGAGTTCCTTTTATCTTGTCTACTTTCTAAAGCTATATAGCACTCGCTCATTCCATAAAAAAGCAACTTAACTCTCACAGTGATTATATTAATTAAACGTTAAAATACCACGGGAGCAAATAATACGAATTATTTATTGAACCTCACAAAGAATTTATAAATTTTGTTTGAACATTTCCTCTCTGGGATTTACCATGCACATGAAAACTGTAATCACTGGAGAGAAAATTAGATTTCCTTGCGTCACTAAACTTTCGGAAAATCCATGTTACATGTTGTAGTAAGAAGGGAGACAGGTTTATATCCTCTTACCAATGGTGCATCTTGTGAGAATTGATCAACAGAAAAAAAGTATAAAGCATTTTTTGGTTTCAAAACTTTCTCTATCTTCCGTAGACTTTAGGATTGGTTTAGAATATAAATTCAGCTTAAGATTCAATATCTGAAGGTAGAAATTCTCAACTTTCTTCCACGTAGTGAAATTTATTTTGTAATCTGAATAAGAAAAACATACATCTTCGTTTCCAGTTCTCCATTTAGCTTTAAGAAAATAGATTCCGAAAACTTTGTAGTCGTTCCAATAGGAATTCAATTCTCGTCAGATTTCAAACATAACACGAAAAGAGAAAATTGAATATTAAATACAACTCACAGAGTAAATGGAGGGAATACAAAGTTTTGTTTTGAAGATTTTTTGTCAGGCTTGAAAGCTTTTGAGGATTTTGCAACGCACAGGAGCGAGCAGTTTCAACTGAGCCCTCATTAAAGCCTTCAAAGGTAAATGGAATCACACCAAGACGAGAACATTAAATAGAGCCTGTGAGCTCTCCATTTGCCATACACCAGGCACTTACAATGGATGATAATTTGGGACCCAGCAGTTATTCGCCTCAATTCGTCCAAATGTGTATAAAAAACTGTTATTTAAGCCTATTTTACGAAGCTTACCTTCACCCTATAATAATTTTCCTCGTGATAAAAAAAATCTTCTAAAAATATCACAAAAAGTAAGTCCAAAGCATCAAAACCTTTATGAAGTGTTAGGTGCAATGAAATAAAACCTTTGAAAACTGGAATCTACTATGCACCGTATCTGATAGTAAAGTATCATGCAAAATGTAAGTAATATAATAGCTTAATTTTATCAACTTTTATTTTTTCACGGCTCTTCCCATCAAGCACTCTCAGTTCCTTGCATGCTATCAGAACATACAGATGAAGAGAAAAACTCAAAGTGCTTCCCTAAACGAGCCAACTCCATCCTCAAAAGCACACTTCTTTGATAATTAATGAAAATTTGGCATGCAAATTAGCTGGCAACCCGTTAAAACTTTTTTCAAATGGTAAAGCAAAACTCATTTAAAGTTTAGCAACTTAAGTAACTAACTATAACTACTATGTATGTTCCACTAGATAGCATCATTATTATGTGATAAATGGGGAAACTTTTTCTAGCTTCAATGCGTCCATAACTTATGCAATTTTTAATTGCGTGATGAAAGCTGAGCCTCTATACCTAATAGAAAATCGCATTGATTCCATTTATAAGAAATTCCATCCTACTTTCTAACTTAAATGGTATATTCTCATGCTTTCAAATAGATTAAACTTTCTTTCTTTTTCTACATATACTTTTCCATACCTGTAAGGCTTCAGCTTCATCCCTTCGCTCATCTTCAGTGTTCATTGTGATAAACCTCATGACGAGAAGATTCAAAGATGCAGCCACAATGGCGAGACCAAATAGGATGAAAATTAGACCGAATGCAACATACTCAGGTTTACTATCTAACGCCTCGTCCTTTTGGAGCGCTACCATATCACCAAACCCTATTGTAGTCACTGAAATACAAACGAGACAAGTTATTTTTAAAATATGTCACACGGTCAAACTGGACGCCCCCTTAACTTTTATAATACAAACTTCCCTTCTTATTTTTCTTACTAACTAACTAACTGACTGACTAGTTGTATTATTGTGTAACTAAACTCATTAACATTGGAATAACGTAATTAATCCTTGGTTGATGGGCATATCTAGATGGAGAAAACAGGGAAAGTTATCCAATTAATTCCTAAGTTTACATTATTTACCAAAGTTATAACTTTATAAACATGTGTACTTTATAATTAGGTTCATTGTCAGAAAATGGCAATTAGTACATTTTGTAACTTTTGAGAATATCAATTATAGTATAATTATACGCCAGTGGGCTGAACATAAAGGTGCTAGCTAATGTTTTTGAAAACTTTCTGATATTTCTAGACACATTTTACACTGAACTATAAAGTTATATTACATATGTA
>Ga0210040_10008456_pt1 | contig 12219 bp, 7 predicted proteins | sample CryGeyCG12114_NA_FD_185462 | JGI IMG/M metagenome (GOLD analysis project Ga0210040, IMG submission 185462) | Groundwater microbial communities from aquifer - Crystal Geyser CG19_WC_8/21/14_NA (SPAdes) (version 2) | ecosystem: Environmental > Aquatic > Deep subsurface > Groundwater | place: USA... | reverse complement strand
GGTAGAGGATGAAGGAAGGTGCGGTCCTTGTGTTGTTTGAACCACATGATTGAGTGCCTGTTTACCATGTACAGGCAGCTTTTGCCATACATCACAATGTTGACCTGGACGCGTTGTGCTTTCGTCGAATAGTCCCTCGACGCTGCAGATAGAGCGTGGCCCTCCCCTGAGACTTTGATTGTGCTCTTCATGTTTTCTGACTGGTTGCTCATGATCTTCAACAAACCCTCTCCTCCTTGTCGGGTTGTTGCAATGTGTTGTTTTACCCAGCAGGTGAAAACTTTTCTCGTTCGTTCGTCATTCTGCAAAGCGTCCCACTCACTTACGAAGCGATGACACGCCTTACCTCTCTTCGGCAATGTTTTGATTGTCTGACGCGCAGCAGACTCGATCTGAGCGGTCATTGCCCCACCTCGTTCCTCGGCTGCGTAGCTTTTCATGTGTGTACCATGTTGAATACCTGATGCTTACCATGTTCAGAAGCCATGCTTGCTACAGGAGAGGGTGCTGTTCAGGCGACTGTGATAGTGGACCTGTTGATGCCGTGATTTATTTGTTCTGCTCTGCAGGCTTGTGGTTGCAGTCGCGTTGTTGTATACGAATGAGGAAAGCGAAGTATTCGTGAAGTATCAAAGGACATGTTGGTCAAAAAAGTTGCAGTGACGACATTTTTGCACTTTTCCAAGATCGAAGGCTGGATACCAGATGTGTCCAAATCGTGATCTACGTCAAATCGCTTCATCGCCACAATATGCAATCCATAGTGAGTTTGTCGAAGACATGTGCCCTCTTCACCTTCAGTTCTCAGTCTGCTGCTGGAGTTTACCCAAGACGTCTGCATCTCTTCACTCTGCCATCGTTAATCCACTTGTCTCTCCATCAAGCCCTCTTTACTTCTTCGCCGTCCTTCCCGAGCTTCAGCTGTCTCGTCTCTTGCTGGTGTTGATTCCCTGTCCACAATCTTACCAGTTCTACCATCCCCGCCCGTCGGTTCCCTGTGATACGAATCAATCTGCTTCTCCCTGATACGCAACAACTTTCTTGCATGCTCAAGACTCACACATTGCTGATCGAGATCGAGTTTCAGCTTTTCCATGTCGTCCTTCAGATGATTGACTTCGGTCTCGAGCTCCGCAGCGCGATCACCGCGTTCCGCAAGCTTGGTGCTCAGCTCCCTGAGCTGCGTATGCACCTTCGCTAAGTATTCGTCGTCGCCGACCTTGGTCGGTATGGATGGATGGCTATGTGCCGCTGCGCGAGCTATGATGATCTGCTCCGACAAACCATCTCTCTCGCGTTGGATGGCTCCGTTTTTGCTTTCGAGGTCGGCGTTCTTGTCTTCGAGTTCTCCGACGTAGGCGCGCCATTTGTTGACAGAGGAGCGCAGCTCCAGCGTTTCTCGGCGGTATTTGGCCGCTTGGTCTTCCCATGCGTCGGCGATAGGGATGTATTCTGGTTGTGCTGGTCTGTCATTCCTGTGTCCATGGCCTTTATCTTCCTCATCGGCGTGCTCCTCATCGACCTCTTGCTCTGTAACATCCAAACCACTCTTCCGCACAGCCACCAAGGTCGTCAAGTTGCCGTCTTCAGCCGCCGTCATTTCACTTTGAATGTCGCCTCCGGTATCGGTGTAAATTACGCCCACGTTGTTGCTGACGTACATGCCAGAGGTATGCTGGCGCCGAGGACGGGTGGGCATAGTTGTGCCGAGGAGCGACCGGAGCCTGAGAGCAGCAGATAATAGTCTAGAAGGTTTCCTCCTGATAACTCCAACGGCAGCTTCAGCCTAACGGACACTTAGCAACGGTCGGCAGTGGTGTAGCTTTCTACTATCAGCGGAGCCCAGTAATATAACGTACCTCAGATTGGATGGTGTTTGTGCTTTCCTTCTTTGAAACCTTCTTGTCTGTTGGCCTTGGTGGGGTGCATGGTGGAGTGATTTCGTGATGCATGGTGGTGAATGAAGGTTTTGTTGTGGTATTGTACAAATGACTCCCAATCTGTGATTCGGCAAGCATAGTTGCGGTTACTTGGTTGGCGTTGCCCATCTGCTAGTAAAGCCCGATGATTTGTGCAAGGACAGGTGATCGAGCAGAGAGGCATCAGGGAAAAACAAACCAATTTGAGCAAGACCAAATTCTCTTGCACGGAATCCTCCCCGCACCCTCTACGCCCTCAAAGCACTGGCCAATGTATGTTCATTCCACTGCTATCTTCTCCCTACTTCGTGGTTAAGCTTGGCGCATTCCTCGGACTTCGAGAATATTTTGAATACGATTCCATCATCCAACCTGCGCGTCCCTCAAGTCCTCTCTGCTTAGCTTCTCTCTCGCCACGCCTTTTGCTTGCAGTTTCTCATCCTCCCGTCGTCGTGATTCAACCCTGAACTCCGCAAGCGTGTCCATTTGTTGGCGGATCGTTTGCTGCAGCAATGTGATATCCTGAACATGGCGGTCGATTCGTGTATTCTTCTTGTAATGAGCACGAACGAGCTTTTGAATGATTTCATTCTTCGTAACCAAGCCTTCATCTTTGGTCGGACAAGTTCGATGAGTTGTGCCTTGGTCATTGTCGTGTAGATGAAGTTCGGAGGAGAAAGGGACATCTTGTTAGTTGAGTGGTTCATCCCGGTGGTATATCGTAAGAACGTGAACTTGAGTCTGTAAAGCGTGAGAGTTTAATCTCGAGGACAATGAAAAAGTTCCAACTGCATAGTGAATAAAGCTACTATGAAAGGAAGGAAGAATGATTGTGAGCATTTTCAGGCATCCTCTGTATTCGCTGTTGTTTAATAGACGCTCGTGTTACTGCACAGCTACCTCACCATACCTGACGAGCTCAGAGACGAGCTCATGCTTCAGGGAATGGGTTGAGCTTGATCGAAGACCATCTTTTCGTTTCTATCCTCGGTCAATAACGATCCTATAGCGCTAAAAGAAATGCTACGTGGCTGCTGCACAATGGCAGATAGTGGCAGTGGGCCGTCCAAGGCCACGATGCAGGCTTTTACCGTTCCATATGCTACTCGCCGGCGTGACGCGAAAGTGCTGACAGGCGGGCAAGGTGATGGTGGGAGAGATCAAGTGCGGCGAACAAGATGAAACGTGACTGTGGATAGACCAATGAATTTGAGCCAATCAGAAGCATGATATTTGCGAGCGGAAGATAATCAGTGGCAGTGCAGTCTAGTACGCGAGTTACATATGCAAGCACAACTCTGCAAAGTGTATGTTCATCCCCAAGTCATCAATTGTATACATCAAACGGCGGTCTTGCTATATAAGTGGAGGTCACCGACGCTAACAATCCCACCCAGGCGATGCTCGTCCTCATGATGTCGCTTAAGCCGGGCTGACACCGCGCACTTCTGTCGCAGCTGCCATCTTCTCATTCACAACCTCGCTGCTGGTGTCACTCTTCGTGCGTACTGTTGGCGCGGACACTGACTTCGCCTTCTTGAATGGCAGCCGACCGTTTTTCTCCTTGAATCTCAACAGGACGAAGCCAATAATGACAACAATCCAGTACATGTTGTAACCGATCACGCTTCCATAGGTTGCGCTGTTCTGCCAGCCGAGAAGAGAGTTGAAGATGCCCCAGCCGCCACCGCCGTTGAGTTCAGGACTGCAGCAGTTGACGTGCCATACACTTCTGCGGATATCATACGAGCCTGCGCCTGATCCATTTTCGGCTGCATCGCCTCCAGTCAATTTGTTCCACTCGTTGGCCTCTAGAAACCAAATGCCACGGGAGAACAAGCCGGCCGCCACCAGATACAGAAAGGCTGTGCTGACAATGAGGAACATCTGTAAAGGAGCCTTGTTGCCGCCTTTGTAAATGAGATAACCCACAGCACAGCCTGCGAGGATGCCACAGATTGTAGCCAACGGGATGGCGCTTGCAGGGACGCTCAAGCTCACACCGCCAATGAAGACAATAGCCTCCAGGCCCTCCCGCAGAATGGTGATGAACGGCAGCATGAACATGGCATACTTCTCGCAGAACGCTTTGAGACGGCTGCCGAACTTGGCGTGCCGATTGTCCTTCGCCTCGAGGGCTTTGGCTAGCTTGACTCGCCATTTTGCTTGCATTTTGGAGACTCTGAGAAGAGCCGCGCCCATGACAGAGATAATGAGGGACGACACGATCGAGAAGACACCCTCCCAGATGTATTCAGCCCCTGACCATTTGTCCTTGCCGAGGCTATAAAAGGCGCCGATGAGACCGCAGCCGATGATGAGGCATATTGCGAGGCCGATGAGGGTGCCGTACCAGACCTTGAGATGAGAGATTAGCACGACTGGCTAATATATGGCCACGACAAGCGACGTGACGGGACTAGTGAGTATTTACCTGCTTCCTCAGCTTTCTGTATAGCCCTTCGTCTTGGTCAGGCCCGAGTTGCTGTTTGAGGAAAGCTAGCAGGACCGAGACGACGATGCTAGTTTCGAGAGTCTCTCGGAAGACTATGAAGAATATGGGGACGGCAAAGACGTTCGGCATGATGGAGGGAAGTATGACAGAAGCTCAACGGGACAGGTAAGTGGCTGACAGATGTAAATGCTCGACAAGCACTGTATCCCTTCTTCAGCCTTGCTTGAGGCTACAGTTCGTGCGAATGTCGTTCAAGAGATGGCATTCACTGAACAAGATTATTGATCAGATAAGATTGAGGAGGGCAGCGGATCTGATAAAAGAAAAAGCTCGAGCTGGGGACTTGGCAGCGGAGGTTCGAGGCACTGGCCACGGAAGGAGTTACGACTGCTCGAGGGCAAAGAATATGAAACTAACACGAGCAAGGTGGCTCATAGGATCAGACCACTGCAAGGTACTCGCGTATGGCTATCAAGCGAGATAGCATCCGATGTCGGGTGCTGTGTTGTTGGATGGCCGCACTACGCTGGTTTCTGGCTTGTACTTCCGCGCGGAAAAGACTCGGGCGGGTCAAAGCTACTGCAGTGCAGCGCAGATGTGGGGGTTCTGTGCACGATCAGCACGTCCGGCCACTGCCAGGTCCTCACGGCAGTGGCAGTGGCAGTGACAGTGACAGATTCGGCGAATTCAGCTGGAGTCAAGATCCGAGCCATGGTGCTTCAAGTTCACCCTCTCTTGCAGCTTGGCGGCTGCTTCAAGTCCTCAAGGCTTGTCACTCTGAAGGTTCCATGCAAGCCATGGATGGCGCGTTCTTGTCCGGGCTTGGCTTTTTAAACTGACTTTGACGTTCTCTGTCCTCGACTGCCAGTGTGACACTGCAGGTTTGTCTGTCGCTGATTTTCCTGCTGCTTCTTTCAGGACTGCCATGGTATTGACCAACTGACTTGATGTCAGCGCGAACCTCTCCTGGGTGCTGATCAGATACCTAGGTAGGGTGAATTATCAATCGTGCATGGTACCGGCCCGATAGCAATACGAAGCTATTATAAGTGGGCCCAGATTAGATCATCAGTTTTATCTGATTGATCCCGTTCTCCAACGACAGCTCCGTCCGCGTCGTCCAGCCTGGAGCTTTCCGAAGCACTACAGGCAACTCGAGACCCCAAACGGAGTACCCTGCACATTGACGACCGAGCAGAAAACCATTATTGGTTCGTCTTATAAAGCCAAGTGATCCAGATCATTTACGCGGTATTTTCACATAAAAGCACTTGCTGCTGCCAAGGTATTACGCGAGCACTGGCAGTAATTCCCGTCTGTTTGACGCTTCTGGTGGGTTGAATTGCTATCAAGACTCCGCGTCGTAGGAATTCCAAGCGACAAAAAGCTTCCCTTGGGTCATTAACAGCTTATCACTGTCGGGACCCCACAACCACGTCCCTCTTAGTGGATCGATCGTAGCGTCCTGCAGGACCCGGACAACGCATCAGGGCAGTCTAGTCCTCAGTACCATCGCGCCACATGTCAGGTTCAGCATAAAACTGATCATCTTATCTGATGAGCAACCGTCAAGTCTGCCACACCGGAGCACCATCGGAGCACTGCGATTCTTTCGGAGCAGGCCTGCCAAGTGTGTTGTGCTTGTCAGGCTGTGGAGTGCGGACACAGCTACAGAAAAGCCGTTGCTGCACTTAACAATCTTATCTGATCAGGTTTGATCATTTAACAGACAATAACGTCTTTTTTCCTCTCAGAGAGCAATGGCGCTCTCTCTCTCGAACTTCCTCTATGCTTGTTGCGCTTTGCTCGTCGCTGCGGTGCAGGCAGATACACGCACCTACGATTTCACCGTAGGTTGGGTCCAAAGAAATCCGGATGGGCAACATGAGCGCCCTGTCATTGGAATCAATGGGCAGTGGCCTATCCCACGTATCGAGGCGACTGTCGGCGACCAAGTCGTGGTGAACTTGCACAACCATCTGGGTAATGAGTCAACATCCCTTCATTTCCATGGTTTGTATATGAATGGCACAACTCACATGGACGGTGTTTCCGGCGGTACTCAATGCCCCGTGCCGCCAGGATCTTCCATGACGTACAACTTTACGGTATGTTGTTTGTTGCCTGGCACGCACTATACTGAACATAACAGATTGCACAACCTGGTACATACTGGTATCACTCGCACGTCGATGGTCAATACCCAGATGGTCTTCGAGGCCCGCTGATTATACACGACCCAGAAAACCCATACGCAGACCTATATGATGAAGAGTTGGTTGTGACATTGTCTGATTGGTATCATGACGAGATGCCTGGCTTGATTAAGTCTTTCATCAGTGTTAGCAACCCGACGGGTGCTGAGCCTGGTACGGCTATTCCTTTGCTACTTGAATTCTTCCCCTGACTGCTACAGTTCCTAATTCTGCGCTCATGAACGACACGCAAAATCTGCAGATTTCTGTTCAACCCGGGAAGACTTATTTCCTCCGCATTGTGAATATCGCCGCATTTGCTGCTCAATACTTCTGGATTGAAGGCCACACTTTCCGTATCATCGAGCTCGATGGAATCTACCATGAGCCTAAGGAAGCAGAAATGATATACCTCACGGCAGCACAACGTTATGGTGTTCTCCTAACCACCAAAAACGAAACCGACACGAATTTCGCCATTGTCGGGTCCATGGATCAAGACCTTTTCGACGCAATTCCTGACGGCCTCGACCCTAATGTAACGTCATTCTTGGTCTATGATGCTTCAGCGCCAATGCCTACTGCTGCTTTTGTCGAGAGCTTCGAGCCCTTCGACGACATGGAACTTGTGCCGACGGACGGCGAAAAGCTCATTACCAATCCTAATATTTCTGTTGTCTTGGACCTTGCTATGGACAACCTGGGTGGTAGGTAACCTTATTCTTTTCTGTCCTGGTCGCTGATAAATGCTATAGATGGTGCTAACTATGCATTCTTCAATGGCATCACTTATGTCAGACCGAAAGTTCCGACATTGTACACTGTTCTCTCCGCCGGCGATGCGGCAACCGATGCATCAGTCTATGGAGTTAATACCCATTCAGTTGTGCTTGGCCACAACGAGGTTGTTGAAATTGTCCTCAACAACCGCGATCCCGGCAAACATCCTTTCCATCTGCACGGTCATGCTTTCCAAGCTGTAGCTCGTGGTGACGATGATAGCGGTGATTGGGATCCCATCGCTGTACAAAACGGTAGTCTGGTCCTGCCTGAGGTACCAATGAAGCGTGACACTCTCTTGGTGCGTCCAAATGGACATATCGTCATGCGATTTCGCAGTGACAACCCTGGGGTTTGGTTATTCCACTGCCACATCGAGTGGCATGTTGACTCCGGCCTGATCATGACTTTTGTGGAGGTAAGTTTGAATCGAACCTATCCAGCACATGAATATGCTGACAAGTCAAGGCGCCTCTGGAACTTCAAAAGACTCTCACTATCCCGGCTGATCACTTCGAGGCATGTGCAGCGGCTTCGCCACCGATGCCAACAGCTGGTAATGCTGCAGGCAATACCAAGGACTTATTCGACCTTACAGGTGCTAATGTCAGTCCAGCACCGTTGCCTGCTGGTTTTACGCCACGGGGTATAGTCGCCTTGACCTTCTCTATCGTCGCAGGTCTTTTGGGTGTTGCCGTCATTGCTTGGTATGGTGTGGGCGAATTGAGTGGCGTGGAGAAGCAAGAAAGGTTGAACCACATCAACAATCGCGCACAGCTGGCTGGTATCGCATCCGCCGACTCGCCGAATGTGGATGCAGTCACGGTTGCGCCTGAGAAGTAGATCTCATGCAGCTTATCGATGTCGATCGATTGGTGCTAGCAGCTGCCGGGATGTACGGTTGGCAAAGGGACATATAGATATGACCGAAGCACGAGTCTCTGAATGGGATAAATGAACGATATCGCGTGCGAAAGAACGTACTCGTACTCCCGGAATGGAGTCGCGCAATGTATATAGTAAGCTATGAGATACTGGATGAAAGCATACGGGCGAGGTTGATAAATATTCTATTGCAGGCACTTATCAGTGAGCCAGGCTAAGCATACTCTCCCTAGAATTTCCCATCTCACCTACAGTCGTTATACAGTTACTTGTTAATACGTCAGTCACGTACATATGCGGCGTCTATTTGGAAGCAGCAAGAATCCTACACGCGAAGGCTGATCATCTTCTCGTACATTAGATGCTGTCCCCTCGTGAAAGTCCGCGTTGTTGAACTGGAGTCCCCCTTTTCACGATTTTCAAAAACCGTCTGTCGAACCTCGACCTCGGCACTCGGATCAGAGCTTACTACTGCGGAGAAGCTTTGGTCTTGGCAAGGCCAACCCGTATTCTCTCGACTCCCTGTCTCCCATATCCTCTTCGAGACTCAACTGGGCGTTCTTTGATGTTGACGTACAGCTTCCTGATGCTCTAGAGTCAATATTAGACAGAAGACCCTTGCTTCCAGAGGTCGGTGCCGGATCCGTGTGATGTGGAACGTGCCATCACATATCACCCAGCTTCGAAGCATTCATCCATGATAAAGCTCCTTACTCAATGCTGTAAGAGTTATATCACTGAGACGCCAAGATGTTCGCATCAATACCTCTCGGACGCTCCACGACCAGGTCTTTAGCCCATTTCGTCACAGTTTCATCCTCTAATGGCCTACCATCTACCGCACGCAATCACGCAACTAGATCCTTATCGTACCATTCGCAATCGAAAAGTCTGTCAAGTTCGTTGTCGAACTCGCGAGCCAAATCATTCTTCAGTACAACGTCTCCGCGGTCGGAAGTGACCACGGAGACGGAGCCGCTGGACAGTCCAGCAGAGCCTCATGTAAGCTCTATCAAAGCTGAACTACCTGATGGTCGCGGCGTCCTCGGTGGCATAACTATACGCAACGGAGCAAAGCTCAATATAATGAATAGCAAAATGCTTGTCCAGCTCAAAGATGCGCTACACGAGATGGCTAAGGAGCCTCATCTACGTGCCGTCATCCTTACCAGTGAGAAGGTAGAAGGCAAAACTCCTGCGTTTTGTGGAGGTGCCGATATCCATGAGATGGCCAGTCTGAACAACCCGCAGGACGCCGAAGCTTTCATCAGGAAGATTCATCGAGTCTGCAATGAGATCCGAGCCATACCTGCACCGGTTGTTGCTCGCATCCATGGGATTTGTCTTGGAGCTGGCCTTGAGATCGTCGCAGCATGCGATTTCCGCTTTGCTACAACGAAGTCGGTTTTCTCGATGCCTGAAGTCAAGGTTGGCATTCCTTCCGTTGTCGAGGCACGGCTGCTCGTAAACCTCGTTGGTTGGCAGAGAACGCGAAGATTGTGTATGCTTGCCGAAGAACTCACGGCTGCGAAGGCACAGCGATGGGGCTTAGTAGACTACGTCCTCAGAGAGAACAACATCGATGGACAAATTGAGCAATTCGTCAACCAAATTTCCAGTCACGGTCCGAAAGCCATGAAGGCACAGAAGGAGCTATTCATGAAATGGGAGGAAGAGCCTCAGAAGCATGGTATCAAAGCTGGTATTGACGCCTTTGCCAGCATGTGGGAAGATGGTGGTTCTGAACCAAAGCAGTACATGCGAAAGTTTATCAACAGGAAGAAGACAACTTCATGAGTTCTTCATGCTACCATACATCTGACAGTGCCAAGGTACAACGAGGCTCTTGCGGAACAGATATGTCGAACGCAACGAGCGGGTGTTGCCTCGAATTTCGAGGCTGGCTGCAAGACGACTCACGTGAGAGCACGAGCGCCAGCTATTCTACCACAGTATCTGAGGCACTCTCTATGGCCTTCCTGATGATACGACAAAAAAGAAGTTTGAAGCCGGGGGCTACTCTAGCAAGCGAATGTGGTTCAGCATTTCAGGATGCAACAGGTTGACCGTCACGATCAATCCCCTCAACCAGGTGATCAGCGTGCACAATCCCTAGAAAGAAGTACAGATACCCTCCATAGTCCCATGGTCATCTGTGAGGGCGCCGTAAACGACTTCGACTCTCGTGTACACAGGCGGCCAGAGTCTAAGCGTGACTCCTTACGCTTTGTTCCATGGCTCGGACTACCTCATCGTGGCAGACGGAGTCGCAGAACTCTTGTGCAACCAACTGAGACTGTTTTGAGTAGCCTGAACCTTCTTCGTTGTATCTCGATTCTAGGTCTCGGTGTCTCGCACAATAAGAGTTTGCAAGCAACTGGTCGGTCCTGAAAAGCGCATCATGTAGACGACCGGTACCGAGAGGGCTACCTCCCAGATCCTGCCAAGACACAATACTGATAGAGTAACGGTTACCTCCGAGGTCTCTGACATACACTCGAAAGTCGGTGCAGCAGTCGCGGCACTTGAAGGGTCTTTGACATATTGTGAGATGATCTCGACGAGATGCTCCAACTGTTTCGGGCTGGTCTGTTATAAATTGATATGCGTGCCAGCCTGTTGCATGCTGGAAAGCACAAGTGATGACAGCCAAGACATGAGACTTTGTATGCCGACATCCACAACCATAGAGGCCGTTGAGCTGTCTGACTATGCTGACTAGTGGCTTGATCTCGATCACCAACTTTTCGGTTTTGCGCAGCATCAGCGATTTGTCTATGACCTTGGGCTCAACCTTGACCGATATAATCGTGTTGTCGGAATGCCTTTGATCATGACACTTATGGGCGAAGTACGACAGATGGAGGCCAAACTCAGCACCTTTTGCGTGAGCTCGAAGAACGAGGTCTCGGGCCTCCCTAGTCCGATACATCCCGGGCGCTTCTGCGTCACAGACTATGAGTCTGTTGTGTTCTGTCGAAGTATCCCCAGCACAGCGAAAGCCTGCCTTCACTTGGCGTTTCCAATAGTACAATTTCTTCGTGTGCTGGCTGTACAGAAGATCCGGGAGACATTCCTGGAGGAGCAAGAGAAACTGCTTCATCGCACCGGGATTTCGCCGAGCACGTTCTCGCTGTTTGGTACTCAGTGGGTGGAATCTTCTAGCTGACAAGCTGAAAAGAATGGCATATTTGGGCGGCAAAAAACTGACGATGTGCTCTAGGAGCTCGTTTGGAAGCCTTGTGATGGCTGCGGAGGTTATTGTGAGTCTAGCAAAAGAAATTTGACATTCCGAAATGTTGGACGCCGTGCCTCGAGGCTCATCCCACTGGGGGGAAGACCATGTAGGAGCTCCGAGCGCGGCAGAACGCCGTGTTCGCATTTTTGATTTCGACGTTTACTCCGCAGGCTCGTCTCTCGAAGGTAAAGGAAGACACGCTGGCATACAGCGACGATGTGTAGAACAGAAGAGCGGTCGAAGGTCTTTGCCTGAACTTGTGAAGAATGACGCGATAGATGATCTGTTCTATATGGAAGGGTAGTTCGGTCTAGTCATAACAGCATGGCATACCGTTTTCCGGCAATCTTGCCCGAGGTTCTCATCGCACGACCTACCGTGGCATAAGACATTAACGCGTTTGTGTGAGGTTTCCAATTTGTGAACCACCTCAAACCGTAACCAGCACCATGGTAGTACATCCCGGATTGGTTCAGAATCGGCTCATAGCATCCTGAAGCAGACTTGTCTTACCACGCGAATCTAGGAGCGAGTCAAACGTCGTATGTACTACCAAGGTCGTGGGAAGGCTTATTACTGGTAGAGGAGTTTCGATGGTGTCTCATTGCAAAACTCTGTCGACCCTGACGCGCTACAATTGACACCAGTGCGTAACACGCTCGTGCACTCGCCGGTATCTGCACATCTATGCATCCAACACTTGTGCGAGGGAGGACCAGAAGGGAGGACCTTATCCAAGGGATAAGC
>Ga0210040_10008455_pt1 | contig 12223 bp, 10 predicted proteins | sample CryGeyCG12114_NA_FD_185462 | JGI IMG/M metagenome (GOLD analysis project Ga0210040, IMG submission 185462) | Groundwater microbial communities from aquifer - Crystal Geyser CG19_WC_8/21/14_NA (SPAdes) (version 2) | ecosystem: Environmental > Aquatic > Deep subsurface > Groundwater | place: USA... | reverse complement strand
GGCAGCCACGTGGGCAAGAGAGCCATTATACAGGGCTGGGGCAACGTTGGGGCCTCCGCAGCCTATTACCTCGCCTCCAAGGGCGTTAAAATCGTTGGCATCATCGACAGGGCCGGCGGCCTGCTAAACGAAGCCGGGTTCTCTCTGGACGAAATCACAGCGTTGTTTCTGAACCGACAGGGCAACTCGCTAAACCCGGAGGGGCTGCTGCCTTTCGACGAGGTGAACGGGCGCGTCTGGGCACTGCCAGCCGAGATCTTTATCCCTGCCGCTGCTTCGCGCCTGTTATCGCGGGCACAGGTAGATCAGATGATCCAAAACGGCATGGAGGTGATTTCCTCCGGCGCCAATGTGCCATTCCAGGACCCTGAGATTTTCTTTGGCCCCACCGGGGAGTTTGCGGACCAGAACCTGGCCGTTATCCCGGACTTTATCGCTAACTGCGGCATGGCCCGCGTGTTTGCCTACCTGATGGAGAGCGAGGTGGAGATTACCGACGAGGCCATTTTCACTGATATCTCCACAACCATCCGCACCGCTCTGCAGAAAGCGTATGAGCGGCGCTCCCAGAAAACCGAAATCGCGAAAACGAGTTTTGAAATTGCTTTGAGTCAGTTGCTGTAATGAAAGTTATTAATTGGAGAGAAATTCTTGCCTATGAGTTTTTAGGCAACACCGTAACGGAGTTCCTGCTCTTTGCAGGCATCCTGCTGTTCGGCTTTATCTTTAAGACTGTCCTGTCGCGGCTGCTGTCTAAAATCCTGTACAGACTGGTTAACCGCTTCACGAACGGCGACAAGCAACCGGCCTTCAAGCGCCTGCTGATACAGCCGCTGGAGGTGCTGCTCTTCCTGGTGTTCCTGTACCTCGCTTTTACGGTGCTGGATTACCCCCTCGACCCTACCGAGATCCGCAAAGGCGACCATTTCATAAAAACCTTTGCCTTCCGCACCTACCAGGTGTTTGTGATTGTGTCGCTCACGTGGGTAATCCTGCGCTTTGTCGATTTTATTGGGCTGGTGTTTAAGCACCGCGCTGAGAAAACCGCCTCCAAGCTGGACGATCAGTTGGTGCCGTTTTTCAAGGATTTCTCAAAAGTGCTCATCGTCATTTTTGCTTTCCTTTCGATGCTGGGCATTGTTTTCGGGGTGAATGTGGCCGGACTGATAGCAGGCCTCGGCGTGGGCGGCCTGGCCATTGCCTTTGCCGCCAAGGAAAGCTTGGAGAACCTGCTTGCCTCCTTCACGATTTTCCTGGACCAGCCCTTTGTGGTCGGCGACCTGGTGCAGGTGGGCGAACTGCTGGGCGTTGTGGAGAAGATAGGCTTCCGGAGCACGCGCATCCGCACGCTCGAAAAGAGCTTTGTGACGCTGCCTAACAAGTACATGATCGACAAGCCGCTGGACAACCTGACGCTGCGCACTTTCCGCCGCGCCATGTTCGACATCAACCTAACCTACGACACCACTTCCGAGCAAATCCGGGCCATTACCCGCGATATACAGGGCTATATCGACAGCCACCCCCGCACCAACGAGGACGGCCGCATCCGCTTCCTGAAGCTCGGGCCACACTCAAAAGACATCATGGTGCTGTACTTTGTGGACACCATGGACTGGAACGAATACATCGATGTGAAAGAGGAGATCAACTATAAGATTGTGGAGATTGTAAACCGGCACGGAGCGGAGTTTGCTTTCCCGACGCAGACGCTGCACCTGGAGCGTGCCTCTCACAAAGCCCCGAGGCCTTCTTCGGCTGCTCTGTACACGCACGCGAAGGAGTCGGATATAGAATAGCGGGATATATAGAAACAAAAAAGCCGGAGAAGCTCCGGCTTTTTTTTCACCCTTATATTATTATTTTCGTTTAAATTATACCATAGCTGTTGCACAACTTTCAGTATTTATGTTCAGATTATATCTGATTTTTAAACTTTAATCCCTTTAACTGCTAATCCCTTTTATTGCAGTTTTGATATCTTTAACGCCCGGTTGAAGTCATAGTTACAGCAGAAGCCTGATTACCATTGGCAAGGCATCTTTTTTAGCGTGAACGTAGCTAACCAGCATGTGAAAGGAATATCATACTCTTTTTATATATAAACAGTGCAATTTTAAACTTAACTGAAAAGAGCTGCCGCAGCGGGGTTATACAGCCCTTTTGCACCAGCTCTTTTTATGCTTTCTGACGTTCTTACTCAAAGTCGAAGTAACTGTCTTCTGCCAGTTCCACTTCCTTCTCTTTTTCCTTCGGCTTCTTGCCGCGCAGCAAATCTTTCAGCTCCCTTCCCTCCTCCTTCAGATCAGCTTTTACCTTCTGGCGCACCCGCTCGTTGTCGTAAGCTATCTTGAAGTCATCCTCATTCCCTTTCAGCGTCAGGAAGAGGCTGCTGTTGCCGGCATCACTGTCTTCGGCTACCACGCCGAACACAGCGTCTTTATCCGGCCGGCGGTTCTTGAACACCGGCAGCTTAATTTTGTAGTTCATCTGCTGATCGAAGGTGTGCGTGCCGGCCACCGATACCGTAGGCGCGGCCGATATGTTAGAGCGTATGTCCATCTCCGGTATATAGATCGTGCGCTGTTGTATCCAGAAATTATTGTGCAATTCGGCAAAGCGCATGTTGGCCAGCTCAGAGCGCTTCACGAACGCCGACATCTTCTGCATCGGGGCGAAGTTGATGAGCTGCCCGTTTCGCACCGTGGCTTCTATCTCAGCTTGCAGCAGGTTGGTTTTAGGCTCCAACTGGCTGTTCAGGAACACATCCGACACAATGCTGGCCGTAAGCTGGCCGCGCAGGTGGCGCGCTTCTATAAAATCCTGGTGGAAGTTCTCAAACACATAAAAAAGGCTGTCCACGCTCATATTGTTCAGCCTGGTGGCAGTGCTCACTTTAATGTGGTCGCGGGTGCGGGCATCGAGGGAGCCTTTCACGGCAAACTCTCCCCCGATGGCGTTAAACGATATGTTTGGTGTGGAAAGCACCTGGTTGCGTAGCTTCACCGCCCCCTGCACCTGCTCGGCCCTGAAGCGCCTGAACTTTACCCGGTTAATGGAGGCGCTCAGGTCGAAGGCGATATTGGGCGATATCACAAACTTGTAGTTGTTGCCAGCGCCCTTTCCAGTGCGGTCAGCCTCGGCCGTGTTCAGCTCTTCATTCAGCAGCTGGTCAAAGTTCATATATTTACTGCTGAAATCTGCCTCTACCAACAGGCGCTGCCGGTCCAGCAGCAGCCAGGCCATCATATTCTTGAACATGCCGTTCACCACAAAGTCAGACTCGCCAAGCTTTCCTTTGAAGTCGGACACTGCCACATCGTTGCGCTTAAACATCAGGTTGCCGCTCAGGCCCCGCACCGGCAAGGGCAGGTCCTGCATGGTAAGCGACACGTTATGCAGGGTAATATCGCCGGTGGTGTTGAGGGTGCTGTTGCCGGGCCGCGCCTTAAACTCGTTGATGTTGCCCGAAAAGGCGATACGCACATCGGCCAGACCGCTGCCTTGGCGCACCTGATCCAGTTTTGCCAGCCCCAGCACATACCCCACATCCAGCATGCCCTGCACATCAAAGGCAATGTTTGGGTTGTTGAAATTCCGGTAGGTTAGGTTGCCTTTAAAGGGCCTTTTGTTCAGCACGCCGCTCAGGTTCTCCAATTTTAATGTGGAAGTGCTGGCATTGTGCTTCTCGCCGTTCGTAAAGCTCCCCTTCAGGTTGATCTTCTCTACCCGTTGCTTCACATCGGGGTGATAAAAGGAGGCGCTGCGGGCACCGAAACTGACGTCGATGAGCGGCGTCTCCTTTGCTGACATGTTGCCTTTCACCGTGCCGGTAAAGTATATGTCGCCCTCGCTGCGGTACTGGCTGAATTCCCGGGTTATCTCCTGCGGCAGCAGCGACAGCATCGATTGTATATTGGTGTTCTTCCCTTCCAGCTTCAGATCGAGGTGCGTGGCCCCGGTATAGTCAATAGCGCCGGCTACCTCGTAGGCGGCCCCTTCCACCTGCACCGCCGATGGCTGTAGCTGTATCGTTTGGGCCGCACGGTCTATGGTCAACGCAGTTTTCAAATCCACCTTCTTCCCCTTGAAATACTCGCCTGTACCAACTTTGATGGTCTGGATGGTGGTGTGGCCGTCTGCCTCAATCGCAACGGTCTCAGGTGTTATCGCCAGCGCCGCCACCATATGGTGTGCGTCCACGTCGTAGGTCTGCTTGAGTTCTTGGTCTATATAATGCACGGCAACTTCGCTGAGGCTGATCTTCTCAAGGTCGAAGGAAAAGCCGTCTTCATCCGAAGAGGTCGTGTCGGAGGCAATCACTTCGTAGTTCACACTCCCGTCTGGCAGCACCTTCACGTATACCTCGCCCTTCTCCATGTAAAACTCTTTCACGCTGTACGCACCGCGCAGCACATCCAGCAGGCTAAAGGTAAAGTACAGCTTATCGGCCCGCGCCAGCGACTCCTTGCTCTCCGGCAGGCCCTCGTGTATGTTCACCTGGTCAAGGCTTACCGCCACGTGCGGAAACTTGTCGAACAGCGAAAGGGAGATCTGCCCCACTTCCACCTTCGTTTTGATGTGTTTATTTGCCTCTGTTACAAAAAGTTCGATGATCTTGTCCTGGTAAGTGTACACCAACGCCAACGCAACGCCCATCACAGCCACCACACCGGCAACAGTATAAAATAGCACTTTTTTAACAACTCCTTTTTTCACCAACCGAAAGTTCAGATATTTAGCACCTTACAAAGGTTAAAGGTACAGCAGTTAAAACACGCGTACAACAGGCGCATTGGGAAGAAAAATATTTTAAGAATTTTTCTTCCCAATGTTTTGCAGTTAAAAAAATATGCCCCATATTTGCATCATCAAACGGGGACAAAAGGTCTTTAAGTGATTGAAAGGGGTGTTAGCTCAGCTGGTTCAGAGCACCTGCCTTACAAGCAGGGGGTCACTGGTTCGAATCCAGTACGCCCCACAAAAGGACAACTGCAAAGTTGTCCTTTTTTTATGTCCTTTCTTTTCAAACTTACCTCTTAGGCACCTGCATCTCTGCCGTTTTCATTGGACGCGCTACTAAAGCAACGTGTTGGTTTGGGCATTCGTATTTCAGCCGGCTATATGTTTTCCGGCAACAGGCACTCGAGCAATCAGGAGGCTATTACAGAATGGCGGCGGGAGTTGCGGAAAGCTGCTCATGCAGCTTCAGCACCTGCGGGATGATGGGCTGCTGCCCGTCATTATAGATGATGTGGTTGGCGCGGGACATCCGTTCTTCCTCGCTCAACTGCTTATCGATGATCGCCTTGATATCTGCTTCCGTGCGGTGGGTATCGCGTTGCAGCAACCGCCTGATACGCACATCCAACGGCGCATAGACTGTGATGATCTGGTCCATCTGCTTCCAGGCCTCGGATTCATACATCAGGGCAGCTTCTTTGAGTATATAGGGCTTGGCTGAATGCGAGGCGGCCCATGCGGCGAAGTCTTTGCCTACGTGGGGGTGCACCATGCCATTAAGCTGCTCCAGCCGTTCCGGATCATTGAATACGAGCGGGGCCAGGTAGGCGCGGTTCAGTTCGCCCGCCTTGGTAAAGGTCTCAGAACCATATGCGGCTATCAGTTCTTTGCGGAGCGACTCGTCGTGGCGCATCACCCATTTGGCGCGCGCATCAGAGTCATATACGGGTGCTCCCAGCAATGCGAACATACGGCTTACCACCGTCTTGCCAACTCCTATCCCGCCGGTTATTCCTACTTTCAGCATACTCTATTGTTGTTCGATTACCTTGAACCGCTCCGGCCACATGAGTATACCCCGCGTACCACGCGGCTTTTGCACCAGTTCCGGCACTACGGTAGAATCCTTTGGGTTGTACTTGCTGTAGTCTAACACAACCTTAAAGCTATTCCGGTTTAACAGGGGCAGGGAGTCCTGCAGCACCTGGTACCGCACCATGGTCAGGGGCGGCCGAACAGAAAGTTTCAGGCCTTCAGGCACATTGATCAGGTCCGGCGCCACCTGCCGCTCGTCCTGGGCAAGGTTTTTTACCGTTACGGCCACCTTCGCCTCCTGCACGCTCGCCTGTATCAGCGACTCATAATCATATGTGATGGGAATGGAAATCTCCGAGGACCCGGTGAGCGCCTCCTGCTCCTCGGGCAGCTTCAGCACAAAGGGGTTGGGCAAACTGTCTATCAGCGAGGAAGGCCCGGTAAAGGTGACGGAGTCGGGCGTAACATGCACCGGCCCGATCACGACGTGCTGGTTGTCTGTCAGCGGCCGGGAAGGGTCTAGGCGCAGCGGAATGCGCTCCGTTACCCTGGCATCGAAATTAAAGTGAATAGTGTCTGTCACCACGAAGTTTAGCTGCAGGCCATCCAGGGAATTAACCAGCGCCGGACGCAGGGCAGAACCCAGCAGGTAGTTGTTGCGCGGCAGGCTCCGGATATAGATCTCAGCGGGTTGCACCTCCAGGCGCAGGCTCTTGCGCAGCAGTTTCCAGCCTTTGCCGGTCACGTTGATATAAACCTCTTCCGGCAGAGGCGCTATAGAAACCAGTTGCCGCTGGTTATACACAAACCGGATGGGATAAGTGGTTTGTGTTGAGTAGCTTTTATTAAGCGCATTGAGAAGCCAAAAGGTAGAGGCCGCCACGAAGCAAAGCACCACTATGCGCCAGTAGTGCTTCGTTCGTGGCTGAAATGGCCTCACAAGCCATAGAACTATATTTTTTGCTTTCTCAACAGGCAATGTTATAATGGCTTTTGCACCCGTGCGGTGGCTTCCATTGAAACGGAAGTCTTGTCAAATGTCAGGCGTACGCCCTTGTCAACTTCTAACGTCACAGTGTCCTCATCTATTGCGACCAGCTTGCCGTGCAATCCTCCGATGGTTATAACCGTCATGCCTTTGGTAAGCTCGTTCCGAAACTTTTTCTGATCGCTCACCTTTTTCTGCTGTGGCCTGATCATGAAAAAATAAAAGACAAGGATAATAGCACCAAACATAAGTAGCTGAGGCAGCATACCTGCGTCTGGTGCTTGCAATAAGATATTTTTCATATTAATGATGTATACACAAAATAACGCTGCGACAACTTAGTTGCGGCGTACTGGTCCGTCGGCTCCGGCAGTTGGAATACTGCTGGACTCCACGTTCCCTTTCATAGCTACCTTCACGATGTTAGGCTGCGTGTTGGCACGCACGGTAACCGTAGGGTTCTGCTGCCCCATTTTACCGGCGCTGTTAAACTTCACATCGATCTGGCTCGACTCGCCCGGCGCGATTGGCTCTGTTGGCGGCTGCGGCACAGTGCAGCCGCAAGAGGCCGTGGCGCTCTCGATAATCAGCGGCGACTTACCGGTGTTAGTGAACTTAAAGACGTGCTCTACCACCTCGCCCTGCTTAATGGTGCCGAAGTCGTACTCTGCTTCTTCGAAGGTAATAACTGGTGCGTTCGCGTCTGTTGCCCCCGCCTCAGGCGTAGCGGCTACCACATTCGGGTTCTCGATGGGCTGTGCCTGGTTGTTTTCCGTCACGGTTGCTTCGCTTGCAACAGTATCGTTTCCTGCGTTGTTGTCGCAGCTAGTAGTGAAAACAGCTACAGCAAAGCTCGCTGCAAAAAATAGGCTCTTTTTCATATCAGGTACGTGAAAAGTTTTTACTTTATTTTAGTTTAGAGATGATGTGTTGGGTAAACTCCATCGTGTTAGCCTTCCCGCCCAGATCACCTGTACATTCTTCCTTAATTGCCAGCGTGGCCGTCAGCGCTTCCTCGATGCGGTTTGCCTCCCCTTTCAGGTCGATGTGGTGCAGCATCATAATGGCTGACCGCAGCAACGCGGTGGGGTTGGCAATTCCTTTGCCGGCAATGTCCGGGGCCGAGCCATGCACAGCCTCGAATATGGCTACCTCGTCGCCAATATTGGCGCCGGCCACTACGCCGAGCCCGCCTACCAGGCCGGCACAAAGGTCAGACAGGATATCACCGAACAGGTTGGTGGTCACGATCACCTTGAACTGCTCTGGCCTCATCACCAACTGCATGCACATATTATCGATGATCTTGTCTTCCATCTGCACGTTCGGGAAGTCCTTCGCCACTTCGGCCGCCACGCGCAGCAGCAGCGCACCGGCATATTTCAGGATGTTGGCTTTGTGCGCCACCGTAACTTTTCCGCAATTATGCTTTGCGGCATACTCGAAGGCGGCGCGCACGATTTTCTCGCAGCCCGTGCGGGTTACGCGCGAGATGGAGTCCGCGATCTGCAGGCGCTCGTCAAATATCTCCAGGCCAGAATAGAGCCCCTCGGTGTTCTCGCGGAACAGCACAAGGTCTACGTTGTCAAAGCGGGTATTAACACCGGGAGTGGTTTTAGCGGGCCTCACATTTGAATAAAGGTCAAACATCTGGCGCAGCTGTACATTCACGCTCTTAAAGCCTTTGCCTACCGGCGTGGTGATGGGCCCTTTCAGGGCTACTTTGTTTTTGTTGAGAGAAGCAATCAGCGTTTGAGGGATTAACTCACCGACAGCATCAAAGGTGGTCTGCCCGGCGTTTTCCTCTTCCCAGGTAATGGGCACGCCGGCAGCGTTAAAAACAGCTATTACAGCTTCGGTAATCTCAGGTCCTATCCCGTCGCCGGGTATTAGGGTTACTTGTCTCATACGTTAAAGTTCTTTCCTACTGTTAATCTCATTGATAAGCGAGTCCACGTCACCTAACAGCTTCTCTGCTTTGTCTTTGGCATCCTGTATTACCCGCTGCCCCTCTGATTTGGCGCTGGATGGCAGGTTATCGCTTTTGGCAACAAGTTGCTGCGTCAGGTCGGCCAGCGTGTCGCGGTATTTCTCCAGACGGTAGCTCAGCCAGTTGCGTGTCTCTCTTCCTTTCTCAGGGGCAAATAATATGCCGGTGATGGCCCCTACAGCAGCACCCGATGTGAAAGCCAGTAGTACGGTTGTCTTTTTACTCATAGTTTGTATGCTTATTATGTCGCGGGTCAATTTTATATGTACTTACGGCAATTCTGCCGCAGTGGTCGGCCCGGGCACAGCCGCGACTTACTTGTTGTCGATCAGGCCCCGGCCTGACTTGCGGATCTCTCCTTTTGTGGTGAGTTCCTGCGCTATCTTGTCCAGCACCCCGTTCACAAACTGCTTGCTCTTCGGCGTGCTGTACAGTTTGGATATTTCTATATACTCGTTGATGGTTACCTTCACCGGGATGCTGCGGAAAATATGCATCTCGCTGAGCGCCATTTTGAGGATGATCTTGTCCAGCATGGCCACGCGCTCCACATCCCAGTTCTTCACGCTCTCCGCGATCATCGCCTCGTAGCGGTCCTCCTCCTGAACGGTCTGGAAATACAGGTCCTCGAAGAAGGCTCTGTCATCTTCCCAGTTCGCGGAAAGGTCCAGCAATTGCACCTCCTCGTCGGTTTCTTCCCCGAAAAGCTTGATGGTTTTATTGACAAGGCTCTTCACAATGGCTTTGTTTTCAACCCAGTTCAGGTCCTGCTCCTCAAACAAAGATTGTAAGTTTTTTTCTTTAAAGATAATGTTTTTAAAAATATGTTTCACGATCTCCAGGTCGTCTTCCAGGGTCGGCTGGGGCAGCGCCAGGTAGGCCAGGAAGGCTTCGTCCTGCTTCAGGATGTTCTTATATGCCGCCCGGATTTCGCTGATGTCAGAGCCCCAGCTGATGTTGCGCCGGATGATGTGCTGCTGGTAGGATTTGTTCTGGAGCAGGCGCTGCACCACGCGGTTCTGCTGGAAGCGCTTCACATCAGGGCCGCTTGCCGCCGTAAAGCGTTTCTCCTTTTTCTCCTCTTCCTCGTCTATCAGGCTCACCAGCACTTCCAGTATCTGCAGCGTGCCGAGGTAATGGTCGTAGATGCGCTCCACCGCGCTCAGCATCTGGTTGCCGTAGTATTTGTAATCCTTTTTGGTGAGGTTCTGGTAAAACACGATGGCCCTGTTCACCGCATCGATCGTCTCCTTGTCAGACTCCTCTGTCTCGAACTGCTGCGACTCGTGCCACTCTTTAAAGAGCAGCGTGGCGATCTGCTTCCTGCCTTCCAGCAGCTTCCTGTCCTGCACTTCCATGGAATTGAGGTCTGGCGCGAAGTCTTCGCTTATCTGATCCAGCGCCAGGAGATAATCTGAACCGATGGCCTGCTTGTAAGCGTAGATCGCCTGCATGGCCTTGATTCGTAATGTTCTGCGGTTAAGCATATTTGAAAGAACGTATGTTGGGTAAATTCTAAAAAAAACAGGCTACAGGCCTGGCAAGTATATTTTCAGCTCTCTCCTAACGGGATGAAAGCGAACTATAGTTCCTTAAGCGGAACCTTATAAAGCAAAAGTGCCACAGGTGTTGTGCAGCACTTTTGTTGTGGATACACCGCGTTTGCTGTACTGCCTAAAAAGTTGAGCGGACTCTGCCGATGCGCTCAATGCGCTGCTCTGCCATTCTGACGGCGGCCTGCTGGTTGTGCAGGCCTTCTTTCTCCGCAAGGTCGAAAATATCCAGCGTAAAACCATAGATGCGCTCGGTCTGGGCATAAGCGCTGTCGCGGTTATAGCCCGCCAGTTCAGAGTACACGTTGATCAGGCCGCCTGCGTTAATCAGGAAGTCCGGGGCATACACAATGCCTTTTTCGATCAGGGCTGGCCCCTGTACCTGCTCGTCGCGCAGCTGGTTGTTGGCGCAGCCCGCGATTACCTGGCACTTCAAACGATTGATGGTGTTGGCGTTAATGGTGCCTCCGAGGGCGCACGGCGAGTAGATGTCGACATCCAGGTCATAGATCTCTTCCATGCTCACCACCTTAGCGCTGTATTTCTTGGCCACTTCGCGCAGGCGGTCTTCATAGATATCGGTGATATATATTTCTGCATTTTCCTTGCTCAGCAGCTCCACCAGGTAGCCGCCCACATGGCCGGCCCCCTGCACCGAAATCTTCCTGCCCTCCAGCGAGTCGGAACCGAAGGCTTTTTTGGCGGCGGCCTTCATGCCCATATAGGTGCCGTACGCGGTAACAGGGGACGGGTCGCCGCTGCCACCCATAGACTCAGGCAAGCCCGACACGTGCTCCGTCTCCATCCGGATGTACTCCATGTCTTTGGTGGTCATGCCCACGTCCTCGGCGGTGATGTAGGAGCCGTTCAGGTTTTTGATGAAACGGCCGAACTTGCGCAGCAGCGCCTCGTTCTTGTCTTTCTTGGCATCGCCGATGATTACCGCCTTGCCGCCGCCCAGGTTCAGGCCGGAGATGGCCGCTTTGTAGGTCATGCCCCGCGACAGGCGCAGCACGTCGTCCAACGCCTCTGCCTCAGACGCGTAAGACCACATGCGCGTGCCGCCCAGCGCAGGGCCGAGCACCGTGTTGTGGATACCGATAATGGCCTTTAAACCCGTATCTTTGTCGTGGCAGAAAACAACTTTCTCGTGATTGTGTTCTGATATCTGATCGAAGACTGATTGCTCCTTCTTCACCCCGACTTCTTTTAACTCGACCATTTAATATAGTATTATGGGTTGTTCTATCTTTGCAAACACGGGGCAATAGGCACCCCACCCCTTTCGCGCTGCGAAATTAATTCTTTTTTTTAGTAATTCAATTTGTACTTTGTAAGACTACGTAAAAGCCCTGGGGCTGCAAACTTATCCTGTGAAATCATTAAGTTATATAAATAAATATCTGCTCAAATATAAATACAGGCTCCTTTTGGGCATTGTGTTTACCATTATCTCCAACTTCTTCCAGATTCTGCCGGCGCAGATCGTGCGCCACGCCTTTAACTTAATCAAGGAGGGCATCAGCCTGTTCGGCCTGTACGAAGGGCTGGAGCAGCAGGAACTGGTGTACGATCTCTTTGCCAACAGCATCCTGGTATATGGCGTGATTATCCTGGTGATGGCGCTGCTGCGCGGCATCTTCCTGTTTTTTGTGCGGCAAACTATCATCGTGATGAGCCGCCTGATTGAGAACGACCTGAAGAACGACATCTATGCGCACTACCAGAGCCTGCCGCTCAGCTTTTACCGCCGCAACAACACCGGCGACCTGATGGCGCGCATCTCGGAGGACGTGAGCCGCGTGCGGATGTACGTGGGGCCCGCCATTATGTATGGCATCAACCTGATCGTGCTCTTCCTGATGGTGATCCCGTATATGCTGTCGGTGAACGTGAAGCTGACGATGTACACGC
>Ga0210040_10008453_pt1 | contig 12226 bp, 9 predicted proteins | sample CryGeyCG12114_NA_FD_185462 | JGI IMG/M metagenome (GOLD analysis project Ga0210040, IMG submission 185462) | Groundwater microbial communities from aquifer - Crystal Geyser CG19_WC_8/21/14_NA (SPAdes) (version 2) | ecosystem: Environmental > Aquatic > Deep subsurface > Groundwater | place: USA... | reverse complement strand
GGCGGGTTTCGCGAGAGCTGGACCGCCGGCACCGCCGCGGCGCTGGAGCGGTTCGACACCTTCCTCGATCATGCCGACGCCTACGGCACCGGGCGCAACCTGCCCGCGATCGACGGGTCTTCGAGCATGTCGCCCTACCTGCATCACGGCGAGGTGAGCCCGCGGATGCTGTGGGAGCGGCTGGCGGAGAACCGCAGCGAGGGCGCGCAGGTCTATCGCTCCGAGCTTGTCTGGCGCGACTTCGCGCAGAACCTCATCGCGCAATATCCCGATTACCCTGAGGGTTCCTACCGTGCTGCCTTGCCCGAGGCCGCCTTGCGCGACCCGGAGCGCGACCCGGCCGCCGCCGCCGATCTCGCCGCGTGGCAGCAGGGCCGCACCGGCTATCCGATCGTGGATGCCGGGATGCGCCAGCTGTGGACCACCGGCTGGATGCACAACCGGGTGCGGATGATCACCGCAAGCTTCTTGATCAAACACATGCTGATCGACTGGCGGCGCGGCGAGCGCTGGTTTTGGGATGCGCTGGTGGATGCCGATTATGCCAATAACGGCACCAACTGGCAGTGGGTGGCGGGAACGGGCGTCGATTCGAGCATGTTCGTGCGGATCATGGCGCCGCTCGGCCAGAGCGAGAAGTTCGACGCGGGCGACTACATTCGTCGCTTCGTCCCCGAGCTCGCGCAGCTGGGCGACGCGGACATCCACGATCCCGCGCCCGGCGTGCGCCCCGCGGCCTATCCCGAGAAGCGGATCGGCCACAGGGAGGCGCGCGAGCGGGCGCTGGCGGCTTATGGCGCGGGCAAGGCGTGCTGAAAGGACAGGCTTTCGCGCACCGATGCCCTTGCCGGGACCCGGCCGCGCTTGCATGGGGCCGCGATGGACCAGGGGATCAGCAAGGGCGGACGGCTGCTGCGCGGCGGGGAGCGGTTCGGCGCGAGGCCGGGCCCCTTCGCGCGCCTGTTCGCACCGGGTTTCCACAAGGTGATCGACGCTGTGGACCGCGGGCTCGAGACCGGCGCCATCCACGCAGCGCTGCCCGACGGGACGCGGCGGCTGCTGGGCGGGCGCGCGCCTGGTTTCGAATGCGAGGTGGCGCTGCACGACTGGCGCGCGCTGGTGCGGCTGGCGACCGGCGGCTCGGCCGGGTGGTACCAGGCCTGGGCGGCGGGCGAGTGGTCCTCCCCCGATCCCGTGCCGCTGTTCGCCCTGTTCATGGCCAATGGCGAGAGCCTGGGCGAGACGGCGCGCGCGAAAGGCCCGTGGCGGCTGGCGGCGCGCGCGCTGCACCGGCTCAACCGCAACAGCCGCGCCGGCGCCCGGCGCAACATCCACGCCCATTACGACCTCGGCAATGATTTCTACGCCGCCTGGCTGGGCGCGACGATGCTCTATTCCAGCGCGCTGTTCGAGGAGGACAGGCACGACCTGGACGCGGCGCAATGGCGCAAGTGCGAGGCCATGCTGGCGCGCGCGGCGGTGCCGCCGGGCGGCAAGCTGCTGGAGATCGGCTGCGGCTGGGGCACGCTGGCGCTCGCCGGCGCGCGAGCGGGCGCGCAGGTCGAGGCGATCAGCCTTTCGGGCGACCAGCTCGCCTGGTGCCGGGCGCAACCGGTGCCGCCCGGCGCGGCCGTGGAGTTCCGCAAGCAGGATTATCGCGACGTCGCGGGCGAGTATGACGGCATCGTCAGCGTGGAGATGGTCGAGGCGCTGGGCCGCGAATACTGGCCCGCCTTCATGGACTGCCTGGCGCGCAATCTGAAACCGGGCGGGCGCGCGGCGATCCAGTTCATTTCCATCCGCGAGGAACTGTTCGACAGCTATGCGCGCAATGCCGATTTCATCCAGGCCTATGTCTTTCCCGGCGGCCTGCTGATCCGCACCGCCGAGTTCCGCCGCCTCGCTGAGGAGCGCGGCCTTGCCTGGGAGGACCAGCGCGATTTCGGCCAGCACTATGCCGAAACGCTGCGCATCTGGCGCGCCGCCTTCGATCGCGCCGTGGCCGGGAACCGCCTGCCACCCGGCTTCGACGCCCGGTTCTGCGCGCTGTGGCGCTACTACCTGATGTATTGCGAAGGCGGCTTTCGCGGCGGCGGCATCGAGGTGAGCCAGGTGACGCTGGTGAAGGACTGACCCAGAGCGCGGCCAGCCTTTGCGGACGAAGCGGGATGGAAGGCGTGCGTGGTTGGTGGTTTGCCGTCCGTCTGTTCTTGGCTGTAGAATGAGGAAGGCCGCCACGGGCCAGCAACACTACCGCTTGTTCGACGGCCGCCGACCCGGCTGTCGGCTTTCGCAAGGAGGACCATCTGCTCGCAACACTGCTCATGCTCGCAGCGGCTCCGGGACCGGCGACGACGGTTCCGCCGCCGGCTGACCCGCTCACCGCCGAGGTGGAGACCCAGGATGCCGACCGTTTCGCCGCCCTGTACGAGCGGACCGGAGGAAAGCCCACGGCAGAGCAGATACAGCGGGAGTATATCGAGCCCGGGAGCTATGGGGTCCATGTGTTCACGCCGCATCGGATCGTGGATGCCGACAATCTCGCCCGGGCCATAGCTGCTCAGCCAAGCAGTTACGAAAGGGCGATCCGAACCTGCCTGCCGATCATCAAGGAGACGTCCGCCGAACTTCGCGCGACCTATCTGGCGTTTCGCGGCCTCTTTCCCGACAAACCCCTGCCACGCATCTACCTGGTCGTGGGCGCGGGCAATTCCGGCGGCACGGCCGGCCCAGGCGCGCAGGTGCTGGGACTCGAGGTGTTGTGCAGGAGCGCTGAGACGCCGGAAGCACTCCGCGAACTCGTGCGCGGCTTCTATGCGCATGAGACGGTCCATGTCCTGCAGGGAGGCGAGGAGCCGAGTGGCGGCAACATTCTGCTGGCCAGCGTGCTGAACGAGGGAGCGGCCGACTTCATTGCGAGCCTCGTCACCGGCAGGCAGATGGATGAGGAGCGTGCGGCCTGGGCTGCTCCTCGCGAGGCGGCGTTATGGCGACAGTTCCTGGAAGACCTCAGCGCCACGCGCGGCGCCGCCTGGGACGATCTGGAGCGCGGCACGCCTGCGGGAGACGCGTTCTTCCGCTGGATCGCCAATGCCGGCAGCGCGCCCTCGGGTTGGCCCGGCGAAGCCGGGTACTGGATGGGCCAGCAGATCTGGCAACGCTGGTACGATCGACAACCCGACAAGCAGGCGGCGCTGCGCGAAATGCTTGCGCCGCGCGATCCTGAGGCGGTTCTCGACCTTGCGCGCCTTCGATCTCCCTGAGCGTTAGCCCGAGCACGCGCGATGGCGGCGGCGGACGCGCGCATGGCTCGCCGGGCGGCTCGTTCAGCCCGCCCGCAACTCCTCCGCCAGCAGCTTGAATTCCTCGGCGCGGGGACTGTTGGGGCGCCATACGAGGGCGATCTGGCGGCTGGTGTGGGTGCCCTTGAGGGGGCGGGCGACGACGCTGGTCTCGTGCAGGATGCCTGCGTCTAGCGCCATCTGGGGCAGCATGGTGACGCCCAGATGATTGTCCACCATCTGCACCAGCGTGTGCAGCGAGGTGCCGATCATGGTGGCGCTGGCGCGCAGTTCGGGCCGGTTGCAGGCGGCGAGCGCGTGTTCCTTGAGGCAGTGTCCGTCCTGCAAGAGGAGCAGCTTGCCCTCGTCGATCATGGCGGCGGGGATGGTATCGGGCAATTGGTCGGGCTCGCCCTTCGGGAAGGCGACGAACAGGCGGTCTTCGCTGATGGCCGCGCTCTCCACCTCTCCGGTGGCGTAGGGCAGCGCCATCAGCACGCAATCGGCGCGGCCGTGATTGAGTGATTCCAGCGCCTCCCCGGTGGGCTCCTCGCGCAGGAACAGCTTCAGCTGCGGCCGCTCGCGGCGCAGGCGCGGGAGGATGCGCGGGAGCATGAAGGGGGCGATGGTGGGGATGACGCTCATCCGCAGCTCGCCCACCAGCGGCGTGCCGGCGGCGCGCACCAGGTCGGACAATTCCTCGGCCTCGCGCAGCAGCCGATGCGCCTTGGCCACCACGCTCTCGCCCAGTGGGGTGAAGCGCACCACTCGCCGGTTGCGCTCCACCAGCGTGACGCCGAGCAGCGATTCCAGCTCGCGGATGCCGGCCGAAAGCGTGGATTGCGAGACGAAGCTGGCGTCCGCGGCGCGGCCGAAATGGCCGTGCTCGTGCAGCGCCACGAGGTATTGCAGCTGCTTGATGGTGGGCAGGTAGGTGGACATTCCTCGCGTCCCTTATCGGCCTGGCGCGGGGTTGTCGAAGGATCGCTTGAGCGGGTGGGTGCCTGCACCTGTTCACCTTGTCCTGAGGAGCGAGGCCGCAGGTCGAGCGTCTCGAAGGCCCTTCGAGACGGCCTCAAGACGAATGGATGTTACGGAGTGCTGGAGGCGGTGCTGAAGAGTGCGGGATCAGGCGGCCGAGTCCCCGGCATCCAGGCCCGACACCTCGCCCACCGGCTTGGCATCGTCGACATGCGTCATCTTGAGCTTGCCGCGTTCCACCGCGAAGGCGAGCTTGCCTTCCACCAGTTCCAGCGCATCGCGGCCGAACACATCGTAGCGCCAGCCTTCCAGCATCGGCAGCTTGCGCACGCCCGCGGCGAGCTGCTCAAGTTCGTCGGAGCGGGTGAGGAGGCGGGGGGCGACGTCGATCTCGCGGCTGCGGATCTTGAGCAGGAGCTTGAGCAGGTCGGCCACCAGCGCGCCTTCCTTGCCCAGCGGCGCGCCGCGCTGGGGCTTGTCGGGCATCTCGTCGGCCGGAAGCTCGGTCGCGCCCTGGAGCACGCGCATGAGGCGCTTGCCGATGTCGTTGTCGCGCCAGGCCTGGCTGAGGCCGCGCACCTTGGCGAGGTCTTCCTGCGCCTTGGGCGGGTGGCTGGCGATGTCGGCGAGCGTCTCGTCGCGCATGATGCGGCCGCGCGGGATGTCCTTGCCCATCGCCTCGGTCTCGCGCCAGGCGGCGAGTGCCTTGAGGCGGCCGAGCACGGCGGCGTTGCGGCTGGGCGCGCGGATGCGATGCCAGGCGGTGCCGAGGTCGTTGGCGTAATTGGCCGGGTCGGCCAGCTTCTCCATCTCGGCATTGAGCCACTCGCCGCGGCCGGTCTTGATGAGCCGGTCGAGGATCTTGGGGAAGATCTTGGCGAGGTAGGTGACGTCGCCGATGGCGTATTCGATCTGCCGCTCGGTGAGCGGGCGGCGGCCCCAATCGGTGAAGCGCGCGCCCTTGTCGATGGTTTTGCCGACCCAGCTTTCGACGAGGTTGGCATAGCCGATCTGCTCGGACTGGCTGATGGCCATCATCGCGATCTGGGTGTCGAAGATGGGGTGCGGCGTCTTGCCGGTGAGGTTGTAGATGATCTCCACGTCCTGCCCGCCGGCGTGGAAGATTTTGAGCACGTCCTCATTATCGGTCAGCAGCTCGAGCAGGGGGGTGAGGTCTATGCCTTCCGCCAGCGGATCGATGGCCGCCGCCTCCTCGCCATTGCCCACCTGCACCAGGCACAGCAGCGGGTAGAAGGTGTTCTCCCGCATGAACTCGGTGTCCACGCACACGGCGTCGCTTTGGGCGAGGCGCGCGCACAGATCGGCCAGTGCATCGGTGGTGGTGATAAGCGGGTGTATCTTCATGCCAGGCGGGTGTTAGCCCTTCGGCCCTTCATCGCCAACGCTGCTATCGGGGTTGTTCACCTGTTCTGACGGGATCGTGCGCGTTGTGGCCTGGCTGCGCAGCTCGCTGGCCGATGGACCGTGCTGCATTTCGCTGGTCTTGGTGACGATGGGAGGTTCGGCGAAGCGGGGGAGTTGCTTGCCCGGCGGCTGCGTTGCGCTATGGAGCGCGCCCATGCACGCATATCGATCCCATACCTGCGCCGCCCTGCGCCCCGGCGATGTCGGCAGCGCCGTTCGCCTGTCCGGCTGGGTGCACCGCAAGCGCGACCACGGCGGCCTCCTGTTCGTGGACCTGCGCGATCATTACGGCATCACCCAGATCGTGCTGGATGCGGATTCGCCCGCGCTGGAAGTGCTCGACCGGCTGCGGGTGGAAAGCGTGGTCACGGTGGACGGCGAGGTGAAGGCGCGCGGCGCGGGCACCGTGAACCCCAATTTGCCGACCGGCGCGATCGAGGTCTACGCGCGCTCCGCCACGGTGCAGAGCCGCGCCGAGGAGCTGCCGCTGCCGGTGGCGGGCGAGGCCGAGTACCCCGAGGACATCCGCCTCAAGTACCGCTTCATCGACCTGCGGCGCGAGCGGGTCCACGCCAATATCGTGCTGCGCTCCGCGGTGGTGGCGAGCCTGCGGCGGCGGATGCAGAGCCAGGGTTTCACCGAATTCCAGACGCCGATCCTGGGTGCCTCCTCGCCCGAAGGCGCGCGCGACTATCTGGTGCCCAGCCGGCTGCATCCGGGCGCCTTCTATGCGCTCCCGCAGGCGCCGCAGATGTTCAAGCAACTGCTGATGGTGGCCGGGTTCGACCGCTACTTCCAGATCGCGCCCTGCTTCCGCGACGAGGATTTGCGGGCGGACCGCTCGCCCGAATTCTACCAGCTCGACTTCGAGATGAGCTTCGTCACGCAAGACGACGTGTTCGCCACCATCGAGCCGGTGCTCGGCGGCGTGTTCGAGGAGTTCGCGCGCGGCAAGGCTGTGGATGCCGCGCCCTTCATGCGCATTCCCTATGCGGACGCGCTGCTGAAGTACGGGACGGACAAGCCCGACCTTAGAAATCCGCTACTTATCAGCGATGTCTCGCACCATTTCGAAGGCAGCGGCTTCGGCCTGTTCGCCAAGATCGTGGGCGGGGGCGGGGTGGTGCGCGCCATTCCGGCGCCCGGCACGCACGAGCAGAGCCGAAAGTTCTTCGACGAGATGAACGAGTGGGCGCGGCGCGAGGGCCATGCCGGGCTGGGCTACGTCACCCGCAAGGGCGGCGAGTTCGGCGGGCCGATCGCCAAGAACCACGGGGCCGAGGGCATGGCCGCGCTCTATGCCGAGCTGGGGCTGGGCGAAAATGATGGGCTGTTCTTCGCCGCGGGGGCGGAGAAGGACGCCGCCAAGCTGGCGGGCGCCGCGCGCACCCGAGTGGGCGAGACGCTGGGGCTGATCGAGCAGAACGCCTTCCGCTTCTGCTGGATCGTCGACTTTCCGATGTTCGAGTTGGACGAGGAGCGGGGGCGCGTCGACTTCAGCCACAACCCCTTCTCCATGCCGCAGGGCGAGCTGGAGGCGCTGGAGAGCCAGGACCCGCTGGAGATCAAGGCCTGGCAGTACGACATCGTGTGCAACGGCTACGAGCTGTCGAGCGGTGCCATCCGTAACCACCGGCCCGAGATCATGTACAAGGCCTTCGAGATCGCCGGCTATTCGCGCGAGGAGGTGGACGCCAACTTCTCAGGCATGATCGAAGCTTTCAAGCTGGGCGCGCCGCCGCACGGGGGCTCGGCGCCGGGGATCGACCGCATCGTGATGCTGCTGGCCGACGAGCCGAACATCCGCGAGGTGATCGCTTTCCCGATGAACCAGCGCGCGCAGGACCTGATGATGGGCGCGCCCTCGGCGGTTGGCCCGCAGCAGCTGCGCGAGCTGCATATCCGGCTGGCGGAGCAGGCGAAGAAGGCGGCGGACGCTGCGGGGGATGCGGAGAAGGCGCGCACCGAGCTGGCGGGCGGGAGCGGCTGAACGCGGCTGGCGCGCGCCGCGAAAGTGCGCGGTGACCTGCTGTTGCAGGCTCGAACAGACGACTTGCAACCCGGGAGAAGGCACCGATGCAAAGCCTGTCCGTCATCACCCTGCCGGTCGCCGATCTCGGGCGTGCGGCCGGATTTTACGAAGGCGGCTTTGGCTGGAGCGCGGCCTTGGCCATGGACGACATTCGCTTCTACCAGCTCAACGGCCTGGTGCTGGCGCTGTGGTCGCCGGCGGCACTGGCCGACGATGCCGGGCTCGAGGCCTTGCCCCCGCCTGGAGGCATTGCCTTGGCGCACAACGTCCATGAACGCGACGAGGTCGATGCGGTGATGCAGCGCCTCGCCGAGCATGGCGGCAGCGTGACGCGGGCGGCGGACGAGCCCCCGCATGGCGGCTATCGCGGCTATGTGCGCGATCCCGACGGGCATTTGTGGGAGATCGCCTGGAACCCGGCCTGGCAGCTGGCTGCGGATGGCGCGACCCTCCTGGTCGCGCCCTGAGGCCGGGCGGGGGGCGGGCGGGCTCAGGCCTCCGGCAACCCCGCCATCACCTTGTCGGGCGTGATCGGGAAATCGCGGACGCGGACACCGGTGGCGTTGTAGATGGCGTTGGCGATGGCGGCGCCTGCGCCGCACACGCCCAGCTCGCCCACGCCCTTGGCCTGGAGCGGGCTGGCCGCAGCGTCCCGTTCCTCTACGAACAGCACCTCCATTTCGGGAATGTCGGCGTGGACGGGCAGGTGGTATTCGGCGAGGTCGCCATTGACGAAATGGCCGTCCACCGGATCGAAGAACTGGCCCTCGGTCAGCGCGCAGCCGATGCCCCAGACCATGCCGCCCAGGCACTGCGAGCGGGCGGTCTTGGCGTTGAGCACGCGGCCGATGCCGAAGGCGCCCACCATCCGCCGCACGCGCGTCTCGCCGGTCCAGGCGTTTACCGCCACCTCGGTGAAGAAGGCGCCGTAGGTCGCGGCGGCGAAATCCTTGAGCGTCTGCCCGCTTTCCATGCGGCCGGTGCGCGTGATCGCCTCGCCGCCGAGCAAATCGGTGAGTGCGGTGCGCTGGTTGCCGTAGGTGGCGAACCCGTCCTTGAGCGTGAGGTCCTCCTCGCCGCAGCCCAGCTTGTCGCACAGCGCGGTGCGGATCGCCTCGCAGGCCAGGAACACCGCCGAGCCGGTGGTGGGCGCGCCCCAGCTCCCGCCCGAGCCGGAGCCGGCGGGAAGGCTGGAATCGCCCAGCCGGACGAGCACGTCCTCCGGGTCCAGCCCCAGCATCTCGCCGGCGATCTGGCTGAAGATGGTGTAGTGGCCGGTGCCGATGTCGGAGATGTCGGTGGCCACTTCGGCGGTGCCGTCGGGCTGGAGGCTCACGCGCGCCTCGGCCGTACCCAGGAAGTGGATGCGCGCGGCGCTCGCCATGCCGGTGCCGACCAGCCATTCGCCCTCGCGGCGCTGCCCGGGCGTGCGGTCGGAGCCGTCCCAGCCGAACGCCTCGGCGCCCTCCTGTAGGCACTCGGCGAGCTTGCGCGAGGCGTAGGGCCGATCATCGGAGGGGTGCTTGTCGGGAATGTTGCGCAGTCGCAGCTCGACCGGATCGATGCCGGTGGCCTGCGCGAGCTCGTCCATCGCGCATTCGAGGATGTTCATGCCCACCGCCTCGCCCGGCGCGCGTACGGAGCCCGCGGGCATGCGGTGGATCGTGGCGGCGTTCTGCACCAGCAGCCGATGTTCGCCGCCATACAGGAACTTGGTCGCCTGGATGACGGGCTCGAAGAAGCTCTCCCCCGGCACGTTGGTGGCGTGGCTCTCGTGGCCGATGCCGACAAGGCGGCCCTCGGGATCGGCGGCGAGGCGCAGGCGCTGGGTGGTTTCCGAACGGCGGTTGATGATCTGGCACACCTGCTGGCGGCTCATCACCACGCGCACCGGGCGGCCGAGCGCCATCGCCGCGAGCGAGGCGGCGACGCATTCGGGCGAGATGCCCAGCTTGGAGCCGAACCCGCCGCCGACGTAGCGGGAGATGATGCGCACCTTGTCTTCGGGCAAGTCCACGCTGTCGGCGAGCTCGGGGAGGTTGAAGTTGAGCATCTGGAGCGAGGAATGGACGGTGAGCGCCTCGCCGTCCCATTCGGCGATGGTGGCGTGCGGCTCCATCGCCGCGGAGATGTGGCCTTCGGTGGTATAGGTGGCGTCCACCGCGTGCGCGGCGGCGGCCATGGCGTGCGGGAGATCGCCCTGGTGGACGGATTTGGGCTTCTGCTCGCTCCACTGCGCGCGGCGGTCTTCCGGATCGAGCACCAGCGTCTCGGGATCTTCGGCAGCATACTCCACGTGCAGGCGCTTGGCCGCGTCGCGCGCCTGCTCGAAGGTCTCGGCCACGACGAGCGCGATGGGCTGGGCGAAATAGTACACGTCTTGCGCGTTCTGGTCGGGTGCCTTGCCCGCGGTGCCCTGGGCCGAGCGCGAGATCATCCGCGCATCGTCGATCACGGCCACCACGCCTGGCATGGCAAGGCCTGCATCCTTGTCGATGGCGGTCACCCGCCCCTTGATGATGGTGGCGGTGACGAGCACGCCTTCCAGGCAGCCCTCGAGGGCGTATTCGGCCGCGTAGAGCGCGGTGCCGCTGACCTTGGCCGGGCCCTCGAGCCGACTGAGCGGCTGGCCGATGGTCCCTTGCGCCATGTGGTCGAGCCGGTCGCGCTCGTCCGGCTTGTCGAAGGTGAGGGCATTGGTCATGCGACGGCTCCGGTGGCTTCGGCCGAGGTGGCTTCTCTCAGCGTCGCCTTGAGCGCGCGGCGGGCGAGCGGGATCTTGAAATCATTGCCGCCATAGCCCTGCGCGCCTTCGAGCAGCAGGTCGGCGGCCTTGTCGAACAGCGCGTCGGACGGCTCGGCGCCGGTGAGCAGGTCTTCGATGCGCGCGTCGTGCCAAGGCTTGTGGGCCAGGCCGCCGAAGGCGAGCGCGGCGTGAGTGATGCGGCCTTCTTCCATGCCGATCACCGCGGCGACCGAGACCAGCGCAAAGGCGTAGGAGGCGCGGTCGCGCACCTTGCGGTAGAGCTGCGTCCCGCCGACCGAAGGCGGCAGGGTGACGCCGGTGATGATCTCGCCGGGCTCGAGCACATTGTCGATGTGCGCAGTGTCGCCCGGCAGCCGGTGGAAGGCGCGCACCGCGATCCGGCGCGAGGTGGTCTCCACGATGGCGCCGAGCGCGGCGAGCGCCACCGCCATGTCGCCCGGATAGGTGGCGATGCACTGGTCGCTCGCGCCCAGGATGGCGTGGATGCGATTGACGCCCCGCAGCGCCCCGCAGCCCGAGCCGGGCTCGCGCTTGTTGCACGGCTGGTCGATGTTGTAGAAATAGTAGCACCGCGTCCGCTGGCACAGATTGCCCCCGGTGGTCGCCTTGTTGCGCAGCTGCTGGGTGGCGCCGGCGAGAATGGCGCGGGCGAGCACCGGGTAGTCGCGCCGCACGCGCGGATCGACTGCGGTGGCGGTGTTGCTGGCAAGCGCGCCGATGGTGAGGCCGCCATCGGGCGTATCCTCGATCCCGCTCATCGGCAGGCGGTTGATGTCCACCAGCGTGCCGGGCGCCTCCACCTGAAGCTTCATCAGGTCGAGCAAATTGGTGCCGCCGGCGATGGCGCGCGTGGCGGGCTGGGCGGTGAGCTGGGCCGCGTGGTCGAGACCGTCGGCCCGCTGGTAGTCGAACGGCCTCACGCCGCCTGCTCCTGGGGCTGGGGCTGCTGTCGGGCGTCGACGACTTCGCGGCCAAGGACTTCGCGGATGGCGGCGAGGATGTTGGCGTAGGCGCCGCAGCGGCACACATTGCCGCTCATCCGCTCGCGAATCTCGGCATCGGTGAACTCAGGCGCCGCCGCCAGGTCGCCGCTGACGAAGCTGGGCCAGCCCAGCGCCAGCTCGTCGAGCAGGGCGGTGGCCGAGCACACCTGGCCGGGCGTGCAATAGCCGCACTGGAAGGCATCGTGGCGCACGAAGGCTTCCTGCAGCGGAGAGAGCGACGCAAGCGTGCCGATGCCTTCGACCGTGGTCACCGCATCGCCGTCATGCATGGCGGCGAGGGAGAGGCAGGAGTTGATCCGCACCCCGTTCACCAGCACCGTGCAGGCGCCGCACTGGCCGTGATCGCACCCCTTCTTGGTGCCGGTGAGGCCGCACTCGCGGCGGAGGAAATCAAGCAGGCTGGTGCGCGGGTCGCCCGCGAAGCTACGTGGCGTGCCGTTAACGGAGATGGTCATGGCGGTGAAACGGGGAAGACGCGCCTTGGGTCCAACACTCTTTTGCGCGCCCTGCGTGCGGTGGTTCGTTGCGTCCAACGGCCTTGCCAGTGGCCGAACCGTTCATTAGGGGGCGGACAACAAGAGCAACGCTCCTACCTTTGAAAGGCATTTTTCCATGAGCGATACCGCCGACCGCGTGAAGAAGATCGTCGTCGAGCACCTGGGCGTGGAAGAGGAAAAGGTGACCCCCGATGCGAGCTTCATCGACGATCTGGGCGCGGACAGCCTCGACATCGTGG
>Ga0210040_10008452_pt1 | contig 12227 bp, 12 predicted proteins | sample CryGeyCG12114_NA_FD_185462 | JGI IMG/M metagenome (GOLD analysis project Ga0210040, IMG submission 185462) | Groundwater microbial communities from aquifer - Crystal Geyser CG19_WC_8/21/14_NA (SPAdes) (version 2) | ecosystem: Environmental > Aquatic > Deep subsurface > Groundwater | place: USA... | reverse complement strand
ACGCGATGAGCACCGACTACTCACGGGCCCTGGGCGCCCGGCTCCGCGCCATCCGCAACCAGCAGGGCCTGTCCCTGCAGGGCGTGGAGGACAAGTCGCACGGCCGCTGGAAGGCAGTCGTCGTCGGGTCCTACGAGCGCGGCGACCGCGCCGTCACCGTCCAGCGGCTCTCCGAGCTGGCCGTCTTCTACGGCGTGCCGGTCTCCGAACTGCTGCCCGACCCGCGGCCGAGCTCCGCGGTCACCTCCAGCAGCAAGATCGTGCTGAACCTCGAGTCGCTGGGCTCGCTGCCCGCCGACGAGGCCGGCCCGCTGGCCCGCTACGCCTCGACCATCCAGGCGCAGCGACACGACTACAACGGCAAGGTCCTCTCCATCCGCGCCGAGGACCTGAAGTCGCTGGCGATCATCTACGACATGAGCCCCGACGAGCTCACCTCGCGGCTGATCGAGTGGGGCGTCATCTCCGCCGGCATGGACAGCGTCGTGGGCTTCGGCGGCCCCGACGACGAGGACGAGGAGCTCAACCCCGACTGGGAGCGCCGCCGCTCCCCGCGCTGACGCACGGACGACGGGCCCCGGCCGGGCCCGTCGTCCTCCCTGGTCGTGTCGGCGAGGCGCTCGCTGTCCGTAAGGGGTCCGACACACGGTCTCGGGAGCCCTTCCGGCGTCCCCGGTGTGCCAGGGTGCAGCCACCCGCGGCGCTGGGCTGCGGAGCAGGGAGTTCCCATGCCGGCCGTGCAGCTGACCGCGGTGTCCAAGAGCTATCGACGTCGTGGCCGCCCTCCGCAGAAGGCGTTGGACGACCTGGACCTCCTCGTGGAGTCCGGCGGCGTGCACGGCTTCCTCGGCCCCAACGGCTCGGGGAAGACCACCACCATCAGGGTGCTCCTCGGGCTGGTGTCGGCCGACGCCGGCGGCGGTGAGATCCGCCTGCTCGACCAGCCGGTCCCCTCCGGACTCCCCGACGTGATCGGCTCCGTCGGCGCGCTGGTCGAGACGCCGCTGTTCTTCCCGGGCTTCTCCGGCCGGCTCAACCTGCAACTCCTCGCCGAGGCCGCCGGGGTGTCCCGCAGCCGCGTCGAGGAGTGCCTGGAGCTGGTCGACCTCACCGGCCGGGCCGACGACCGCTTCAAGGGCTACTCGCTGGGCATGAAGCAACGGCTCGGCATCGCCGCGGCCCTGCTCAAGGCCCCGCGCCTGCTCATCCTCGACGAGCCGAGCAACGGCCTGGACCCCGCCGGCATCCGCGACGTCCGCGAGCTGATCCGCCGCCTCGGCCGCGACGGGCACACCACCGTCCTGCTCTCCTCGCACCTGCTCGCCGAGATCCAGCAGGTCTGCGACTCCGTGTCGATCCTCGCGCGCGGCCGCTGCGTGGCCTCCGGCCCGGTCGGCGAGGTGCTCGCCAGCCGCGGCTCCGGCGACGTGCTCGTGCAGATCGCCGACCCGACGGCGGCCGCCGGCGTGCTGCAGGGCGCCGGCTTCTCCGTCTCCCCCGCCGACGGCGCCCTGATGGTCCACTCGGTCGCCACCCCCAGCGACATCACCCGCGTCCTGGCCGGGTCCGGCCTCTACCTCGAGGAGCTGAGACGGGTGACCCCCGACCTGGAGAGCGCCTTCCTGGCCATCACCGGCGACCAGCCGCACGACGGGCCCGCCGCGGCCGGGACCCCGGCATGAGCGCCGCCGTCGACGAGGCCGGCGCACGCGTCGCCGAACCCCCGGTCCACCGGGCCAGCTTCGGCAGCCTGCTCCGGTCGGAGGCACACCGCTTCCGCTCGCGCCGGTTCATCCAGCTCCTGCTGCTCCTGGCGGTGGTCGGCTGGGTCGTGGCGACGGTCATCGGCCTGCTGAACTACGGCACGCCCGACGACGGCGACTTCGCCGACGCGCAGGCCCGGATCGACGAGATCGTCGCCGAGCAGCAGATGTACCGGGACCAGTGCCTGGAGGACCCGGGCATCCCCGAAGGGACCTCACCGGAGGAGTGGTGCGGGCCGCCGGCCACCGCCGACGACTTCGGCGGGCCCGAGGCGTTCCTGGACAAGTCGCCGTTCGACATCGGCGAGGCGGGCACCGACGGTGCGCTGGGTGTCGCCGCGCTCGCCGCCGCGCTCGCCGTGGCCATGGGCGCCACCTGGATCGGCGCGGAGTGGTCGACGCGGACGATCGTCGCCCTGCTGTTCTGGGTGCCGCGGCGGCTCCAGGTCATGGCCGCCAAGCTGACCGTGCTGATCGGCGCGGCCGCGCTGTTCGGCGTGCTGACGCAGGCCGCCTGGCTGGCGACCGCCGGGATCTGGGAGGCGGTGGTGGGCAGCACGGATCCGCTGCCGGAGGACTTCTGGCGAACGCTGCTGCAGACCCAGGCCCGCGGCGTGCTCCTCGTCGTCCTGGCCGCAGTGCTCGCCTTCGGCCTGACCAACGTGGTGCGCAACACCGGGGCGGCGCTGGGGATCGCGTTCGTCTACACCGCGATCGTGGAGAACATCGTCCGGGCGTTGCGTCCGCACTGGGAGCCGTGGCTGCTGACCTCGAACGCGCTGGGCCTGGTCCAGGACGGCGGCTACACGATCACCTTCTGGGCCGACGGGCCGATCGGGCCCGACGGCCAGCCCCCGGAGTACTACCTGGGGCCGCTGCAGTCGGGCCTCTACCTGGGGGCGGTCGCCGTGGTGCTGGCGTCGATCGGCGCCGTGCTGTTCGCCAAGCGCGACCTCCACTGACACCCGAGCCTGGCTGCGACCCAGCGGATCGCCTGCCCGCGGGCCGTCTGTGATGACGGTTCCACCGGTTCTGTCACCGGCGTCTGCTGAGCTGAACTCGTGATCTCGACGTTCCAGGCGCTCGCGGTGGCCCTCCTCTTCATACTTCCCGGAGCGGCATACACCTTCGCCCTGGAGCGGGTCGGCGGCTCGTTCGGAATCAAGCTGGTCGACCGGATCTTCCGATTCCTCGCTGCCTCGGCTGTCTTTCAGGCGTTGCTGTCGGGGCTGGAGCTGTGGGCCTACCGAGAGTGGATCGCCAGCGGCCGCCTCGGTCGTGGAGACCTTCCGTGGCCCCTGGTGCAACTCGCTGCGATGGCGTACGTGCTGGTGCCCATCGCCGTCGGCAGCTTCGTAGGCAAGGGACAGAAGGAGCGTTGGGGCTGGGTCATCGCGTTCACCGGGGACTCACCGGAACCAAGGGCCTGGGACCACCTGTGGCGACGGAACGCACGCGGGATCGTGAGAGTGCGCCTCAAGTCGGGGAGCTGGCTGGCCGGCATATACGGGATCAACGCTGCCGGTGTCGGTTCCTACGCGTCCGGCTATGACGAGGAAGGCGACATCTACCTGGCGGAGGCACTGATCGTGGACGGCGAGACCGGCGCGTACGAGCTGGACGAGGACAGCCGGCCGCTGCGCACAGAAGGTTCCCCCGGATTGCTCATACGATGGGCTGAGGTCGAGTACCTGGAGTTCGAGGAGATCGCATGACCCACCAGAACAAGCGAGCTCAACCGCCCGTTCGACGAGAGCCGCGGTCCTCGGACTTCGAGAAGCGAGGCGGGTACCCCAGCTCGGCGGAACCGGTAGGGCAGCTACCGCGGGTTCGCCCCGGGCCGGGGCCGGGCGGCAGGAGGCCCGATGGTGGTCTGCCGCGCGAACAGGCCAGGGGCTGAGGCCACCCACCGACCCGAGCTCTCAGGCGGTGGGGACCTCGGCGGCCAGGATCGCGCCCAGGACGCCGTTGACGTAGGCCGGGGAGTCGTCGGTGGACAGCGTCTTGGCCAGCTCCACCGCCTCGTCGATGACGACGGCGTCGGGCACGTCGTCGGCCCAGAGCAGCTCGTAGACCGCCATGCGCAGGATCGCCCGGTCGACGTCGGGCAGCCGGTCGATCGACCAGCCCGAGGCGTGGGTGTCGATCAGCTCGTCGATGCGCCGGGAGTGCTCGTCGACGCCCTCGACCAGCCGGACCGTGTGCTCGGGCACCGGCGGGTTGCCGTCGGCGACGCGCTCGCCGAGCAGCTCCCGCCGGTCGCGGCTGCGGACATCGGCCTCGTAGAGGACGTCGACGGCGCGCTTGCGTGCCTTGGTGCGGGCAGCCATCAGCGGGCGGGTCGGGTCACGGGCGGGCGGGCTGGGTGGAGACCACGAGCCGGCTCAGTTGGCGCGGCCGAGGTACCGGCCGTCGCGGGTGTCGACCTTGAGCTTCTCGCCGGTGGTGATGAACAGCGGGACCTGGATCTCCGCGCCGGTCTCCAGCGTCGCCGGCTTCGTGCCGCCGGTCGAGCGGTCGCCCTGCAGGCCCGGGTCGGTGTGCTCGACCACGAGCTCCAGGGTCACCGGCAGCTCGATGTACAGCGGGACGTCGTCGTGCACCGCGACCATGGCCTCGGTGTTCTCCAGCATGTAGTCGGCGGCGCCGCCGACCGTCGCCGCAGGCACGGTGATCTGGTCGAACGTGTCGCCGTCCATGAAGACGAAATCGGCGCCGTCCTTGTACAGGTAGGTCATGTTGCGCTTGTCGACGGTCGCCGTCTCGACCTTCAGGCCGGCGTTGAACGTCTTGTCCACGACCTTGCCCGAGAGCACGTTCTTCAGCGTCGTGCGCACGAACGCACCGCCCTTGCCCGGCTTGACGTGCTGGAAGTCGGTGACCGTCCAGAGCTGGCCGTCCAGCTTGAGGACGATGCCGTTCTTCAGGTCGTTGGTGGTAGCCATCAGAGAACCAGCAGTTCCTTGCTCGTGAGGGTCAACAACTCGGGCGCGTCGTCCGTGACGATCAGGGTGTCCTCGATCCGGACACCGCCGTGCCCGGGCAGGTAGACGCCCGGCTCCACGGTGACGGCCATGCCGGCGGCCAGACTACCCGCGCCGAGCGGGCCGATGCCCGGCGCCTCGTGGATCTCCAGGCCGACGCCGTGCCCCAGCCCGTGGGTGAAGTGCTCGCCGTGGCCGGCCGCGGCGATGACGTCGCGGGAGGCGGCGTCCACCGCGACGACGTCGGCGCCGACGGCCAGCGCGGCCCGTCCGGCGGCCTGGGACTCCGCGACCAGCGCGTAGATCTCCCGCTGCCAGTCCGCGGCGTGCTTCAGGACGACCGTGCGCGTCATGTCGGAGTGGTAGCCGTCGACGGTGGCGCCGAAGTCGAGCTTCAGGAAGTCGCCCTCGCGCAGCACGGTGGCGTCGGGCCGGTGGTGCGGGATGGCCGAGTTGGCGCCGGTGGCGACGATCGTCTCGAACGAGGGTGCCTCGGCGCCCAGCGCCAGCATCCGGGCGTCGAGCTCCCGGCCGACCTCCAGCTCGGTGCGCCCGGGCCGCAGCGCCCCTTCGGCGGTGAGCTCGGCCAGCGCCTGGTCGGCGACCGCGCAGGCGCGGCGCAGCGCCTCGATCTCGCCGTCGTCCTTGATGGCCCGCTGCGCCTCGACCGCGCGGCGGACCGACTCCAGCTCCGGGACGGTCCCGCCGGCCGCGGCGTCGGCGAGCACCCCGCGCAGCTGCTCCAGCCCGTCCACGGTGAGGTCGTGGGACTCGAAGCCGAGCCGCCCGGTGCCGGTGCGCACGGCGGCACGGGCCAGCGCCGGGACGGTGCCGCGGTCGACCAGCACCTCGATGTCGGGGACCTGGGCGGCCGCCTGGGTGGTGTAGCGGCCGTCGGTGCCGAACAGGTCCGCGCCGTCGACCCGGAGCAGCAGGGCGCCGTTGGAGCCGGTGAACCCGGTGAGGTAGCGGACGTTGAGCAGGTTGGTGACCAGCACGGCGTCCAGCCCGCGCCCGGCGGCGGTGGCCCGCAGGACGTCCCTTCGCGCGGCCCTGCTGGTCACCCGCCCCACCTCCCCGGCGACGCTCACCGGTGACCCCGCAGCGCCATCCACTGCAGCGCCAGCACGTACCCCTCGACGCCCAGACCGGCGATGACGCCGTCGGCCACGGCGGAGACGTAGGAGTGGTGCCGGAAGGGCTCGCGCTTGTGGACGTTGCTGATGTGCACCTCGACCAGCGGGGTGTTCAGCGCCGCGAGGGCGTCGTGCAGCGCCACCGAGGTGTGCGACCACGACGCCGGGTTGAGGACGACGGGGTGGCCGGCGTCGGTGGCCTCGTGGATCCACCGCAGCAGCTCGCCCTCGTCGTCGGTCTGGCGGACCCGGACCTCCAGCTCGAGCTCGCGCGCCGTCGTCTCGATGACGTCGACGAGCTGGGCGTAGGTGGTCGAGCCGTAGATCTCCGGCTCGCGCGTGCCGAGCCGGCCGAGGTTGGCTCCGTTGAGGACCTGGATCGTCATGCGTCGTCTCCGTTCGACGGGGCGGCGGGGCGGCTGGACGACACGGCCGCCCAGGCGGCGTCGAGCCAGGACTGCTCGGGGTCGGTGAGGATCCGCGGGTTGCCGATCCCGTCGAGGACGACGAAGCGCAGCGTGGCCCCGCGGGCCTTCTTGTCCACCCGCATGACCTGCTGGAGCTGCGCCCAGTCGCCGCGGTAGGTGGTCGGCAGGCCCATGGCGGCGATCAGCTCGCGGTGCTGCCCGACCTCCGCCGGCGAGAGCAGCCCGGCCTGCCCGGCCAGCTCGGCGGCGAACACCGTGCCGACGGCGACGGCCTCGCCGTGGCGCCAGCCGAAGTCCTCGATCCGCTCGATCGCGTGGCCGAGGGTGTGCCCGTAGTTGAGGAACTCGCGGACGCCCGTGTCGCGCAGGTCCTGACCGACCGCCTCGGCCTTCACCTGGACGGCGCGCGCGATGAGCTCCTCGGTGTCCCGGCGGCCGGTGGGGTCCTCGGTGAGCAGCCGGAGGATCTCGCCGTCGGCGATGAAGCCGCACTTGACCACCTCGGCCAGGCCCGAGCGGAACTCCGCCTCGGGCAGCCCCGCCAGCGCATCGGTGTCCGCGAGCACGGCCGCGGGCGGGTGGAAGGCCCCGACGAGGTTCTTGCCGGCCGAGGTGTTGATGCCGGTCTTCCCGCCCACCGCGGCGTCGACCATGCCCAGCAGGCTGGTGGGCACCTGCACCACCCGCACGCCGCGGGCCCAGGTGGCGGCGAGGAACCCGGCCAGATCGGTCACCGCTCCCCCGCCGAGCCCGACGACGGCGTCGGTGCGGGTGAGCCCGAGCCGGCCGAACTCCTCCCACGCCCCGGCGGCGACCTCGGCGGTCTTGGCCGCCTCCCCGTCCGGGACGACGATCGCCTCGGCGGCGATCCCGGCGGTCTGCAGCGTCTCGACCGCGGCACCGGCAGCCGCCCTCAGCGGGGGCGCGTGCACGACGACCGCCTTGGCGGTGCCGTCGAGCACCAGCCCCAGGCGCGCCTGCGCCCCGGCACCGATGAGCACCTCGTAGGGGCGCTCGCCGCCGACCTGCACCTGCCTCATCGGGGGTCCCCTCCCGGGATCAGCGCCAGGACGGCACCGACGACGTCCTGGGTCGAGCGGTCGCTGGTCGGCACGGTGGAGGTGGCCACCTCGCGGTACAGCGGGGCGCGATTCTCCAGCATCGTGCGCAGCATGGCTCGCGGGTTGACCGCCAGCAGCGGCCGGTCCCGCGACAGGCCCACCCGCTTCGCCGCCGAGGGCAGGTCGACGTCCAGCCAGACCACCGCGCGGCCGGTGCTCCCGTGGGCGACCAGCAGCTGTCGCGTCCCCGGGTCCATCACCGCGCCGCCGCCCAGGGCGAGCACGCCGTCGTGCTCGGCCACCGCGCGCGCCACCGCGGCCCGCTCCAGCTCGCGGAAGCGCGGCTCGCCGTGCTGCACGAACAGGTCCGCGACCGTGCTGCCGGTCGCGTCCTCGACGTCCCGGTCGGTGTCGCGGAACGAGACCCCGAGCGCGGCGGCCACCGCGGTGCCCACCGTCGTCTTGCCCGATGCCGGCGGGCCGACCAGCACCAGCAGCGGACCGGTCACCGGAGCGGGAGGGAGTCGAGGTAGGACCGGGCGTTGCGACGGGTCTCGGCGACCGAGTCGCCGCCGAACTTCTCCAGCACGGCGTCGGCGAGGACGAGGGCGACCATCGCCTCCATCACCACCGAGCCGCGGGGCACGGCGCAGGCGTCGCTGCGCTGGTTGATCGCCACGGCGGGCTCCTGCGTGGCGACGTCCACGGTCTGCAGCGCCCGCGGCACCGTGCTGATCGGCTTCATCGCGGCGCGCACCCGCAGCACCTCGCCGTTGGTCATGCCGCCCTCGATGCCGCCGGCGCGGTCGGTCAGGCGCTGCACCCGCCGAGCGCCGTCGGGCCCGTCGGCGAGCACGATCTCGTCGTGGGCCACCGAGCCCCGGCGGCGCGCGGTCTCCAGGCCGTCGCCGACCTCCACGGCCTTGACCGACTGCACGCCCATGAGGGCACCCGCCAGGCGGGAGTCCAGGCGCCGGTCCCAGTGCACGTGGCTGCCCAGGCCCGGCGGCAGGCCGTGGACGACGACCTCGATGACGCCGCCGAGGGTGTCGCCGCTCTTCCGCACGTCGTCGATCTCGGCGGTCATGCGCTCGCTGGTGGCCGGGTCGGCGCAGCGCACCGGGTCCTCGTCGATGGCCGCGTTGTCGCCGGGGCCCGGCAGCAGCCCGTCGGGCGCGGTCACCGGGCCGATCGCGACCACGTGGCTCACCACGGTGACGTCGAGGGCCTGACGCAGGAAGGCCTGCGCGATCGCCCCCAGGGCCACGCGGGCAGCGGTCTCGCGGGCGCTGGCCCGCTCCAGCACCGGGCGGGCGTCGTCGAAGCCGTACTTCTGCATGCCCGCGAGGTCGGCGTGCCCGGGACGCGGGCGGGTCAGCGGTGCGTTGCGGGCCTGGCCCTCGAGCACCTCGGCCGGCACCGGGTCGGCCGACATGACCGTCGACCACTTGGGCCACTCGGTGTTGCCCACCTGGACGGCGATGGGGCCGCCCTGGGTGCGCCCGTGCCGGACCCCGCCGGTGAGGGTGACCTCGTCCTGCTCGAAGGACATCCGCGCGCCGCGGCCGTGGCCGAGCCGGCGCCGGGCCAGCTCGCGGTCGAGGTCGGTGGTCTGCACCTCCACGCCGGCGGGCAGGCCCTCCAGGATCGCGGTGAGCTGCTGACCGTGCGATTCCCCTGCGGTCAACCAGCGCAACATGGCCGCGATTGTGCCAGTAGGCCCACCGCCGGCCCGCCACTCACCCCGGTGGCACCGCGCCCAGCGCCAGGGCCAGCACCGACCCGGCCATCAGGGGTGGGCCGAACGGGATCGCGGTCCGCCAGCCGGCCCGCCGGGTGAGCAGCAGGACGACCGAGAGCGCCGCGCCGGTGAGCAGCCCGAGGAAGACCCCGGCCATGAGGACGCCCCAGCCGAACCAGCCCAGCAGCAGCCCCAGGAGCCCGAGCAGCTTCACGTCACCCAGCCCCAGCCCCTGCGGCGAGACGAACCAGCCGAGCCCGGCGACGAGGAACGCGGTCGCGCCCGCGGCGACGGCGGTGAGCAGCGCGCTCCACGTGCCGAGCACGGCGGCGTCCACGAGCAGCGCGGTCGAGCACACGGCGTAGGCCGGGTAGGTGACCCGGTCGGGCAGCCGGTGGCTGCTCAGGTCCGTGGCGGCCAGCACCACCGCAGCCCCGGCGGCCCAGGCGAGGGCGGCGGTGACCGGTCGCAGCCCGGTCAGCTCCCCCGCCCCGGCGAACAGGGCGGCGAAGGCGGCGGTCATGACGCCGGTGCGCGACGGCGAGGGCTGTGCCGCGTCGTCCCGCGTGGCCAGCCGGACGGCGACGCGGGCCAGCCACGGCCCCACGAACACGGCGGCCACCAGCACGGCGACGCCCAGCGCCGGCCGGGAGATCTCCACGGGGCGCGGTCAGCGCACGGAGAGCGCGGCGTCCAGTGCGCGGCGCATCTCCCCGATCGGCGCCGGGAGGCCGGTCATCAGCTCGACCTGGACGGTGGCCTGCCAGAACAGCACCTCGGCGCCGCCGATCACGCTGCCCCCGGCGGCGCCCACCCGCTCGGCCAAGGGCGTGGGCCAGGGGGCGTACAGGACGTCGAGCACGGTCTGGCCGGCCCGCCACGGCAGGGCGCTCACCGCCGGCTGCCCCGCCACCGGCACGGTGCTGACCACGACCGGCGCCTCGACCGCCGCGCCGTCGAGCGCGGAGACGGTCACCGGCACCTGCAGGACGTCGAGCACGCGGACGAGGTCCGCGGCGCGTGCCGGGTCGCGCACCACCACGTCGACGTGCCGTGCACCCAGCGAGGCCAGGGCGACGGCGGCGGCCGCGGCGGTGCCCCCGGCGCCGAGGACGGCCGCCCGGTCGACCGAATCCACGCCGGCCACCTGCAGGGCGGTGCCGATGCCGGCCACGTCGGTGTTCTCCGCCCGCCAGCCGCCGGGCTCGCGGACCAGGGTGTTCGCCGCGTGGAGCAGCCGCGGGAGCGGCTCCACCCGGTCGGCGACGTCGACCGCCGCCTGCTTGCACGGCATGGTCACCGAGAAGCCGCGCCACTCCTCGTCCAGCCCCGCGAGCAGGTCGGGCAGGTCCTCGGCGCCGACGTCCAGCGCGTCATAGCTCCAGTCGTCGAGCCCGAGGGCGGCGTAGGCCGCCCGGTGCAGCAGCGGGGACAGCGAGTGCGAGACCGGCCTCCCGAGCACCGCAGCCCGCCGGGCACCGCCCGCCACCGCCCCGTCCGACACCGCCCCGTCCGACACCGCCCCGTCAGCCACCGCAGCCGAGGCCGGCCTCGGCGCACCGCTGCCGCGCGGCCTGGAACTCGGCGTAGTCGGCGGTGAAGAAGTGGTTGCCGTCGTCGCTCTCGAGCACGTAGTACAGGAGGTCGCCGGAGCTGGGGGCCAGGGCCGCCTCCAGGCTCGCCTCGCCGGGCGAGCTGATCGGCGTCGGGGGCAGCCCGTCCTGGGTCCTGGTGTTGTACGGGTTGTCGGACTGCAGGTCGGTGACCGTCAGGTCGTTGCCGCTCTTGTTCAGGCCGTACGCCAGCGCGGCGTCGATGCCGAGCCGGACGCCCTGCTCGAGCCGGTTGTAGATCACCTGCGCGACGTCGGGGCGCTCCTCGTCCAGCCGGGTCTCCGACTGGATCATCGAGGCGACGGTGACGACGTCGGCGGGCGAGCGGCCGGCCGCCTCCGCGCGGGCCTCGAGCTGCAGGCCCGCGGCCACCGTGGTGAACTGCTCCACCATCATGCGCAGGATCTCCGGCGACGTCTGGTCGGGCTCGACGTCGTAGGTGGCCGGGAAGAGGTAGCCCTCCAGCTGGCCGTCGGCGTACGCCGGCAGCCCGAGCGCGGGGACGTCCGCCGCCGCCGCCTGCAGCTCCTCGATCGGCTTCTCGGTCTCCGAGGCGATGCGCTCGAGGATCTGCGCGACGGTGAGGCCCTCGGGGACGGTGACGCGGGACAGCACCCGCGACCCCTCGCCGAGGAGCATGTCCAGCGCGGCCGCTCCGCTCATCTGCGACCGCAGGCCGTAGACGCCGGGCTGGATGCCGGTGGCCTCGGGACGGCCCTCGGCGGCGTTCACGAACGGGCGCGTCGAGGCGATCACGTCCTCGTCGACCAGCGTGCGGGCGATGTCGCTGAGCGTGTCGCCCTCCTGGACCCGGATCTGCACGTCGCCGGTGCCCTGACCGGTGTAGTCCTCGGCGGTCGTCAGGCCCATCAGCGCCTGGACGCCGAGGACGATGCCCACCACCAGCCCGCCGAGCACCAGCAGGCTGAGCAGCACGGCGAGCGGCCGACGGCGGCGTCGCCGGGGCTCGTGGGCAGCCACGGGGGTCGCGCCCCCGTGATCGTCGTCGTGCAGCCCGTCGTCGTGCAGCCCGTCGTCGTGCAGGGAGTCGTCGTGGCCGTCGATCAGGAGGCCCTCGTCGTCGCGGCCCCGGCCCCGGCGCGAGCGCCTCGTCCCTCCGCCGGCGTCCTCCCCGCGGGACCGGCGGCCGCGGCGACGGCCGGAGGGCTCGTCCTCGACGTGGGCGCCGATGACGTCCAGGCCACCGGTGCGGTCCCAGGACTCCGTCTCGCCGTCCGCCGGGTCGGAGCCGGCGTCGTGGTGCTCGGCGTCGTCGTGGCGGTCGTGGTCGTCGTGGTCGTCGCGGTCCCTGGGCGCGCCCGCGTACGGGCCGATCGGCTGGGCGACCGTCGCGTCGTCGTCGGCCGGGCCGGTGGCACGCGGCTGCAACCGGCTCCACACGCCCGACGGGAGGGGCGGGAGCGGCGCGGAGGGGTGCTGGGTGTCGGGACGCGGCGTGTTCTCCGCCCGGCCGGCACCGGTGCCGTCGTCGCCGCCGCTG
>Ga0210040_10008451_pt1 | contig 12228 bp, 18 predicted proteins | sample CryGeyCG12114_NA_FD_185462 | JGI IMG/M metagenome (GOLD analysis project Ga0210040, IMG submission 185462) | Groundwater microbial communities from aquifer - Crystal Geyser CG19_WC_8/21/14_NA (SPAdes) (version 2) | ecosystem: Environmental > Aquatic > Deep subsurface > Groundwater | place: USA... | reverse complement strand
AATAAGACTCTCTAAACTGTATTTGCATTTATTTCAGAGCCTTTTAAATCTATAATTGCTTGCTCACTTAGGTTCATTTGCTGCATGGAGATCGTGGTCCAGTTGTTGAAGCACTTGTGGCTAGAACTCTTCGACAAGTGAGTTTGAAGCAATTATATTTTCCAATTTATGTGCATTGCAAGCTATGTCATCTAGTTAATTACTTTCTTTTACGATATTCCTTAACATTTTTTATTATGCCCAATGCAGATTGAGTCCTCTCAAAAGCTTATTCGAATTGTTGGATTGTCGGCCACACTGCCAAACTATCTTGATGTAGCTTTATTTCTGCGAGTAAATCCACGGATTGGATTATATCATTTTGATTCCAGATTTCGTCCTGTTCCACTTGGTCAGACTTTTGTGGGAGTGAAAGCCATCGGTATTATGGACCAAATGAGACAGATGGACAATGCTTGTTACGAGAAAGTGCATGAAATGGTATCCAAAGGTCATCAGGTGAGAAATAAATACATAAAAGGTTCGGCTAAGAACCAGGGAGTTGGAATTAAAAGTATTAATGAATATATAATGATGATTTGTTTAGGTCATGGTGTTTGTGCACGCGCGTAATGCTACCGTTAAGACTGCAGAAGTGCTCATTGAATTGGCTGGCAAGAAAGGGCAATCTGAAACTTTTCTTGCTAAAGGAACTCGTGATGATAAGTATTCTGACTTTGGCAAAGCGTTGAAATCTTTGGAGCAATCAAGGAATAGGAAATTATCAGAATTATTTTCTCATGGGTTTGGATGTCATCATGCTGGAATGTTGCGCACTGACAGGTTACATGATCTTATGCAAAAGTTATAATATTTTTGAACATTCCATTTATTGCCATATTTCATTTTGTTAACAGATCTTTGATTGAAAAGTTATTTGGAGATGGATTAATCAAAGTGCTGGTGTGTACTGCAACGTAAGCTCATATTTTTGTCTTAAAAAAATTATTTCCACAACTGCTAGTGGGCATTATTGGAGTAATGAATCTGTGTAATGATTAGTTTCAACTCTGTAAACTTCACAGACTCGCATGGGGAGTGAATCTTCCAGCTCATGCCGTTATCATTAAGGTATGTGATGCTGTTTTTACGACTAAAGTTTTGACAACTGAAATCGTGATTTTTAATTTATGGTTCTGTATTTATTGGCTATTTATTTTCAGGGAACAGAAATATACGACGCAAAACAGGGTGCTTTTGTAGATTTAGGAATCTTGGATGTGCTTCAAATTTTTGGAAGAGCTGGTCGTCCACAATTTGATACCGAGGGTCACGGAACCATCATCACTACTCATGACAAATTAGCTCATTATTTATCTCTGTTAACTAATCAGTTCCCGATTGAAAGTAGCTTTATAAAATTCTTGGCGGATAATCTGAATGCCGAGGTAAGATTTTTAGTAATTGAACTATGGACTATATTTTGTAATACCTTATTGCAAACTACTTGTCATTGCTGTTTACAGGTTGCTTTAGGTTCGGTCACCAATATTGATGAAGCTGTTGAATGGCTGACTTACACATATCTGTACATAAGGATGAGAAGAAATCCTCAGCTATACGGAATGCAAGTTGCTGAAATTCGGGTAAATTTTAATTATATGTTGATCGTTAGTCTAATATTTGCTCCAAATTTAATTTGTTTTTCGTTTTATAGGAGGATCCTTTGTTAACAATTCGGCGAAAGGAACTGATCATAGAAGTAGCCCGTAACTTGGATAAAGCTATGATGTTGCGCTTTGATGAACGAACAGAATACTTGCATTCGACTGGTATGTCAGAATATCAAGCTCTCACACAACTGTATTTTATTGAATATTTTATTAATTATAAAAATAAATCTGTAAAATTGTGTTTTTGCTGTCGCTGTGTAGATATGGGTCGCACATCAAGCCATTTCTACTTGAAATATGAAACTATTGAAATGCTCAACGAAACAATAATGGCCGTGATGAATTTGGATGCAATCCTGATGATGATTTCAAAAGCCAGCGAATTTGAGCAGCTGAAAGTTAGGGACGAAGAACTCGATGAGTTAGACGATCTAACAAAACAAAATTGCTGGCTAAAAGTGTGGGGAGGTTCTGAAAATATTCATGGAAAAGTTAATATCTTGATTCAAACCTATATATCGAGAGGATACATCAAAAGCTTTTCTCTAGTCTCAGATCAGCAATATGTTGTTCAGGTGAATAATTGCTACAAATCTTCGTATCATGTTCTATTTCATTTTGTTTAACTTCGTTTTGATAATATTTTTTTTAGAATGCTATAAGAATAGCTCGTGGATTTTTTGAAATTGTGCTACGGAGAAATAATCCATTGTTAGCTGGAAGGCTTCTGCAACTGAGTTTAATGTTGGAAAAGCAAATATGGGATTTTGCTCATCCTTTGAAACAACATAAAGGATTGAGCTTCGAAATTATGGAGAAGCTAGAGATGAAGAAAATTTCCATTGACACGTTAAAAGAAACGTCTGCAGATGAAATCGGAGCATGGATAAATCACCACAAACAAGGAGCACATGTTAAGAGATGTGCTGAAGAGTTTCCATGTGTTCAAGTTGATGTTCTCATCCAACCTATCACTAGGAATGTACTCAGAATAAAACTGCATATCCTGCCTGATTTTAAGTACATATTAAATTTTTCATTTAAAACTAACTATGAGAAAAAATCGTTCATTGTTGATGATTCTAACTTTTGACTCAAATCATTAAGATGGAACGACAGATTGCATGGCAATGTTTCTACTAGCTTCTGGATATGGATAGAGGATCCGGATAATAACTTTATTTATCATCATGAATACTTCATTCTTACGAAAAAGCAGGTGGGAAAACTTGCATTTTTTATTCGAAAAATTAGAACATTACAATTTCTGTTGTTATTTCTAAATATTAATATTTGCGTATTTTAGGTGATCCGACAAGAACTTCAAGATCTCGTGTTTACTATACCTGTGACGGAACCACTCCCCCCGCAGTACTACGTTAGGATTTCCTCGGATTCATATCTAGGAGCGTATCAAACAGTACCGGTCTCATTCCAACATTTGATTCTCCCTGAACACCATCTTCCGCACACTGAGCTTTTGGACTTAAATCCTTTACCTTTATCTGCTCTGAAAGACAAAAAATTTGAATCTTTATATTCCAGTCATTTCCAGTTTTTCAATCCCATCCAAACCCAAATCTTTCATTGTCTCTATCATACGGACTCGAATGCTTTAATTGGTGCTCCGACTGGAAGTGGAAAAACTATTGCTGCTGAGCTGGCAATGTTTCGAGTTTTTAAACATTATCCTTCTCAAAAGGTATAGAACTTGAATATTCCCCTGTTTCTTACTAATTATAATGTAATGAGATATTATATTGATTATTTAACCCGTTTTAGGTTGTGTACATTGCTCCTTTGAAAGCATTGGTACGGGAGCGAATGATTGATTGGAAACAGCGACTTGAAGTTAAGTTGGGCAAACAGGTGGTCGAGTTGACTGGTGATGTAACGCCTGACATCCGGGCTATAACGGAGTCAGATGTGATAGTCACTACTCCAGAAAAATGGGATGGTGTAAGCAGAAGTTGGCAAACAAGGAGCTACGTTCAGGTTTGTAAATCGAGGATAGATTGTTGACTGTTACAAAAATTTTTTAATCCAGCCGTCTTACTTTTACTTGTGTTGCATAGGCTGTAGGTTTGATAGTAATTGACGAGATACATCTTTTGGGAGAAGGTAACTTCACTCCATGCCTTATATTCTATTGTGTTCTGTCCTGTGGTTACGAAAATATTGTACTGTGTTTTCAGATCGTGGACCCGTATTAGAAGTAATCGTTTCCAGAAGGAACTTTATTAGTCAACATACACAGAGAAATGTTAGGGTCATAGGATTATCAACTGCCCTTGCGAATGCCAGAGACCTTGGGGACTGGCTTGGTCTGAAGGGAACTACGGGACTGTATAATTTTAAGCCCTCTGTTAGACCGGTTCCCACTCAAGTTCACATTCAAGGATTCCCTGGCAAACATTACTGTCCTAGAATGGCGACTATGAATAAACCTGCCTTTCAGGTTAGTGATTGTGATTACGTTCATGTAGGCATGATTTTTGCTAAATGATAGTCATAGCATTTTTCATGAATTATTTTTTTGTAGGCGATTCGGGAACACTCTCCATCGAAACCTGTCCTAATTTTTGTATCTTCGAGGAGACAAACAAGGTTGACAGCATTGGATTTGATTGCGTATTTAGCTGCGGAAGGCAATCCTAAACAGTGGCTCCATATCACTGAAGATGAGATCGAACAGCTAATTCATGGAATTAAGGAACCTAATTTGAAGTTGACGCTGTCTTTTGGAATCGGTATTCATCATGCTGGATTGCAAGAAAAGGACAGACGAATGGTTGAAGAACTTTTCGTAAACCAAAAAATTCAGGTTGGTGCTCATTTCTTGAATAATTTCATAGGAAACGCTTTGTTTGTTTGATGTTGTATTCAAAGTTTTTTTTTATAACTCGCATAATTTTACTGTAATAATACGCAATTTTACGCAATATACAATGGTAGAAAAATAGCCAGAAATTTTTATCAACATTTATATTTACATCAGCCTTAGGCTTTAATGAGAAATCACTACTTTGCTTTTGCAATTAACTGGATTTTTTCACATACTAATATTTTGGTGATTGAAAATTACAACCTCATGCTTACTAGTTAGTATTAATAGTTTAAAAAAAACTGAACTAATTCTGCTAAACTGCTAGTGCATGTGACAACATATTAACTGCAAATTATTAATAAAATTGTGACGTAACATAATTGTAAGGAAATGGAAACTGATGTGACAGTGACATCCATGGAGTGCGCCCGAAGTGCCGTCAGCCTCATCGCTGTAGCGCTTCATTGGCTGGTGTGGAACAAGGAAACAATAGTTTGCTTATTTATTCCATAATGAGATCCCTTTCATCCCCAGAATAGGTTCCTAGAAAAACGCATTATGGTCTACTATTATAATGCTATTCATAACGTAAGCACAACCACTTAATTCCATGTGCGAATGAAAAGTTTTACCTCTGTTCATCATTAGTCCAGCGCCAGCCATCTATTCATCCCTTCTTAGCATTGCATTTTAATTTTTAAATTGTGAGCAGTTGGTTGGTTGGTGGCGCCGAACATCCATGGTGTCCTTGTCAATTTGTATTAAAAGATGAGACCACAGTCTAGGGCTTTTCGTGGAACTGTCTAAAACGACCAGCCCGAACATATGGGGCCATTCGAGCCTGCCATTCAGTGAGAGTAGTGCTGGATGCAAGTGCTACACCGTAACGGCGAATTCCGTACTTCAGTATAGTCTCATGTCCATTAGGAATGGAATTTACTTGATTCAATGAGTCCGCCATGCCAGACAGGTCTGTATGTGCAGACCAGTATTCTTCAATGAAGAGCTCTTCAAGGGGTCTAATGTTTGCTATCGCCACAATTGTTTCCGAAGTGATTCCTGTGTTTCCGCAGTGAGTTCCGCTGACAGACAGGAACAGCAACTCAATTGACTTAAGCCTTTGAAGATTTTCAAAGTGAGCCATCTGGGACGAAGTTACGGAGTACCTTTCAATGCGCAACTTTTCCAATGTTGTGGGCAACTTGTTGAAGTTGAGAAGGTCAGGCTTATCCTCCACTGGTGACTGCTGGTTGCACAATAGTAATGACTGCAGGCCAGTACAATATGCAAACGCTTCGAGGTCAATTGGTGCGCTAGTAAAGTAAAGGTGTACTTTTCGAAGAGTTTCGCAACAGGACTTGATTGGGACTTCATATAGTTCCCAAGACCCTTGTGGTTTTTCGTATGAAAACTCTTCAAGCTTGCGTTGGCTTTTCAAGATTTTGTCCAGTCCTTGGTGGAATGGTCTGTCACAGTAGGCACGAAATACTCGTAGCTCTTTGGGAAACCTGCGAACATCCTTTAATAACAAGAGGGAAGTTTTAGATTTTAGATAATTGCATGTTGGAAAATTATATGGTTTATAAATATTGTTTACAAATAAAAAGAGTCATTTCTCTTACCTTAACATGGAAGTGTGGGCTGTTGAGGCTGTCGTGACCATGAGTACATGCTTTTCCTTGCCGTAAAATAAGCTCCAAATGTTTCAATGTCAGATGTTGTTCTAGAAATTCGTAGAGTGTGTCCACGGAGTTCAAAAAGTCGGTTTGACAATTGAAAAAGAACTTTAGCTCGAAAATTTCAACATGAGGCATCTCCAGCTTTGTTAGAATATCCTTTATGTTCGTCCATTCCATGTCAGGATAGAACTTGAATCCAGTGGGTTTGAATACATTTGGAAAGTGGAGCTGTTTGAGGCGATGCAAAGTGGGAAGGGTGTCATCTGGACTTGAATCATCTATTTGCAGTTGTAGGCCGCTGCATTTGAACATGGTTGTTACGTCCAGTTTTTCAATTCTTTGGCATTTTTTAAGGATCATTTTCAAAACATTTGGAGACATGTTGCCATCCAGAGTTAGCCACTTGACGTCTGATGAATGAACTAATATTTGACTCAGATTGATTTCCGCCGGAAAGTCCCGGATCACAATATGTGATGCTGGCGGGGGGTAGTACAACTCTAGGTCGCCTAGATGTTTCCCATCCAAAATGACGTCCATTCCCAATTTTTCATCGATGATGCTATTGAAATTCCAGCAAGTCGATCTCAGCGTTTGTTTCTCTTTTGTCTCCATGTACTTCCAAAGGATCTGCAATGTCTCCTCCTATATTATAATAGGGATTTATTAATGTTGTCATGGGATCAAAATGCAAATGGCAAACAAACAATCGCAACTTACATTCAAGCTACCGGTTGCTTTCTCTTCCATTTTCCGGTCTAGGAGATCTCCACAATCCCCATTTGCATTCCACATTTCACTTTCCATCCGTCGGTCCAAGTTCTCCGAGTGGTCCATATTTGTCCTTTGCGTTACTTTTTAATATTTTGAGTGTGTATCCAACACCTATTTGATTGTATGATATGAACGCTTTTTATGGCAATTGCAATGAAGAATTTGGTTTTGTAATATAGTTAATTTTGGAGACAAATATGTGGGAGATGCGCTTCTGCTGAGCTCTAGATTGTAAATGGACAATGTCCTCCATTGCTTCAGTTTTCATCTTTTCTCAATCTTTGTTTTGTTTCTTGCAAATTTTAATTGCCATGGCAGTTGACTTCATTTTATATTTCATCATGATGTAAAATTGCGTCATGTAAACATGGCATCTCTTGGGGTCAAAAACCCTGTCATCAATAGACCGCGCATGCGCACTACGACAGTACTTCTTGCATGGATAATCAAAATCAAGGGAATGTAATTGTACAAGCTTGAGTTAAATGTGTTTTTCTGCGTTTCGGTCAAAAGTTGAGATGTGATGATATGAAAAATATAGATTTTTAAATTTTTACCATTTTTGGTTTAGATTTGAAAAATGCATATTATGATTATGAGCCGCCTTCTTAAAATGTATTTGATCCATAAAAATACGCTGTCAAAGAATAATTATATGCTAGATAACCTAACGAATGAGCATGAATGAGGCAACCCCTTAACCAAGAAAAGGGAAGGGTGTAGTTAATTGGTGGCTGGTTTAGAAGTTTGCAAGTATTATGAAATTAAAACTATTTTGATTATTATTGCAGATTTTAATTGCTACGGCCACATTAGCATGGGGTAAATTGTCTTAAAAATTGCATAGATGGATTTAACTGTTTAAATCTAATTACTAATTTAATGACTATTTATTACCACTAGGCGTGAACTTTCCTGCTCATCTTGTAATTGTAAAGGGTACAGAATATTTTGACGGCAAATCACATCGATACGTTGACATGCCCATTACAGGTTTTTACACTTTGATTTTTCTGATTAAATGTTGTAATATAATGTGAAATTGCAGTGCAATGATGTTTTCTGTATAATCTAGACATTCTCCAAATGATTGGACGTGCAGGAAGACCGCAGTATGACAATGAAGCTGTAGCTGTTGTTCTCGTTCATGATCAGAAGAAAAATTTCTACAAGAAATTTCTGTATGAACCATTTCCTGTAGAAAGTTCATTGCTAGATGTTCTTCCTGACCATTTAAATGCAGAAATAGTCGCCGGAACAATTAGCACTACCCAAGAAGCTTTAGATTACATTACGTACACTTATTTCTTCCGAAGATTGATTCAGAATCCTTCATACTATAGTCTGGAAGATGCTGAAGGGGATAATATTAACAAGTACTTGTCTAGTTTGATTACTAAGGCTTTTGCTGTGTTACAAAGCGCATCGTGTATCTTCATTGAAGAAGTAAGAAAACAAGGTTTTTGGACAGCTTTAAACTATAAGTAGTAAACAGTTTTCATTAATTCTGTGGTGGATTTTTTTAGGATCTACGAGAAGTAAGCCCAACCTCTACTGGGAGAATAGCCGCATATTACTACTTATCGCATCAAACAATGCAGGTATTTCGTGACAGGCTTCGTCCAACCTTGAACGTTGCAGACCTTATTACGGTCATGACTGAAGTTTACGAGTATAGTCAACTACCAGTGCGTCACAATGAAGATTTGCTTAATGAAGAATTGTCCAAAAGCTGTCCTTTGGCAGTCGCTGCTGGTTCCTTCAACTCTCCTCATACCAAAGCCAATCTTCTTTTACAATGCCATTTTTCACATCAACAGCTTCCTAGTTCTGATTATTACACCGATTTGAAGTCCGTGCTCGATCAATCCATCCGTGTGTTGCAGGTAATATTATTTTCTTACTTTATCTCAGTTTATATGTATCATCTTGTAATTTATGGACAAATTATTTTGTGTGTAGGCGATGATAGACACGTGTGCCGAGCAGGGCTGGTTAGGTCCTACAATTTCTTGTGTAAACTTAATACAAATGATTGTGCAAGCCAGATGGCTAGAGGTAAGAAATTAATACTAACTTATTTAAATAGTTATTGAGTGCATGCATGGTCCATGTTTTTATCAGATTTGCTATTTTTGAATGCTATATCTTGCTTGTTTGATTTTAGGACAGTCCTTTGTTATCTTTACCTCATATGGACTTTTCAAGTGTTTCTGCCTTATCAAAATGCTTCAAAACGGACGAGCTACCAGTTCTAATGGATCTCACGCGTGACTCGTCTGAAGCGTTTGAAAAATGTTTATTGCCCTATTTAGATGGAAATCATATTCATGACGTGAGAAACGCACATTTTTGCTCATGTTAAGTAAATAAAGCTGTTCTAAACGCATTTCATTGTCTTTATTTTAGGCCTACAAAGTGCTTCAAGGGATGCCGTCCATTAGTGTAGAAGTAATTGCTCAGTTTGATAAAAAGAAAGTGCCTTTGACGCCATATTACAGTGGGAATCGAGTATGGATTGATTTACCCCCTAACAAGGATATGGTGTTCGTTTTAAACTTCACAAGACTCAACCGCTTCTCCAAAGATTTGAAAGTCTATGCACCACGTTTTTCTAAGGTACTTGCCTTTATGCGGACACATGCTACTTTTTTTGTGTTGGTGTATGAAATTTAATTAAGTACGTCCAATTTTTTCTTAGGCGAAAGATGAGGGGTGGTTCGCCATAATAGGAGATGTTGAAAATCGGGATGTAATTGCTTTAAAACGAGTTAGTGGTGTGAAAAGAAAAGCACAGCAGCAGTTATCCATTACTACTGGCGAAAAAGAGGGTATGTTATGTACACACAATTTTTATTTTTCGTGTTGAGCATTTAATTTTGTAGGTTCAGTTTAATATTAATAGCATAAAGCTTTGCAGATTATTTGGGTTTGACTAAGTTACGTTATTGCTTGCAGGGCGCATCATTTACACTCTGTACTTGCTGTCAGACTCATACCTTGGCTTGGATCAGCAATATGAGTTCAACCTAAACATAACTTCTGGCTTTATGTACACCGATGATACGAGATCATTTTATGAATGAAAATATTTTGGTTTTTGGTGGGTTAAAAGTTGGTAACTTTTTGTGATGTAGTTTGATATGATTGAATGCATTTTTGTTTTTGATTAGCGAGAAAAATATTAACGTAACATTATACCAAAAATATTTATCACAAGATAAGTTTTTATAAACAAATGTGTAAGTCAAGTCTCAAATCAATTTCGTAAATATTGTTATTTTGGGTATTTAAGGACTGACAGTAAGAGTAAATACGCTTGTATTTACTGGATTTAATATCGTTAGCTTGTTACCGGTTAAGTGATTCTAATTTTGATATTAATCCGTCAATTTTATGATTCAAGCCATTGATGGCATTTTCCATGGCACTTGTCCGTCTAACCACACTAAGGTCAAAAAAATATTGGGATATAAGAGCAACGGTGTTTAGGTGATTTCATGGAATAAAGGGAAACTAAATAGCTAATGAACTTACTCTTCGTTTTCTTCTTGCATCAATGCAATCTCTCGGTCAATATCTAAACCAAGTTTACCACTTTGTTTTGGCTGTTTACTTGTTTTGTCCAAAACTATCGTCTCCCCCTCTAAATCTGCCAAAACTTGATGTATCTCATCTTCATCCAACGCACGATCTTGATCCAGCTCATATCGGGCCAAAAACATTTCTATTTCCACCTCTGTAAAGTGTGCCCTTTGATTCGTAAATCAAAACTCATTCAGTTACAATAAATCGTTAATTTCATCAGGAGACAAAAAAGAAGAATAAAACAGTACTGGTGTAGATTTTTTCGTAGTTCAGAATAAGTAATTTGCCCTTCTGCTGCTGCAAGTTTAATCGACTGCTCAACGTCCATTTGAGTATTTCTGTGACCGCACATGCCAAAAATATTGTTGAAACCTCTTTTAATATAATCTGCGAGCTCAAACTCATTCCGCTGCGCTTGTATTTCCGCTTTCACTTCGCTGTACGTATCGTTGATGATGGCGAGAAATACATTCTAAACACAAAATCTGTCAATTATTGTACTCGCATTCACATAAAAATATACCAATTAAGCAGCGTCTTATAGAAAATATATGTTACCAGTAAGACGAAGAAGACGAAAAACACGTATGCAAGAAAAAATATTGGGCCTAGTATTCGATTTGCTGCTTCAATTTCTCGGAAGTTAAAATCACCGAGAATCAGACGCAGTAATGTGAAAGTTGAGTCCCCAAATGTACTGAAATCTTTAACCTAATACGGAGAACAGACACTTAGATTGGGCATCAAATATTTTTCTGCCACCTTCGAGTAGCATATGCAAAGTATTTATGGAAAGTATTTTTACTAACTTGGGATCCGAAAAGCAGATAGCCAAGCTGCACAAAGGCGAAGAATGTAAGGAAAAACAGGAAACTGAAACCTACAATATCTTTGGCACACTGAAAGTAAAAATAAATCGATCAGTTCTAAAGAAAACCGCATTTCCTAAATTTATATCTGTCTGTATAAAAAACCATAAGCCGGGCGACAGTAGTTCCTGCTTACCCTAGAAAGCGTACTTGACAATTGAGTCATAGTGCGATTGAAAGAAATATATTTGACAGTTTTCACCCAAACGAAAAACATGCACACTGCAACTCCATTGTTAAATTGAGTTTCCCAAAATCCCAAGAAATCAAAATCAGCAAACTGGCTTGGATTTGCTACAAGGTCTTCTAAAGTGTTCTGGACCAACTCGTACCTCAAAATACTGAATGTGATGCAAACATATGAAATCTACAATTTTATGAAAAATTAAAGTATCATTGTTACACGAACACTATATCACACGAAAATATTGAGAAACAAAAACATCAATCAATTAAATAATCCTGACCGCTAATATTGTACAATCCAACCATGACCAAACATCCGAAAGATATCCTATGCATCCCAGCTCACATAATTCCAAAATTTCTTGCAAAGTGTAGTACAATGTGAACAGGCAGAAAATAATTTCGCACACAAAAATGAAGTAATCAAAGCTGGATACGTATCTGATAAGACGAACCGTTCGGATACCTGCCAATACACTCCAATCACTGAATTATTTTCCTCCTAATTAGCCAACTAACAAAAAAAAAACAATTGAAATACAGATTGCCATCTAATTGTGTACAACTACAACATATAAGTTGGTCATCCAAAAAAGACCTTTTACGAGCTGTTCTCCTCCTCAGTGAGAAAATATATTTTGAATAAGCGAACG
>Ga0210040_10008450_pt1 | contig 12228 bp, 11 predicted proteins | sample CryGeyCG12114_NA_FD_185462 | JGI IMG/M metagenome (GOLD analysis project Ga0210040, IMG submission 185462) | Groundwater microbial communities from aquifer - Crystal Geyser CG19_WC_8/21/14_NA (SPAdes) (version 2) | ecosystem: Environmental > Aquatic > Deep subsurface > Groundwater | place: USA... | reverse complement strand
CCCCCTCGGGGAGAGCGAGCCCCCCGTCGAGGGCCGTCAGGAGTCGGGATTTTGCCATTCGTTGCGGAGCGGCCCTCGGGCCTACTCCTTCTCCATGGTGCATTGCAGCGGGTGCTGGTGCCGCTGGGCGAAGTCCATGACCAGGGCGACCTTGGTCTCCGCGATCTCGTAGGAGTAGACCCCCACCACCGCGAGGCCCTTCTTGTGGACCGTGAGCATCAGGTCGAAGGCCTGGGCGTGGGTCATGCCGAAGAACCTCTCCAGCACATGCACCACGAATTCCATGGGCGTGTAGTCGTCGTTGAGGATCAGCACCTTGTACAGCGGGGGGCGCTGCGTCCTGGTCCGCGTCTCGAGCCTGACCCCGCTGCCCCCGTCCCGCTCGTCGTCGCGGTCGCGTCCGGGCCGGTCGGCCATCATGTAAGCTTGACCCGTCATACTGGGGGATCTGGCGCCTTCAAGGTTTGGAATTCCGTTCCCCGCGAATATAAGCCCCCCATGCGGCCAAGAAAAGACGCGAGGCAGTGAGGATGTCGTCCTGGACCATCGGCTTCGACGCCGACGACACGCTTTGGCACAACGAACGCTTCTTCCGCGCCACCGAGGAGCGCTTCCTCGACCTCCTGGCCGAGCACATGGAGGGCCCTGATCTCAAGGCCCGCCTCCTGGATGCCGAGCGCCGAAATCTCGGCCTCTATGGCTTCGGAATCAAGGGCTTCGTCTTGTCGATGATCGAGACCGCCATCGAGGCGACCGAGGCCCGCGTCCCCGCCGCCGCCATCGGCGAGATCCTCGCGATGGGCCGCGACATGCTGGCGCACCCCATCGAGCTCCTCCCTCATGCACGCGAGGCCGTGGAGGCCGCGGCCCGGATGGGCGAGGTCGTCCTCATCACCAAGGGCGACCTCCTCCACCAGGAGCAGAAGCTCGCGGCCTCGGGCCTGGGCGAACTCTTTGACGCGGTGGAGATCGTCAGCGACAAGACCCCCGCCACCTACCTGCGCGTCTTCGCGCGGCACGGGGGGCGGCACGCGATGATGGTGGGCAACTCGCTCAAGTCCGACGTGATCCCGGCGCTGGCCGCCGGGGCCTGGGGCGTCCACGTGCCCCACGGCGTCACCTGGGAGCTGGAGGCGGCCGACGCCCCCTTGGGCCATCCCCGATTCCGGGAGATTCCCTCCCTGGGCGAGCTCCCCGCGCTGGTGGACGGGCTGAGTCTCGGGACCTGATGCAGCCCAGCCACAGCTGGAATTACTGTCGATTCGAGGGAACCGGACCCGGCCTCGGCGGACCCCCGCCTATTGTGGAACTCCGGCCCCGGCCACCCCAGCCTTAGCGCGAAACTTTCACCGGAAGCCGTAATGGACTCGCGCAAGACGCTTTTTCGGCGCGAGAGACCGTGCTAGCCTCTCCCGACACGAGGTGAGCGGGCATGTATCCGCTCCCCGGGCGACAAAGGGGCAGTGACATGGGCAGGCAATTCGGGCGTTCAGCCTGGCTGGCATTCGTAATCATCATCGGACAGCTCCTCGGGGCGGCCCTGGCGCAGGCGGCGCCCTATGCGGCCTTCGTGATGGATGCGCGGACCGGGCAGATCTTCCATTCGGAGAACGCGGAGACGCCGCTGCATCCCGCGTCGCTCACCAAGATGATGACGCTCTACATCGCCTTCCAGGCGATCCAGCGGGGCGAGATCAGCCTCGACACCGAGGTGCGCATCGCCGCCGACGCCGCCGACGAGCCGCCCTCGCGGCTGGGCCTGCGCGAAGGGCAGACGATCCGCCTGCGCTACCTGCTCCGCGCCGCCGCCGTGAAGTCCGCCAACGACGCCGCCGCCGCCATCGGCTACGCGATCGGCGGCTCCAAGGAGGGCTTCGCCGCCCGCATGAACGCCATGGCCCAGGCCATGGGCATGACCGGCAGCCACTTCGTGAACATGAACGGCCTCACCGCCGACGGGCACTATTCCACCGCCCGGGACATGAGCATCCTCGGCCGCCACCTCGTCTACGACTTCCCCCAGTATTATAACCTCTTCTCTCGCCGCACGGCCGACGCCGGCATGGCCCAGGTCAACAACACCAACCGCCGCTTCCTCGACTCCTACCAAGGCGCCGACGGCATCAAGACCGGCTTCACCAACGCGGCGGGCTACAACCTCACCGCCTCGGCCCAGCGCGGCGAGGTGCGGATCATCGCCACCGTCTTCGGCGGCACCTCCACCGCCGACCGCAACGCCCGCGTGTCCCGCCTCCTCGACATGGGCTTCTCCAAGGCCCCCGCCCATGCCGAGGTCGTCATGACCGACCTGCCCGAAGCCGTCGTCCCGCCCGCCGCCGCCGAGGTGGAGGTCGCCGTCGCCATGCCCGAGGCCCCGCAGGACCTGGGCCGGGTGACCGGGCCGGTGGAGACCTCGCTCCGGCCCATCCCGCGCCCGGGCTCCACCGTCGTGGCCTTCGCCGCCCCCATCCCCGAGCAGGACATCGAGGGCGCCCTCGCCGCCGCCCTGGCCGAGCCCGCCGCCCCCGAGGTTCCGACCGAGATCATCATGACCGCCGCCGCCATCGACCCCGGCGCCGCCCCCATGATGGAGCCCGAGCCCGAGGTGGTGACCCGCCTCTCGACCTCCGGCGGCTCGCTCTGGGGCATCAGCCTGGGCAGCTTCACCACGCGCGACCGGGCCGAGCGCGAGCTCATCCGCGTCGCCCTCTCCGAGCCCTCGACGCTCGGCGACGGGCTGCGCCGCGTGGTCCAGCGCTCGGGCGGCTATGACGCCAACGTCATGGGCCTGACGCGCGACGAATCCGACCTCGCCTGCCGCCGCCTCCAGGCCCGCGGCACCACCTGCTTCATGGTCGGCACCGAGGAGTGAGGCGCGCCCGGCCCTAAGGCCGGGCCCACGTCCCTCTCCCACCATCGGAACGAAGAAAGGGGGCCGTCGGGCCCCCTTTCGCATTCCTCAGGAAGGCCGCTGGCCCCGGGAAGGGGCGCTGGCGCCCTGCGGCTACTCCGCCGCCTGCGCCGCCGGGAAGGCCGCCGCCATCAGCGTCCGCGTGTAGTCCGACTTCGGCGCCCCGAAGACCTCGGCCGCAGGGCCCGCCTCCACCACGTCGCCGTCCTTCATCACCATGACCCGGTGCGCCATGGCGCGGATCACCTTGAGGTCGTGGCTGATGAACAGGAACGCGAGCCCGTGCCGCTGCTGGAGCCCCCGGAGGAGCTGCACGATCTGCACCTGCACCGTCATGTCCAGGGCCGAGGTCGGCTCGTCCAGCACCATCAGGCGCGGCTTCAGCACCAGCGCCCGCGCGATGGCGATGCGCTGCCTCTGCCCGCCCGAGAACTCGTGCGGGTAGCGGTCCATCGTGGCGGGATCGAGCCCCACCTCGGCCATCGTCTCGGCCACCAGCCCGCGCCGGTCGCGCCCGGGCTCCATCCCATGCACGCCCAGGCCCTCGGCGATGATCTCGCCCACCGTCATGCGGGGGGAGAGCGACCCGAAGGGGTCCTGGAACACGATCTGCATCTCGCGCCGCAGGGGCCGCATCTCGCCCTGCATCAGCCCCTCGATGTCGCGCCCGAGGAACACGATCCGCCCCGAGGTCGCGGGCAGGAGCCGCATGATCGCCAGCGCCAGCGTGGTCTTTCCCGACCCCGACTCGCCCACGATCCCCAGCGTCTCGCCCGCCCGGACCTCCAGGCTCGCGTCGTTGACCGCCTTCACGTGACCCACCGTGCGCCGCAGCAGCCCCTGGTGGATCGGGAACCAGACGCGGAGGTTCTTCGTCTCCGCGACCGTCTCGGCGTTGGCCGCGACCGGCAGGGGCAGCCCCGTCTGCTCGGCCGCGAGGAGCTTGCGGGTATAGGGATGCTGGGGGTTGGCGAAGATCTCGGCCGCCGGTCCCTGCTCCACGATCAGCCCGCCCTGCATGACGCAGACCCGGTCGGCGATCTTGCGGACGATGCCGAGATCATGGGTGATGAACAGCATCGACATGCCGAGGTCGCGCTTGAGGTCCGCCAGGAGGTCCAGGATCTGCGCCTGGATCGTCACGTCGAGCGCGGTGGTGGGCTCGTCCGCCACCAGCAGCTCCGGCCCGTTCGCGAGCGCCATGGCGATCATCACCCGCTGCCGCTGCCCGCCCGAAAGCTGGTGCGGATAGGCGCCGAGCCGCGACTCGGGGTTGCGGATGCCCACGCGGGTCATGAGGTCGAGGATGCGCGCCCGCGCCGCCCCGCCCGACAGCCCCTGGTGCAGCGCCAGCGACTCGGCGAGCTGCCGCTCGATGGTGTGGAGGGGATTGAGCGAGGTCATCGGCTCCTGGAAGACGAAGCTGATGTCGTTGCCGCGTACCTTCCGCAGGTCCCGCTCCGGCGCCCCGATCATCTCGCGGCCGAGATAGGTGACCGACCCCTCCACCCGCGCGTTGTCGCCCAGGAGCTGGACGGTCGAGAGCGCCGTCACCGACTTCCCCGACCCCGATTCGCCCACCAGGGCCACGGTCTCTCCCTTGTGGACCGTGAAGCTCACCCCCCGGACGGCATGGACCTGCCCGCCGTCCTGCGCGAACCGCACGTGGAGGTCGCTCACCCGAAGGATCGGCTCGCCCATCGGCCCGCTCATCGAAACGTCTTTCGCGGGTCGAAGGCATCGCGCACGCCCTCGAAGATGAACACGAGGAGAGCCAGCATGATCGCGAAGGTGAAGAAGGCCGTGAAGCCCAGCCACGGCGCCTGGAGGTTCTGCTTGGCCTGCTGCGACAGCTCTCCCAGGGAGGGTGCCGACGAGGGCAGCCCGTAACCCAGGAAGTCGAGCGCCGCGAGGCTCCCGATGGCGCCGGTCACGAGGAACGGCAGCAGCGTCACCGTCGCCACCATGGCGTTGGGCAGGAGGTGCCGGAACATGATCGTGGCGTTGCCCACGCCCAGGGCGCGCGCGGCGCGGACGTATTCGAAGTTGCGCGCCCGCAGGAACTCGGCCCGCACCACCCCCACGAGGGAGGGCCAGCCGAACAGGATCGACAGGCCCACGAGGAGCCAGAAGCTCTGCCCCAGGATCGCGAAGACGATGATGATGATGTAAAGGTTGGGAATGCCGGTCCAGATCTCGATCACCCGCTGGAAGACGAGGTCGGTCCAGCCGCCGAAGTAGCCCTGCAGCGCCCCCGCCGTGATCCCGATCAGCGAAGCCGCCCCGGTCACGATCAGCGCGTAGAGCACCGAGAGCCGGAACCCGTAGATCACCCGCGCCAGCACGTCGCGCTTGGTGTCGTCGGTGCCGAGCCAGTTGTAGCGGTCGGGCGGCGAGGGCGCGACGCCCCGCACGTCCACGATGGTGTCGAAGCTGTAGGGGATGATCGGCCAGAGCATCCAGCCCTTCTGGAACTCCGGGTCCTGGATCGTCCCCGCCTTCGCCTGCTCGATGAAGCCCTCGGGGTCGTCGAAGCAGTCCACGAGGCCCCCGGTCTCGATCAGGCAGCGCACCTCGATGTCGGAATAGGCCGCCTCCGAGGGGAAGTCGCCGCCGAAGTCCCGCTCCGAGTAGAAGGAGAAGATCGGCATCCGCAGCTCGCCCCGGTAGTTCACCAGGATCGGCTTGTCGTTGGCGATGAACTCCGCGAACAGCGACAGCCCGAAGAGGACGCCGAAGACCACGAGGCTCCAGAAGGCGCGCTTGTTGCGGCGGAAGTTGCGCCAGCGCCGCTGGTTGAGGGGCGAGAGCCAGGGCCGGCGCCTCCCCACGGGCGGGGGTGGCGCGCCCGTGGGCTCGGGCTGCGTCTCCACCGGCGCGGCGGGCTGGCCGGGCATCGGCTCGGGGACGATCTGCGGGGCGGGCACGGCGGCGTCGGTCATCCGCGGGTCTCGAAGTCGATGCGGGGGTCCACCAGCACGTAGGTCAGGTCCGAGATGATCCCCACGATGAGCCCCAGGAGGGAGAAGGCGAAGAGCGTGCCGAAGACGATGGGGTAGTCGCGCGCCACCGCCGCCTCAAAGCCGAGCCGCCCCAGCCCGTCGAGCGAGAAGAGCGTCTCGATGATGACCGAACTCCCGAAGAACACGCTGATGAAGAGCGACGGGAAGCCCGCGATCACGATGAGCATGGCGTTGCGGAAGACGTGGCCATAGAGCACCCGCCCCTCGCTCAGCCCCTTGGCGCGGGCGGTGATCACGTACTGCTTCTTGATCTCGTCGAGGAAGCTGTTCTTCGTGAGGAGCGTCAGGGTGGCAAAGCTCGCGATGGTGGTGGCCAGCACCGGCAGGGCGATGTGCCAGAGATAGTCGAGCACCTTGCCGACGAGGGACAGGCTCTCCCAGTCGTCGGAGGTGAGGCCGCGGAGCGGGAAGATGCGCCAGTAGCTCCCCCCCGCGAAGAGGACGATCAGCATCACCGCGAAGAGGAAGCCCGGGATCGCGTAGCCCACGATGATCGCGCTCGAGGTCCAGGTGTCGAAGGTGGAGCCGTCGCGGATGGCCTTTCGGATGCCCAGCGGGATCGACACCAGGTAGGCGATCAGCGTGGACCAGAGCCCCAGCGTGATCGACACCGGCAACTTGTCGAGCACCAGGCTCACCACCGACTGCGAGCGGAAGTAGCTCGTGCCGAAGTCGAAGCGCACGTAGTTCCACATCATCAGGAGGAACCGCTCGAAGGGCGGCTTGTCGAAGCCGAACTCCTTCTCCAGCTGGGCGATGTATTCGGGCGACAGCCCCCGCGCGCCGACATAGCCCGACGCCGCCGCCTCGTTGGAGGTGTCGACCTCCTCGCCGCTGCCGGAGATGTTCTCGAAGACGTCGCCCCGGCCCTCCATCTGGGCCGCGATCTGCTCGATCGGGCCGCCGGGGACGAACTGCGTGAGCGTGAAGTTGACGATCATGATCCCGAGCAGCGTCGGGATCACGAGGAGAAGTCGTCGGAGGATGTAGGCGCCCAAGGGTCCCGGGCCTTACTGGAAGGCGCCGGCGGCCCGAAGCGCCTCGGCCTTGTCCGCGTCGTACCACCAGAAGTCGGTCTCGCCCAGGGCGTAGGGGGGCAGCGGGTCGGGATGCCCGAACTGGTCGTAGAAGGCCACGGTGTAGACGTCCTTGTACCACTGCGGCACCCAGAACCTGTAGGAGCGCAGCACCCGGTCCAGCGCGTTGGTCGCCGTCACCATCTCCTCGCGGGTCTTGGCGGCGATCACGACCTGGATGAGCCGGTCCACGGCGGGGTCCTGAAGGCCCATCAGGTTGCGGTTGCTCTCGGCGGCCGACTCCGAGCCGAACCACTGCTTGAGCTCGGTCGAGGGCTCCAGGCTCATGCCGAAGCCCCAGGTGGTCAGGTCGAAGTCGCTCTGGTCCCGTCGCTGGGTTTCCTGCGCGGGGTCCACGCGGTCGAGCCGGGCGTTCACGCCGAGCCGCTGCAGGTTCTCCACATAGGGGTTGATGATCCGGTCGAAGGCCGGGCTCGACTCCAGGATGTCCACGTCGAGCGTCTGCCCGTCCTTCCGCCGCAGCCCGTCGTCGCCGACGATCCAGCCCGCTTGGTCCAGAAGCTCCGAGGCGCGGCGGATGTTGGCGCGGTCGGCCTGCCGCTCCGGGTTGGAGGTGGGCGGCATCACCGCCTCGTCGGTCAGGATCGACGCCGGGAGCAGCCCCTCATCCACGAGCGGCTGCAGGATCGCCACCTCGCCTTCCGAGGGCGTACCCGTCGCCATCAGCTCGGAGTTGTTCCAGAAGCCGATAGTGCGGGTGTAGAGGCCGTAGAACAGGGTCTCGTTCGACCATTCGAAGTTGAACATGAGGCCCAGCGCCTCGCGGACGAGCGGGTCCTGGAAGGCCGGGCGGCGCAGGTTGAAGGTGAAGGACTGCGCCGAGGGCAGGTTGCCGTTCGGAAGCTCGGTCTTGACGACCCAGCCCTTCTCCAGCGCCGGGAAATCGTAGCCCGTGGCCCAGTCGATCGAGGAGTTCTCGATCCGGAAGGTGTATTCGCCCGCCTTGAACGCTTCGAAGGCCGCCGTGCTGTCGGCGAAGTACTCGACCCGGATACGGTCGAAGTTGTTGCGACCGATGTTGATCGGCAGGTCGGCGCCCCAATAATCCGTGTCGCGCGCGAAGACGAGCCTGCGGCCGATCTCGAAATCGTCGAGGACATAAGGGCCTGAGCCCAGGAAGATCTCGTCGGAGGGCTCGTCGAGACGGTCGCCCCGGCGCTCGAAGTCCGCCTGCGACAGGATCGGGATGCCACCGGCCAGGCCGATGCGGTCGCGCACCGGCGCGTCGGGGGCGAAGGTGAACCTGATGCGGTAGTCGTCCAGCACCTCGACGCCGCTGATCTGGCTGCCGAAGGCCATGCGGAAGGACTCGAGCCCCTGCTCCATGAACAGCTCGTGGCTGAACTTCACGTCGTTGGCCGTGAGCGGCGCGCCGTCCGAGAAGGTGACGTCGTCCCGCATGTTGAAGATCACCCAGTCCACGCTGGGCGGGTACTCGATGGTCGTGCAGATGAAGCAGTAGATCGAGGTGATGTCGTCCGCCGTGGACGTCATCAGCGTCTCGAAGGGAAAGGTGCCCCAGCCGGTGGCGTTGCCCTTGATGGTGTAAAGGTTGAAGCTGTCGAAGGTCCCCTCGGCCCATTCCGCGATCTCGCCGCCCTTGGGCGCGTCCGGGTTGACGTAGTCGAGATGGGCGAAGTCCGGGTCGGGATACTTCAGATCGCCGAAGAAGTTGTAGCCATGCGAGACGATGGTCTCGGCCTCGGGCGCCGCCGCGTCCGAGGCGGCAGCCGGCGTGGCCTCGGTCGCCGCCTCGCCCCCGGCCTCCTGCGCCCTCGCCTCCCAAGCCCAGAGCGCGCCGGCGAGCGCCAGGAGGCTGCAGGCGAGGCGCGGTGCCGCAAGATTCCGCGTCAGGGCAAGGGTCCGGGCCTCGGGCATGGCGTCTCCTCTCGCGGGCCGCCGGCGGGCGGCCTGTGTTCACTACCCGGGCATAGTGGGCGGGCGGCGGGGGGATTCAAGTTTATTGTGCGTGATGGACTCGTGGGTCCGGCGTGATGACCCGCCCCAGGACAGGGACGGCCCCGCCGGGCCCTCGCAAGCAAAAGGCCGCGCCCTTGCGGAACGCGGCCCCTGGACGTGGCTCGGGCGCGGCCTCAGCCGCCCGGGTTGGTCTGGAGATAGGCGATCAGGTTCGCCCGGTCCTGCACGTCCTTGATGCCGTTGAAGTTCATCTTGGTGCCGGGGGCATAGCCCTGCGGGTCGGCCAGGAACCCGTTCAGGTGCTCGGGCGACCAGACGTCCGCGACCTGCTCCAGCGCGCCCGAATAGTCGAAGCCCGCGACGGAATCCACCGGACGGTCCACGACGCCTGCGAGCGTGGGACCCGTGCGGTTGTCGCCCTCGGCGAGGCTGTGGCAGGCCGAGCAGGGGCGGAACTCGCCCTCGCCCGCCGCCGGGTCGGCGGCCGCGAAGGCTTCCTGGAACTGGGCCGCGAGCTCCTCGGGCGAGGCCTCGGGCTCGGCGGACTCGGCGCCCTCGACGGGGATGACGTAGGCCTGGTGGACCTCCTCGCCCTCGCCGTGGTGCACCGGCTCGGTGTAGATCGCCTCGGCCGCGTAGCCGCCCAGGAGGAACACGAGGAAGGCGCCGCAGAAGCCTCCGACGAGCTTGGTGAGGGTCATCGTGTCGAACATGTCGCGTCTTGTCCCAGGAGCCTTTGTCGCGCGCCATGTATCCGCTTCCCGCGAACCTCCGCAAGGTGTAGGCGCCCCACGTTCCGCCAAGCGGGGTGCGGCATGACATCGCCGCCCCACCCATGGGCACAAGGAGGTCCTCCATGCCGCGCATCGCCTTCCAGGGAGAGGTCGGCGCCTACGGCCACCAGGCCTGCCTCGAGGCCCGCCCCGACCACGAGCCCCTCCCCTGCCCCACCTTCGAGGACGCCATCGAGGCCGTGCGCGACGGCCGGGCCGGGCTCGGCATGATCGGGGTGGAGAACTCCACCTACGGCCGCGTGGCCGACGTGCACCAGCTCCTGCCCGACAGCGGCCTCTACGTCGTGGACGAGGCCTTCGTGCGCGTCCACGTCAACGTCCTGGGGGTGAAGGGCTCGCGGATCGCCGACCTCCGCCGGGTGCGCGGCATGGGCATCCTGCTGGGCCAGGCGCGCGGCTTCATCAGGCAGCACGGCCTCCAGACCCTCGCCTGGTCCGACAACGCCGCCGGCGCCCGCGAGGTGGCGGCCCTGGGCGACCCTTCCGAGGGCGCGCTGGCCTCCGAGATCGCGGCCCAGGTCTACGGCCTCGACGTCCTCGCCCGCCACGTCGAGGACCACGAGGGCAACACGACCCGCTTCCTCATCATGTCGCGCGAGGCCGACCATTCCCGCCGGGGCGACCTCGGCATGATGACGAGCCTCGTCTTCCGCGTCCGCAACATCCCCGCTGCGCTCTACAAGGCGATGGGCGGCTTCGCGACCAACGGCGTCAACATGACCAAGCTGGAGTCGTACATGGTCGGCGGCCGCTTCTCCGCGACCCAGTTCTACGCCGAGGTCGAGGGCCACCCCGAGGACCCGGCCCTCGCCCGCGCCCTGGAGGAGCTCGCCTACTTCTCCGACAAGCTCCACCTCATGGGCGTCTTCCCGGCAGCCCGGCTGCGGCACGAGGACTGAAGGACCGGCGCGCCGTCAGGATGTAGCGGTCGTCCGCGAGCGGGCCGCCCCAAAGCTCAGGGTCCAGCGACAGGTCCCGAAGGCCGAGGCAGGCCATGCCGGCGGGCAGGGCCGCACGGACCTGGTCCGAGGACAGGCCCGCGCCGGTGTGCCACACGCCCTCCACCAGGCAGAGAATTCCCCCGGGGACGAGAAGGGCCGCCCAGCGGGCGAGCGCCGAGGCGGCGTCGGGCAGCGCCCAGAGGATGTGGCGGCCCACCACCGCGTCGAAATCCGCGCCGGGCAGGTCCGGCCGGGCTGCGTCCCCCTCCACGAAGCGGACCGCCGGCGCCTTGGCGCGTGCCCGCTCCAGCATCTGCGGCGACAGGTCCAAGCCGGTGACCGTGTGGCCCATGTCATGCAGCAGGAGGCTCAGGGATCCCGTCCCGCAGCCGAGGTCGGCGACGCGCAGCGGCCCGGGGCCTAGTGCGCCCGCCAGGAGGCCCTCCCACGCCTCGCGTACCCGAGGGTCAAGCAGGCCATGATCGGCCTCCGCATCGAACGTGGCGGCTTCCGCGTCCCAGGCCGCTCGGGCCTGCCTCAGCCGCGCATCGCCGTCCTGCGTCACCCCTGACCTCGCCGGTTGCTCAATCCAGCCGGTCCTCCAGCCACTTCCGCAGCAGGAATCCCGCGATGGCCCCGACCCTCGGCGCCCGGATCTGCGGGTCCTCCCCCAGGAACACCCGCATCAGCCGCTCGCGCGAGACCCAGAGCGCCGCCTCCAGCTCGTGCGGGTCCACGGTGATCTCCTCCGACAGCGCCTCGCCCCGGCACCCGAGCATCAGGGAGGCCGGAAACGGCCAGGGCTGGCTCGCGAGGTAGCCCACGCGCCCCACCCGGACGCCCGCCTCCTCCCAGACCTCGCGGCGCACGGCGGCCTCCACCGTCTCGCCGGGCTCGATGAACCCGGCCAGGAGCGAGTGCATCCCCTCGGGCCAGCCCGGCGAGCGGCCGAGCAGCACGTCGTTGCCCCGCGTGATGAGCATGATGACCACCGGGTCCGTGCGCGGGAAGTGCTGCGCCCCGCAGGAGGGGCAGTCGCGCCGCCATCCCGCCTGGGCGATGGCGCTCCGGCTTCCGCAGGCCGCGCAGAAGCCGTGGCGCTCGTGCCAGCCCTGCACCGCCTTGGCCGTCGCCGCGAGCTCCGCGTCGCGGGGGGAAAGCTCGGCCATGACGCCGCGCAGCTCGGCCCAGCGCCCCTCGCCCGCAGGGGTCTCGCCGCCCGCGACGGCCGCCCAGACGCCCTCCCCCTCCTCCCGGCCGAGGAAGACGAGGTCCGCCCCCATCGCCTCCGCCAAGGGCCGCCGGGCCAGCCGGGGCGCCTCCTCGGAGCCCTCGACCAGCGGCTCGCCCCCGCGCAGGAGCACGAGCCGCGCCCCCGGCCGGGCCGCGAGGGCCTCCAGGGCCACCCCATTTCCCCGAAGCTCGGCCGCCCTGTCCAGCGCCGAGCCTCCGAACGTTACCGTTTCCGCAAGTTTCATAATGCTGTCCTATCATTGCCCTGATTCAACTCGCAATCGGGGGTAGAAGGTCGGGGACAACCGA
>Ga0210040_10008448_pt1 | contig 12228 bp, 15 predicted proteins | sample CryGeyCG12114_NA_FD_185462 | JGI IMG/M metagenome (GOLD analysis project Ga0210040, IMG submission 185462) | Groundwater microbial communities from aquifer - Crystal Geyser CG19_WC_8/21/14_NA (SPAdes) (version 2) | ecosystem: Environmental > Aquatic > Deep subsurface > Groundwater | place: USA... | reverse complement strand
GCGGCACAATGTCTTCGCGCGTACTGTGGACCCTTCCCCTGGTGGTAAATCAACTGCGGATGCATCGACTGGTCTCTTCGGCGGTTCACCTGCATCTCAATCAGGCGGAGGACTCTTTGGTGGCAACACATCCAAACCTTTCGTATTCGGGGCGCCGGCTGCGACTGGATCGAGTGGTAGTCTGTCCGCTGCTACACCGAAGACGGTACCCGATTCAGCAGCTCCAACCCAGTCTGGTGAACCTATAAGCGCCCCGACGACGGGCGGTTTCGATCCAGATGCACCTGGTGCAAGCGGTAATATGTTCGCTGCTTTACCCGAGACTTCATCTGCTGGCCTGGTGGTATCGAAACCTCCACCTCGGTCCGATGGACCTACATGCGCCTTGACGACGGGCGGTTTCGATCCGAATGCACCTGGCGCACGCGGTAATATGTTTCTACCAGGAACTTCATCTGGTGGTCTCTTCAACAATGCGACTGCGACCAAGTCTGGTGAATTTGGCAGCAAGTCGACCGCGCCTAAACCGCTCACTGGTTCTCATGACTCGACTCGAGCACCAACTGCAAGCCCCTTTGCCAGTCTCGCTAAGAGTTACACTTCGTTTGCGGGCAAAGCCGCCGCACCAACTAGTGCTTCGGAGAAGCTTGACTTGGCTACAAAGCCTACTGAGGCTACGACCGCAGCAGCACCAGAAGGCGAGAAGAAGAAAGAAGAACAGGTGCCGGGGAAAGCGGCTGCACCGACCAAGGCTGTAGAGAAGTCTGACTTGGCTACAAAATCTTCTGAGACCACGACCGCAGCGGCACCAGGAAGCGAAAAGAAGAAGGACGAACAAGTGCCGCAATTGTCATGCCATAAGTGCAAGACGAGCCTAATCTTCCACCCCTCGGCCGAACAGGCTGCTCGTCTCTGCGATGCCTGCAAAGGCGTCAAGGACACCACATGCTGGCTGTGCGAACGCAAACTCAAGAGTGCCGCTGCTGCTCTTTCTCCACCAGCTCCGCCAACGGGCGGAGTGGTGCAAAAGGCTCCCAAACCCTCTTCCTAGTATGTGCCACCCGAAGGCCGCTGAGCACGGTCGCTGATAAGACCACGAATGTGACGTGGTCGAGACCAAGCTTTTATGCCCGCGAAGATGGTCACATTGTGGGACCCTTTACCGTGCAACCTCCTGCAACCGATTCGAAAGACTGGCTGTCAGCGCTAGAGAAGGGTAAGAAGACAGAATAAAGAGGAAGTCAAGCAGAGAAAAAGGACATGTAGACTGTCAGTATTTGTTTGTTGAGAGGGAGCAGCTGGCAAGTACTCGGTAGCATGCTGAACGTATAGGCTACGACACACTGACGGATATATGGGCTCTTGAGCCTTAGATCACGACAAACAACACTTCACAATACACATCTTGCTTCAAGCTCATTGACGTTTTCGCTGTCATATTGATGCAAAAATACTTCCATTCCAACGACGGGCCTTTCCGGCTCTCCGTCCATATGCTATTCAACAACAAGGAAATTCGTTACCCTCCAACACCATCTACCACTTAATCTTCTTATCCCAACCAATATACTCCTCAACAATATCCTTGTAATAATCCTTCAAATCCTCCACCTTAGGCACCTCATCGCTCTTACTGTACAAATCATACGGGTTAAACGCGCGCACAGCCTCCAACATACGTTCGTCCTTCTCGTTCATCATCCAGCGGTACGCGTTCTCCTTGTGCCACGGGTAGAACGAGTGGTACCTGATCATCGCAAGGCCCTCGTCAGGTATAGTGCTCTGCTCCTTCATGATGTGGTAAAGATACTCGTCGTGTCCCCACGACAGCATCACGTTGTCCATGCCGCAGCCGGGTGTGTAAATGCCGTGCTCGGTGCTGTACACGGGGTCGTTGTAGTCTGGGTTGCCCTTGAAGGTGTCGGGGTAGATGATGCGCTTGTCGAATGCGCAGCCGACGGGGAACGTGTCGCCGACTACGTCCCACTGGCCCTCGGCCTCGTAGAAGAACAGCAGTTTGCCTAGGTCATGGATCAGGCCGACTAGCTGCATCCAGCGGGGCTTGCCGTCGCGGCGGATGGCTTCGGCGGACTGGAGGAGGTGCTCGATTTGGGAGAGCGAGGTGTCGGGGTCGGATTCATCGATGAGCGTGTTGAGCTTTTCCATTGCTTCCCAGATTGTCATCTCCGCGCGGGTCTTGGCTTTGAAGGAGTTGCGGGCTTTGAGGTTGTAGGCGACGGTTTGCTTCTCGTGCTGCTCGCGGTAGAAGTTCTTGACGCGGTCGCACGCTTCTTCGTACTGTCGGAATTGCGTCTTGTCCTTTTCGGCGTCGAATTGTGATTGCTGGTAGATGTCCTTTTCTTCTTGTGTAGCGGTGCCGTTCTTGACTTTCATGGCGGCCTTGAGCACGTTGACGTCGTCAATCATGTCGGATGTGGCCTCGAGGGCAGAGCCATCGCGGTGGTCGTTGAAGTTCTCAGCCACGTTGGGCGTCTCGAAGATCGCGCCTGGTGCCATTGTGGTGGTGGGTCTGTAAGAATATGGGGTATCTCAGAAGTATGCAGCAGGAAAGAATAGAATGGTTGGAGGTTGAGAGAGAAGTGTTGGATTGATTGATGATTGGGATTCAGCGTAGAACAGAGAGGTACTTATCCTCAATACCCCGGGTGTCTACCACCGCCATAACGAGTAGCTCCATGGCTCTCTCCGACGAAAAGCCAGCCTCTCAACGACAGAAGATTTCTCACGTCCATCTCCACTCAAACTGGCATCCCCGCAGTGTTGAGCTGGATAGAGGCAAGTACACGGCGCGAGGAAATTTCCACCGCCAACGTAGCGCGATCTGGAGTTCTGGAAGACGCGGCTAACGGATGTTGGTCGGAAATGTGGTGATGGTGGTTGGCTGAAGTTTGTTAGATCTGGGACCGTCAGCGGGTAGTGGACCCTTCGCGTGTTGATGAATGCCGGATGGCGCAATCTGCCCCATCTGTCGCCCAACACCGTAATTCTCGCCGCTACCTGTTCGACACGGTGTTAGAAGCTTCGCTGATCATGCGGAACCGCTGCACTATAGATGGGCGAAATAGTAATTACTAAATTACTAAGAAAAAAATATATTTAAAATTACTAGCTTATTATAAATAAATAAAATAAAGTAATTAGATAAAAAAATAGAAAAAGCTTTAACTTATATTTTATACTAAAAGATATATTTAAAAAAGTAAATATATAAAAAGTTATTAAATAAATTAAAGTAATTACTAATTTTCTTAGTAATTACTAATTTTCTTAGTAATTACTAATTTTCTTAGTAATTACTAATTTTTATTTATTTATTTAATAATTCTTTATATATTTATTTTTTAAAATATATTTTTTAATATAAAGTATAAAGTAAAATTAGATCTATATTTTTAGTTAATTACTTTCTATTATTTAAGTATAGTTAAGTTATTATTTAAAGGCTTAGTATTTTAGTAATTTAGCGATCACTTAGCGATCGCCCATCCATGCGCTGCACCATGACGCTATTTCAACCTTCCAACTTTATCACGTGCCGCTCGGTCTCGACTTCCCCGACCAACGCCTCAAAGGAGATGGCGCGTCTGGGCATCGCTTGAGTCGAAAACTCTGCTGAGGCTCAACTCCTCCCAAGGCCGCCACCGGACCGAAGCTATGCCGGCGGGGCAGCTCTGGCGGGGCAGTCGGAACAATTAACACATCAATCAAGTGACGAAGGCAGGCATAAACAGCCACAATATGGCTTCCCGAGCAACGGAGACTCAGCGACAACCCCACTACATATACCCCAATTACCCTGAACCGTGATGAATCCCGCTCTGTCCAATTTCATCTTGAAAGCGACTCCTGACAGCATCTTGAACCCATCGCCCGAAATGAACACCGCAATCCCTCTGAACACTGGTGCGACGATCCCAGCTCTTGGCCTGGGAACATGGCAATCCGCGCCTGGCGAGGTCAAGAAGGCCGTTATTCACGCAATTGAGAGCGGCTACAGGCACATTGACTGCGCCTTCTGCTACCAGAACGAAGATGAGGTTGGCGAGGCGCTCCAGGACGTTATCAAGCGCGGCATCGTGAAGCGCGAGGACCTCTTCATCACCAGCAAGCTCTGGTGCACATTCCACACTCGCGCGGAAGAGGGTCTGCAGAAGAGCTTGGATATGCTCAAGACGCCATATGTTGATCTCTACCTGATGCACTGGCCCGTTCCCATGAACCCTAAGGGTGAGTTCAGGAAGATACTGAATTTTGAAAATGAACTAACGTTTGCCAGGAAACCACCCCCTCTTCCCCAAACTCGAAGACGGCTCCCGCGACATCGACCACAGCATCACGCACGTCCAGACATGGCAGAACCTTGAGAAGCTGATCCAGTCGCACCCCGACAAGGTCAAGGCCATTGGCGTCGCAAACTACTCGGTCAAGTACATGGAGAAGCTGCTCGCAAAGGCCACCATCACGCCCGCTGTCAACCAGATCGAAAACCACCCGCTACTCCCTCAACAGGAGGTTGTCGACTTCTGCAAGGACAAGGGCATTCACATTACTGCGTATAGTCCGTTGGGCAGCACGGGCAGCCCGTTGTTCAAGGACGAGGGTGTCCTGGAGGTCGCGAAGAAGCATGACGTTGGGCCGGCGGTCGTGTTGTTGAGCTATCATCGTACGTTCCTGATTCAACTTTTATATCCAGAACGCTAACACTGAGACAGTCGCTCGCAACTCCTCCGTCCTCGCCAAATCCGTCACTCCCTCGCGCATCGACGAGAACCGCAAGCTCATCCAGCTCGACGGCACCGATATGGAGAAGCTCGAGTCGATCCACAAGACCAAGGGCGTTACACGATACGTGTACCCGCCGTTTGGTGTTAACGCTGGATTCCCAGACAAGCCAGATGGTATTGATCTGAGCGGATGACTGCTTGCGGAGAGCAAGTTGTAAGGAGGGTTGGTGGTGGTGATATATACCCCATACATAGAATTATGACCAATATGAACCAATTTATCAATCGGACTCAGCTCCCTATCTGAGAATTATGGATTTTTGTGCACTTCCAGCCTTACAGTTGAGCTCAATCCGTGAATTACACTCCAATAGACCTTATCTTGAAAGTATGAGATCTACAACTATCATCTACCCTCTTCTCGTCCTTCTCTACCGTCCCATCCACCCCCCATCCACCGTCAAAACCTCCCCGCTAACATACGCACTCGCACTACTCGCCAAATACACCACCGCACCTTTAAAATCCTCGGGCGCACCCCATCTCCCCGCCGGAATCCTTTCCAGAATACTCTTCGCCCTCGCCTCATCCGCCAACAACGCGCTATTCATATCCGTCGCGATGTACCCCGGCGCAATCGCATTCACACTAATACCCTGCTTCGCCCACTCGTTGCTCAGCGCTTTTGTCAATTGGCCTACACCGCCTTTTGACGCGGCGTACGCAGGCACTGTGATGCCGCCCTGGAAGGTCAATAGCGACGCGACGTTTATGATGTTTCCGCGCCTGGACATCGGTAGGTCCGCGGGTTGCGCAAGCATATGCGCGCCTACATCTCTGCACAGCGTGAAAACAGATGTGAGATTGACTTGTAGCACGGCCTGCCAGTCCTCATCCGGAAACTGGTGCGCAGGATGCCGCTTCTGTATCCCGCCGCAGTTGAGCAGGATGTGAATTCTGTGTCCGTCATTGAGGATCTGGGGCACGAGCGCGGAGACGGAGGTGTTGGAGGAGAGGTCGGCGGTGTAGATTGTGGCTTTGCGGCCGAGGGATTCGATGGCGGATTTGGTGGATTGGTTGGAGGTGTCGCGCTGGGTACAATGTTAGAGAGTGTGAGGGTTGGTGGAGAAGGGGAAGGTTACTTGGACGAGGAGGATGTCTGCGCCGGCTTCTGCGAGGGCGATGGCCATTGATTGACCGATACCTCGTGTTCCGCCTGTCACGAGGGCGGTTTGGCCCTCGAGGGAGAAGAGCTGCTGTACGGTCGTCATGTTGTTGACGTCCTGGGTTTTTTCGGAATGAGGTTGAAGATGCGGTGGTATGTCGGTATGACTTCAGAAGATGCCAATGGCTTCGGAGCAGTTGATACGGTAGCCTCAAGTCAAAGAAGAGTCTGTATTGAGCTTCAGAAACCAGGAGAGGATTGCGGGACTTTTCATCGGCGCACACTGTCGCTGGCATGCTCAATCGTTCGGAACAGCTTCGGAAACTACCCCACCAGCGCCATCGGCATTTGATGTTCCGCCATTTCAAACGCCGATGTAGCAATTGTCCCCATGTTTTTCCCTTGGGTAAAGCGCGCCTAGTGACAATGCGTAATGGCTTCCGATGTTATGTAGCATAGCTTGGGCTTCGATCTTCTCTTCAGCTTCCTCGAAATCCCGTTGATTGTGCAGAAGCAGCTTCAACGGTTTCGATCTCCTATCTGCACTCACGCGTCTGTCCTGCTTGAATCCAACACTGCAATCGAGACTATTCGCAATGTCGGCAAACGCCAACCCAGACGTTTCGCAAGGACCGCGACAAATTCGCGCCTCCGTACTTCATGGCGCGAAAGACCTCCGGATTGTGAGCCTCTGAACTTTGTCGAGACACGAATAGCAATGCTAACGTCGATCTCAGGAGAACCGCTCAATCTTCCCACCCGGCCCAACAGAGCTCCAAGTCAGTGTCCGAAGTACCGGTCTCTGCGGTTCAGATCTCCACTACTACCGACATTACCGAAATGGCGACATCATCGTGCAAGAACCGATGTCGTTGGGCCACGAATCGGCGGGTGTGGTGGTAGATGTAGGATCAGACGTAAAGGAATTCAAAGCCGGCGATAAAGTTGCGCTGGAAGTTGGTCTGCCGTGCGAGACATGTGAAAGGTGTAAGGAAGGCCGATACAACATTTGCAAGGGAATGCGATTTCGGAGTAGCGCGAAGGCTTTCCCACATGCGCAGGGGACGTTGCAGGATCGCATCAATCATCCGGCTGCTTGGTGTCACAAGTGAGTTTTGTCAATTCGCACAGGCGAAGGATAAGCTGACAACGAGAAGACTTCCAGAAGACATGTCCCTAGATCTTGGCGCACTTCTCGAGCCATTGGGCGTAGCAATCCAAGCTTCAAAACGAGCACAATTAGCACCAGGCGCAACAGTATTAGTCTTTGGTGCTGGTGCTGTAGGTCTGCTAGTGGCTGCTATGGCGAAGATCTCAGGTGCTGGGACTGTCGTGATAGCAGACATCGACGAGGGACGAGTAAACTTTGCAGTTGAAAATAAGTTTGCGCATCGAAAGTTCATCGTGCCAATGAAGCGAGGAGCGACCACAGAAGAGCAGCTGGACATTGCGAAGGAGACAGCCGCAGCGATTGGCAAGATAACAAAGGAGAGTGGCGCGGAAGTTGATGAAGTGGATGCTGTGTTCGAGTGCACTGGCGTTCCATCCTGCGTTCAGGCATCAATATATGTATGTGTCCTTGGAGAACCAACATCGGGTAGGCGCTGACAAGCTGTAGGCGACACGACCGGGCGGCAAGATGCTGTTGATAGGCATGGGGACACCGATTCAAACACTCCCAATCTCCGCCGCTGCCCTTCGCGAAGTCGACATTATGGGGGTATTCCGATACGCAAACACATATCCTACTGGCATCGAGGTGGTATCGAAGAAGGGGCCAGATTACCCCGACTTTGGAAAGCTGGTGACACACCGCTACACTGGCCTTGAGGCTGCAGTAGAAGCCTTTGACAAGGCTGGCAAGACGAAGGATGATAAAGGAAACCTGGTCATCAAGGTCGTACTGGAAACTGGCGAAGACAAGGCCAACTTGTAGGGCTAGACCAAAATTTGGCGTTCGTAGATCTGTTGATACTTTGTAAACATGTCTATAGCAACCACATGACGTATGTTTCGAGCAAGTTGACTCGCCTATACTTGCTAGAAAGTAAGTGACATGTGAATGTCGCGTCTTCCCCTTCTTACGTTCTGCGTCCTAGCACCGAACCCTCCCCAGCTTCTCACTGTGTTCCAGAAGATCCAAATTTGTCTGCATAAACGTGCCTCGTCCCGAGGAAGGCACGCGTTCGCGGAGGAGACGCGTTGCGGGGAAAGTGGCAGTTTGATGTTCGAAAGGAGAAACCTTCTCCATCCGGCGGCTTGTCCACCCTGCACTCGTGCGACTAACCCCACACTTTCATCCACAACACCTGCAGGAAAACATCACGATGTCTGGTATGCGTGTGTACTGGTCTGTCGCGTTAGGAAGTCTTGCCACGCTTGGAGGGCGGATGCATCCACGTAGGTAGCAATCCGGATATTGTCGGCGTAACTGCAAACTCCTCTGGGTTAGCAAGGAGCCCGTAGCCATGTTGAGGGCTTCGAACGCGGTACGAAGATTCTTGGTCCTCGCGAGTGGTGAGCAAGAGATGGAAGATCGGCTTCTTCTGACAGATTGAAGCTAGACTGGACCCTGAGAAGGAGCTATGGCCACAATATTATTCTGGCGTGGGGAGCGGTGAAAAGTATAACAGCAGCAATTCGACCTCATTGCACTGTTCCTCCCTCTCCGCCTCTCTTTCCCCTGTCTCCAATCCGTCGAAAGTCAAACCAACCCAATTGACCACTTCCACAATGTCTCAACCCGTCCGCAAACTCAACATCGCCGTCTCCGGCCTTGGCCGCATGGGCGCGCGTCACGCAAACCACTTCCTACACCGCACACCCAAGGCTGAGCTTGTAGCAGCTTTCACACCCGCTGAGAACGAGGTGGCATGGGCAAAGGAGAATCTCGAGCCATGGGGTGTCAAGATCTACACAGATTTCGACAAGATGCTGCAGCACGAGGGCCTTGAGGCTGTATGTGTTGCTACAGTCACGACGGCACATGCGGAGCAGAGTATCAAGGCGATTGAGGCTGGCATGCACGTGCTTTGCGAGAAGCCATTGAGCACGAAGCTGGATATCGTATGTATATGCTCGATCAACCACAAGCCAACCTACTAAACTTTGAATAACAGTGTCAACAAGTCCTCGACACCGCTGCCCGCCATCCCAAGCAGAAGGTCATGTGCGGCTTCAGCCGACGATTCGACGCTTCTTATGTTACCGCCTACAACCAGACCCTTGAGGGAACCATCGGACGACCTACCATCCTGCGGTCACAAACTTGCGACAAATACGGTAAGTTTCTCGAGTATTACTACGTCGAAGAGCTCATGCTGACTACTCAATAAGACCCCAGCGGCTTCTTCGTCGAATACGCAAAGTTCTCAGGCGGCATTTTCGTTGACTGCAATATCCACGATATCGACCTCGCACTCTGGTACTTCAGCGCCGACAGCAAGGGCAAGAACCTTCCCAAAGTCAAGAGCGTAGTAGCCTTCGGCGTCACCGCGCTCGAGCCCGATCTAGCCAAGTACGGCGACGTCGACAACGGCGTCGGTGTCGTCGAGTTCTACGACGGCCAAATAGCCTACTTCTACAGCTCGCGCATGAACCCACCTGGCCAGCACGACATGACCGAGCTCATCGGCACAAAGGGCAAGCTTACCGTGAACGCGAATCCCACAGTTGGACTGCTGGAAAGCCACACGAGCACGGGTATTCACCGCGACATTCCACAGAACTACTACGAGCGCTTCGAGCACGCGTTTGTGGAGGAGGCGCGGCAATTCACCGATGCGATCCTGGAGAACAAGGAGGTGCCGATTGATCTGACGAGCAGTATGGAGGCCGTGCGCATTGGTGTCGCGTTGCAGCACAGCTTGAGGAATGGGAAGAAGATCTTCTTTGACAGGCAAGGGAAGAGGGTTGATGAGGATGGTCAGGCGAAGGCGAGGTTGTAGATGTCGAGGTATCGAGAACTTTATGAGTGATGAAAATGTACGTGTGTGCGCGAAAGAGAATAGAGCGGCCCAGAGGACCAAAAAGATAGATTATCTAACTAATCAGATATCTAATGCTTCTTCCTCGCGAAGGAGGCCAGGAACAACTCATCGTCATCCGAATCTATGACATTTTCCTCTTCAACATGGAGGTTGTCAACTTCTTCACCTTGCACTTCATCACTGTCATAAGATGGCTTGTGCTTCGCGACGACGGATCCAAGACTCTTCTGCTGCTGTTTCCGCAGCCCGAGACTCTACGCCTGATCCGTCTTCTTCTCCATCATGTCGCTCAACGCGACTTCCACATCGATGCCCTCAGCCTCCAGGACCTGTTCAAGCATCTCGCCGCGCTTCTTCTCCTTCCGCAGCTTCTCTAGCAACTCATCAGCCCAGCCATACCCCGACTCGACCGAGCTCTCAAGCTGCTCATCCCTCTTCTTCAGCGCGCGATTCTGCGCCTCAAGCTCGTCTGCCTTACCGTCCAGCTCACGACAGCGTTTTCGCGCGTCGTACAGCTTAGCGTAGACATTGTCAAGCTCGGCGTCTAGCGCTTGTGCGCGCTGCATGGCTACGAACGCGTCGTTGCCCTCGAGAAGTAGTTCCTCGTGGAGGTGGGCGATTGTCGCAGTTTTGTCAGCGACATCTTCTTCTGCACTCATGAGCGCTGAGGTCTTCTTGGCAAGCTTGTTGTTGCTCATGTGCAACGCGGCTTGAGCAGCGTCGAGTTCTTGCTGCGTAGTGGTGAGCTGGGTTTGCATTCGCTGCTTCTGGCAAAGTATCAAACACTGCTTTTATTACTGAGGAAATACTGAATGGCGGACATGCTCTCGTAGCCACAGCCTAAGGACCTTAAATTAAAAAATAAAAAAAAGTCTCGTAGCTATGAGCTGCTCGTATTGGAAGTCTTTAGCACGCTTCTCCACGGACTCGGCCCTGCGGTATAGTGACTTGATTGTCGCATCGCGGACTTTTATGATGATGCATTTTTTTCGCAACGCATGTTGCAGTGCATCGACATCCACTTGAGACGGCACAGCATGTGCTTCATTCTCATCTGTGGTATCAACGTGTAACTCAGACCTGTGCGAACTATGCGGCTCATCTGTCGCATCGCCACCGACTGCAGTCTTCTCTTCAGACGTATGCGACTCAAGCGACTTCGTTGTCGCGTTGCGTTCGTCTTCATCTCCGCACTCATCTAGCAAACGATCGTTGCAGTGCGTCGACAGTTTGAGGCGGCACATTGCGTGCGTTGCCGTCTGGTCTTGTTGCGATTTCTCGCTGGGCGCCAGGACCCGTGCTTGCCACTGAGGGCGATTTGTCGGGTGATTGTTTAGACATCTTTGCAAATATGTCAGTGGTGTGGTGGTGTAGTGGAGAGGAAGTGGGGAAGCTCGAAGATAGACAAAAGATTATTGTCGCGTGTGCGGAGCCGGCGCAAAGTTTGACCGCCGTCGTGAGTCATGGTGAAGTGAAGGTGAGACGATTTGGCGGGGATAAGTGAAGACATGATCACACATCCAGGAAACACGACTGACATCTTGAGCAAACGAAAAGCTCATTCTGAATATCTACTCTAAAACCCTGCTGCTCAATGATAAATCAAAAGAAAGCCGTCATCCATATCCTTATCACCCCATGGGCAGTCACACTTCCAGCGACATGGGCCTGCACTCCCAGTCGCCTTCCATGGACATGCCATATTCCACCATCTCATCCCTCATGTTACTCATACAAAGCCAAACCTCCCAATGCATTGCTCCTGCGCCTTTGCTCCGCCAGGCAAATGTTCCCTGTACACTTTGCCGTGCGCCTGCAATGCGTGCTAGTCATGAACGTGAAGATGTAAGTTGTGAAAGGTGCTGTACAATCTGGTGGGTAGGTGTTTATGCGAAGCCGAAGTACTCGCCGCCAGCTGTCATGGCCGTGAAGAGAGCCTTGCGAAGGTCTTCGTATGTTTCGTACTCTGGAAGATCGAGCTCTGCGATGCTGTTAGTATATGGTTCAGCAGGTAGATAGGATGGGAACTTACGGTTGAAACATGTATGACTAGACGGCAAACGGTCCTTGCTGCCATAGTCGCGGTGGATGTTGAATTTGGAGAAGCCATTCATGCCCTCAAGCTCTTTGAAGCCGTTGAGCGGGACCTTGGAAGTGCCAGTGACGAATTGCAGAAGCTTGGCCTGCTCTTCCTTCTCGAACGTACGAACAGCGCGCCAGAACCACTGGATCTGCGGTGAGGCGGCGGTGTAGTTGTGGTATTCGGTGTTGTTCTTCCAGTCCTCCACATTGATGTCAGGAAGACCAGAAATGAGGAGTTCGAGCTCCT